>Ga0075425_100001439_pt1 | contig 23407 bp, 20 predicted proteins | sample SoiMethybrSBSTD4_FD_75300 | JGI IMG/M metagenome (GOLD analysis project Ga0075425, IMG submission 75300) | Bulk soil microbial communities from a Populus tree surrounding site in Tennessee, USA - Soil MetaG P. TD hybrid SBSTD4 | ecosystem: Environmental > Terrestrial > Soil > Tree plantation... | reverse complement strand
AACCCGTAGGCCTGCACGCTCTGCGTCAGCATGTAGCTCACTCCGGGGCTGAGGAACAGGAACTTGCCGCCGCTGTCCTCGGGCTCGGCCTCGCTTCCGCTGTCGCGCGCCTTGTGCAGGAAGTTGAGCTGCAGCAACAGGCCGAGCTTCTCCCCGAGGTTCTTGCGGTAGCCGAGGTCGACCGAGGTGCGGGTCCCCGGCTTGAAATCCTCGTGCGAGTTGAGCGGCGTCTGCACCAGCAGGTCGGCGAACCAGGAGGAGCCGGAGCCGAGCACGCGGCTGAAGTAGCCGCCGACGAGGAGGTCGGTGGTTCCGGTACCGGGCTGCAGCGTGCGCTCCGCCAGCTCGCCTTCCGAGTTCTTGACGTCGGTCCGGCCGGTGGGCAGCTTCAGGCCGAAATTGAGGCCGTAGAAATCCAGACGCTCCGCGCCGGCGCTCTCCGCGTGCCACTGCCGCCGCGCGAGCACGCGCGCGTCGCCCACTTCGGTGAAGTTCCAGGTCTCGGGAATCTGCGCGCCCATGTGGTTGTGGATGTGCTCGTGGAACTTGTCGACGATCGGCAGCGTGGCCGACACGCCCCAGGCGTCGTTGAACGTGTAGTCGAACGTGCCGAGCCAGTTGCGGTTGAGGGTGCGCACCTCGTCGTGGTGCTGCGGAATCTCGCCCGCGCCGACCTTGCGGCTGCCGGCCAACGGCTGGTCCTGGTCGATGTACTCGAAGCGCAGGTCGACGCGCGCGCCGGGCTCCGTCCACACCCCTTGCGCGTTCCAGTTCGTGTTGATCATGCAAAACGCCGAGCCGCAGGAAGCCGCGGCTTCGGCTGCGGCGCTCATTGCGAGCGCCGCGAACAGCAATTTCTTCATGTTCATCCCCTCCAAAACGCCATGACGCGCGCGGCGCTCGAGGCCGCGCGCACTCAACCTCTAATCGCGGCGTTCAGGCGAGCGGGGGTGCCCGGGGGAGGCTGGGGGGAAACTGCGGAGAAGGCTGCGAGACTGCGACCGGCTGCGATGCCGGGACAGCGACTGCAATTGGATGAGGAGTCGATGCGGCGCGTCGCGGCAGCGCCGGCGGTTTCGCAGAGCCATCCAGCAGCGACAAATTGCCGCAGGCACAGACGTGGTCCGATCCGGGCGGGCAGAGCGGCGACCAGTTGTGCCGTTCCGCGGTGGACGCGCTTCCACCGTCGAGACGGTTCGAAGCCCCGTGATGCTCTCCGTTGTGTGCAAAGGCCGCGCCGGGCGAGAAGCCGACGATCAGTGCGGCAAGAAGGAGAAGCAGCGCCCTCACGCGGGCGATTCTAGCGCCGGGTTTCGCGGAAAGTCACCACCGACCACGTCTCCATGCCGTTCGGCAGGATGAGGCGCGCACTCAGTCGGTCGCCCACGCGCGGGCTGAGGCCGCTCGCGGTCAGCCTGTTCTCGCCGGCAGGACTGAGCTCCGCCCGCTGCGCAGGTCGTCCGGGTCCAAAGACGTTCACCCAGGCGCCCTTGAAATTCTCGGCAAGCAGCGGCGCCGCGCTGTCGTGGTCTTCGATGTACACGGTGACGACGCCTTCCTTGTAGACAAATTCGACCGTGACGGTATCGTCGCCGCGGCCCATGATGCCGCCGTGCTTCGGCTTCTCGTCGCCATGGGCGAGTGCCGCGCCCACCTGCAGCGTAACGGCAAGCGAAAGAAAAAAGGCGGCCCAAAGGCCGCCTTTAGTCGCGGTAAACGCGCGATCCAAGCTCAATCGTCGTCGTGCCCGGTGTCGACGCCGAGCGCGATGCGCTTCGCACGGCCGTGCAGCTCGAGGATGTCGAGCCCGGCGCCGTTGCGGTCGGTGGCGTAGATGAAGCCGCGGTTGTCGACCTCGACGTTGTTGGTCATGTAGCCGTCGGGATCGGTGTTTGCGTTGCTCTCGGGCACGTAGAACGCGATTTCCTTCGGGCCCTGCGGCTCGCGGATGTCCCAGGCGCGGATGCCGCCGGTGAAGTACGCGAGGAAGCTGACGCGCGGATAGAACGGGTTGGTGAAGTTCTCCTCGCTCGAGTGGACGCCATAGCGCGCGCCGCGGGTGCAGTAGTTGCCGCGTGGAAACTTCTCGCCGAGCCGCGGATCGACCCACATCGTCGAGAGCACCATCGGTCCCTGCCACACGTTGGGCTGCACTCTCGTTCCCGGCGGCGCGGTCTTGGAGTTCTCGACGGTGACGTCGACGATGAAGCTCCAGTGCGGTGCTTCCTGGCAACGGTCGGCGGTCGCCTCGGAAGAAAGCAGGACCAGATCGCGCACCTTGAACTCGGTGAAGTCGCCGTAGCTCTTTGGTGCGACGCCGAAGACCGGAAGGCTGGTGTGCCCGCCCTGGTCGGGCGACATGTACAGGATGCCGCTCTGCGGCGCCAGAAGGTCCGCCTCGGTCGGTCGGTCGGGGTCACCGGTCCAGGTGCCCCCGAGCGAAGGCGGCAACAGCTTCTTGCGGTCGAGGATCTGCATCACGCCGTCGTCGCCCACGCCCCACGCGGCGTAGATCCGGTTGCCGACCACGTCATTCGCAGGGTCCGCGGCGCGCGCGAGCGGCATTCCCTTCTGCGGGTGCTCGAACGTGCTGATCGGTCCGTGCAGCGACGTTGCCACGGGGCCGGTTGCATCCGGCTGTCCGCCAGGCAAGCCGAAGGTGCGGATGTAGACCGGCGCCGCCGGGCGGCTCCAATCGACGATGATCATCGACTGACCCTGTCGCCACCGGGTGGGCGAGCCTGCCGGCTCGTTCTTGCTTCCCGGCATGTACGCGATTCCAGTGTTGCATTCCCACCATAGCTTGTGCGTATTGCGGATGTTCCGCAGCGCGCCGGCCAGCGTCGGATTGCTGACATTGGTGACATCCCAGACTTCGTAGCCCTGCGCGCTGCTGCCCTGGATGTTGCGCATGAGATAGACGCGCCCGGGCACACCGCCAGGCAGGCTGGAGCCGAGGCACATGCGCGCCATCTGCGCCTGCCCGCCGGCAACCGGCACCGGAATGTGGAACTTCTCGACCGGCCGGTCCGGATCGGTGACGTCGATGATCATGGTCCCGTTCTCCTCGACCACACCTCCCTTGAGGGGATTGGGCTTGTTGCCGCCGTGCGTGCCGACGAAGGCAATCCACCTGCCGTCGGGATAGCGGATGACGTTCGGCTGGTAGGCGGGACGGCCCTGAAGGTCGACATGCCCGACTCGGCGCATGTCCTTCTGCTCGCCGCTCTGGCTGATGCCGCTGTGGCGATGGTCGTCGCGGTCGTCGTCGTCCTTGGCGAACGCCGATGCCACGCTGAAGGCGAGAACTGCCGCCGCGGCCGCGCTCAACGCGAAGCGGCTGCGGATGCTGCCCGATTTCGACATTGCTTCCTCCTGTGGGTGCGAATGCTTTTGGTTCGGGAGAGCGCGCTGGTCACGGCGCGGGCGCGCCGTATCGGCTCCCCCCGAGCCTTCGCCATCAATCGCCGCCGTGGACGATCCGGCCGGCCTGCAGCGTGAGCGTGGAGCGGATGCGCCGCAGGCGGTCGGCCGACACGCCGAGCGGATCGTCGCTCAGCACCGCGAGATCGGCGAGCTTGCCCGCTTCGAGCGAGCCGAGCTTGTCCTCGTCGAACGAGTGGAAAGCGCCGCCGATGGTGTACATGCGCAGCGCTTCCAGCCGCGTGATCTGCTGGCCGGCGGGCGTCGCGGCGACGCCGGCGTTGTTCAGCATGGTCGTCATGTAGTACATCATCAGCCACGGGTTCAACGCGCCGACGTTGGTCGAGTCGGTGCCCGCCGAGAGCGGGATGCCGGCGTCGAGCAGCTTGCGCCAGGGCGGGCCGGAGGGCGCCGCCGAGGTGTAGTTCCAGCCCTGCAGGCGCAGCCCGATGCCCAGGTCCTTGACCTGGGCGATCTGCGCATCGCTGATCGGATTAACGTGATCCAGCGTCCAGCGCAGCGTGCCGATATCCGCGACCGTCTTAGCCGCCTGGTAGGCGGAAATGTGGAAGTCAATCTCGGCCGAGGTGAGCGAATGCTGCGTGACCATCCACCCTTTCGACGCCGCGTGCTTCACGAGGTCGATGTAGCCCGGGTTGGTGGTGCTCGAGTTCACGCGCTCGCCGATGCCGTTGGTACGGAAAACGTCGTCGCCGATGCGCTTGAACGAGCCGTCGACCACGCCCTGCGCCACGGTAAAGCCCGAGTCGAACGAGCTGTTGAGGTACGAGCGCAGCCGCACCTTGAGCTTGCCTTGGCGCCACAGGTTCATCGCGTAGCGGTAGCCCTCGATGAAGTCGACCGCCGCGCCGGCGAGCCCCATGTCGGTGACCATGGTGAGCCCGAGGCTCGACGCGAAATCGAACACTTCCGCCGTACCGCGCTGGCGATCGTCCTCGGTCTGCACCGCCTGCAGCGCCGCGAGCGCCTGACCGGCGTTGAGCGTGCCGTTCGCGTTCACCGCGACGCCGCGAGAGGTGAAGAACGCAGCGCCCGCAGTGTTCGTCACCGCGCCGCCCGCGCCGGTAGTCGAGAGGTAGACCGGAATTCCGGGCGCTGCCGCGTCGAGCTCGGCGACGCTCGGCAAGCGTTTTTCGGCGAGGCCGTTGATGTTCCAGCCGCCGATGCAAGTCACGAAGTTCACCAGCTCCTGGCCCGGCTGCACGCCCAGCTCGGCGATGCGCGCCTTGATCATCTGCTGCAGCTCGGCGATCGAGGCCGCCGTCTCGATGATGCGCACCTCGTGGCCGGGGTTCTGGCCGCAGCGCAGGAAATGCACGTGCGTGTCGATGAGCCCCGGGATCACCGTCGCGCCCTTGAGGTTCAGCGTCCGGCCGCAGGGACCGAGCTCGGCCGGATGGCCGACGCGCGCGATGCGGCCGTCACGGATGGCGAGCGCCGACGCGACGCTGTTGCGGCCGTCCATCGTCAGGAAGCGGCCATTGACGAGATTCACATCGGGCGCCTCGCCGCACGCGGCGTGGCCGCCGTCGCGTTCGTCGTCGTCGTCGCGGGCGCGCAGCGCGAGGGGAGCGCCCGCGGCAGCGGCTGCGGCGCCCTGGATGAATCTGCGGCGGGTGAACCTGGTCAGTCTCGTAGACATGGCTAGTCCTCCGTTCCCGCCGAGACGGGGTTGCTGCCGTTCGGGTCGGCGTCGAAAGCCGCCGCGTCGACCGCGCCGCGCCGGTCGATCGGCACGTTCGAATGCTCGTTGCAGGCAGCCGGGTTGTACTTGCCCCAGGCTTGCAGCCTGTCCTGGCTTTCCTGCTTATAAGGAGTCACGATCGACTGGCAGATGTTCTCCTTGGTCTGCACGTTGCCGCCGCACGACCAGCTCGAGGCAAGGTTGGGATTGCCAATGCCGTCGTAGACCGCTTCCTGGGGGAAGGGGCAGGCCATGCGCGTGCGGCCGCCGCCGGAGGTGGGTACCGTCTGCGGAGCGACACCGTTCTCGACCCAGGTCACCATCTGCTGGAACATGGCTTCCTGGTTCGGCTGCGGGCCCGCGCCGCCGCCGCAATGCGCCACGCCGGGCATGCGGAAGTAGCGCCACCAGGACTGCAGCACCGAGAAGTCCGGCGTGCCCTTGCCGAAGTACGCTCCGGCGCGGGTGTAGTACTCGAGCCCGTTCTCGGCGGTGATGAGCTGGTCCGCCGTGCCCTGCCACATGAGGATCTTCTTGCCGGCGTCGCGCACGCGGTCGAGGCGCACATCCATCGTGTTGATGATGTCGCCGGTGGTATTCGACCCCAGCTCGGCCTCGCGTCCGTAGTCCGCGAGTGTCAGCGTGCGCCAGTCGAAGCTGGCGTCCGAATGGTTCCATTGCAGCTGGCCGGTGGCCGTCTGCGATGGAGTCGTGCCATTCAGCGCGCTCATCTGTGCACCGCGCTCGAGGCCGGGGAAGACCTGCAGCCCGAAGCTGTTGCGCGGGCCGTCCCAAATCAGGTCGATCGCTTCCGCCTCCTGCGGCGTCAGGCAGTTCGTCGCCGGCGCTCCGGCCGTGCCGCAGATGTTGGCCTTGGCGCTGAAGGTGCAGCTGCGCGGGTCGCCAAGGATGCCGTCGACCACGCCGTCCTGTGCGTCGCACGCGGCGACCGCCGAGGCCGTGGCCTGGTTCTGCTTTGCGGCGCTGATCGGCCCGCCGGTGAGCTGTCTCATGGCGACCGGGCCCCAGATCTGCGCCAGGCGGAAGCGCCCGTAGTTGACCGCAGGAGCGCCTACCAGCCAGCCGTCAAGCTCTTCCGGGTAGCGCTGCGCGAGCGCGAAGCCCTGGCGGCCGCCGGTGGAGCAGCCGTCCCAATAGTTGCGGGCGGGCGCGAGCCCGTAATAGATCGCCGCGATCGCCTTCGCCCATTGCACCTGCGCGCGCAGGCTGTCGACGACGAAGTCGTTCAGCCTCCCGATGTTGAGGCGCGTCGGCGTGGGCTGCAGCGCGAAAAGGCAATCGCCGCCAACGTGGCCGGTGTCGGTCGAGGAACCCACATAGCCGGTGCTGGTGGCCGGGGTAACGCTTCCGACGGAGCCGGCGCAGCCGCCGCCGCCGAGGTTGCGCGTTCGCCCGTTCCAGGCGCCTTCCACGCCGCCCGTACCGCCGTCGCGGCTGTTGCGCGGCAGGCCCACGCGGATCGCTACGCGCTGGTTTTCGCCTTCGTCGTAGCCGAAGGCCGGCCCGCCGCGCGACGAATAGATGAAGTTGATCTCGCAGCGCGCGTTGGCGCCGGTCGTTATGAGGGTCGCGGTAAGGTTAAGTACATCGGGGCGTCCTGCCAGCCCGAGAGCCGGGTCGTCCCGCAGCTCGAGACAGCTCGGAACCGCGGCCACGGCGCCGCTCCAGGCGAGCAACGTGAAAACAAGAAAGCTCAGGATAGGTCTCATTGCAGTCCTCTTTCCTTTGGATTCGTCTTCTCAGCGTTTGCCGGGCGGCGTGATGTCGATCGCCTGCGCGTCGGCGCGCACGTCCTCGGCGTACTCGGGCAGCATCCAGCCTTCGCGCACCAGCTCCATCAGGCGGCGGTTGATCGCGCTGATGTAGCTGCCTTTGTTCCTGTACAGGCCGTTCAGCGTCCGGGCGTCGTAGGCGAGGCGCCAGCCGGCGATCGAGCAGTTGAACTGCGCCGCCGGAGTGGCGCCGGCGTTCGGCACGCCGTATGCGGCGGCCGGCACATCGACATAGGTGTTGCGCACGCCACCCTTCACGTTGCCGTTCGCATCGAGCGAGAGGCGTGAGCCGTCGTTCGCGGTGTCGTTGTCGAACTCGAGAGGCGCGGCATGCGGCGGCACCACCCCCTGGTCCGCCCACGCGATCAGGTGGTCGAGCCCCATGGCGGCCATGCCGCCCCATGGGAAGTCGCTCACCGGCAGCGTGCAGGGATTCGGCACGTAGGTCGGGGTCTCGCGCGAGTTTGCGTGCGCCATGCCGGCCACCTCGTAGAGGCGATAGCGGTTCGCCGGCTCGTCGCTGTCCGCGCGGCGGAATGCCGCGCCGGACGGCGCGCCGCTGTTCACCTCGGTCATCGTCGGCATGTGCACGGTCGGCACGTCGACGATCATCATCGGCGCATTGCCGAGCGTGCTCGTCGCGAGGTAGCCGTCCATGATCGACGAGCCGTCCGGCATGCGCGACTGGAAGTGCTTCTGCTGCTGGTAGGTCCGCAGCACCGCGGAGGCCTGCGACGTGCCCTCGAGGAAGAGGCGCCGCGCGGAGAGCGGCGCGAGCGGCCCGTTCGAGAGGTTGCTCTTAATCAGCAGGCCGACCTGGGCGATGATCTCGCTCGTCTGCGCCCCCGACGGAATGCTGAGCGAGGCATAGCGCACCGGGTTGAAGCCCTTCAGCGTCGTGTTCACGTTCGACTGCTGCGCCGCGATCTCCACGTGCACGTGGCCGCGCAGGAAGAAATACTTGCGCGCCGGCTCGAACGTGACGGCGAAGCCGTTGGAGTGCATCGACTCGGCGACCACGATGCCGCTGAAGCGCGTCGCCGGCAGCGGATGGCGCACGAGGATGCGCGTCTTGTACGGCTGCCCGTTGGCCCTGCCGGAGACGAAGTACTCGTCGGTGGCATAGCCGAAATCGGCCGCGGTCGTGCCCGGCTCCTCCGGCCGCAGCCCCGGGTACATGTCGCCACCCTCGGTAATCGGCCCTTCGAACGCGGGCATCGGCGGCACGTCGGCGCGCGCCGCTCCGGCGATCGAGAGGACGAGGACGCCGAGGGCCACGGCGGATCGAAGAAAGCTCATGCAGATCTCCTGAGAGCGAAACGCTGGGGGGTCAGAGGCTTGCCGGATCTTGGGAAGAAATTACAGCGGGTCCAGGCCCGCTCCATGCGCTTCGCCGATCCAAGCCACCCTCCGGGGTTTTTGGTTTGTCATGCGAAAGCAGTCGTCACGCGGCGACGCTTTCGGTACGATCCGATTTAACACGCCATCCGGGCGAACACCAACAGCAATCGCTCATCGATTCATAAGCGTCGGCCATGAATATCACTACGCGCCAGTTGAAGGCCTTCGTGCTTACGGCGCGGCACCAGAGCTTCTCGCGCGCGGCTGAAGAGCTCTTCATCACCCAGTCGGGGATGAGCGTGCTCGTGCGCGAGCTGGAAACGCAGCTCGGCTTTCGCCTGTTCGAGCGCACCACCCGCAAGGTGATGCTGACCGAGCCGGGCTCGAAGTTCCTGCCGGTGGCCGAGCGCAGCCTGCGGGACCTCGAAACCGCGGCACTGCACCTCTCCCGGGCAGCCGCCAGCGCGGGCCGCTCCCTCGCGATCGGCGCGGCGCCGTTCCCCGCCGCCGAGCTCCTGCCGCAGGCGATCAGCGCGTTCGCCGCGCTGCACCCGAAGCTCCACATCCAGCTGATCGACGCCGAAGGTGGGCACCTCATGGAAATGGTGCAGTCTGGCAAGGTCGACGTCGCGCTGAGCGCGTCGCTGCAGGAATCGCCCGGCCTCGCCAAGCTGCCGCTCGCGCGCTTCGCGCTGCTGCTCGCCTGCCCCGAGGACTTGGCGCGCGAACTGCCGGCGGTGGTGCGCTGGCGCGACGTCGCGGCCCAGCGCCTGATCGGCCTGCCGAGCGGCTATCCGATCCAGCGCCTGGTCGACGAGCAGCTCGCGCGCGCCGGCCGCACGGCGCCGCCCGAGCTGGTGTGCAACTTCCTCGAGACCCAGATCGCGATGGTCGAGGCCGGCGCCGGCGCGGCGGTGACGCCCGCCTCCGCGCTGGCGGCTTGCGCGAAGCGCAGGATCAGCATGCACGCGATCGTCGACCCGGTGGTGTGGAGCGATCTCTTCTGGGTGGTCAACCGCGCGCACAAGCTCTCGCCGGCGGCGGAGGAATTCGGCGCGTTCCTGAAGGGCTATCTCGGCCGCATCGCCGAGCAGGCCGAGCTACTGGGTGATGGAGGTCCGGAAGGCCGCGATCGGCTCGTGCACGACCGCGCCGCCGGCGCCCTGCAGCACCAGGGATGAGAGCTTGAGCTCGGCCGCGCCGGCGCGGATCGGCTTGAAGGTCACCACGACAAACTCGGCGTCGTCGGGCACGTCGCCCTTGCCGAACGCGCCGACGGTAATCGAGCCGCTCGGGTTCACGCGGTAGGTGAAGCTGCCTTCGGCGAAGAATTCGCCGGCGCGTACCGCCACCGGCTCGAGCATCTTCGCGTCGTAGGAGAGCTGCAGCGGCGAGCCGCGCACCAGCTTGTCGGCGGTGATCTTGAGCGCGACCTCGAACTCGCTTCCCGCGGTCACCCGCGCCGGGCCTTCCCAGCGCAGCTGCGCCGGCCGGCCCTCGCCCGCGGCAACCTGCTTCGCGCCGCGGCCGGCGGCGGCCGCCGTGGGCGCCACCACCGGAACCTGCAGCGCCGAGGCGACGGCGAGCGTCTGTCGCTCGTCGAGCGGCGTGTACACCAGCGTGACGGCGTCGGACTTGATCGATTCGACCCGGTAGCCGCCTTCGAGCAAGTCGCCTTCGCGCACGAAGAACACGCGGTCCTCGCGCGCGAGGACCACGCGCGGCGGACCGTCGTGCACCACCTGCCCGGCCACGCGATACGGCATCGGCGGGGCGACCGGCGCCGGCGGCGGCGCCGCGGCCTCGACCGGCGTCTTGGGCTTCGGCGCCCGGTGCACCGGCGGCGGGCTCGTTCCGAACAGCTCACCGCGCAACCCGGAGAGTCCGGCGCGCGGCGGCAGCGTCAGCGCTCCTTCGCCGCTACGGGGCTCGCTTTTCGGCGCCGTCGCGACGGGCTGAGAATCGCTCGCAGGCGGCGCAGACCGGTCCGCGAACAGCCACACGCCGCCCGCCGCAGCGGCCGCCAGCGTCCACCCCAGTACTTTATTCTTTCGGCCCACAGATCAGAAGCTTAAGCGCGGGATCGCCCCTGCGCAATCCCATCCAGAATTCTCTCTGGCGTGAATGGCATACGTGTGACACGGGCCCCGAGCGGGTCCAGCGCGTCGTTGATCGCGTTCATCACCGCCGCCGGCGCACCGGCGGTGCCGGCCTCGCCCACCCCCTTCGCGCCGAGCTGCGACTGGCGCGTCGGGGTCTCGACGTGGGCGCAAACGACATCCGGCATTTCTACCGCCATCGGCACGAGGTAGTCGGCCATGTTGCCGTTCAGGAGCTGTCCGTCCGGACCGTACAGGCATTCCTCGTAGAGCGCGGCGCCGATGCCCTGCACGATGCCGCCACGCAACTGCTCGTCGGCGAGCAGCGGATTGATCAGCGTGCCGGAATCCTCCACGCACCAGTGGCCCAGGAGCTTGACGAAGCCGGTCTCGGGATCGACCTCGACGAGCGAGGCCTGGATGCCGTTGGTGAACGCGAAGCCGTACTGGCGTGGGGTGTAGTGACGCGTGACCGTGAGCTCGGACTGGAACTCTGGCGGCAGCGTGTCGGGGCGGAAATAGGCCACGCGCCCGAGCTCGGCGAGATCGAGCTTCTTTTCCAGCGTCAACCGGCTCACCACGGCGTTGGCAGTGACATCGAGTTCTTGTCGGTCCAGCTTAAGGATCGCGGCGGCGACGTCCAGAATGTTGGCGCGCAGCGCGCGGCCCGCCTGCAGCACCGCCTCGCCACCGATGCCGGCCCCGCGCGAGGCCCATGTGCCGCCGCCGTAGGGCGTCACGCCCGTATCGCCTGTAATGACTTTTATCTTTTCAATGGAAACCCCAACAGCACTTGCTGCGATCTGCGCGAAGATGGCCTCGGTCCCCTGGCCCTGCTCCGTGACGCTGCACATCACGGTGACCATGCCGGTCGGTTCCAGGCGCAGAGTGGCGCCATCCTGCGCCGAGATGCGCGCCCCGCCCACGCCGTAGAACGCGGGCGAGGGATTGGTGACCTCGATCATCGCCGCGAGCCCGATCCCGCGGTAGATGTTCTTGCTCCTCAACCGGGCCTGCTCGTCCCTCAGTGCCCGGTAATTCATGACATCCAAAAGCTTGTCGAGGCACTGGTGGTGCGAGAGCTTCTCGAACTTGAGGCCCGAGGGGAACGTGTACGGGTAGGCGTCGTCGGCGATGAGGTTTCTGCGCCGGAAATCGGCGGGATCCATGCCGAGCTTCCGCGCGGCGAGGTCGACGATGCCCTCGGTGAGCGCCACCGCGATCGGGTGACCGACCGCGCGGTACTGGCAGGTGACGTTCTTGTTGGTGAACACCACGTGCAGGCGCGCGCGGTACTCGCGGTGCTTGTACGGGCCGCCGGTCAGGTTGACCACCTGGTTTCCTTCGATGCCGCTGGTGCGCGGATAAACGGAGTAAGGCCCGATGGCGGTCAGATCGTCGAGGTCGAACGCGAGGATTTCGCCGCTCTTCGACAGCGCGACCTTCACCTTGACGCGGTGCTCGCGGCAGTGAATATCGGACAGGAACGACTCCAGCCGGTCGGCGACGAACTTCACCGGCCGGCGCAGCATCACCGAGAGCGCCGCGGTGGCCATCTCGTCGGGATAGACGTGCACCTTGATGCCGAAGGAGCCGCCCACGTCCTTCGTGATCACCCGCACGTTCGCCTCGGGGATATTGAGGTGGCGCGAGAAGATGTCCTGCATCATGTGCGGCGCCTGGGTGGCGTGATAAACGGTGAGGGAATGCTCGCCGGCGTTGTAGTCGGCGAGGATCGCGCGTCCCTCGAGGCACACTCCGGTGTGCCGGCCGAAGTGGAAGCTGTCCTCCACCACCGCCGCCGCCTTGGCGAAGGCCGCCGCGACGCCCTCCGTGTCGAGCTCGCGCCGAAAACAGACGTTATCGCCCAGTTCGTCGTGGATGATGGTTTTGCCTTCCAAGGCGCGTTCCATGTCCACCACGACCGGCAGCTCCTCCCACTCCGCCTCGATCAGCGCGACCGCGTCCTCGGCCTGCGTGCGCGTCTCCGCCACCACCGCCGCGCAGGCCTCGCCCTGCCAGCACGCACGCTCGATCGCGATCGCGTGCTGCGGCGGCGACTTGATGCCCTTCAGGTGAGCCAGCACAGCCACCCAAGGCGTGCAGTATTCGGCGACGGCCCTGCCGTCGAAAACTCCTATTACGCCATGTGAAGCCGAGGCCTTGCTGAGGTCGAGCTTTTTTATGCGCGCGTGTGCGTGCGGACTTCTGAAGAAGGCGACGTGCGCGAGGCGCGGGAAGCGCAGGTCGTCGATGAACGCGCCGCGTCCCTGCAGCAGGCGCTGCGCGTTCGGCCGCGGCACGCTCTGCCCGATGTAGCCCCGGTCGAGCTGCGTGCCCGGCGCGTGCAGCGGCAGCTCAGCCTTTCCCATGAATTACCTCTGTCCGCATTACTTCCTCTATTGCGTCGACAATGGCCTGGTATCCGGTGCAGCGGCAATAATTTCCGGAAATGTGCGAGCGGATCTCTTCCCGCGTCGCCTTGCGGTTTTGTCGCAGAAGGTCCTGCGCGGCCATCAGCATCCCCGGCGTGCAGAAGCCGCACTGCAGCGCGTTTCGCTCGTGAAATGCCTTCTGCAGCGGCGCGAGCTCCTTCGAGTCGCTCAAGCCCTCGATGGTCTCGACCCGGCAGCCGTTCGCCTGGACCGCGAGCATCAGGCAGCCGCGCACGATGTCGCCGTCGACCCGCACTGTGCACGCGCCGCATACGCCGTGCTCGCAGCCGACGTGCGATCCGGTCAGGCCGAGCTCGTCGCGCAGGAAATCGACCAGGTGCTGGCGCGCCGGCACGCGGCGGCCGACTGGCGTGCCGTTGACCGTCAGCGCGATGTCGAGAGCGTGTTCCATGCGCGCTTGAGGAGCACCTTCGCGAGCTGCAGCTTGGTGGCGGAGCGGTGATACAGGTCGGCCGGCGGGTCCAGGTCTTTTTCAAGCAGCAGAACCGCGGTGTCGAGGTCTGGAGCCGCGGAGGCCTGCTTCGCCAGGACCGGCGTCGGGCCGGCGCCGCAGAACACGAAGCGCGTCGACTTTCCCTTGTACGCGGCGAGGCCGATGATCGCGTAGTCGCCGTGGCGGCGCGCCAACTCGAGGAACACCGAGCGCTGGTCCTTGAGCTGCGCCGGCACCTCGACCGCGGCGACCAGCTCGCCCGGCGCGAGGTCGACTTCGAACAGGCCCTTGAAGAACTCCTGCGCCCTCACCAGGCGCTCGCCTTGCGCGCCGGCCACGACGATGCTGGCGTCGAGCGCCACCATGCACGCGGGATATTCGGCCGCGGGATCGGCGAGCGCGATGCTGCCGCCGACGGTGCCGCGGTTGCGGATCGCCGGGTGCGCCACGTGCTTCACCGCCTCGGCGAGAAGCGGGACATGCCTTGCGATTTCCTCGGATTTTTCAATTTGGGAATGCGTAACCAGGGCGCCGATCCTGACCACGCCCTGCTCGAGGCTGATTTCCTTGAAAGGCAGTCCCGAGATGTCGACCAGCAGCTCGGGCTGCGACAACCGCATGTTGAGCGCAGGCATGAGGCTCTGGCCGCCCGCGAGCACCTTCGCGCCGGGGCGGCGCGCCAGCTCGAACGCCTCGGCGGGCGATTGCGGCTTCGCATAGGCAAACGACGGCGCCTTCACCGGCAAGATCCTCCTGATCGGAGCAGCTATGATAACCAGCGAGGAGGAAACAATGCTTGTTCTACGCTGGATCCGGGCTGCAGTCTTGTTCGCCGTCGCGCCGCTCGCCTGCGCCCAAGGTTATCCGAGCCAGCCGATCCGCCTGATCGCGCCGTTTCCCCCGGGCGGGAGCGTCGACATCACCGCGCGGCTGATCGCCGACCCGATCGGGGCCCAGCTCGGCACCCGCATCGTCATCGACAACCGCAGCGGCGCGTCGGGAAACATCGGCATGGAGGCCGCGGCACGCGCGCCGGCCGACGGCTACACGATCGTGCTCAACACGATCCCGCTGGTCACGAATCAGGCGCTGTTCGCCAACCTGACCTGGGACCCGATCCGCGATTTCGCGCCGATCGGCATGGTCGCAACCTCGCCGCACGTGCTCGTCGTGCCGCCGAAGAACCCGGCGAAGAGCGTGGCGGAGCTCCTGAAAGACGTGCGCGCCAATCCCGGCAAGCTTTCCTACGCCTCGGCCGGGTATGGCACTACGTTCCATTTCTGCGGCGAGATCTTCAAGGACGAGACCCACACCTTCATCCTGCACGTCCCGTATCGGGGCGGCGGCCCGGCGCTGCAGGACACGCTCGGCGGCCAGGTAGACATGAGCTTCCCCACGCTCGCCGCGGCGCTGCCGCACGTGCGCTCGGGAAGGCTCCGGGCGCTCGCCATCACGGACAACCGCCGCTCGAGGCTCCTGCCCGAGGTGCCCACGCTGGACGAGGCAGGCGTGAACGGATTCTATTTCGTGCAGTGGCTGGCGCTCCTCGCGCCCGCCGGCACGCCGCCGGAGCTCGTGAAGCGCCTGAACCAGGCGCTCAACACCGCGCTGCAGAACAAGGAGCTCCTGGACAAGTTCGACGCCCAGGCGATGGAGCCCTATGTGACCACGCCGGAAGAAGCCGGCAAATTCCTGGCCAGCGAGGTGCAGCGCTACGCCCGCGTCATCAAGACGCGCGGCATCACCGCGGAGTGACTTGGATGCCCGCCTTCGCGGGGACGACTTCGTCTAGCCGCGCTGCATGAGGGCGCAGCGCCAGCGCTGGCGCGCGGCGTTGAAGGCGCCGATGTTCATCCTCGCGCCCGGGGCGTTCTCCGGGTCGTGATGAATGATGCCGGTCGCGTCGGTGCCGATCATCACGCAAACGTGCCCGTAAAGCCCCGCCGCCGCCTGCTTGATCCAGTAGAACAGAATCGGCCCGCGCGTGCGCAGCCGGTCCTCGAGCTCGATCAGCGTGTACGTGTGCGCGGTGTCGCAGCGCGGAACCGAATTCCACCGCTCCTGCACCGCGAGCAGCTCGTGGTCGCTCGAGCCGAGGTTCGCCGGGCCGCGGCCGGTGGCCTGCGCGCCGAGCACGCCGCCGGCGAGATTGCGCCTGGCAAGCTCTTGCGGGGAGATGCGCGGCGACAGGCGGAAGTGCTGCGCCAGCATGGAGGCGCACGCGTACCAGCAGCCCGCGGGGTCGTATTGCGCGCCCTGCGCCGCCAGCCCCAAGAATGCAGTCCTGAGCAACACCGCCATCGCGCGGCGCGCCTCCCTTTCGCTCGGGCGTAACCCTACACCTCTTCAGGCTGCTATGCTCCCGCCCCCAAGCGACCCGGAGCGCACAGTGGATCTCAGACTCGAGCGGAAGAACGTCCTCATCACCGGCGGCAGCAAGGGCCTCGGCCTGGCCTGCGCCAAAGCCTTTCGCGCCGAAGGCGCGCGCGTCGCGATCGTTTCGCGATCGCCGGAAAACCTGGCGTCAGCGAAAAAGATCCTGGGTGACGCGTATACCATCGCGGCCGATTTGACCGACGCGTCGGCGGCGGGCGCCATGGTCGAGCGCGTGGAGAAGGAATTCGGCGCGCTCGACATCCTGGTCAACTCGGCCGGCGCGGCGAAGCGCACCGACGCCGATGACCTCACCCCGCAGGCGTGGCGCGCCGGCATGGACGCGAAGTACTTCAGCTACATCCACGTCATCGACCCCGTGGTGAAGCGCATGGCGGCGCGCGGCCGCGGCGCGATCGTGAACATCATCGGCAACGGCGGCAAGCTTCCCGCCCCCACGCACCTCGCCGGCGGCGCGGCGAACGCGGCGCTCATGCTCGCGACCGCCGGCCTCGCCGGCGCCTACGCGGGCAAGGGCGTGCGCGTGGTAGGGCTCAATCCCGGCCTGACCGAGACCGGGCGGGTTGCCGAAGGCATGAAGGCGGAAGCGAAGCGCCAGGGCATCAGCGAGGACGAGGCGCTCAAGCGCGCGACGAAAAGCCTGCCGCTCGGGCGCATGCCGCAACCCGAGGAGCTCGCCGACATCGTGCTCTTCGCGGCCTCCGAGCGAGGCCTTCTCCTGAGCGGCGCAAACATTACGGTCGACGCAGCGCACCACCCTACAGTTCTGTAGGGGAAGGCGTACGGGGTTCCACGACCCACACGAATCTTGCATGCAACGGGGGATGGTGCACCTATCCTTCACCGCCCCCCTCGAAGGAGGAGCGCGGCAAGTCAGCGCGGAAGCGTTCGTGCTGCGCGGCGGACAGCTCGAAAGCCAGCCCCAGGCCGAACCGGTTGCTTTCAGCCTGACCGGCGGCTGGGAGCTGGAAACCGATCGCTTCGTGCGCGTCGAATGCCCGGACCGCATCCTGTGCCTGTTCGAGGAGGACGGAGCGACCGGCGAGCGGCAGGGGCCCTTCACCGGCCTCGCAGTCGTCGACGGAACGCTGCGCTGCGGCGAGCGCGTCATCGCGACGCTGCGCGGCAGCTACTGGCAGTCGGAAAAAACGCGCCGCGCATGGCCGCGCGTGCGCATGGTCGAAGCGCGCGGCTAGAGCCTCGGCACGCGGATTGCTGTGGCTGCATGACGCCATGGCTACGAACGAGGTTGCACCGAACGATTGCCCGCGGCCGCCCGGTTTCCGGGCCCACGTGCGCACGCTCATCCTCCACGAGGCTTGTCAGACCGCCGGCGGCGTCGGACAACTGGCTAAGCTTCTGCGCCTCCCGCTCTCATCGGTGAGCCGCTGGCTCGAGGGCACCGAGGAAGCGCCCGAATTCGTCTACCGGGCCTGCATCGAGATCGTCCTGCTGCACCCCGACGGGGCGCGCTGACACATTTTCGAAAAAAAGCCGAAAAACCGCAAAAAAGTATCAATCGTTTCGCTGTCCGTGCAGAGTGCTCGCCGCCGAGGCGGTCCCTGCACTTTTGCCTTTGAGTGCGCAATATGACGCGGCAAAGTCGCGCCCATGTATTGGCGCTACTGGGGCACGAACCTGTGGCTGAACATCGGCTGGGAGCTTGCGCACTGGCGCAGGCGCCTCGCCCTGTTCTGGTACGGCGGCGACAAGACGCCGTGGTTGTTCGTCGCCATCGCTCTCTTCACCGTCGGCGCGCTCGCGTTCGGCCTGCGCTCCGCGCTCGCCTACCAGGACGAGCGGCGCAAGCGCGTGCGCGAGTTCCACCAGCAGAGCCTCACCTGCCTCGCGCGCAACGTCTATTTCGAGGCGCGCGGGGAGCCGATCGCCGGCCAGTACGCCGTCGCCGAGGTCACCATGAACCGCAGGGCCTCACGCCGCTTCCCGAACACGGTGTGCGAAGTGGTGTACCAGAAGAACTGGGACTCGACGCGCGGCCGCTTCGTGGGCGCCTTTTCGTGGACCGAGTTCGACACGCTGCCCGATCCCTCCGGCGAGGAATGGCACCGCGCGCTCGCGATCGCCGAGGCGGTGTACTACCAGCGCTACACCCCTCAGCTCAAGGGCGCGACCTTCTTTCATGCCACCTACATCAAGCCCGACTGGGCCCCGCAGAAACAGCGTGTTGCGAAAATCGGACGGCACATCTTCTACAAGTAGCCGCGCCACGGGAAAGCCACATTCCGGCAGGTAAAATCCGACCGTATGTGGCAGCGCAAAAAGATCCTGCGTGTCGCCGGCCTCGCGTCGCTTGGGCTGGTCCTGATCGCGAGCGCGTTCACGCTGTACCTCGACCACCGGGTGCGCACCGAGTTCGAGGGCCGGCGCTTCGCGCTCCCCGCGCGCATCTACGCCCGGCCGCTCGAGTTGCACGCGGGGTTACGCCTCGCGCTGCCCGATCTCGAGGACGAGCTGCGCGAGCTTGGCTACAAGCCGCTGATCGAGAAGCCCGATCCCACGCGCGAGGCCGAGGGCGGGTGGTACGTGCGCAGCGGCGAGCGGCTCGACGTCGGCCTGCGCGCCTTCATGTTTTGGGACGGGCCGCAGCCCGCGCGCCAGGTGCGCCTCGCGTTCGACGGCGGCACCGTCAGCACGCTCACGGACACGGAAAACCGCGAAGTGGCGCTCGCACGGCTGGAGCCGCTGCCGATCGGCGGCATCTACCCGGCGGGCAATGAAGACCGCGTCCTGGTGCGCCTCGCGGAGGTGCCGCCGCATCTCGTGAAGGCGCTGATCGCGACCGAGGACCGCACCTACTTTACCCACGCAGGCTTCTCGCTGCGCAGCATGGCGCGCGCGGCGCTCAGCATCGGCTCGAGCCGGATGCAGGGCGGCAGCACCATCACGCAGCAGCTCGTGAAGAACTTCTTCCTCACGCCCGAGCGCACGCTGCGGCGCAAGCTCACCGAGCTCGTCATGGCAGTGCTGCTCGAGGTGCACTACGGCAAGGAAGAGATCCTCGAGACCTACCTGAACGAGATCTACCTCGGCCAGGACCGCGATCGCGCGATCCACGGCGTGGGGCTCGCGGCGCAGTACTACTTCGGCAAGGAAGTGCAGCACCTCACGGTCGCCGAGTCGGCGCTGCTCGTCGCCCTGGTGAAGGGTCCAGCGGTGTACGACCCGCACCGCCACCCGGCTAAGGCGCTCGAGCGCCGCAACCTCGTGCTGCGCGAGACGCGCGAGCAGAACGCAATCACCATGGAGCAATACGCGGCCGCGCGCGCCGCCGACCTTGGCGTGTCTCGGAAGCCCGGCTTCGGCACCTCGCCCTACCCCGCGTTCCTGAGCCTGGTCCACCGGCAGCTGCGGCGCGACTACGACGAGGCCGACTTGCGCTCGGAGGGCCTGCGCGTCTTCACGACTCTCGATCCGCGGGCGCAGAACGCTGCCGAGCGCGCCCTGACCAAGCGCCTGGCGCAGTTCGACAAGGACAAGCGCTTCGGCGCACCCGGCCTCGAGGGCGCGGTGGTGATCACCGATCCGCAGAGCGGCGAGATCCAGGCGCTGGTGGGCGGACGCGACGCGCGCTACCGCGGCTACAACCGCGCCGTGGATGCGGCGCGGCCCGTCGGCTCGCTGCTCAAGCCGGCCATCTACCTCACCGCGCTCACCGAGCCTGCGCGCTATACCCTCGTCACGCCGATCGACGACGGGCCTTTCAGCTGGAAGAGCCGCGGCGCGCCCGACTGGGAACCGGAGAACTACGACAAGAAGTTCCACGGCATGGTGCCGCTGCGCACCGCGCTCGCCAACTCGTACAACGCCGCCTCGGCGAGGCTGGGCACCGAGCTCGGCGTCGAGAAGGTGCTCGCCAACGCGAAGAAGCTCGGCGTGGAGCGCGAGGTCAAGCCCTTCGCTTCGGCGCTGCTCGGCGCGGTGGAGCTCTCGCCGCTCGAGGTGGCACAGATGTACCAGACGATCGCGAGCGGCGGCTTCCGCTCGCCGTTGCGGGCGATCCGCGAAGTCACCACGCAGGAAGGAAAGCCCCTGCAGCGCTACGCGCTCGCGGTCGAGCAGGCTTTCCCGCCCGAGCCGATGTACCTGCTGACCGCCGCGTTGCAGGGCGTCGTGCGCGAAGGCACTGCCCAGGGGCTGAAGGCGTTCCTGCCGCCGGAGCTCGGCGTCGCCGGCAAGACCGGCACCACCGACGAGCAGCGCGACGCCTGGTTCGCGGGCTTCACAGGCGATCGCCTGGGCGTGGTGTGGGTGGGGTACGACGACAACCGCGCCGCGAGGCTTTCGGGCTCCACCGCCGCGCTCCCGATCTGGGGCGACATGATGGCGGCGCTCGCGCCCGAGCCGCTCGCGCTGGAGAAGCCTGAGAAAATCGAGACAGTCTGGATCGACCCGCAGAGCGGATTGCGCGGGGTGAGCTGTCCGGGCGCGCTCGAGCTGCCCTTCGTGCAGGGCTCCGCCCCGCGCGACACGGCCCCCTGCGCCAGCCCGGTCGACGGTGCGGTCGAAGCCGTGGGGCACACGCTCGAGAAGGCGAAGAGCTGGTTCGAGCGCCTGTTCAGCCGATGAGATTCTTCGCCGCCCTCGCGATTTTTCTTGCAGCCTGTGCAACCGCCCCTGAAGGACCGTCCGAGCCGGCTCCGCCCACAACGCCAGAGTCCACACCGCCGCCGGTCGCGCGCTCGGAGAACGTCGCCGTGGCCGGATTGATGGAGTCCGCGCGCGCCGACGCTGCCGCCGGCAAGCTCTCGACCGCCGCGGCTTCCATCGAGCGGGCGCTGCGCATCGAGCCGCGCAACCCGAGGCTGTGGCAGGAGCTCGCCCGGGTACGGCTGCAGCAAACGCAGTTCGTGCAGGCCGAGAACATGGCCGCGCGCTCGAACTCGTATGCCGCGGGCGACAACGCGCTGCGCGCCGAAAACTGGCGCCTCATCGCGCAGGCGCGAGAGGCGCGCGGCGACGCCGACGGGGCCCGCTCGGCCCGCGAGTCCGCCGAGCAGTTTTCTCCCAAATAGATCTCGGGCCAACGGCTTCCGAAGGTTGGGATTTGTGACATACGCACGCTGGCTCGGAAGCTGAATTCCCTCATACTTGCGGGTACATGCGTCCGAAACCGCAAGTGGAATCTATCCTTCCGGTCACCCTCCCCGGCGGCGTGCGGTATGCCGCGGGCGTGCGCGCCGGGCGCTGGGTCTTCGCCACCGGCCACAAGGGCAGCGCCGAGTTCTCCGGGCCGATGGCGCCCGAGGTGATCGACAGCGCCGCGCCCCGGCACGGCGCGCCCAGGCACAAGAAGGAAGCGCGGCGCATCTTCGCTCACCTGGACCGGGTCCTCGCGGCCGGCGGTGCCGAGCGCAGCCACGCCGTGCGCATCGACCAGTACTACGCCAGCGCCCGCGCGGTCGACCCCTACCACGAGGTCCGGCGCGAATTCTTCGCCGGCAACATTCCGCCCAGCACCTCGAACCTGCACCAGCGGTTCCTCCTGCCGGGGCAGGACATCGAGGTGCAGCTCATCGCCGCGGTCGCCGAGGAAGGCTTCGAGCCGCTGCAGCACCGCCCCGCCGGCCTGCCGGTTCACGCGAGCTCGGGCTACAGCCCGGTCGTGACCTGCGGCGAGTTCGTCTTCGTCGCCGGCCAGACGGCCGAAGCGCTCGATTCCGGCAACGGTCCGCTCGACCCGGAAGCCTGCATGCCCGCCGGCCACCTGTGGAAGGGCACGCCGATCAAGCTCGAGACCGAGTTCGTGATCCGGCGCAAGCTCAAGCCGGCGCTCGAAAGCGTCGGCAACACGCTCGCCGAAGTGGTCAAGGCGCAGGTCTACCTGCGCGACGTCGACGACATTCCGGCTTTCAACGAGGTCTGGAGCGCGCATTTCGGCAACAGCCCGCCGGCCACCAGCATCATCACGACCGCGACGCCCGGGTTCATCTGCGAGGCGAGCCGGATCGAGATCAACACCATCAGCGTGCGCAGGGGCGGCGCCACGCGGAAGGAAATCGTCGACGCCGAAGTGCCGATGCCGTACGCCGGCCAGGTGCAGGCCGTGCGCGCGGGCGAGCTCCTTTTCCTCTCCAACCTGATGGCGGTGGACGCGAGCGGCGCGCTCGCGGTCCGCGCCAATGCGCCCGAGCAGGTGGATCACATGCTCGCCGCGGCCGAGCGCCTGTGCCGCAACGCCGGCACCACGCTCGCGAACGTCGTGCGGGTGCAGCAGTTCCACACCGACCTCGCCCACTTTGACGACGCCTGGTCCGCCTGGCAGCACCGGCTCCCCGGCCACTTCCTGCCGTTCTCGGCGATCGAGGTGCCGGCGCTCGCGGTACCGGGGGCGGTCGTCATGCTCGATCTGTGGGTCTACGTGCCCTAGGAATTCAAAATGAAAAAAATAATTCCATTCATTCTGGCAGCGGCAGTCTCGCTGCCGGGGCATGCGCAGCCCGACTATCCGCCGCCCCAGATCCGCTTCATCGTGCCTTTCAGCCCGGGCGGCGGCACCGACGTCATCATGCGGCTCGTCGCCCACCACCTCGGCGAGGCGTGGAAGATCGCCGTGCTGGTGGAGAACCGCGTCGGCGCCGCAGGCGTCATCGGCTCGCATTACGTCGTCACGCAGCCGCCCGACGGGCGCACGTTCCTCGCGGTGGCGAGCGCCTTCGGCGTACGCAGCGCCATCGACCGGAGCGTGCCGTACGACGTGGCGCGCGATTTCACCGGCGTCGCGCAGATGGCGCGCTCGCCGAGCTTCATGGTGGTCTCCCCGGAGCGCGGCTTCAAGTCGCTGAAGGATCTCGTCGCGTACGCAAGAGCGCAGCCACTCGGCGTCTACTACGCGTCGGCCGGAGTGGGCAGCACCGCGCACCTTCATGCGGCCGCGGTGGCGCAGCTCGCGGGGATCAAGGCTGAGCATGTCGCGCAGCGCGGCACGCCGGAGGCCGTCAACGACGCCATGGCCGGTCGCGTGCTCTACGCTTTCGCCCCGGGGCCGAACGCGATTCCCCTCGCCAAGTCGGGCAAGCTGCAGATCCTCGCCACCACATCGCCGGCGGGCCACCGCTTCATGGCAGGGGTTCCCACGCTCGCCGAGGCGGGGCTGCCGGGCTACGAAAGCGACGACTGGTTCGGCGTGTTCGCTCCCGCCGGCACGCCGCTCGCGATCCGCAGCCGCGTGGCGAACGAGATCGCGCGCATCCTCTCGCTCCCCGAAGTGCGCGAACGCCTCGCCACCCTCGGCGCCGAGTCGGCGTTCATGGGCCCCGAGGAATTCGCCGCGTTCGCGCAGAAATACGTCGCCGATACGCGCAAGCTCGGCGATCAGATCGGCATCCAGCCGCAGTAAAAAAAGTCGTTGGTCCCGCGACGCCGTGTCGCAAAACGGCGACGTTGCGCGAAGGGCACAAACGGCCGCATTTATGCCCTGAAACCCCGACAAGCACGCTAGACTTTTTACAAACAAAGACAGGGAGAGAGGTCTGGCCATGAAGTGGCTTGGCAGGACGCGCGCCGACGCCGGTCAACGCGGTTCCGCCGCCGCATCCCCCGGCGAGCCCGACGCACGCACCGGCGAGCGCTCGCTCGTGTGGCTGCGGCTCGCGGTCCTCCTCGCCGCGCTCGTGCCTGTCCTCTTCTTCGCCGGCGCGGCGCGGCTCGGCTACGTCGACGCGGTCAGGGCGACGAGCGCCCGCCTCGACGAGCTCGCGCGCGTCGCCGAGGATCACGCCGCGCGCACCCTCGAGCGCAACGAC
>Ga0075425_100001438_pt1 | contig 23430 bp, 22 predicted proteins | sample SoiMethybrSBSTD4_FD_75300 | JGI IMG/M metagenome (GOLD analysis project Ga0075425, IMG submission 75300) | Bulk soil microbial communities from a Populus tree surrounding site in Tennessee, USA - Soil MetaG P. TD hybrid SBSTD4 | ecosystem: Environmental > Terrestrial > Soil > Tree plantation... | reverse complement strand
GCGGGCTCCGCGAGCAGCAGGTTCGGTACCGCGCTGAGGGCGCTGATGTCGCGCACCGACTGATGCGAGTGTCCGGGGCCGCCGGGCAGCAATCCGGCAAGCGAGCCGACGTAGATCACCTTCGACGCCTCGCTGCACTGGTTGTAGATCTGCTCGTTGGGGCGCGTCGACAGGAAGCAGGCGAAGGAATGGGCGATCGGCAGCGCGCCGCGATGCGCCATGCCGCACGCCATCGACGCCATGTCCTGCTCGGCGATGCCGCATTCGACGAATCGCTGCGGGAACTTCGCCGCGAACTCCAGCAGGCCGCAGTCCTTGATTAGATCCGCGTCGAGCGCGATCAGATGCGGATGCCTTTCCGCCTGATGCACGAGCGCCTTGCCGTAGGCCGCCACGAGGTTGTGCGTGTCGCGCGGCTCGCGCCGCGGATTGCGGGTACGCGTTTCGGTCTTCAGCTCGCCGAGGCCGAGCGATGCGAACGTCTGCGTCGCGGTCTCGAGCAGTTGGCTCAAGCCGTCGATGTATTGCTGCTCGGGCGGCGCACCCGAGTGGAAGAGATACAGATCCTCGTCGTTGCGCAACGCCTGCGGTCCTTCCATGAACGACACACCGCGACCCTTGATCGTGTCGGCGATGATGACCTTGGGCCGATCCGTCACCGCATCGAGGGATCGGAGAGTCCGCTCGATCGCGGTGACGTCGTGGCCGTCGCATCGGCTGACGTGCCAGCCGAAGGCGCGGAGCTTCGCCTCGAGATCGCCGAGATCGCTGACCTTCCGTACCCACGTGTCGGATTGAATTTTGTTGTGGTCGATGATCGCGACGATCTCGCCGAGCTTCAGGTGTACGGCGGAGCCGAGCGACTCCCAGAACTGACCTTCCTGCAGCTCGCCGTCGCCGGTCAGCACGAAGATACGTCGTGAAACGCCCGCCTGCCTGTTGGCCAGCGCCATCCCCTTGGCCTTCGAGATACCCATGCCGAGCGAACCGGTATTTGCCTGGATATACGGCGTCTCCACATGCGGATGGCCGGGCAGCCCGCCGATGCGGCGCAACTGGTGAAGCTTGTCAGCCGGGAGCAGACCGAGCCCGATCAGCACCGAGTAAAGCGCCGGCGCGTCATGGCCTTTGGACGAGAAGAAGATGTCGCACTGATCAGGCCCCTTCTTCAGATCGCGAAGCTCGTTGAGGAACAGCCAGCTCATGATCTCGAGCGAGCTGAAGCTGGTGCCGATATGGCCCGACCAGGCGCCGGCAATCATGTAGAGCGTGTTGATGCGCGCCAGCGCGGCAAACGCCGCCGCCTTCGCCGAAGCGCTGCCCTTCGCGTGCATCACGCGGGTGAATTCGGAAACAGGAACGAAGCGAAGCTCTAGACTGTCGCCCTGCTCAGTTTGTAAATCGCCCATATGTCAATTCATGTGGCCTCTACGCCTGCAGACGCCGACCTTCAGGTCGGCCTACGTGCGGCAGCGCCGCCGCGCCATCCGCCAGCAAACGCTCCGCGATCATCCAGTCGTGCGGATCGTTGATATCGAACCCTTCATAGCCTTGTGTGATGAACGGCATCAGCACATCGCCGGCAATCGTGTGCGTTTCGAGCGGAACGCGCGTCCAGGCGATTTCGAGCGAGGCGTTCTGGATGTAGACACGGGGCAGCGCCTGATACGGCGTGCTATGCCACGGCTGCGTTCGCGGCTCGGGCTGATCGAGCAGCGGACGCATCCGGTTCCCCTCCACGACCCACATCTTCCCCGGGTGCTGTGCGCACAATTCGATCGCGCGCAGCGAATCCGCACTCGGGTCCGTTGTGAACTGCCGCCACGCGCGCCGGATCGTCTCCGGTGTCCGGAACGGACTCGTTGGACGCAGCAGCGAAAACGCGTCCCACCGGCGGCCCTGCGCCTGCAGCTCCCGCAGCGTGTACTCCACCCACTCGATGTCCGGCGAGGTATCCGTCGCGAACGCTGCCGGCCGTAGAAACGGAACCTCCGCGCCGTACTCTCGCGCAATCGCTGCGGTCTCTTCGGAGTCTGTCGAGACAACTACCGCATCGAACACGCCGCTCTCGAGCGCCGGTGCGATCGTGTACGCGAGCATCGGATGCCCATTCAGCAGACGCACGTTCTTGCCCGGAACCCGCTTGGACCCCTGACGAGCGGGAATGAGCGCTACGGCAATGGGGTCGGGAGTCATTACGAGAATCGAAATTCCGTCGGGAGGAGAGGCATCATTTCGATTCTCGTAATGACTCCCGACCCCTTACACACTCTGTGGGTTGTGGTTGATGTAAACGGTCTTCAGATCGGAGTACACGTCAAGCGCCTGCGTTCCCGCCTCGCGCCAGCCATTGCCTGAATTGCGCAAACCGCCGAACGGCATATGCGGTTCGCTCCCGTACGTACCGCCATTGACGACCGCAACACCCGCCTGGATGCGGCCAATGAACGTCATCGCACGATTGATGTTCTGTGTATGAATGGATGCGGTCAGGCCGAACGGCGAATCGTTGGCGAGCGCAACCGCCTCCTCGAAACTGTTCACACGATACAGAGAGGTAATTGGCCCGAACAGCTCGCTGCGCGTGATCTCGTCATTCGGACCAACGTGCTCGACGATGGTCGGCGCCACAAAATAGCCGTCGCCATAAGATCCGCCGGTGAGGCGTTCGCCGCCGGTGAGCACCAGGGCGCCGGCTTCCTTCGCGCGGCCAACCGCGGCCAGCATGTTGCGCAGCTGCTCTTCGTTGATCACTGGGCCGTAGTCGTCGGTGTCGGCGGTGCCGACCTTCATCTTCTTCGTCGCCTCTACCAGCATCGTCTTGAACTTGTCGTACACCGCATCGAAGACGATGATGCGGCTGCCGGCGGCACAGCGCTGTCCCGCATTGCTGAACGCCGACCCAAGCGTCCACGTCACCGCATTCTGCAGATCCGCATCGTCACAGACAATCAACGGGTTCTTTCCGCCCAGCTCCAGGCAGACCTTCGCCAGGCGTCGGCCAGCCGTTTCGGCGATCCATCGGCCGACTTCGCACGAACCTGTGAAGCTGACGACAGCGACGTCGGGATGTTCAACGAGCGGCGCGCCCGCCTCTTCACCGAACCCATGCAGCGTCGTGTAGACGCCATCAGGAACGCCGGCTTCGCGCGCAAGGGCACCAAACGCCCAGGCCGAGAGCGGCGTGTCTTCCGCCGCCTTCAGAATCGCGGCATTGCCGCAGAGGAGCGCCGGAAACGCTTTCCAGGCAACGTTCGCAATCGGCGTGTTCGCGGCGATGATCAGTCCGGCAACGCCAAGCGGCTGTCGCACGACCATCGCGAACCTGTTCGGCACGGCACTCGTTGTCGTCTGACCGTAGAACCGCCGTCCTTCGCCGGCGACGAAAAATCCCATCTCGATGGCGGCGTCGGTTTCGCCGAGCGCGTCCTTCTTCGACTTGCCGGTTTCCTTTGCCACCAGCGAGGCGATCTCATCGCGATGCTCGCGCATCAGGAGCGCGATGTTGCGGAGAATGTCGCCGCGCTTGACCACGGTCATCGCCGCCCAGGCGGGTTGCGCCGCTTTCGCGCGCGCGACCGCAGCGTCCACGTCGCCTCGAGTGGACCGCACGACTTCGCATAACGGCCGTCCCGTCGCCGGATCCATCTTCACGAACACCTTGCCACCGTCGGCCATCCGATCCTCGCGACCGATCTGATTCGGGATCAGTGCGGGAACGACGCTTAGATCGACGGGAGCAGGTTCAACGTTCACACTCATTGCAGCACCGGACTATTCACGATCATCAAAGTTCCCCGAGTACGACGCGCGGACGCAGCGCGGCCGAGGGGTTCGCCTGCGCGTCGTCGATCTGAATGTCGTCGAGCACGAGCGCTCGATAATCGCCGCAGATGACGAGCATCTCGCCTCGCGGTCCACGCACAAGTTCCCCGGCACGCCCGTAGTACGGCGACGCGAACGGGTGCGCTCGCCATACGACGAGACGATGACCATCGTACGTCGTGAAGGCGCCCGGATAGGGATGCGACTGCGCACGGATTGCGCGCCAGACATCTTCGGCCGGTTGATGCCAGTCGATGCGTCCGTGCGCCGGCGTACGGATAGTCCCGTAGGTCGCCTGCGCACCGTCCTGCGGCACCGGCGAGAGGCTGTCGTCAAAGATGCGCGGGTAGACGTCGCGAATCATCCTCTCGCACGCCTCTTCCAGCCGTTCCAATACCGTTCCGATGTACTCGTCAGGCGCCACCGCTGTCGATGTCTGGGCCCATAGATCGCCGTCGTCCATGCCGTCCGTAAGCGTGTACATCGACAGGCCCACCTCGCGTTCGCCGTGCATCAGCGCCCACACCAGGGGCGCTGCGCCTCGATACCGAGGTAGCAGCGAGTTGTGCACGCCGATGAACCCGCGCGGCGCCAGCGCCCGTGCATGCGCGGAAATCATCGAGTACCAGCCGCATACGATTGCGAGCTCTGGCCGGGCGTTGCCAACCGCGGTCAGCAGAGCGGCGTCGCCGTGCACGACTGTGGCGGGTATCCGATGCGTCTCGGCGAAGCAGTGCAGCTCTTTGAACACCGTGCGCGCGTCGGTACGATCGTCGAACGTTACGATTGCCGCGATATCGGCAGCGCCGCTGGCCTGCATCGCGGTCACGCAGCGAAGCCCCATTCGCTTGCTGCCGATGAACACGACGCGCCGCGACGCGCCTACCAGGCGGTAAATCCTCCATCGACGCGTAACTCGTGCCCCGTCACGTACGACGAGGCAGATGAAGCGAGAAACACGAGCGGCCCTTTCAGATCCTCAACGTCCGCCATGCGACCGAGCGGCACGCGTGAGCCGTACTTGCGCTTGAACTGATCGTCCTGACCACCGGCGACGCCGCCCGGCGACAACGCGTTCACGCGAACTCCGTGCGGCCCCCACAACGTCGAGAAGTACTTCGTCATGTTGACGACGGCCGCCTTCGACGCACCGTATGCCGGCGACTTCAGGAACGGCAGATCCCCGGGCAGGTGATCGTAGAACCGCTGGTCGGGCGATACGGACGCGTAGAGCGATCCGATGTTGATGATCGATCCGCGGCCGCGCGCCGCCATCTCTGAACCGAACACCTGCGTCACCTGAAACGTGCCCATCAGGTTCACGTCGAGCATGCGGCGGAACTGTTCGATCGGCAGATCGGCGATGCGCGATCGGTTGCCGCCGGAATCCGGAGGCTGATCGACGCCCGCGTTGTTGACCAGGACTGTTGGCTGTCCGATTTGCGCCTCCACAGTCGCTGCCGCGCTCTCAATGGACTCGCGATTCGTGATGTCGCAGTCGACGCGCTGGACGCGGGCGCCCGCGCGCTCTGCGACGGCGCGGTACGGCGCCGATGCGGGCGCACCGGGCAGTTCCAGTGCCGCAACGCGTGCGCCGGCGTCGACGAGCGCCTCGATCCAGATCGGACCCAGCTTCCCGCAGGCACCGGTGACGACGGCGATGTGATGCTCGAGACTGAACGGACCGTTCACGAACGCGCGAGCTCGACGTCCGGCTTACTCAACACCTCGAAGGTCAGGAAGTCATCCTCCATCAGCGGCCGCAGCGTCACGCGTCCGAGCACCTTGTTCACGTCGTAGGGCGGGATGCCGCCGCCGGGAGACTTCATGACGATGTCGTTCGGACCGAGGATGTGGCCGCTGGGCAGATCGCGGGCGACGACCAGGCTCTTGCCCATCTTGATGATCGGCGCTTTCTCGCTCTCGTAGATCTTCTTCACCCCATTGCCGAGCGCCTTGTGCGTGCGTTCGAGATCGCGGCACATCTTGCGGAGCCCGAGGGGTTCGAGCGAGAAGGCATGGTCCGTTCCCTTGCTGGCGCGGTTCAGCGTGAAATGCTTTTCCACGATGCGCGCGCCGAGTATGTAGGCGGCGACCGGCATGGCGATGCCGTTGTCGTGACTGGAGAACCCGATCACCGCGCCCGGGAACCTGTCGCGATAGGTGCTGATGACGCGCAGGTCGAGCTCCTCGAACGCCGCCGGATAACCGGCGGTGCACTGCAGGATCGCGAGCTGCTGGTTGATCGGCATGATCGCGTCGTAGGCGCGCTGCACGTCTTCGATCGTGGCGCCGCCGGTCGACACGATAATTGGTTTGCCGAAGCTGGCAACGTGGCGCAGCAGCGGCGTGCTCTTCAGGTCGCCTGACGCAATCTTGTAGGCCGGCACGTCGAGTTCGCGCAGGAAATTGGCGCTGGCGAGATCGAAGGCGGTGGAGAAGAAATCGACGCCAAGCTCCGCGGCGAACGCCTGCAGCTCTTTGTATTCGTGCGCACCGAACTCGAGAAACTCGCGGTGCTCACCATAGGTCGAGCCAAAGCTGTTTTCGTTGTCGTACGGTTTGTTGTACGCGGCGCGCGTGTACAGCCCGCGGTTGTCGCGCTTCTGCAGCTTGACCGCGTGCGCGCCCGCCATCTTTGCCTCGCGGAACAGCTCGCGCGCCTTGTCGAGGTTGCCCTGATGATTGTGGCCGATTTCCGCGATGACGTAGCACCGGGAGTGATCGCCAATCTCGTGCTGTCCGATTCTGAATGTGCCTGCCAAGTACCTGTCTCCCTGTCGCGGACCGCAGAAGGTCCGCGCCCCTAAGCTTGTACGACTGGGCGCAGTTGCGCGACCAGCTGATCCCATCCGTAGTCGGTGTGCGCGATGTCGCGCGCCGCGCGCCCGATCTTTTCCGCTTCCGCCGGATCCGGAAGCCCCTCGCATCGATTGATGTCGATCACATTCGTCATGTGCACGAGCCCGTCCGGCGAGTACTCATCGAGGTTGGTGATCACCGCGCAGCCGACTTCCATGGCCGCGTTCACCGTCGTGTTGTTCGCGCGCAGCCCCTTCTCGAAGAACGCCGCAAGGAAGTTGCAGTCGACGAGGTGGTTGAACACCGCCGTGTCCGACAGGTAGCCCATGAAGTAAATCTGCCCGTTGAAGATCGACTGCAGCTCATCGAACCGGACGATGAACGAGTCGTCGAAGCTCGTGTTCTCGTGCAGCGCGGTCGAGACGAACACCGAATAGCTCTTGCCGGTTGCATCCAGCAGGTCCCGCAACCGGCGGTACAGCGACACGCGGATCTTGTGCGCCATGCCGAAAGTAAAAACCTTTAACTGGGTATCGTCGAAACGCTGCGGGTTCAGCAGGGTGCCAGGGCAGAACGACTCAACAATATCGGACCGGACGGGATGCAGTTGCTCGAACAGCTCGCGATTACCGCACGCAACCCGGGCTGCGGCTGCAAGCATGCGCTTTTCGAGCGCCGTGTTGTCGAAGGCATGGAGGAACAGCTCGAATTCGCCGGCGTGGCGCTCGATCCACGTGTCGAGTGCGAGCGCGTCCTCCGCGGAAAATTCGTTCATTTTCAGCGACAGCAGGGGCCGCCGGTAGTTGGCGAGTTCAGTAGACCCGATCCGGACCACCGGCAGGTCGAGCCGCCGGGCGAGAATCGCGTTGAACTTCGCGATGCCGCAGGTCCAGGGATTCAGGTGGTAACCAGCAATGCAGTCGATCAAAAGGGTGCCTCAGGGATAAGTGCTCATTCTACGGCAACTTGGCGGGGTCCCCAAGACGCTCGCCGGCGCTTCGCAGGGCCGTGGCTGGTTCCCTGTGGCCCACGAGCGCTTCAATCAGGTAGGCGGGGCGCCGTCGCGACTCCTCGAGCGCCCGCCAGACATATTCGCCGACGACGCCGATGGCCACGAGCTGCAAACCGCCAAGCCCGACGATCAGCGACAGGAGAAACAGCACTCCTCCCCCGAGCTGCGGCAGAAGAGCAATCGCAAACACGAGCAGCGCCACCGACACGAGCATCAGCGCCAGTCCGACGGAAGTACAGATGCGAATCGGAAAATCAGAGAACGACGTGATCGAATCGACGACGAGCTTGATCTTGCGTGTCAGCGTCCAGCCGGATTGCCCGGCGATCCGCGGCTGCTTGTCGTATTCGACGAACTCCTGCCGGAAGCCGAGCCACGTGATGAGCGCGAGAACGCTTACGTTGCGCTCGGGGAAGCGGCGGAACGCGTCGACGACGAGTCGATCGAGCAGAAAAAAGTCGGCGCCGCGCGCTGGCATTTCTTTCATGCCGACGAGACGCCGCATCATCCAGTAATAGAGAGTGGCGAAGCCGCGATGCGATCGGTCGCCTGGCTGCGCGCGTCGAGTCGCCCACACGACCTGCGCGCCCTGCCGCCAGCGCGCAATCATCTCTTCCATCGTCTCGGGCGGATCCTGCAGGTCGGCGGCGATCATAATCGCGGCATCTCCCTCGACCTGATGCAGGCCGCACGTGATCGCGACATGCGATCCGGAGTTGCGTGCCAGCCTGACGCCGCGGACACGGACATCGCGCATCTCCAGCGCTTCGACGACCGACAACGTCTCGTCGCCTGAGTGATCGTCGACAATCACCCATTCCCACTCGCCGCCGACCTTCCTCATCGTTTCGACGAGACGTTCGTACAGGCGCGGCAGGTTTGCCGCCTCATTGAAAGCCGGCGTGAGGACACTAATCACAAATCACAGATCACGAATGGCCGACGTGAGCGCGGCGACCACTCTGTCCTGATCTTCTTCGGTCAATTGGTGGTAAAGCGGCAGGACAACGGTACTGTCCTGTGCACGTTCGCTCTGCAGAAGGCCGCTGCCGGCGCGCCACGACCCCGGTGGATACGATGTTTCGCGGTGGACGTTCATGACGCCGCGCCGCGTGGCGATCCCGGCGTCGAGCAGTTTCTGCATCAGCGCGTGCTGATCGATCCCGTCGTCCAGCCGGATTGCGTAACTCTGCCAGTTCGTGCGCGCCCATGGCGGCTCGCGCGGCACCACCACGCGATTGCTTGACTGCAGCCCGACGGTGTATCGCATGGCCAGCTCGCGACGACGGGAGACGATCGCCGGCAGCCGCTTGAGCTGCTCACGCCCAATCGCGGCCTGAATGTCGGTCATGCGGTAGTTGAACCCGACCACCGGGTACTGCTCACACATGACGCGATCGGACGAGTGGCGGACCGCATCGGACAGGCTCATACCGTGATGCCGCAGCAGACGAAAGGCGCGGTCGAGGTCGGCACGTGATGTCGTCAACATGCCGCCGTCGCCGGTGGAAAGCAGCTTGCGCGGGTGAAACGAGAAACAGGCGACATCGCCATGCGGGCGACCGATCCGCTGCCAGTTCCCCTGCCACTCGATCTCGCTGCCGATGGCGCACGCGGCGTCTTCAACCAACGGCACGCCGCGCCGCGTTGCAATCGAGACGAGCGACGACAGCTCGCACGGCATCCCGAGTTGATGGACGGCGATAATCGCCTTCGTCTTCGGCGTGATCGCCTCTTGCACGAGCGCTGGATCGATGTTGAACGTCGTCGGATCGATGTCGACGAAAACAGGCGTGGCGCCGCAGTAGCGGATCGCGTTCGACGTCGCGATGAAAGAGTGGCTGACCGTTATCACCTCATCGCCGCTGCCGACGCCGAGCGCGACAAGCGCGACATGCAGTGCCGTCGTACAACTCGACACGGCGCAGGCATGCGTGGCGCCGACCGCCGCGGCGAATTCGCGCTCGAACGCCGCAACTTCGGGCCCCTGTGTCACCCATCCGGAGAGAATCGCGCGGCGCGCCGCGCCGGCTTCCTCCTCGCCCATCCAGGGCCGCGCGACGGGGATCATCGTATTCACCGTCACGAGGTCACCGCCCTGACGTCCCAGTTCCGAACCACTTCGTTCCGCAGCAATTCTTCCGGTGACGTTCCTTGTGCGCGATACCACGCCAGCAGCTGCCGGAGTCCTGCGGCCAGCGGAATGCGGGGTTCGTAGCCGAGCAGCAGCCGTGCCTGTGACATGTCCGCGTAGAGCCGCAGCACATCTCCCGGCCGGGGCTCGTCATGCTGTATTGCGGCGTCAGACCGCTCGGCAGTCTCCGCAATCGTCTTCGCCAGATCGTTGATCGTCAGCTCGAAGCCGCTCCCGAGATTGATCGTGCGGCCGATGGCTGCCGGCGATGTTCCAGCCAGGATGATGCCGCGCGCGGAGTCCGACACGTAGGTGAAATCGCGCGTCTGCGTGCCGTCGCCGAAGATGATCATCGGTTTGCCGGCGAGACAGCGCAGGAGAAACTTCGGAATGACTTCGCCGCTGTCTCCCTCATGATGGCTTCGCGGTCCGTAAGTGTTGAACGGACGAACGACGACCGTGGGATACGCGTAGGTGCGATGAAACGCCCGCGCGTAAGCCTCGCCGGCGAGCTTCGATCCACCGTAGACGGTGCACGGAAACGTCGGATGATCTTCGGTCATGGGCACGCGCTGTGCCGTGCCGTACACCTCGGAGCTCGATATGTAGACGAACTTCGGAACGCCCGCTGCGCGGCTGGCGTTGAGCAGATGCAGCGTGCCCGTCGCGTTCACCTCGTGATTCTCGATGGGCGAATGCACCGAATGGCGGACGCCGAGGCAGGCAAGGTGATACACGACGGACGCGTCGCGCAGCACGGATGCGTAGGTGTTGACGTCTCTGATGTCGTGCTCGAGCAGCGTCACCGGGCCAGGAACATCCGCCAGGTTCGCGCGCTTGCCGTTCGCCAGGTTGTCAATGACGACGACCGCCGATCCGCCGGCGGCGAGCTGACGAACGAGCTCGGAACCGATGAAGCCGGCACCGCCCGTGACGACGACGGTTTGTCTGCTCACGAGGTTCGATCCGCGGACATCAGCTCGGGGACGTCGATTTGGTCCAGCACGGCCAGATCCATCGGCGTGAACCGCGCAGCCTGCATCGAGTTGTAGGCGTGACGCGCCGCATAGAGATGCGGCGTCAGAAAATGATCGTCGGCATAGATCGCCAGCGTGTCGGTGCCAAGCATCGGTGCGAGCCAGGCGAGGCTGCCGCACGTGCCGACGAAGCGTGTCGCGCGCCGAATGACTTCCGTCTGCACGGCGAGATTGTTCTGGGGCGTCAGCCAGCCGTCGAGCGCCATCACGCCTGGAATATCGCGGAAAACGTAGTCCGCGTGTTCGTCGAGTGAGAGGTTCGTATTCAGCGCGACGATCGGAAAACGTCTGGCAATGCGCTCGACAACGCGACGGAGCTGCTCGCGATGTTCTGCGGAGTCCATCAGCGCGCGTCCCGTATAGAACTTGATGGCCACGAAGCGATCCGGAAGCTTCGGCAATGCCACTTGCGCGACGTCCGTCATCGGCTCGAACTCGGTGTAGTCGAGCACCGACTGCAGCGAATCGTTGCCGAGCCAGAAGTGGCGCATCAACTGGAACATGGCGGAGGGGTGACAGACATTCGCCGCGTCGATCCCCAGCCGCGCGAGTGCGCGCGCAACGATCTCCTGATCGAATGCCGACAGGCCGAGCTGCTTCTGATCCGATTCGCCACGGCGAACGCCGTTGCGTTCGGCAAATTCGGCCGGCGTGAACAGATCGAACTGCTCGACGTAGCGTGATGCGATGCCGCCGTACCACGCGCTGACGCCGCCGCGCGACACCGCAATCACACGAGCGGGATCGACGTCGTATTGCCGCATGAACCAGCGCAGAAAGGGCACCCAGTAAAGTGTTTCGTATCCGACCTCCGACAGCCATGGGCCGACGATGATCGGATCGGAGCCACTGGCGGCCTGCCGAAGCGTACGGCGGACACCCACGTCGCGCGCGATGATCGGCCATGCGCGCCGGCGCAGCCGGTCCCAATAGCGGGTTGTGCGCACGGCGCCGGCGTACGCCTGCTGCGCGGTGTCGCGGCCACGCTCGCCGCCCATCTTCAGCTGCGCACGCGCCTGCTTTCGCGTCTCACGAAGATCCTTGCCACGCCGCCGCGTCCACTGCCGGCCGCGGCGAAACAGCTTGGCCGTGCGGTTCCAGACGACGCGCGCCACGTTCTGCGCGGCCAGCGCGATGCTCACACGCGTGCCTTCGACACGACCGCCGCGACCCTCTCCACCTGTTCGCGCGTCATTTCCGGAAAGATCGGCAGCGATAACACCTCGCGGGCAACGGTTTCCGCGACGGGGAAATCCCCAGCGCGATAGCCGAGATCCTCGTGTGCCGGCTGCAGGTGCACGGGAATGGGATAGTGGATCCCTGTCTGGATATCTTCCTTCGTTAGCGCCTCGCGAAGCTCGTCGCGCGCATCACTGCGCACAACAAACACGTGATACACGTGCCGGCAGCCGCGGCGCTCCTTCGGCAAACGCACTGTTTCGGGATCCAGTGCCTCCGCATACCACGAGGCAACGATGCGCCGCTGCTCGGTCCACGCTGCCAGATGGCGCAGCTTCACGCGCAGGATCGCGCCCTGGATGCCGTCCATCCTGTAGTTGAACCCCTTGAAGCGATGCTCGTACCTCTTCTCCTCGCCCCAGCTGCGCAGCGTCCGGCATTTCTCCGCGATATCCGCACGCATCGTCGTCACGGCGCCACCCTCGCCGTAGGCGCCGAGATTCTTTCCCGGATAGAAGCTGAAGGCCCCAATCTCGGCGATCGACCCGCACCGGCGGCCGTCGTACTCGGCACCATGAGCCTGCGCCGCGTCTTCGATGACGGCCAGACGATGCCGTCGCGCGATGTCCAGAATCGGGTCCATGTCCGCCGGCTGCCCGTAGAGATGCACCGGAATGATGGCGCGCGTCCGATGCGTAATCGCTGTTTCAATCTTTGACGTATCGATCGTGAAGTAGTCCGGCTCGATATCAACGAGGACGGGCGTCGCTCCGGCGTAGCGAATCGCTGCGACGGTCGCGACAAACGTGAAGGGTGTGGTGATTACTTCGTCGCCGGGTCCGATGCCGGCCGCAAGCAGCGCGAGATGCAGGGCGCTTGTCCCAGAATTGACGCCAACGGACTCGGTCGCCTGACAGTAGGTGGCAAACTCACGCTCGAACGCCGCCACCTCATCACCAAGAATGAACTGTGTGCTGTCGAGCACGCGCAGCACGGCCGCGTCGATTTCATCCTTGATGCTGCGGTACTGCGCCTTTAGATCGAGATACGGAATCATTGAAAGCAGGGCCACCCTGTTTCCGCATCGCGGCCGGTTGCCGGAACGTCACGGCTGACGAGAATACGGATGGTGTTGTCGTCATCGACCGGCACTTCAGTAAGCGGCGCGTAATGAGTGTGAACGTACGGCGCGACGCGCGAAAAACGCTCGTCGAATTCGTGCTCATCGTCGCTTGGAATAATCGCGAAGGGGACGCGCTGCAGGCGCAGGCGATCGAAAGCGAATCGCTCGTTTGCCGGAGAGCCGAAATACGCGCCGAAGTATTCCTGTCCGCCCGCGAAAAGGCGTCGCGCGTAGAACGGAACCTCCACCATGAATCCACCCACCAGCAGCCGGTCATCCGGTTTCGTGCACCGATCGACGTACTTGAAGAACGGTACCAGCAGCCGAGACGCAGGCGTCGGCATCTGATAGTCAAGGAACCGCTGCTTCAAATCTGCGGTCCGCTCGACGAACCGGTGCGGGATCTCCTGCCTGTGGCCGAGCAGACCCGCGCGATCGATCTCCTCATGCGTCTTCCCGACCGCGAGCACCGACGCGCCGAACAGGACCACGAACGCCGCGGCCATCGGCGCAGCAATCAAGCGAACCCGTGAGGGCGAGAACGCGCGCTTCAGCAGCCACGATCCGACGAACACCGCCGGAACGATCGCATCGGCCAGACGGGTGTTGAGCGGATCGCGAATGAAACTGAAATCGACGAGCAGCGCCACCAGGGCCAGTGGCACGACCCAGGCCGTGGTCCGGCTGAAGCCGGACCCTACCGTTGACGCGACGGCCAACGCGAGCGCGACGATTGGAATGAGATACAGCTCGTACACCATTGCCGATTCGAGCGGCCGCTCGTCGCCCAACACGCGCGGCCACACGTGCCACTGACGCACAGCCTCGCGCTGGCTGAACTCAACGCCCGTGCGCAAGTACGTCGCCAGCCCGCCATGCACCTGCACGTAGAGCAGATACGGAAGCACGAACCCCACCGCCGCGATAGCGAACGCCGCAAGATCCGCGTTTCGGCGCGTCGATGACGCGAGAGCGATCGTCAGTGCGGCTCCGATGCCGAGAAACAGTCCGTGGTCGTGCCGGAACAGAAACGCGACGGCAACGGCCGCGGCCATCGCTACCGCGCGCGCGACACCTGGCCGACTCAGATACCAGCCGTACGAGAGAAACGCGACCGCATACGCCAGGATCTTCGGATAGCTGTAGGTGCGCGGAAACACCGCGACCTCGACAATCGCCGCGAGCAGGCCGAGCGCCATCGATGCCGTGAGCTGCCGCACGCCTGCCGCCGTGCACGCGGCCGCCACGCCAAAGGCGATCGAGACGAGCATCGCCTCTGCGAACAACGTCGGACCGAAGACCTTCTGCGCGAACGCCGACGCGGCGAACATCAAGGGCAGACCCGGATCGATCCAGTCCCGCGTCGGCCACTCGCCGAACAGCATCTGGCGTCCGCCGCTGATGTAGACGAAATGATCGTTGACGAATCCGCTCTTCAGTGCCAGGAACCGGAACGCAGCCGTGACCGCGAACAGCAGCGCATAGACGATGAGCGGCCAGCGCTTCACGGATTAGATGACAGGCGAGGACGCGCCGAGTGGAACCAGCGCTCCACGCTGAGCCATCGAAAGTGTCGCCGCCTCCAGCAGACGGACGACGCGAAGTCCCGCCTGACCGTCGGTCGTGGGCGTCCTGCCCTGCTCGATGCACTCGATGAAATGCCTCGCCTCCGCCTGCAATGCTTCGCCGAGCGGCAGCTGCGGCGCCCACATGTCGCCGGCGCGATAGCCGATCAACATCTGATAGACGTTCTCGGGGCTGGGGTTCACCGAAATGCCGCGGTCGTAGACCTTGATCTTTTCGCTCGCCTCGAGATCGTCAAACACGATCATGCGGCGGCTGCCGCCAAGAAGCGTGCGTCGTACTTTCACCGGCGCCAGCCAGTTGACGTGCACGTGCGCAATCAACTTCCCATCAAAGAACATCGTCATGTAGGCGATGTTCTCGGGCTCGCCGTTGACGTGCGACAGACCGGTTGCCGAGACGGACAACGGTGTCTGTCCGAGCACGTAATCCATGATCGACAGGTCGTGGACCGCCAGGTCCCACAGCACGTTCACGTCGTGCTGGAACAACCCGAGGTTGATGCGCACCGAGTCGTAGTAGTAGATCTCGCCGATATCTCCGCCCTGCGTCAGCTCGCGAATCTTGCGCACCGCATTCGTGTAGACGAAGGTGTGGTCGACCATCAGCACGAGGCCGCGCTTTTCGGCCTCGTCGATGAGGGCGAGCGACTGTTCTGAGGTCGCGGTCATCGGCTTTTCGACGAGGACATGTTTGCCTGCGCGAAGCGCAGCCATGGCCAGGTCGAAATGCGTGGAGACGGGCGTCGCAACGACGACCGCATCCACAGCCGGATCTTTGAGCAGTTCACGATAGTCGGCCGACACCTTCGCGCCCGGGTATCGGGTGGGAACCTGCGACAGCCGCTCGGCGCGGACGTCGGTCACGAAGCCGACACGTCCGTCAGGCGCTTCGGCGAAGTTGCGCACCAGGTTCGGCCCCCAGTAGCCATAGCCGATGACGCCGACCGTGATCACCGCGTCCCCTGCGTGCGTGCGTGCAGCCGCGCTGGAACGCCGGCCACGACCGCATCCGCGGGCACGTCGTGCGTCACAACCGCGCCGGCGCCAATGAGCGCACGTTCGCCGATGGTGACTCCGCACATGATGACCGCGCCGCTGCCGATCGAGGCGCCGCGGCGGACGCGCGTCGGGACGACCGTCCAGTCGGCCTCCGTCTGTAATCCTCCTGCAGCAGTGGCGCGCGGAAAGCGATCGTTGATGAACATCACGCCGTGCCCGACGAACACTTCGTCCTCAATCTCGACGCCTTCGCAGACGAACGTATGCGAGGAAATTTTGCAGAGCGCGCCGATGCGCGCGTTCTTCTGAATCTCGACGAACACGCCGATCCTGGTGTCATCGCCGACTGTGCATCCGTACAGATTCACCAGATCGGGATGGTGGATAACAACGTTGCGTCCGAGCCGAACGGACGGTGCGATCGGCATTTCAGCAGGTCATCGGAAACAGGGCCAGCCCGTGGCCGCATCGCTCGAGGTCGAAGGCAGCGAGGTCGTGACGTAGACGTCTACCATGCGATCGCGGGCACGCGCGTCACGGTCGGTTCCGTATGTGACCAGCCGCCGATAATGCTGATTGACATACACGCCAAGCTCCGGAAACGCACGCCACACCGGATTCTTGAATTTTTCAGTAACGACGACAAACGGCACGCGCTGCATCGCGACCCGCGCCATCAATCGTTGCCGGTCGTCTGGTGTATCCAGGTACCCAGGCAGTATCGTGCTGCGGCCTCCGGCGAACGGTCGCTGCGCGTAGACCGCAACCTCGGGAATGAAGCCCGGAAGAAGCAGCCGCTGGTCGCGTGTCGTGCATCGATCGACGTATTCGAAGAATGACTGGAGCCGGGGAACCGGGCCCCCCGGCATCTGACGCATGTTGAATCGTTCGTGGAGCTCCTGACTTCGGTCGACGAATCGCTCGGGTAGCCGTCGCAGGCCGCCGAAAAGACTCGCGCGATTGAGCTGCTCGACCGTGGCTCCCACCTTCGTGACAGCGACGATACCTATGAAGGCGGTCACCAGCACGCATGTTCGCATCAGGACAACGTGACGCGAACCGGCCATGTGCCAGACGTGGCCGACTAACCATGAGTACAGCAGCACGGCGGGGACGATAGCATCGGCGAGACGTGTTTCCAGGTAATCGCGCAAAAAACCTCGATCGACCAGGAATGCAATGACAATGAGAGGCGCCAGCCTGACCGCAACAGCCCGGACGCCGTGCCGGCGGCGTCTGGTCCAGATAACGAGCCCCACGATGATGGGCAGCAGATAGAACAAATAAAACAGGAAGGCCTCGCTATTGCGCTGCAGGGTCAGACCAAAAGGCGGAACGATGAGATCGTTGTCGGCCGCTTCGGCAGCGCTGTATTCCAAAGCATTCCTCAGATACTGGAGGACACCACCGTTCACCGAGACATAGATGAGATACGGCAACGCCGCCGCGACGACGAGCAATAAGAACGTAGCGGCACGTTTCCACGCGCCGCGTCGCCATTCCGGAGATCCCTCGCCGAGCGCTGCGGCAACTACCGCCCCACTCCCGATGAACACCCCATGATCGTGGCGAAACAGGAACGCGGTCTGCACGAAGACCGCGACGACGGCCATCCGCACCAGTGAGGAAGGCTCGTTCTGATACCACCAGATCAGCAGCGGTGCCGCAGCGTACAGCAGCATCTTGGGATACGCGTAACCACGCGGAAAAATCGCAACCTCGACGAGCGCGGCGACAATCCCGACAACGATGGAACCGCTGAGACGCCTGGCGGCCAGCACGGTCAGAGCCGCCGCCACCCCAAAGGCTGATGCGGTGAGGATCGCCTCGGCGAATAGATTGCGGCCCAACAGCAACTGGATGGCCGCCGACGTCGCATAGGCAAGCGGAGCGCCAAAATCAAGAAAATCGCGCGTTGGCCACTCGCCGAATAACATCTGCTGCGCAGCGGCAAGCGTCACAAACTGATCGTTGGTGAAGCTGACGAGCGCAAGAAAACGAAGACAGGCTGTCAGACCGAATACAACTGTGCATGCGACAACCAGTCCCGCCAGGCTGAGCGCGTCACGTCGGACGGCGACATCCGCGACGACGGGTGTTTCAGGCCAGCTTCTCGAGAACAAGCACTCGCCCTTTGTTGCCCCAATCCATCCGCTGCTCGAGGTCCGGACGCGAGCGGCAGCCTTCCAGGACGAACATGAGGCGCAGCATGTCCTTGTTGAGCAGCGTAATGTGCGACGGATCGACGTCGAACTGCGTTGTGAAGTCGAGCAGGCTCTGCGGATTCGGATGAAATCTCGTCGTCACGTACATGAACTTCGACGACATGCGCACCATGTTCGCCACCGTCTGCTTCACCTGCAGCACCGTGAGGTGCTCGAACACCTCGCGGCAAATCACGAGGTCGTAGGTGTCCGCCGGCTTCAGCGTTGAATCGCCGACGTAGCCGACCGTGATGCGATCGCGCACCTGCGGTGTCGCGAGCTGCCTGCTGCTCTCGGCGAAATCGATTCCTTCCACATCAACATCGAGCTCCCACAGCAGGTGCATCAACGCGCCGGGGCCGCAACCGAGATCGAGCACCTTCTTCGGCTGGAACACTTCCTTGATCAGGAATGGATTCTTCGCCTCGATCTGGCGGCGCGTCTCGAGGTTGTAGTTGTTCCCCTCGGCGCGCCAGTCGCCGGTGAAGTATTCGGAGTCGTAATGGCCGGATTCAACCGGCTTCTGGTCGATAACGCGCTGCTCGAACTCGGTAATGTTCATCGTTGACTTAGCTGCTTGATCACTTCGTTGAGAATTCGCGTGGACGAATCGAGTACGGTGTTGAGGTAAACGACTTGGATGGCGTACTCGCTGCAGATCTTCACCTGCTCGGACGGGAGCCGTCCTTCCCAGTCCTTCCCTTTCACGTAGTACTTCGGCTGCAGCTCCCGCAGGATCGTTTCGGTGTCGAACTGGTTGACGTGCGTGTAGCTGATGTAGCGGATCGCATCGACAATCGCCGCGCGCTGATCCTCGGGCAGCAGTGGCGGATGCTTGCTGCGCACGTAGCCGTCTGATGCGACGTTGCAGAGCAGCGGCACGTCGAGCTGCTCGGCCGCGGCGCGGAAGTATTCGATGTGACCGCGATGCAGCGGATCGAACGCGCCGTCCACCATCGCCACCTGCTTCCGGTAGTTCTTCAGCTGATCGAAGGTGAGAATCAAACGAGTGGGCTCACGATTTCACCAGCAGCCCTTTTTCCTGCAGCTCCTGCAGCGCCTTGTCGAAGAAATCGACGGCGACGTCGGGGGTCGTCTTCGCCCACTCGATCAATTCGGAGAAACCCTCATCGAGCGAAACCTTCGGCGTAAAGTCGAGCGTCTGCCGCGCGCGTGTGATGTCTGCGGTGTTGTGGCGGATGTCGAATTTGCGTCCGCTCTGCGTGATCTGCGGTTCGATGGAGCTGCCCAGCAGCCGTGCAAGCAGCCGTGCGATTTCCAGAATGGTGATCGTCTCACCCGATCCCACGTTCACCGGAAGGTAGTCGGCGCCCGGCTTCTCGAGCATCAGGACGAGACAATCGACGACGTCGTGTATCGACACGAAATCGCGAAGCTGCCCGCCGTCCTCGAACACGATCGGCTGCTTGCCGTTCAACAGACGACTCAACCAGATGGCCGCCACACCAGCGTATGGATTGCTCAGGCTCTGGCGCGGGCCATACACGTTGAAAAAACGCGGTGCGACCGACGGGATGCCGTAGGTCTTTCCGATGAGCAGCACCATCTCTTCCTGGTGGTACTTCGTCATCGAGTAGATGTTGTCGCGATAGAGCGCCTTGTCCTCGGGCGTCGGGATCGACTTCACGTGTTGGCCGCAGTGCGGGCAGTGCTGCTCCCAATCGCGCGCCGTGAGCTGCTGCTCCGATCGAATCGTTGGCGCGACCGCACCGTGCGTGGCGCACTCGTAGGCCCCCTCGCCATAGACGCCGATCGAAGAGGCGACGAGCACCTTCTCCACCTTGTGTTTCGTATTGACGAGGATGTCGAGGAGCAGCGCCGTGCCGCGCGTGTTGACGTCGACGTAGCGGTCGATCTGATACATGCTCTGGCCGACGCTGACCGCGGCGCCGAAGTGCACGACTGCCTGCGCACCGAGCACCAGCGGCTCGAACACGGACCGATCGCGAACATCGCCCTGCACGTACTTCGCTTTGGGATTGGCGTAGCTGGGCCACGTACCCGAGCGGTGTACCTGCGGCTCGAGGTTGTCGAGCACGGTGACGTGATAGTCGCGCGCAACGAGCGCATCGACCAGATGCGAGCCGATGTAGCCCGCGCCGCCGGTCACCAGAATGTCGCGAATGCTCATAAAGATTGACGAATCGACAGTCCAAGTTGCTCGAATGCGGAGATGTCGAGCGGAGAAAAGCGGCCGCCGCCGATGGCGTGATACACACGGCGTGCGACCTGAAGGTGCCCGTGAAGAAATCGCGCATCAGCATAGACCGCGGTGGTGTCGACGCCGAGCATTGGCGCCAGCCACGCAAGCGCGCCGCACGTGCCGACAAACGACGACGCGCGGCTGATGATCGCTGTCTGCACCGCGAGGTTGTCGCCCGGCCGCAGCGACTCGCGCACGCTGTGAATCCGCGACGCGCGCGCAAAGGAATAATCCTCGTGGTCGTCGAGCGCCAGGCCGGTGTCGAGCATGACGACGTCGCTGCGCTCGGCGAGCGCGAGCACCATCGACTGCAGCGCGCGGCGGACGCTGTCGGTCGGCGGCAGCGAGGCAGCCGTATAAAACTTCACCGCGACGAATTTCTCAGGCAGAGGCGGCAACGCCACCTCCGGAGCAGCAATGCGCCGGTAGCGCGTTCGCTTCTCCAGAAACGACGGTGGCCGATGGCCGAGCCAGAACTGATGAAACAGCTGGTAGAGAAACGATGGATGCAGCACAGGTGCGCCGCTGATGCCAAGCCGCCGTTCGACGTCGGCAACGATCTGCTGATCCATCGACGATGGGCCGAACTGCTTCAGCGTGCCGCGATCCTCGGTGCTCCGCTGCACGTTGCCGGCGGCGTATTGCTCCGGCGACATGAGGTCGAACAGCTCCACCGCGTTGGTGGTAATGTCGGCGTACCACGCCGCTGCGCCTCCGCGCGTCACCACGACGAGCCGCTCGCGCGGAATGTTGAACTGCGACTGCACCCACCGGACAAACGGCACCCAATAGAGCACCTCGTAGCCGACTTCCGACAGCCACGGACCAACGATGATCGGCTGTGAGCCGGAAACGGTCCGGCTGAGGTCGCGTTCGACCGCCCATTCAGCGCGGTAGGTATCGACGCGCTTCTTCGTCTCGCCGAGCTCGTGCGCCTTCTTCTGCACGCGCGCTCGCATCCACACCATGCGGCGCAGCTGCTTGGCCGAAATGTTGACGAACGCTGCGCCGGCATTGCGCAGCTTCTCGCGCAGCAGCTTGAGGCTGCGTTTCGTTTCGGCGAAGACCGCGCGCTTCGCGGTCCTCGCGCGCGCATCAATAGCCTCCAGCCGCATCGCGGACCTCGAGCAGCCCCGCTGATCCGATCGCGTCGAACGCCGAACGAGCCATATGCAGATGCTTCGGCGAGAAGCCGCTCGCATCGCTGTAGAAGGCCGTCGACTTGACGCCGTAAAACGGGGCCATGTAGGAAAACCCGCCGTACGTTCCGACGAACGCGTCGGCGCCGGCGACGAGTGCGCTCTGCACCTGAAGATTCTCCGCGGGATTGAGTCCTTCCGGCAGGTGCCGAACGCCGTACTCGTCGACGCGCACGCCACCATGGTCGTCGATGTTCAGGCCGGTTGAGAGCGCGATGACCGGACCGCGTGCGGTCAGCGTACGCAGCACGTCACCGACAAAGGCACGATTCTGCGCGGTCGGCGGAAAACAGTCGTTGAAATAGAACTTCACCGCGACGTACCGCGCCGGCAGCTCGGGGACGCCGCTCGGCGGCAATGACGCCAGCCTGGCGTAGGCGGCGTGCTCGCGCACCCACTCACTCGACTGATGTCCCCACCAGTACGGATTCAGGAGCTCGTACATCCACGAAGGATGCAGCAGCGACCACTCGACGACGTGTGCGCGGCGCATGGCGGCAGCCACGAGCTCCCGATCGAATGCGGTCACCCGCGTCTGCTTCTGCTCGCCTAGCTCGCGCACCCGCGAGTCGTGCTGATCGCGGAACGTCTCGGCACTGATTTGATCGAAGACATCGACATAACGGGCGGCAAACGGCCTGTACCATGACGCCGTGCCGCCACGGGACATCACCACGAACCGATCCGGATCGACGCCAAGCCGATTCGCGCACCAGCGCAGAAACGGTACCCAGTAGAGCAGCTCGAAACCGACCTCGCCAAGCCAGGGACCCGCAACGATGGGACCGCCGTGCACCACCATCGCGGCGAGCTCGCGCTGCAACCGCGCGCTCCGCCGATGCGCAAGCCACGCGCTCGCGGCCCGGCGAATCGGGCGCGGAATCACGTGGCGCAGCGAGTTCATCGCGCCGCGAGGACGCGCTCCGCTTCGTCCCAATCATCCTGCGTGTCGATGCTGAGCGATTCGCGCGCGTCGATGAGCAGCGGCCGGCAGTCGTCGCCGTAAATGCTGCCGAATCGTTCGAGCGTGGACCGCCGGAACGCGTAGACCGTACCGTCGCGTGAATACGCGGGCCGCGCGTCCTGCCGACGCGTGATGCGAAGACCATCAGGCAGAAACGGCTTCAACCGTCCCTCATCGATGCGCATCACGTAATCGGGTGACAGATGACGCGGCACCTCGACTACCGTCACCACCGAGTCCGCATTCGTCTCGCGCAGCAGGTTGACCGCATCTCGAATGTGATCCGGCCTTCGCAACGGCGAGGTCGGCTGCAACAGGACGATGATGTCCGCAGACCAACCACCGCGCAGCATTTCGTCAAGGGCATGCTGGATGACGGGCAGCATCGGCGTGTCGTCAGCGGCAAGCGCCGCGGGACGCATGAATGGCACTTCCAGTCCGGCACGCCTGCCCGCCTCAGCGATCTGCGGCGAATCCGTGCTGAGAATCACGCGATCGATCACGCCGGATTCGCGCGCCGCCCGCGCAGCGTACTCGAGCAGCGTACGACCCGACAGCGGCCTCACGTTCTTTCCGGGAACGCCCTTCGAGCCAGCGCGGGCTGGAACAACGCCAAGCACCACACTGGATGTCATTCCGGACACGACAGCAGCGGCGCACCAGCAGGTCTGAGCTCGTCGACGGCCCGGACGACGTCGCCGGCGCCTGTCTCCATCGCCAGGCAATGAAGGCGGCGCCACCCGCTTTCATTCAGCGTCGCACCCTCGCGCACCAACAGGTTGACGATCTCGGCACGTCGTGCGGCAACCGCCGCTTCAAGCGGGGTCGCACGCTCGATCGCCAGGACGCCTGGGCGCAACTCGTACTCGCGATTCGGATCGTCGCCGCCTTCGACCAACCTCGCGACTTCTCCCTGGTCCCGCAACGCCGCAGCTTCCGCGAGTGTCAGGGGGCCACCCTGCCAGAATGCCGGTGTAAACCCGAGGACGGCCGCGCCAAACACCGCGCCGCAGAAACTCACGGCGACCAGCGCCGGGATGCCGGCACACACGGCCGGTAAAGTCCTCAAGCGAACCATGTGACCGTCGCCATTAGAAGTAGTCGATGTCGAACACCCGGTCGGCCCATCGCGGAATGAACCA
>Ga0075425_100001435_pt1 | contig 23452 bp, 23 predicted proteins | sample SoiMethybrSBSTD4_FD_75300 | JGI IMG/M metagenome (GOLD analysis project Ga0075425, IMG submission 75300) | Bulk soil microbial communities from a Populus tree surrounding site in Tennessee, USA - Soil MetaG P. TD hybrid SBSTD4 | ecosystem: Environmental > Terrestrial > Soil > Tree plantation... | reverse complement strand
CCGCCCCCACCGCCTCCTCCGCCGCCGACCACGGAACCACCGCCTCCGCCGCCTCCCCCACCTCCGCCGCCGACCACGGAACCGCCCGCGCCACCCCCGCCACCCCCGCCGCCGACCGCTCCACCACCCCCGGCACCCGGGACCACGTAGGAGCTGTTGCTAGCGTGTTCACTCGATGCGCAGGCTCGGGGTCCTTGTCATCGGCGGCGTGCTCGCGACCGCCGCATCCGCCTCTGGGCAGGTGGTCGAACGCATTCACGTTGCCGCGGCGGGCGGCCAGCTGACGAAGGCGATTCCGGCAGCCGTCTCGCTCTCGATCGGCTCGCCGCCGAGCTACAGCCGCGCGGCGCTCAACGGGGACAGCGGGCGCTGGATCGGTCCGCGGTACGCTGCGAGCACCAACGGCTCGGTCGGCGGGCAGACGTCGATCGCGTGGAGTGTCGACTTCGCCCAGGGGAAAAATGCGGTCGCCTCCGCCCAGTCGATCCTGAAGCACGGCTGGCCGGTCGACCTCAAGGGTGGTGTGTCCGTTCCACACGTGGTCGGCAAGCGGACGGTCGGGACGATCCTCGGCTCCTACGTGCTGACGCATCCGACGAGTGCCGCGGCGGCCGGCTACGAGGCCGGCGTCGCATTCGCCGTCGCGCCGGGGGTCTTCGCCGTGCTCCACCTCGACATCGCCACCCCGGCGTCGGAGAACGCAGGCACGGCAGGGACATTCCTCGTCAACGGGGTCCCCCTCTCCCTCTGGAACCGTGGCCAGGCGCTCTGGGTGATCACCGCACTGGAGCTCCACGGCGCGCTCCCGCCGACGCGCGTCTCGGCGCGCGTGGCGCCCGATGGGCGGGTGGTGCGAGGGATCGTCGCCGACGCGTTCCGGCATCCGGTCGTCCGGGCCAGGGTCGTCCTGCAACGCCAGACGGGCGCTGCCTGGCACCCCGTCGCGTCCACGAAGACGAACGTGCACGGCGCGTACGTCCTACGCGGGATCGCGACGCGCGGTCGCTACCGGACCGTCGCGACCCTGGGCTCCGCCGCAGTACGGAGCGCCCCCCTACTCGCCGGCCCCATCGCCGGCGCGAAGGCGAAAGCGTAGAACTCGAATCAGAATGAGGCGTTGGGCCGCCGAGCGCGCCCCGGCGACGAAGCTTCATCCGATTCGAGTTTTTAGGTCGCGGCGGCCTCGAGGACGCGCTCGGGGACGTCGAAGTTCGCGTAGACGTCCTGCACGTCGTCGTTGTCCTCGAGCGCCTCCATGAGGCGCAGGATCTTCTTCGCGGTCGCCTCGTCCTCGATCGGCAGCGTGGTCTTCGGGATCATCGTGATCTGCGCCGACTCGATCGGAAAGCCGGCGGAGTCGAGCGCCCGGCGCACGTGCTCGAGATCCTCGGGCGCCGTCGTCACCCGGTAGCTCGAGCCTTCCTGCTCGATGTCCTCGGCGCCCGCGTCCGCGGCGGCCATCGTCAGCTCGTCCTCGTCCACCTCCGCCGGCACGAGCACGATTCCCTTGCGCTCGAAGAGCCACGCGACGGAGCCGCCCTCACCGAGGTTGCCGTCGTGCTTCGCGAAGATGTGGCGAACCTCGGCCGCTGTGCGATTCCGGTTGTCGGTGAGCGCCTCGAGGTAGACGGCGACGCCGCCGGCGCCGTACCCCTCGTAGGTGATGTGCTCGTAGGCGCTCCCCTCGGCGCCGGCACCCGCGCCGCGCGCGATCGCGCGCTCGATGTTCTCCTTCGGCATCGACGCCTCGCGGGCCTTCTCGATCGCGTTCTGCAACGCGAGATTCGAGTCCGGGTCGGGCCCGCCCGTGCGGGCCGCGACGATGATCGCCCGGGTCAGCTTCGAGAAGAGCTTGCCGCGGCGGGCGTCGGCAACCCCTTTCTTGTGCCTGATCGAGTGCCACTTGCTATGCCCGGACATGCATCTCCTCCCGCACGAGGTCGAGAAAGCGCTCGTGAACCCGAGTGTCCTGCGTCAGCTCGGGATGGAACGACGACACGATCAAGCGCCCCTGGCGAAGCAGCACCGGCTCGCCGTCGAGCTCGGCCAGTACCTCGACGTCGGGACCGAAGTCGGCGACGCGAGGCGCACGGATGAACACCCCGCGCAGCGGCAGCGAATCGTCCTCCAGCCGCAGGTCCGCCTCGAAGCTCGCCACCTGCCGCCCGTAGGCGTTGCGGCGCATGTCTACGTCCAGGAGCCCGAGGTGGTCGCGGCCGAGGACGATCATCCCCGCGCACGTGCCGAGGATCGGCGACTGGAAGCCGCGAATCGCCTCCTCGAGCCCGTAGAGCCGCATCAGGCGCGTAATTGCCGTCGACTCGCCGCCCGGGATCACGAGCCCGTCGAGCGACTCGAGCTGATCGACCTTCCGCACCTCGACGACGTCGGCGCCGAGACCGCGCAGCATCGCTGCGTGCTCGCGGAAGTTGCCCTGGACGGCAAGAACTCCGATGCGCGGAACAGGATCCACGCCAAAGAGGGTATCGACCGGATCGTCGCCCGCTAGCGCACGCGGGTGCGGCGCGGGCGGCGCGGCATCGATCCGTGCGGGCCGTGCGGCGAGCGGCGACGAGGCGTCCATCGCCAGGGCGGTCGCGGGTCGACGGCCACGTCGACGCGCAGGCCGCCCTCACCGTCGTCCTCCTCCTCGTCGCCGGAGCGCCGGAGCGCCCACCAGAGAATCGCCCCCATGACGACCGCCTTGAACGCGATCAGCGGCAGGAAGATGACGAGCTCCACGCCGGACCCATTGTGCAAACCGGCCAGCGCGCTGTCTAGCTCTGGCCGAGCGATCGACGAAGAAACAGGGCGACCTCCCCCTCCACTGGCGTCGCGTCGTACAGGCTCGTGTCGAGGCCACACAGCTCGAACCCGAGCCGTTCATACGCTCGGATGCCGGGAAGATTGAGATTGCTCGTCTCGAGCCATGCCGTTCGCGCTCCCGCCGTCCGGGCGGCGGCAAGCGCCGTGTCGAGGAGGCGCCGACCGATCCCCTGTCTTCGCCAGCCGGGATCGACGTAGAGGTGCCAGATGATCGCGCGCCGGTTCCACGGTTCCTGCTGCGTCGCGACGACACCGATCGCCTTTTCTGCCGCGAGCGCAAGCCACGTCCGTTCCCACTCGTGGCGACGCTCGAGGTCGAGCGGGAAGCTCTTGACCATAGGCGGATCGACAGGCGTCTCGACGAGCTGGAACGACCGGCCGTCGCTCTGGACCTCGAGAACGGCCGCAGTCTCGAACGATGTGTCCAGCGACCTGATCCGATCGGCGTCGCGTTCGATCTCGGCCGGACGAATCACGACCTCGTCAGCCATCGCTTCAGGTGAGTTCATAGGGGAACCAGGGTTCCCCTCTTGCGCTACCAGCCGCGGGTCTCGAGCAGCTCGGCCTCGGGCAGACCGGCCGCGGCGAGTCCGCTCATCGGCTCGCCGAGCCCGCCGGACACCCGCGCCAGCACGGCCGGGTCGCGGTAGTGCGTGGTCGCCTCGACGATGGCCTTCGCACGCGTCGACGGATCCGCGGACTTGTAGATCCCCGACCCCACGAAGACCCCGTCCGCGCCGAGCTGCATGCAGAGCGCCGCGTCGGCGGGTGTTGCGATGCCGCCGGCCGTGAACGTGACGACGGGCAGCCGGCCGTTCTCGGCGACCCAGCGCACGAGCTCGTACGGCGCCTGGAATCCCTTTGCCTCCGTGAACAGCTCGTCTTCGCGCGTCGACTGCAGACGGCGGATCGCGCCGAAGACGGCGCGCATGTGGCGCACGGCGTTGACGATGTCGCCTGTCCCCGCCTCGCCCTTCGTCCGGATCATCGCCGCCCCCTCGGAGATGCGCCGCAGCGCCTCGCCGAGGTCCCGGCAGCCGCAGACGAACGGGATGGTGAACTGCCACTTGTCGACATGGTGGTCCTCGTCGGCCGGCGTCAGGACCTCGCTCTCGTCGATGTAGTCGACCTCGAGCGCCTCCAGCACCTGCGCCTCGACGAAGTGCCCGATGCGGCACTTCGCCATCACGGGAATCGTCACCGACTCCTGGATCTCCCGGATCTTGTCCGGGTCCGCCATTCGCGCGACGCCGCCCTGCGCCCTGATGTCGGCAGGAACGCGCTCGAGCGCCATCACAGCCACGGCGCCGGCGTCCTCTGCAATCCGGGCCTGCTCCGCGGTCGTGACGTCCATGATCACGCCGCCCTTCAGCATCTCCGCGAGTCCGCTCTTGACCCGCATCGTTCCGATCTCGGCCATGTTCGAAGTCTACCCGGGGAAGATTCGCGACCACTTCGCCGTCCAGTGTGCAAGAGTGTCTGTGGACCAAGGAGGACGCGTGAGCGACGAGCAGCGCGACGATCGAGACGAGCTGGAAGCAGAGGCCGCTCCAGCCGAGAAAGACCGCGGCGACGCGGATCCGGAGCCGGATTTCGAGCTCCACGGGCAGTTCTTCCACGCGCCGAGCGAGTGACGTAGAGTCCGGCCGAATGGCCGGCTGGATCTGCGGCTGCTGCGGCGCCGAGAACATCGCCGGCACTCGCTACTGCGGCTACTGCGGCGTGGCGCGATCCGCGGTGTCCACGCACGAGGAACGGCGGCTGATCACGGCGCTCTTCGCCGACCTCTCCGGGTTCACCGGTCTCGCGGAGCGCCTCGACGCGGAGCAGCTGCTCGAGGTGATCGATCCGATCGTCGCCTCGCTCTCGGAGATCGTCGGACGGTACGAGGGTCACGTGGAGAAGTACGCGGGGGACGCAGTTCTGGCGCTCTTCGGCGCCCCGATCGCGCACGACGACGACGCAGAGCGCGCTCTGCGGGCGGCGAACGAGATGCACGCGGAGCTCGTCCGGATCGCCGACGGCCTGCCGGCCGACGCGGGCGGGCTCACGCTCCATGTCGGTATCGCGTCGGGCCACGGCATCGCGCGCATGCTCGGCAGCGGCGCGCGCATGGACTACGCCGTCCTCGGCGACTCGGTCATCCTTGCCCAGCGACTCGAGTCGGTTGCGCCCGCCGGTCAGACCTACGTCGCGGAGGCCACGTACAGGCTCGCGCGCCACCGGTTCGAGCTGGAGGCGGTCGGTGAGCTGACGTTGAAGGGCAAGCGCGAGCCGGTGGCCGCGTGGCGGCTCGTCGGCGAGCGCGCTTCGCATCCCATAGCAGTCGGGCGCCTCGTCGGGCGCGACGGCGAGCTCGAGCTGATCGACGGGGTCCTGGCCGACGGCGGCGTGCTCGCCCTCGTCGGCGAGCCCGGCGTCGGCAAGTCGCGGCTGGCGGCGGAGGCCGAGCGGCGCGCGGAGGCGCGTGGCTTCCGCTGGCTGCAGGCGCGGTGCATCTCGTACGGCGCAGCGCTGGCCTACTGGCCGTACGCTGAGCTCCTCCGCGGCGCGGCCGACCGGCCCGTGAGCTCGTACGTCGACCGGATGCTCGGGCTCTCCGCGGAAGTGGATCTCGAGCCGGAGGCCTACCGCAGAGCCCTCCACGACGAGCTCCGTGCGTGGGTGGGCGAACTGGCATCGCAGCGCCCGACGGTGCTCGCGATCGAAGACCTCCACTGGGCGGACGAGGCCTCGCTCACGCTCACCGCGGACCTCGCGTCCCTTGCCGAGCGCGAGCCGCTCCGCATGATGCTTCTTTCGCGCCCAGAAGGCGTCGACAGGATCCGCGAGTCCGCTCCGGGCGCTCAGTTGCTGGAGCTCGCACCGCTCGGGCCGGGCGACGTCGAGTCGCTTCTGACCGGGCTTCTCCCCGAGGTCGCGCCGCGGCTGGCGCAGACGGTGCACGAACGGACCGAGGGGAATCCGTTCTTCGTGGAGGAGCTCGCCCGGGCGCTGGCCGACGGCGCCGAGCCCGATCACCTCCCGCCGACCGTGGAGGAGGTTCTCGCCGCGCGCATCGACCTGCTCCCCGGCGCGGCGGCGGCGCTCCTGCAGACGGCCTCCGTGATCGGCCGGCGCGTTCCGCGCCCGCTGCTCGAGCAAGTGGCCGACGATCGGGAGACGATCGACGACTCGCTGGAGGAGCTCGTCGCCCGCGGATTCCTCATCACCGCGGCGGATGCCGACCAGCTCGCCTTCAACCACGCCCTCATGCAGGACGCTGCGTACAACCGGCTGCTCCGGCGGCGACGGCGCAACCTGCACCGGCGCGTCGCGGAAGCGGCCGAGGCGCTCTACGGCGCCGGCGACGACGCGATCGAGCTGCTCGCCCGCCACCTGTACCTCGCGGAGGCAGGCCCGAAGGCGGTCGAGTATCTGCTTCGCGCCGCCGGCCGAGCCCGCGGCCTGTACGCGAACGAGGAGGCGATCGTCCATCTCGAGCGCGCGCTCGAGCTGTCCACGGACGACGCGGACATCGCGCTCGCGCTCGCCGACCTCCGCGAGCTCGTCGGCGACTACGACGCCGCGCAAGCGCTCTACCAGCGTGTCCGCGAGTCGGTCGGCGATCCCCGGGCGTGGCGCGGAGAGGCGGCCATCCTGCGGAAGCGCGGCCGGTACGAAGACGCGCTCGACCTGCTGCGCGGCGCGCCGGACGAACCCGCGCTCCTGCTCGAGCGGACGTGGACGCTGACGGTCGCGGGGCGGTTCGACGACGCGACGCGCGAGGCGCAGGCCGCCCTGGCGGCGGCAGGCGAGCGACGCGACGCCACAACAGCCCTCCTGCTCGTACAGCTGGCGCGTGCCGAGGCGATGCAGGGCCGGACGGGACCCGCGCTCGCGCACGCGCTCGACGCGGAGCGCATCTTCGAGGCCGAGCAGGATCTCCGCGGTCTGGCGACGGCGCTGCGGGTGGAGGGCAGCGTCTACTTTCCGATCGGCCGGCTCGACGACGCGGCGGCGGCGCTGCGCCGCGGGTTGGAGATCGCCGAGCGGGTGGGCAACGTGGAGGAGATCGGCGGCTGCCTGCTCAACCTCGGGATGGTCGAGCTCGAGCGAGGTAACGTGGAGACCGCGATCGAGCTCGACCGCCGGGCAATCGACGAGTTCGAGCGCATCGGCCACGGGTCAGGACGGGCCGGCGCCTACGGGAACCTCTCCGAGAAGCTCCTGTCCGCGGGCGAGGTCGACGAGGCGCTCGGCTACGCGGAGCGTGCGCTTGCCGTCGCCGACGAGATCGGCCATGCGCCAACGGTCGCGGACGTCCAGCGCACGATGGCGCGGATCCTGCTCCGGCTCGGACGCTCCGACGAGGCGACCGAGCGAGCGCGGGCGGCGGCGGATGCGTTCCGCGCGATGGGCGCCGAGACGGAGGCTGTCGAGGCGCTGGCGCTCGTCGACGCGGCGAGCTAGCGTCGCTCTCCAACGTAAAGCCAGCCGATCGGCTCCAGCCCGCCCGCCTCGATCAGCCGTTTCTCGAGCTCCTCGCTGGCCGGGTCACCGAGCCAGCGGTAGAGGTACGGGCGAGGCTCGAAGAGCCGCTCGTCGTAGCGGGGGGCCAGCTCGGCGCGCAGCGTCTCCTGGACGTGAAGGTGGTCGTGACGGCCCCGCCACTCGTCCAGATTGGGCGGCCCGGCCGGCACGTGGCCGTCGTCGACCAGCTCTCGGTAGCGCGGCTCGTACCAGGCGCGCGCCCGATCGTCGATGCGGTCCCACGAGAACTCGTCGGCGATGAGGAGCGGCGCCAGCGCCGCCAGCCGGTCGAGCGCCCGCCCGAGCGGGTTCACGTGGTGGAGAACGCGGCCGCACACGGCCGCGTTGAACGGCCCCGGTTCGTCGAGCTCGTCGAGCGTGATCCTGCGGTACCAGGGGCCTGCCGGCGCCCTGGGGTCGATGGCCAGCGGCTCGTATCCGGCGGCGGCGAGGGCAGGCGTGACGCCTCCCTCCTCCCCACATCCGACCTCGAGCACCCGTCCGGGCGGCGCAGGAAGGTGGCGGAGGACGAACTCGGCGAACTCCAAGGCATGCAGAGTTTCGCTTCCAGAGGCGGGGGGACGACAGCGCCATGACTACAGACATCCAGGAACAACTGACGAAGTACCTCACCGACGCGCACTCGATCGAGGCGCAGGCACTGGCACAGCTGCGGAGAGCCCCGGACATCGCGGGTGACACGGAGCTCGCCACCGTCTTCGAGCAGCACCTGACTGAAACGGAGAAGCATGAGCGGCTCGTCCGCGCGCACCTCGACGAGCGCGGCACATCGCCCGCGACGCTCAAGGAGCTCGTGATGCGGATCGGCGGCGCCGGCTTCCTCCTCTTCGCGAGGCTGCAGCCGGACACGCCGGGAAAGCTGGTGGCGCACGCGTACTCGTACGAGCATCTCGAGCTGGCCGGCTACGAGCTGCTCGCGGTGGTCGCGCGCGCGGCCGGCGAGGGTGCGATTGCCGAGACGGCGGAACGGATTCGCGGCGAGGAGCAGGCGATGGGCGCACGACTCGCGGGCTTGTTCGACCGGGCCGTCGACGCCTCGCTTCGCGAGGTCGGAGCCGACGACCTGCAGAAGCGCCTGCAGAAGTACCTGAGCGACGCGCACGCGATCGAGCAGCAGGCGATCGCGCTCCTGGAGCGCGGCCCGAAGATCGCAGGCGAGACGGCTCTCGCCGAGCTCCTGGACGAGCACCTCCGCGAAACGCGGGAGCACGCGCGCCTCGTCGAGGAGCGGCTCTCCGCGATCGGAGGCTCGACGAACGTCCTCAAGGATGCGGCCCTGCGCCTGGGCGCGCTCAACTGGGGGCTCTTCTTCCAGGCGCACCCGGATACCCCGGGGAAGCTCGCGGCATTCGCCTACGCGTTCGAGCACCTGGAGATCGCCGGCTACGAGGAGCTGAAGCGCGTCGCGCAGCGGGCCGGCGACGAACAGACCGTCGCGCTCACGGATCGGATCCTCACCGAGGAGCACGCCGCGGCAGCGAAGCTGTCCGGGGTCTTCGAGCGAACAGCCGAGGCGTCACTGGAAGCGGTCGGCGCCGCGCCGTAGTTCTTACGAGAGCTTCGTGCTCGGCTTCGCGTAGCGGAACACGGACCGGAACAGGTGCCCATACGCCACCGCCCCGCTCGGTGTGAGGTGCAGGCCGTCGCTATAGAACCAGCCTGAGTGGCCGGCGCTGTAGCGCACCCAGTCCATGACAACGATCCGCGTCGGATACTTCGCGCCCATCGTGCGAACGGTGACCGCATCGGAACCCGAGCCGCCTCCGAGCTCCCGGGGCGTAACGATCCCGAGCACCCGATGCTTGCCGACGACCGTGAGCGCCTGCCAGACGTCCTTCTTCGTGATCGACCAGTTCGCGCCGAGCGCCATCACGACGAGGTGCGGCAGCGTATGCGCGCGCTGGCGGCTGCGGAGGACGTCGAGGCCCTCGTTCCACATGCGGCAGCCGCGCGTATCGACCTCGTAACCCACGCGCGTGAGCTGGGGGACCGCGCCCAGCATCACCGAATCTCCGATCGCGAGCGGCGGACGATAGGGCAGATGCCGCTTCTTGGAGTAGTAATGCACGACGCCGCCGCATGACGCTTTGGCGGGCGGCGAATGGGTACCAGCGACTGCGGCGACCGCGATCGCAAGGCAGGCGATGAGGACTGCCAGGCGCACGAGCGGGACATGGTAGCCACCGTTGACGACGACTTCACGGAAGCGTCCGCCGCCGACGACGGTATTCTCCGGCCTGAACCGCGGCGTCGAGGACGCCGTCTCGCTGTTTTGGGACGAATCGAGTGCGAACGACGCTAAAAAGAGGGGCCGGCCAGACGCTCCGCGCGAACGGCGACCGCGGCGACGGGTTCGTCCCCACGACGCTCTCGGCGATGAAGCGCTATCGCCAGCCGCCGAAACGGACGGCGCTCGGGCTCGTCGGACGGATCCTGCTCCTGATCGTGGCCGTCGTCGTCATGCTCGCCGCGGCGCTCGCGGGCGGGGCATGGCTCTACTTCGACCAGAGCGTCGAGGCCGTCCAGGCCCACACGAAGGGCGTGAAGCAGGCGCAGCAGTACCTGACGCCGACATCGCCGGACAAGCCCACAATCGCGCTCCTGCTCGGATACGACCGGCGCTTCAAGGAGAGCGACCCCGGCCGCTCGGACACGCTCATGCTCGTCCGGGCCGACCCGACGACGGACTCGCTGTCGCTGCTCTCGTTCCCGCGCGACCTCGTCGTGCCGATTTACTGCCCGGGCCAGTCGATCAGGGAGGACCGCATCAACACGGCGTACGCCTACTGCAACGTCAAGGGCAGCCTCATCACGCTGAAGCATCTGACCGGGCTCAGCATCAACTACGTGATCACGGTCAACTTCCAGTACTTCCGGCAGGTCGTGAACCGCGTCGGTGGTGTCTGGATCGACGTCGACCACCGGTACTTCAACCGCAACCTTCACACCCTCGAGACGAACTACGCTGCGATCAACCTCCAGCCCGGCTACCAGCTGCTGCACGGTTCACAGGCGCTCGCGTTCGCCCGCTTCCGCCACACCGACAGCGACTTCCACCGGATCGCGCGCCAGCAGGAGTTCGTCAAGGCGTTGAAGGAGCGGATCGGGCAGGCGTCGTGGGAGGATCGATTCGGGTTGCTCGGGGCGCTGACGAAGAACCTCGAGGTCGGCAAGGCGAAGGGTGGCGACATCTCCCGGACGGACATCCTCAAGTACGCGTACTTCGCGTACAAGCTCCCGCCCGGCCACTTCTTCCAGCCCAAACTGAACGGCATCACCGGCACGAACGAGCTCCACGTGTCGCGGGCGCAGGTCAACGCAGCGGTGCACCAGTTCATGCATCCGAACGTCAACTCCTCGGCGCTCGCCACGGAGAGCATCCTCGGCGGGCACAAGCGCAAGGGGCCGCGCGTAAGCGCAAGGCGGATCACGGTCAGCGTCCTGAACGGCAACCACGTTCCGGGCTCCGCCGCGTCGGCGCGGGCGCAGCTGAAGAAGCGCGGGTTCCGGACGATCGAGCCCGTCAACCCGCTGGCCGCCAACGCGCCGCATCAGACGTGGCACACCATCATCTACTGGGATCCGAACAAGAACCTCGCGCGCGCGGGTGCACTGAAGCTGCAGGCCGCGTTCGGCGACGCGAACGTCGTCAAGGGCATCCCGCCCACGCTGACGAAGCTGTCGCTCAACGCGATGGAGGTCGCCGTCGTCGGCAAGACGTTCCACAACCTCGGGCCGGCGCCGTCGACGAAGGTCCCGAAGAAGCAGGCGCCGTACGTCCGGCTCGATCCCGGTGCCACACGCGGCCTGCTTCGGAAGGCGCAACGGCACGTCCCGTTCCGGCTCCAGGTGCCGCGGTACCTCGAGGCCGGATCGCAACCCGACTTCCCGCCCTCCTACGCGCCGCACGACGTTCCGATCCGCGTGTACTCGATGAACGGCCACAAGGCGGTGCGGCTGGTCTTCCGGATGGCAGACGGCTGGGACTACTGGGGGATCGAGGAGACCGACTGGAACGACGCGCCTATCCTCGACAAGCCGAACGCGACCCGTTACATCCGCGGCCGCCAGTTCGACCTCTACTTCACGGGGAGCACGCTGCACCAGATCGTCCTCCGCGACAAGGGCGCGACGTACTGGGTCGAGAACAGCATCCGCAACGACCTCTCCAACGAGACGATGCTGGCGATCGCCAAGGGGCTTCGACCGCTGAAGCGTCGGTAGCCCGACCCGTCAGTGGCCGGCTCCGAGCGCGCCGTGAACGCAACCGAACAGACCCGCACGTAACCGCTTTGCGGTCGGCGCGTCATCGCGAATCAGCTGCGTGATCGTCACGGGCTTCAGGTGCCTGCGCCGGAGTTCGCCGAGAATCATCGGGAGCGCTGCGATCGTCTGCGTGTGGATCTCGTGTAGGCCAATGATCGCGCCCGGCGCGAGGCCCTCCTCAACCGCTGCGAGCACCGACTGCCGCGTCGCGCCCGGCACGTAGTCACGGCCGTCGACGCTCCAGAGGATCTCGGCCATCCGCTTCTGATGGAGCAGCCGACGCAGCGGCCGGGTCATCGCGCCGTACGGCGGCCGGAAGAGGGACGTCCAGACGCCGGTGCGCTTGACGATCTCCCGGCGCCCCCACTCGATCTGCCACACCGCGTTCCCGTGCTCGAGGCCCGGGAGGAACTCGTGGCCCCACGTGTGGTCGCCCAGCGCTCCGTATCGCGCCTCCGCTCGGGCCCCGGAAAGCCAGCGCGTGATGCGGTTTCCGACGAGGAAGAACGTGGCCGGCGCGTGGCCTCGCCGTACCGCGCGAAGGAGCTGAAACGTGAACGGCCCCGGCCCGTCGTCGAATGTCAGCGCGACCTCTCGCTTACGCCGGCCGCCGCAGTAGAGGGGGTGGCCGGAGGCGATCAGCCGTTCGAGCGGTGTCCGCGCTCTCGTTGCCCTTGCAGTTTCCGCCGCCGCCGTTCGCGTGCCCCCGGCGCCGGTCGCCACGGCGGCGACCGCGACGACGAGCACCGCAAGCGCGGATGCCGGTGTTGCGAGCCCGTGTCGCATTCCCGCTTCATTGTGGCGAAGGCTCGTAGTCTTCCCAGCGAACCGGCCCGACGATGGTCTCCCGCGAACAGGCACGAAGGCTCGCACTCGGCCTCCCGGAGGCCGTCGAGCAGAATCACCACGGGCGGCCGTCGTTCCGCGTCGCCGGGAAGATCTTCGCCACCTTGTGGGACGCCGAGCACGTGAACGTCATGGTCGACCCGGACGGGGTCCGGACGGCCGTCCACCTGAACCCGGAAGTCTGCGAAGAAGTGCGGTGGGGCAAGCGGCTCGCGGCGGTTCGCGTCGATCTGCGCCGCGCCGAGCCAGAGCTCCTCGCGGAACTGCTCACGGACGCGTGGGAGCAGAGGGCACCCAGGCGCCTATTGCGCGGCATGAAATGAAGTCGCCCTGGGTAGGCTCCTGCCGCGAACGATCGAAGGGAGGGAAGTATGCGCTTGATTGGAAGCGCCACGACCGCTGCCGCGGCCCTGGCAGCGGCCGTTGTGCTGCTCGTCGCCGCCCCGGCTGGAGCAGTCATCGGCGGGACATCCGACACGGCGAACACGTACTCGAACGTCGGCGTGCTGCAGCTGCATGTGGGCAACGACTGGTTCGACTTCTGCTCGGGGACGCTCATACGCCCTGATGTTGTCTTGACCGCGGCCCACTGCACCGATTTCCTGGTCGACGTCGGTCCCGACGGCTTCGGCCCCGCCGACTTGCGGATCTCGTTCGATCCGGAGGGAGATGCCCCGTACTCGACGGTCGATCACATCGTCGTGAACCCCGCCTGGTTCACCGCTGGCCCGTGCATCGGAAACTCGAAGCACCGCTGCCTCGCGCCTCCTGCCGAGGACATCGCGCTCGTGTTCCTCGATGCGCCGGTCGCCGGCATCACTCCGGCGACCGTCGCGGGGCCGGGCTACCTCGATGCGCTCGACCTGAAGAGCGAGACCTTCACGGTCGTGGGCTACGGGACGGATGCATTCATCACCGGCAGCGCCCACGCACCGAAGGCGATCACGATCTTCGACGGCATCCGGAGCTACCGGGAGGTCAGCTCGATCCCGGCACAGGACGCCTTCCCGGACAGGTTCCTGAAGATCACGGCGGGCGTCTGCTTCGGCGACTCCGGAGGGCCGCTCTTCCACGACGGAACCCTGGTCGCGCTGAACACGTGGACGTTCAGCGCCCGGTGCGCGGGTCCGAACCTGGAGTACCGCGTGGACTCGGCACCAGCGCAGGCCTTCTTGAACGCCAACCTCTAGTTCGGAATCGACCGTAGCCGGGCGGCGAGCGCCGCCCGGCTACAGTCGCCGTTGTGGCAGTGACGGCCGACGCCCAGCGGTTCGCCGAAGTCGGCTACTTCGGGCCCCTGCGGGTGCTGGCGAGGGACGATTGCCGGCGGTTCTTACGCGCCGCCGATCACCGCGTCCAGCAGCCGCTGGACTGGGAGAAGGGCGCAGCCGCCGTCTCCCGCGCCTACTACGAGGTCGCGACGCTTCCGGCGATCCTCGATCCGGTCGCCGAGATGCTCGGCGGCGAGGTGATGCTTTGGGGCGCGACCATCATCGCCCGCTCCCACGACCGAGTGCACCAGTGGCACACGGACATCGAGTCGTCTGATCCCAACGGCAGCACCGTCTCGGTCTGGATCGGGCTCGAGAACACCACCGCGGAGTCGTCGCTCCTACTCATGTCCCGTTCACACCGGTTCGGTGTCACCGTCCAGGAGCTGCAGCACGCCAACGGCTCGGATCGTGAAGAGACGAGCGTCGAGGACGTTCTCCGGTGGGCGAGAGAGCGCGATCGGGGCAGCGAGGTGATTCGGACCAGCATGACCGACGGCGAGGCATTGTTCTTCGACGGTCGTCTCTGGCACGCGAGCCACAACGTCTCGGGACGAACGCGCCGCGCCTTGCTGCTCCAGTACGCGGCTCCGAAAACGGCGATCCGGATCCCCGACCTGACGTCGCGTTGGCCGTTTCGACGGTTGGAGCGCCCGCTCCCGCCATGCCTTATCGTGCGCGGCACGGCGAAGCTCGGTTCCAATCGCGTCGTGCCGGCGCCGGTGGCCAGCCGTGGCGCGCCGGGGTCACAGCTGACGAGCCGCATCCACCCCGTCCGTCTCCCGCTCGAGCCCGATGAGCAGCGCGGGTGGAAGCCGTACCCCGCATTCAAGGGCTCCACGGCAAGCCTCCCGAGCATCTCGTGCCACGCCTCGGTGCTGGCGCCGGGCCACTCGCCGCACGCGCCGCACGAGCACGTCGAGGAGGAGCTCCTTCTTCTTCTGGCCGGCGAGGTTGATCTCGTCTTCGGTGAGGGCGAGCGCGAGCGCCTCCGTCCCGGGGAGTTCGTGTATTACCCCGCCGGTTTCGCCCATACGCTGCGCACGACGAGCACCGAGCCTTCGACCTACCTGATGTTCAAGTGGCGCGGCGACGACGTCGAAAACGACGGCACTCCGCTCCCGTTCGGCCGCTTCGACACGGAGGGACACGGGCGCATGCGGTCACTGTTCACGGGGCCGACGCGGCACCTCCGTAAGCTCCACTCGCACGTCACCGTGCTCGAGCCGGGCGACGGATACGAGCCGCACGCGGACGCGTACGACGTCGGGATCGTCGTTCTCGAGGGCGAAGTCGAGACGATCGGCGGCCGCGCCGTCCCGCACGACGTGATCTTCTACCCGGCCGGCGAGGCCCATGGCATGCGGAACGTCGGACAGACACCGGCGAGATACGTCGTGTTCGAGTTCCACGGCGCCACCTCGCTCGTCCGTGACGCTCCGAGCCCCGCCCGAGCACTGCTCGCGAAGCTGACCGACCGGCGGCGCTGGGAGCTGAAGCTGGGAGAGATCCGGCGCGCTATCCGGCGCTGAAAACCGAAAGGAGAAATCGATGCCCCTCTATCTCGGCCGATTCGGATACACGACCGACGCGTGGGCAAAGCTGATCGCCGATCCCGAGGACCGGACGCAGCCGGCCCGCGAAGCGGTCGAGTCGCTCGGCGGGACCCTGCACGGCCTCTGGTGGGCCTTCGGCGACTGCGACGGCTACTGGCTCGGCGAGCTGCCCGACAACGCGTCGGCCGCGGCCGTCGCGATCGCGGTGGCAGGAAGCGGCACCATGCGCCTCAACGAGACGCACGTCCTCCTCACCGCGGACGAGCTCGTCGAGGCGCTGAAGAAAGCGGAGACGGTTAGGTTCCGACCGCCCGGCGCGACGTAGGCGTCGCGTCCGCGACGCGGCCGCGGATTACCCGACCAGTTCCCTGAACGCCGGGTCGTCGCGAATCGGATCGAAGTCCGAGTCGCCGGAGGCAAGGCCGCGCACCTGCTCGGCGTTCCCGATCGCGAGTCGCAGGTGCTCGATCGCGCGATCCGTCTGACCGGCGAGGCTCTCGCAGCACGCGACGTTGTACAGCAGCCGTGGATTGCCGGGAGCGGTTTCGAGTAGGTCGCGCCCGCGCGCGGCGGCCTCGACGAACTGGCCGGCCTCGTACAGCTGTCCAACCGGCTCCCACAGCTCGGGTGCGAGGCGATCGACCGTGTCCGGCAGGCCAACCCAGGGATGCCGACGCGAGTCGTACCCCGATTCGGTCGGCGGCGGGAAAGACGGGTCGGCGAACGAGCCAACCGAGACCACGACGAGGTCCGGCTCGGTCGGTTCCGTGTAGAAGACCTGGGAGCCGCAGTCGGGGCAGAAATGGAAGACGTGCTCCTTTCGATCCGCCTCGTCCGAGATGCGCGAGTAGTCGTTGAAGCGACCCATGACGTGCACCTGCTCCGCGTTGAAGCCCGCCTGCATCCCGAAGGCGCTCCCCGTGCGGCGCTGGCACGCGAGGCAGTTGCAGATCGAGACCGCAAACGGATCGCCAGCAACCTCGAGTCGAAGTTGCCCGCAGTGACACGCGGCCTCACGAGTGGCCATCGGCGCGAAACCTACCTGTCCGCTCGTCTGCGCCCGGGTGACGGGCCATGCCGCCGAATGTACGCCGGCCTGGCGTGGACTCGTGACAAGCGACACCTCGCTGTAGAGTCTGCGCGGATCGTAGTTCGGTGGTCCGCGGCATACGACAGAGGGCCGATCATGTCGGGGCATCGCAGGCGGCAGCGCGCGATTCTCATCGTCGTGCTGAGCGTGGTGGCAGGGATCTCCAGTTCGGGGCAGGCGCGGGCTGCGCCTGACCCCAGCAACCGAGCTGCGATGGACGATCTCACCGGGCTGGCCGCGTCGGTGCTCTCGCGCCCAGGGGCCGTGCGGGGCACCGACGGGCGCTACCACATCGCGTACGAGCTCGTCCTGACCGGGGCGACGCGCTTCACGGTCGACGTCGAGCGAGTCGAGGTTCGCGATGCCAGAACCCACCGAGTGCTGCTCTCGCTTGCCGGATCCGAACTGCTCTCCAGGATGAATCCAGTCGCCGACACGCCGGCGGGAGTGCCGCCGGACTACCCGGCAGTCCATCCCACGGCGACACGGCTTGGCCCTTCAGAGTCGGCAGTCGTCTGGCTCGACGTCCAGGTGCAACGCAAGGCGAACCTGCCCCGCGTCCTCGAGCACCGCATTCTGGCCTCGACCGTCCCACTAGCGGGCGTCAAACCCTTCCAGTTTTTGAGCTTGGTCGGTCACGTCTCGCTGCGGACAGCAGCGCCGTTGCGGCTCGGTCCGCCCATGCGCGGCGGCAACTGGGTAGCGGCCGAGGGGTGCTGCGACTACCCCACACATCATCGACGGGGCTTCCTCGTCGCGGATGGCAAGCAGGTCGTCCCGCAACGCTTCGCCATCGATTGGATGAGGCTCGATCAGCAGCATCGGGCCTGGGTCGGAGACCCCCACCGCTTGTCCAGCTACTTCAGCTACGGTCAGCCGCTGATCGCCGCGGCTGCCGGAAGGGTGGTAGTCGCGACCGACGGCGTCGCGGACAACCCGCCGCCGGACGAGCCGCCAGCGCCGTCGGTCGAAGGGCTCCCCGGCAATCGCGTGGTGCTACGGGTCGGGCCGGGCGTCTACCTGCTCTATGCACACATGGTTCGAGGCTCGGTACGCGTCCGGGTGGGACAACACGTTCGCCGTGGCCAGCTGTTGGGCCGACTCGGTAACAGCGGCGCCTCGGCCACGCCACACCTCCACCTGCAAGTCCAGATCGGACGCAGCGTCCTCACTGACGGCCTGCGGTACGTCTTCGACCGCTTCCAGTTCCTGGGGCGGATCACCGATATTTTTTGGGACGGAGACCTCGGTCAGCGACCCAACGGCCAGCTGACGTTTGCCCCGGCCAGTGGGTCGCGTACGCGCCTCCGCGAGCTGCCGCTGTACAACAACGTCGTGCGATTTCGGTAAGACGTTCGCGGGGAGCGGCGGCGAGCCGTGAAGCCCGCCGCCGCGTCTGGTTAGCCTCAGCGTGCCGCCGACGCGGGGAGCGCCGACCCGCCACCCCAGCCACACGCCGGGCGTACCACGATCCATTCGTTGCCGTCAGCCTGGCCGGCGTGGCGCCCGGCGTCGAATGGGTAGTTGTTGTCGTTGGCAACCATCAGGCGGCCGCCTGACAACGGAAGGATGCTCTCCACACTTCGCAGCGGGAGCAAGAAGGGGTTGCCGAGCCCGCGATCTCCGGGCTGTGCCGGCAGCGACACTCCGTCCGGATCGGCCAGGTCCAGCAGATCGACGATCCCGCGCTTGGCGACGAAGCCCTGGGCGTCCGTCTTATCGAGGTCGATCGCGTAGACCCGCTTGAGGTGGGCCTGCGCGCCCTCGAGGTCGTCGCGCTCCATGACCAGGAGGCGTCGCCCGGCGATCCTCTTCGCGTCGGCGACGAGGGAAATCGGATCCTCGGCGTGGTAGGCCCAGCTTCGCCCGGTGAAGCGGCCCGTGCGGAGGTCGAACTCCTCCACCAGGCGCCGACGCTGATCCGGGTCGGCAAGGAGCACTGGGATGTCGACCAAGTGTTTGCGTTCGCAGAAGGAGCACGACATTCGCACCGCCACGCGCGAGCGCGGCGCCGATGAGACCGCCGACGCCGCCCGCACGCAAAATTGCGTGTCGCACACGTTGATCGTAAGCCGGAACGCTGGGGGCTCGCGGCCGCACGCTCGGGGGCCGCGGCCGGGATAGGTCACTGCTTGCGCTGGGCGCTGTCGCCGCTCACGGGTGTGCCTGAATGGAGGTCGAGGGTTGAGAGGAAGTAAGCGAGTCTGTCGTCGATTGAGGGCCGGTCGCCCGCTCGTCAGGGCAGGCGCGCCAGGCGCTCGACCTGGAAGGCCAGCCGGAGTGCGCCGTAGCCATCGATTGCCTGCTGGCTTCTCCAGCTCAGATCCCGCCGCTGGACCTTGTCGCGGGCGAGCTCGACGGCAGCCGCTGCTGATCTGTCTGCGCTCGGTGGATCGACGACGCGGACCGCGCCGAGCCGCGCAAGACAAGCAACCTGACGGCGCTGATTTTCCGCGAGCGGGAGGGCGATGCAGGGCGTTCCGGCCGCAGCCGCTTCGAGCATTGTCTGTCCGCCGGCGGTGATCGCGAGGTCCGCAAAGAGCAGAGCGTCGACGAGGCAGTCGGGCACGTCCAGAAGGCTCACATTCTCCGGAAAGCCGGATGAGCTCGCGTGCGGCCCGCGCACGAGCGTGACACGTGCCGCGGGGAGCGCCCTCGCGACCGCCCGAGCGATCTCCCGGGCGAGCGCGTAGAGCTCGCCGCTCCCGGTTGTCACGAGGACATGACCGACGCGATCCCTTAACTGCCGCCTGGGCAGTCCCCAGAATCCGGGGCGGAGAGCAACGTGCTCGAGGCCGACGAGCCGCGCGACGGTCCCCTCCGAGACGGTGCGCGCAGGGCTCACGACGAGGGCCGCGCCCTTCGGCACGCCGCCGTGATCGTGCATCACCACCATTCGGCTCGATCTGGCGGCCCTCTCCAGCCCTTCGTGCGAGAGCCGGTAACTGTCGACGACCAGGACGCCCTGCGGCACGGCCGGCAGTTCATCGGCTATTGCTGGGCGCCAGCGGAGCCCGTCGCGTTCGAACGCCTCCTGCGCACCGTAGGCATAGCAGCTCACGTCCATCCCACGGCATCGGAGCGCAACCGCCAGAGCGGATGATCGGCTGATATGCCCGAGGCCCGCCTCCGGGCCGGCATCGGCGACGAGTACGACGGAGGCTGTTGTGCGGGACGCTGCCTGCACAGGCTGAGCAAACCAGAGTCCTTGCCTGGGCGGGCGCGAACGAGCGGCCCGTGCGTTACGTTGGCGCGGTCGTGCTCGAGGGGAAGACGATCCTCATCACGGGGGCCACAGGTTCCTTCGGCACAGTATTCATTGAGACGCTGCTCGCACGACATGCCGTCGGAGTGATCCGTGTGTTCAGCCGTGACGAGGTCAAGCAGGAGCAGCTTCGTCAGCACGTGCCCGACGCAGACGACAGGCTCCGATACCTGATCGGGGACGTTCGCGATCTGCCGCGACTCTCACGTGCCATGCGTGGGGTCGATGTCGTCGTTCACGCCGCGGCCCTCAAGCAGGTGCCGATCTGCGAGTACAACCCCTTCGAGGCCGTCCAGACGAACGTGATCGGCGCCGAAAACGTCGTCGCTGCTGCGATCGACAACGAGGTCCCCGTGACCATGGCGCTGAGCTCGGACAAGGCGGTTAATCCCGTGAACCTGTACGGCGCCACGAAGCTCTGCGCCGAGAAGATCTTCACGCAGGGAAACGCCTACTCCGGCGACTCGCGGGCCCGGTTCGCGAGCGTCCGGTACGGCAACGTGATCGGTAGCCGCGGCAGCGTGATCCAGCTGTTCAAGGCGCAAGCGCAGGAGGGCGTCATCACGATCACCGACGAGCGCATGACGCGGTTCTGGATCACCCTGCAGCAGGCCGTCGAGTTCGTGATCGAGTGTCTTGGCCGGATGGGAGGCGGCGAGATCTTCGTTCCGAGGGTCCCGAGCATGGGGATCATCGGGATTGCCGAGGCGCTTGCTCCTGACGCAGAGCGCCGAGTAGTCGGCATCCGCCCAGCCGAGAAGTTGCATGAGGTTCTCCTGACGGAGGACGAGTCGCGCCACTCGCTCGAGGTCGACAACGGCTACGTCGTCCTTCCCGAGTACGCGTCATGGCCGCTGCGTGCCGTCGAAGGGGGGCGGCCGCTGCCGGCCGGTTTCCGCTATTCGAGCGACCTCAACGATCGGTGGCTCGACGTGGAGGAGCTGAAGGACATGGCGGCTGACGTGAGAGCAACCGTCTGACGGCGACCTTGCTTCCCTACGGTCGTCAGCAGATCGACGATGAGGACGTCGACGCGGTCGTCGAGGTGCTTCGGTCCGAGCTGATCACTCAGGGCCCGACCATCGAGCGGTTCGAGGCTGCGATCGCGGATTACCTCGGTGTCCCGCACGTGGTGGCGTTCGCCAACGGAACGGCGGCGCTCCACGGGGCGGCCTTCGCCGCGGGACTGGGCCCGGGCGACGAAGTGCTGACGTCTCCGTTGAGCTTCGTCGCCTCCGCGAACTGCGCGCTCTATCAGGGCGCGCGGCCGCGCTTCGTCGACATATCCCCGCGAACGTGGAACCTAGACGCGGCCGCCGCGGCCGCCAGCGTGGGCCACCGGACACGAGCCGTGATCGCGGTCAGCTTTGCCGGACTACCCGCCGATCTCGATCCGCTGGAGCCCGTCCGCGATCGGGTGGCGGTAATCGAGGACGCAGCTCACGCGTTGGGCGCGCGGCGTGCGGGAAAGCCGGTCGGAGCGTCGGGCGGCGCGGACATGACGACCTTCTCGCTCCACCCGGTCAAGGCGATCACGAGTGGGGAAGGCGGTTTCGTCGCCACCGGCAGCAGCGAGCTCGCTCGCTTGCTCCGGCTCTTCAGGACTCACGGAATCACGAAGGACGGCGTCGAGCCTTCTCCGCCGGAGGGCGGCTGGTACTCCGAGATGCAGTTGCTCGGGTTCAACTATCGGATCACCGACTTCCAGTGCGCGCTTGGCCTGAGCCAGCTGCGGCGGCTCGACGAGCGTGTCATGCGACGGAGCCAGATTGCCGACCGGTACCGCGAGCTCCTGGCGGACGAAGCGCGAATCGCCCTTCCACCGACGGCACCGAAGGGCGCGCTGCACGCGTATCACCTGTTCGTGGTCAGGGTGCTCGATGGTCCCAAAGCACGCCTGGCCACGTTCTCGGCCCTGCGCCGAGCCGGCATCGGCGTTCAGGTTCACTACATCCCGATCTACCGCCAGCCCTACTACCGCGACGTGCTCGGCTACCCGCAGGACGGCTGCCCGGCCGCCGAGGAGTACTACTGGAGCGCGATCTCGCTACCGATCTTCCCGGAGATGACCGAGGGAGAAATCGAACGGGTGGTGGGCGAGCTCCAAGCGTCGTTGCCTGTGAAGCGACGTGAGTGAGCCTGACGCTCGTTTCCGGCGGTCCTTCGAGATCGCAGGCCGCTCCGTGGGGCCGGGCGAGCCCGCGTACGTGATCGCCGAAGCGGGCTCAAACCACAACTGCGATCTCGGGATCGCGAAGGAGCTCATCGGCGTCGCGGCGAGCGCGGGCGCCGACGCCGTGAAGTTCCAGGTCTATCGCGGTGGCGACCTCTATTCGGCGAGGACGCCTCGCTTCGAGTACCTCGGGGTGCGCAATCCCCGAGAGCTGCTCGACGCGATCGCGCTCCCCCGCGAATGGCTCCCGACGCTCGCCGAGTGCGCAAGCGATCGAGGCATCGCGTTCTTCGCAACGCCTTTCGACGACGACGCGGTCGAGGCGCTCGCTGCCGTCGGAGTCCCGGCCATGAAGATCGCGTCATTCGAGCTCGTCGACCTCCGGCTAGTGAGGAGTGCCGCAGCCGTCGGCGTACCAGTCATCCTCTCGACCGGGATGGCTACGTACGGGGAGATCGAGGACGCACTCGGAGCGTTCGCCGAGGCCGGCAATCACCAAGTCGCACTGCTTCGCTGCGCCTCGCTCTATCCCGCTCCCGCGGAGATCATGAACTTGAAGGCGATGGCGACGATGCGCGAGGCGTTCGGCGTACCGGTCGGCCTTTCCGACCACACGACCGGCATCGCCGTTCCAGCCGCCGCCGCAGCTCTGGGGGCCGAACTGCTCGAGAAGCACTTCACGCTCAGCCGCGCGATGGAGGGTCCCGACCATCCGTTCGCGCTCGAGCCGGAGGAGCTGCACGCGATGGTGGCCGCCGTCCGCGAGGTGGAGTCGGCACTGGGAAACGGCCGGCTCGAGGGCCCGTCCGAGGCAGAGGCGGACGAGATGTATCGCCTCGGGAGGCGAAGCGTCGTCGCCGCCGTGAGGATCCCGGCCGGTACGACCGTCACCCGGGAGATGCTCACGACGAAGCGTCCCGGTTACGGAATCAGGCCAAAGGACATCGAACTCGTTGCCGGGCGCCATGCGCGCGTGGACATCGAGGTCGACGAGGTCATCACCTGGGACATGGTCTGATGGCTGCGGACCGGGCTAGCCCCGCCGCCCGTGGAATCCGGCGAGCGACGGTTCTGCTCTCACGGCCGCGAGGATCTCGCGCAGACCGGCCGTGTGGCGCCGCGCGCCGAGGCGCGCGACGACCGCGCGCACGAACTCGACGTCGGCCGCGCTGTCGACCGTCCAGCGCAGGCTCGAAAGCTGGTGCTCGCACACGAGCGTCGCAGAGCGAAACTGGGACAGGTTGCGCCGAATGAGCGCCGTGACGTGCTCGCGGTCAGCAGGGTCGTCCGCCTCGGCTGCTGCACGCTCGAGGGTGGCCGTTGAGAACACCTCGACATCGAGCCCGACCGGATACGACCTCGGCTCGACGTTGCTCGCGTACGCGCAGCCGGGGGTGCGCTCGAAGAGGCGGATCGTCTCGTCGACGACGGCGGGGTCGATCAGCGGGCAGTCGGCGGTCACCCTGACGAGCGGCCCCGTGTGGTCCGAGGCTGCGCCCACGAAGCGCGCGAGGACGTCGTCGAGAGGCCCGCGGTACACATTTGTCACGACCTGCCTGGCGACCTGCTCGATCCTGTCGTCGGCGGGCTCCGTGCTGGTCGCCACGACGATGCGGTGAAGCTCAC
>Ga0075425_100001433_pt1 | contig 23473 bp, 23 predicted proteins | sample SoiMethybrSBSTD4_FD_75300 | JGI IMG/M metagenome (GOLD analysis project Ga0075425, IMG submission 75300) | Bulk soil microbial communities from a Populus tree surrounding site in Tennessee, USA - Soil MetaG P. TD hybrid SBSTD4 | ecosystem: Environmental > Terrestrial > Soil > Tree plantation... | reverse complement strand
GACGGTGCCGAGGGCGCCTTCGATCTGTTCGGGACTGTAGTCGTTGCGTTGCAGGGAGCGGACGGAAGTTTCGATGAGTTTGTGGAGCGCCGGAATGTCGGTTGCGGTGGCGAGGCGGAGGGAGAGGTTCAGTTCCGTGAACATGTGATTGGCGGAAAGAGACAAGGATAACGCACAGGCGCGGCGTACGCGGAGGTTTAGGGAGAAAATAACAGGTGCGGAGCACATCGTGCCGCACAGGCTGAAGCCCGTGCTACAAAAACGCGTCTTGTGCGGTCCTGGTCGCATGGCCAGGGGAGGGCGCCGGCACCACGCAGCCAAGGGACGTATAAAGGGGGTGTATGCGACTCAGTTGGGTGCGGGGATGTAGTAGCCGGGACGGAAGGAGATTTTTTTGCCTGGGGATTTGTCGGGGACGAGCGAGACGGCGATTTTGTGGTAGCCGAAATCGCTGCCGTCATCGGAACGCGGCGGAGAATAGCTGAGCATATATTGAGAATGGAGTTCGCCGCCGATTTCGTCGAGGGCGGCTTCGATGGAGCGGCCTTTGAAAGTGGAGTAATAGGTGCCTCCGGTCGCAATGGCACCTAGTTCCAACGCGTGTTTGGTTTCGGCGCTTTTCGTATGTTCGACGACGACTTGCGCGAGGGCGATCAAGTCAACGCCGCCACCCCCAGGGCCTCCGGCGGGGGGAACGTTGACCGTGCCAGGAGGACCAGGAATCGTTGCAATACCGGGGGGAGCGATGGGAATAGGAGCGCTGTCGCGCGGCTTGGACTGCAGTTCGCCCCGGATGGTCGAAAGGCCGATGCTGAAGATGGTGATGTTCTGAAGCTGGGCTTGGCGAAGGACTTCGCCGAGTCTGGTCTCGCTGCCGGAATCAAGCGCTTCGGAAACGACGAGAAGGACGCGGCGGCCGCGGGTCGGATTTTCGGCAGTGGGCTTGCGGCGGTCGCTGAGCTGTGCGACGCCTTCGGCCATGGCGTCGAAGAGGCGGTGGCCCGATTCATTGGTCTTTAATCCTGCAAAAACAGATTCGATGGAATCGTGACTGTGCGTGAAGCCTTGCAGGCGGTGCACGGAATCATCGAAACCGATGACGGCGGCTTCTGCTTCAGGGCCCATGACCTGTTCGGTGAAGAGGATGCCAAGTTTGCGAAGCTGCGGGAGCACAGGGTCGAGACGGGTGCTGGTTTCTACGACGATGACGACAGCAAGAGGATCGCCACCGACGTCAAAGTGAATGATTTTTTGCTCGACGCCATTGTCGGTGACGAGAAAGTCTTGCTGGTCGAGATCGTGAATCATGGCGCCGTGCGGATCGCGGACGGTGACGGGTGTGGTGACCAGGACTACGCGGGCCGTGAGTTTCGAGAGGACTTCGGGCGGAGTTTGCTGGATTTGCGTGTTGGGGTGCGGGGTCATGGGGCCTTGAGGGGCTTGAGCGCACCGGGCGGGACTGGAAGCCAGCAGCAAGAGGATGCAGACATTGAAGTGCTGACGCATTGAGTCGCACCGCCTACGACCGGAGTTAAGGCCACAATTGCGCGCAGACCAGAGTCATCCCGCAAACAGCGCATGCTGGTGAAGAGAAGTCGGCGCTACCAGCGTACTCAATTCGACGCACCTTTGGCGCGTGGCGTTGCCGCACGGGACAGGGCTACCTACAATGATAGTTCTGTCTGATGGCGACGAAGAGTGATGGGGAGCAGAGAATGTCGGTTAAGCCAGCGAAGTTGAAGCCGCAGCATGCACCGAAAGCGCCGCACGAGGACCCGGTTTTTCTGGAGAGCACGCCCGCCAGGCCGTTGCGGATTCTGGCGGAGTACATTAATCCGCTGGCGCAATTGAAGCGGGAGGGAATCGGCGACACGATTGTGCTGTTTGGGTCGGCGCGAATCCATTCGAGAGGAGATGCGCTGACCCGATTGGAGCATTTGAAGAAATTGAAAGCGGGGAAAAGCGCGAAAGCCAGAGAGAGCCATCGGGAAGCATTGCGGTCGGCGAAAAGCGCGCTGGAGATGTCGCGCTATTACGAGGAGGCGCGGGCGCTTTCTCACAAGATTACGACCTGGGCGATGTCGCTCGGACCGCGGCCACGGCGGTTTGTGATTTGTTCGGGAGGCGGGCCGGGGATCATGGAGGCGGCCAATCGCGGCGCCTACGAAGCGGGCGGAAAATCCATTGGGCTTTCGATTGAGTTGCCGCACGAGCAGTTTGCAAATTCCTACATCAGTCCGGAGCTTAGTTTTAATTTCCACTATTTTTTCATGCGCAAATTGTGGTTCGCACAGATTGCGAAAGCGCTGATTGTGTTTCCGGGCGGATTCGGCACCATGGACGAATTGTGGGAGATGATGACGCTGCTGCAAACGGGAAAGCTGACGCGAACGAATTTGATTTTGATTTATGGGCGGAAATATTGGGACGACGTCCTGAACCTGAAGGCGATGGTGCGGTGGGGCATGATCAGCGCAAGCGAATACGGGCTGCTGCAATTCGCGGATAATGTGGATGATGCGTTTGAAGTGATCCGGGCAGGATTAGAAAAGTATCACATGGAAGTGGATCCCTTTCTGCAAGCCTACTAATTTCAGCAGTTTACAATCTATCGCAACTCGCCTCGCTGGTTAGGGTTTAGTGCGTATGGCCCCAGCCTCAAGCGAAAAGTAGGCTCTTTTCGGAGCCATTCCATTCGTGGAGGACACGATGCGACATCGAGGAAATCTGAGGGGCAGTCTGGCAACCTGGAAGGTGATCGCGGGAACGGGATTGTTGGCGGGAGGCCTGGCGCTGTTTGCAGCAACCCCTAGCGCCAAGGCGGATGACTGCCAGGAACGGCTGGTTCACGCCGACCACAAGTTGCACGAAGCGATTGAGCATCACGGCTACGAGAGCAAGCAAGCTACGCACTGGCGTCACGAATTGCGCGAGGCGCGCGCGTATTGCTGGGAGCACGGTCACCGGTGGTGGGACGTGGATGGAAACCGCTGGCACACCGACCGCGACTGGGATGATCGCGACCACGATCACCGGTGAGATTTAGTTCTTTCCTCAGTCCAACGAGGGAGATGTACGGCAAGCGCCCCGGCGCGGAACGGGGCGCTTTTTTTGTGTATGCAAATGTGCTGAAGAAAACGAAGCAAGATCACTGAGAAGTGGCGACCAGCTCGTCTGCGAAAACGGCGGCAAAACGCCGCGTTTCATCCTGATCGTGCAACATCACGATGGGAACTACGCGCAGGTATTTTTTGCAGGAGTGGCATTGCGTGACTTCGCCCTGCAGGTCCTGCAGAAAACCGTCTGTAAAGCGATAGAGAGTGCGCTCGCGGCGGGCATTTTTCTGGTCGCGCTGGCCGCAGTGGGGACAGACGAACTCGACTTTGTCCTGCTGCGGATCGCGGTCCAGAGCAGCCCATCCGGTGCGGCGCACCCCGATAGTTTCAGGATTGTGCCGTTCCATGGAAAAGCCTCCCTGAGTTGGCCGTTGGCTTGTGAGCGGTCGAATCGAACGTGACCGCAGGCGGTCAACCGAATTGGATCCACGTCCGAAGTAAAGATGCGACGAAAAGGCGAAAGGTTACAGGGATTTTGGTAGGTCGACGAAGTTACAGCTCCGCCAAGGTAGGTGACTCGGAAGCGACTTAACGGGAACCGAAAATGGCGGCCGGTGTCCAAGAGCTTGAGGACGCGCGCAACCTCACATCCCTGCGAGCGCCGCGCCGGCCACTGCATGGCAACCTGCAGCAGCCGGTGCGGCAAAGTTGCCGACTCGCGGGGTTCTCTCAGGGATAAGCAAAAACAATTGCATCGGCGGAAAGGCTCGTAAAACGAGTCTCTGAGGCACCTGTGTCTGAAAAGGGTTTGCAAGTACAACCCTGAAACCCTGTGCGGAGGTGTGTGATGTCTAAAGAAAAAGAAATTGTGAAGGCGGAGTCTGGTGCGGCAAATTTTGGCGAGTGCCTGGTGGAAGGCAGCGCGGAAGAAAAGAAGCGCGGGAGAACGGCCAGGCGGCGCGCGATTGCGATTTCGATTGCGCTGCAGGGCTTGGGATTGACGGCCCTAGTAATTGCGCCGATGCTGGCGAAGCCTGCGGAGCTGACGGTGGTAAGCACGGTTCCGATTCCCCCGTACCGGAACTACGTCCAGCAACGGCACGCTGGCGAGCGGAGATTCGTGCGGCCGGTGGTGCGTTCCACCCCGATCTTCCAACCGAACAGCATTCCCCATCAGATTAGTACGGTCGACCATAGTGTGCCTCCGAGCCAACCGCCGGGATTCGAAGATCGGCCTGCGAGACCAGGGAACGACCATTCGCCGAATGGCCTGATTCCGCTGGTGGATCCAAGCAATCAGCATCTCGCGCCTCCTCCGCCTCCGGACAAAAAGCGAATCGTAATGGGGCACATCGATCCGGCGATGCTGATGCGCCGCGTCGAGCCATTGTATCCACCGTTGGCGAAACAGATTCGAAAGAATGGGAAAGTCGAGCTGCGCGCGCTGATTGCCACGGATGGAACGATTCAGTCGCTGCAGGTAGTGAGCGGCGATCCACTGTTCGTGCGGTCGGCATTGGAGGCGGTGCAACAGTGGCGCTACAAGCCGACGTTGCTGAATGGGCAGCCGGTGGAGATCGATACGTTCATCACCGTGATTTACACGCTAAATCAGCAGTAGAAGGCTTCCGCGGGTTTTCCTCCAGAAACGGTTGGGTGAGCGGGCGGGAGTGCGGTCTCCGAAAACCGCGAACTCCACGGACGGTGCAAGGGGCTCACGTCTGCCGCGTGAGCCCTTTTCTGCCTGCACCAGCAACCGAAGTGGAACGGGCCGCCACGTGAAGGCACGAACCGCTTCGGAACCTTCAGGACCAAGAAGCGCTAGAAGTGAAACACGACGCCGGTGGAAACGCGCAGATTGTTCTGGTTCTGCGCACCGTTGCCAAGTTCGTTGAAGCGGGTCAGGAGGTAATCCACTTGAAGCGGGCGAAGGGAGAAGCGATGAGAAACGTGGACGTCCACACCGCCACCAAGGGCCATGGCAAAAGAATTGTTGGAAGTGGAGAACGCGAGGCCATCGCTCCCGCCAATGTGGGCGACGCCGAAGAGCACTTGTCCGAACGGAGTGAAGTGCGAATGGCGGCGATAAGAAACGCGCGGGCCGAACAGATAGGTGGAGAGCGTGCCGTCCACACCGGTGCCCAGAATGTTGTTGCTGTGATAGCCGCCGAAGTCGGCGACGCCACTGAGCCAGCTGTTGGCGTTGTAGGCGATGGAAGCGCTGCCGCCGTGGAGATTGAAGCCGTCTATTCCGGAAGTTCCCGGATTGGCGCGGACGTAAGAATAGCCGGCGAAGAGATCGAACTTCTGCACATCCTGCGCGGATGCGCCGACGGCGAAGAACGAAGCGACTGCGAGCAAACACACTACGACCTTCCGTTTCATGAGTCCTCCAAATGGGTGTATTTGTTGCGCGAGTGCGCGCCAGAAATGCGCCACTACACGTGCGCGGCGCGCTTCAGGCAGGGAAGCGGCGAAACGCAATTGTTTAATTGTGTTGTCATAAGAGATGCGGTGCGGGCGAGAGAAGTTGCAAGCGGTTGCGTGGGTAAAGTTTTTCTTTGCAGAGCTTTAGGCGCAGTGGCGCAGGAAAAGTTTTTCTCAGGTCAAATTCTCAAAACAAGTCTCAAATCGATTCTCAAATCAATCTTCAGATCAGGGGCTCACCGGAGAAGCGGGCGATTCGTTCGCGGACGGTGTCGCGCAGACGAACAACTTCATGCCAGTCGGCAGGATCGCCGGCAGAAGCGGTTGGCATGACCGGTGGAGAGAGTGTGATGGTGACCGCGGTAGGGCGCGGAAGAATCGTGCCGTCCCGAAGAAAACGGCGAGTGCCTGCAAGAGAGACCGGAATGATCGGAACACTGGTCGAGACAGCAGTGTGAAAGGCACCGAGCTGGAAGGGGCGTACGCCTTCTTCCGGGACGAAAGTGCCTTCGGGAAAAACGAAAACGGATTCGCCGTCACGCAGCGTGAATTCCATTTCCTGGACCGCTTCGCGGCGCGAGTTGGAATCGGTGCGTTCGAAAGAGAGGTGCTTCATTTTGCGCAGAAAAGTGCCGATGAACGGCATATCGTGGACTTCGCGCTTGGCGACGAAGCGATAGGGAACGCCGAGAGCGCCCATGAGCGGCAGGACATCAAAAATACTGGTGTGATTCGAAGCGTAGATTTTTGCGCCGGGCGTGTCCATGTATTCTTTGCCCGTGACGCGAACGCGAATACCGCCGAGAAGGAACAGGAGTCTGACGACGGCGGAGGTGTAACGGCCGGCGGCGCGATGGTCCTTGAAAAAAAGAGCGCCCGCCCAGCTTGGAACGATCCACACCGCAAAAAGAATGATGAAGTAGATGCCGTAAAGAATCTCGAGACCGCGACGTAAGGCTCGAATTGTGCCGCGAAACATATTTCTTGCGGTGCCGGTAGTGCCGAGGCGCGCAATTTGCAGCCAGGCGGGAGGCTTTTTGGCGCTGAGGGTTCCGGCGACGTAAAGCTGGCGAGTTTCTTCGCGGCGAAGCTTTCCGCTGGACGTTTTCGGGATGCTGCCAGGCGGAATGAGTTCGACACGGTCGGGCGGGAGACCAAGCCCGGCGGAAACTTCGTGAGTGACGGCAGCGGCAATTGCGGAGCGACGCGCGGGTTCGGTTTCCCGCGATTCCGCGACCACGACGAGTTTTTCGGTGCCGGTACCCACGTCTTTCAGGCCGAACGCGACGATGCAGCCTTTGCGGATGCCATCGGTGCGGCCGGCGAGCTCTTCGACTTCGTGAGGATAGAGATTGCGGCCGCCCTTGATGATGATGTCCTTGACGCGGCCGGTGACGAAGATTTCGCCGTCGGCGCGATAGGCACGATCGCCGGAATTGACCCATGCAAATTCACCGTCCGGGGGCCGGCCTTCAGGGAAAAGTGTCTCGGTGGCGGCGGGATTGTTGAAGTAGCCCGCAGTGGCTGAAGGGCCGCGAAACCAGAGGAAGCCTTCGGCACGATCGGGGACGTCGTTGCCGGTGTCGTCCACGATGCGGACTTCATGGCGCGGCACGGGCATGCCGGAAGAAACAAACGCAATTGCGGCGGGATCCTCGGCTGCGGGTTCGGCGCGGCCTTGCGCGGTGAAGATTTCGCGATTGACGAGGTCAATGCGCGGGCCGCGATTCAGCGGGGGGAAGGTGACGGCCAGAGACGCTTCGGCGAGGCCGTAAACGGGGAGCTGGGCTTCGCGGCGAAAACCATATTTTCTGAAGCGCTGTTCGAAACGCTCGAGCGTTTCCGGATTTACGGGTTCGGCGCCATTTAGAGCGGCCCGCATGCTGCTGAGGTCGAGGCCTTCGATGTCCTTGTCGGCGATTTTGCGGACGCAAAGCTCGTAAGCGAAATTGGGGGCGGCCGTGATGGTGCCGCGATGCTTATGAAATGCCCACAGCCAGCGCTCCGGGCGAGTGAGAAAAGCCAGAGGCGACATGACCGAAAGCGGCGTGCCGAAATGCAGCAAAGTGAGCCAGGCGCCGATGAGGCCCATGTCGTGATAGAGCGGAAGCCAGCTGATGCCGACGTCTTCAGAAGTGAGCTGGACGGCTTCGCCGATGGAGCGAATGTTGGCGAGAAGATTTGCGTGGGTGAGCGTGACGCCCTTCGGATCGCCGGTGGAGCCGGAAGTATATTGCAGCAGCGCGATATCGCCCGGTTTGCGGACGCGTGCGCCGGACAAATGCGCGGGCAGCGCGCCGGGAGCGGGCGGAGGAGCTTTGTCCGCGGCTTCGAGAAGTTTCTCGGCGTCGACGACACTGTTGAGGGAGCGGACGCGAGGCTTGAGCAATTTGGCGACGGCTTCGGCGCGACGAAACGTCAGCAACAGGCAGACGCCCGCGTTGTTGAGAATGGCGGACTGGCGATCGGCGTACTCTTCAATGCGATCGGCGCGAAAGGGCGGATAAATCGGAACGGGAATCGCGCCGGCGAGCAAAATCCCCGCGTAGGAAATAAAAAATGCGCGCGAGGTGGGCAGCATGAGGGAGACTCGGCCCCCGGGGGGAACGCCACGGCGCGCGAGTTCGGCGGCGCAGCGTTGAGCGGCGTTGTAAAGTTCGGCGAAAGTCAGCGTGTGCGTTTTGTCGCCGGAGTCGGAGTCCTCGGCAATGTTTAGATGGGTGCGTCCGGCATCGTGAATGGCGCGGTAACGAAGGAGTTCGATCAGCGTTTGCGCCGCGAAGGCGCCTTCATCCGCAGCATGGCGATGAAGCGCATGCACGTTGGCGGAGGCGCGCAATGCGGAAGGTGAGGCCTGCTGCAACGAATCCGCAGAAGGCGCCGCGAGGACGGCGGCGGTTAGCTCTTCAGGAGTGTTGACTTCGGCGGCCAGGCGGTCGGGAAGGCGCACGTCGAATTCGGTTTCAAGGCGGGCGAGCAATTCCACGCGTTCGAGGCTGCCCAGGCCAAGTTCGCGATCGAGATGCGATTTGGCGCCAAGCATCGGCAGAGCGCCTTCGCTGCCCAGTTCGGTGAGCAAGGCGCGAAGGACATCGAGCACGCGCTCGCGCACTGCCAAGGGTTCGATTTGTGCGCTGGGTGTGGCCACAAAACTCCGGAAGCGTATCAGCGCGAGGCTACCACGCAGTCCGACGAATAGCTACGAACCCAAAGACAAACGGCGCGCTAAGATTACGCGCAAATCAGGCGGATTTGGTCTCGGCTTTTGCCGGGGCATAATTTTTCGGCATCAGCGTGGTGGAAAGGTCCACACCGGAGAGGTCTGCCCCGGTCAAGTCGGTTTCGCGCAAGATGGCTACGCCCATATCCGCGCCAGAAAATTTTGCGCCGTTCACATTGGCCAGGCGAAAGTTCGCGTTGCGAAGAAGCGCTCGCTGAAAATTGGTGTTGGAGAGGTCACAACGAAAAAATTCAATGCCGCTGGCTTGCGCTCCTTCAAGGTTCGCGCCAGCCAGGCTGGCTTCGGTCAAGTCGGCGTTGCGCAAGTCGGCTTTGCGCAGATTGGCACCTGACAAATCGGCGACGGCCAGGCGCGCGCGCCGCAGGTCCGAGCCCTCAAGATTTGCTCCGCGCAGAATCGCGCCGGTCAGATTGACGGAGGTAAGATCGGCTCCGCTGAGGTCGGCACCGGAAAGGTCGGCGCGTGAGCCACCGTCCTTGCCGGAAAAGAAAAGTTCGTGTGCCGCCAGAATCTTGCTGAGGTGATGGCCATGGTGCTGTATGCTTTTGGTTTTTTTGAGTCCCATAAACACTGTGATTTCCTCTTGGAAAATGTCCCTTTATTTTACCGGAAGCAGCTGTGCGAAGGAACCCGCCGGGCGGTGCGAGAGGCACCGCAATTCTCGGGCTGGTGAGCGCGGTGCGGGAGTAAGATTGAGACATGAGGCAGAGGTTTGGCGGAGCCATTCGCAAGGCGCTGATGCGAACATGTGGAGCGCTGGCGTTTCCGGCGGTGTTGCTGGCCGCCGCAGCTGGCACTACGTTGCCCGCGGCGGCGCAGGACCGCGATGATGAGATCGTAGCGACGCTGGCCGGCGGGCGCGTGATCGTCCACGCCACGCGGGAAAACATCATTTTCATTGCGATCAACGAGCCGATCGAAGAAGCCGGCTCGGTACCGCCGCGTGTGGTTTCCTTGGACACTCATCATGTCGGAGTGTTGTTTGGCTCATCGGAGTGGCGCATTCCGGCGGAGCCGAATCCAATCCGGCTGGACAAGCAATTGACGCACATCGCAAACCAAGATCCCAAGTACGCCGGCAGCTACAACGATGCGGAACCGGATCTGGAAACGATTGGCGTGGAATTCCTGGAAAAGCTGACGCCATTGGCGGCGCGTCTGCATCACAAGCTGGACTTCCCAGCCGATCAGCCGCTGTTTGAGTTGGTGGTGATAGGGTTCGGTCCGGCCGACTATGGTCCGGAAGTGTGGACCTTGGAATACCGAATGGCGCAGGAACTGATTTCGTCGCGCGGGGATTTTTGGCAGACGCGCGTGCTCCGTCCGCGGTTCGAGCAGATCTATCCGCCCGATAAAAAGGCGCCGAAGAAGTTGGCCGAGACGTGTTATCCGGGCGCGTGCAAAGGGCCGACGCTGCAGCAATTGATCGAGGGGAACGAGCCTTCCCTGGCGAAGCTGAGCGGTTCCGATCCAAAATGGGCGAAGGCGGCGGACTTCATCGCTAAGGGACAGGCGCAGAAAGCGCTGACTCCAGACACGGCAGCATTTTTGCGCGCCGCGATTCCGCTGATCTATGCGAAGCGGCAATTTGTCATGGGCACGTTTGAGGAGCAGCACGGATTTGACTGGATCGTGCCGCCCGAGGAGCCGGTGGAGCGGGCGAAGCAGGATGACAAGAACCGTCCGCCGGAGGCACCGACGCTGCGGCGTAGAGTGGAGCCGCCGAGATAGCTGAACAGTTGGGCGGCCGCTCACAAGGAGATCGATTTTGCGAGGGATTGGCGTTCGATCGAATCGCCGCGCTGAATGGGGCCGCCTTCAATGACGCGGCAGAGCATGCCGCGCCGGCCAAATAATTCGCGGCGAAGTCCTGGGCGAATCTTCTCCAACTGATCGCAAGGCGTGCACACGGCAGTGACTTCGAGCAGCGCATTGCCGATGCGCAAACGCTCGCCGGGCACAAGCCCGTTCACGTTGAGGCCGCTGGTGGTGATGTTTTCGCGGATGATCCCCGGTTGGAGTTCGGTGGCGTCCAGCGTTTCCTTGTCGACCAGAAGTATCTGGCGTTTGCTGCCATGGCGAGCATGGGAACATCCGACCAAGCCCAAGTCGGTGATGGCGTCGGCGGCGCTCAGCTCCTCCATCGGCAGTCTTCGTTTCGGGGCGCGGAACAAGCGGGCGACAGAAGGCACAATCTACTCTCCTACCGAGAGGGCGCGGCCGGCGCCGCCGCCGATGTCGGTGCGGTAGTGCATACCGTCAAACCGAATTTGCGAGGCGGCGGTATAGGCTTTGGCGAGCGCGGTGGTAAGGTCCGCGCCATTAGCGGTGACACCGAGGACACGACCGCCGGTAGTTAGGAGGAGGTCACCTTGACGGCGGGTGCCCGCATGGAGGATCTTCACACCAGTCTGATCATTGAAACCGGTTAAGCCCTCGATTACCTTTCCGGTGGCGAACTTTCCCGGATAACCAACGGAACTGATTACAATGCAGGCACTTGCGCCGGAGTTCCACTTCCATTCGTTGGGCTCGAACCGTCGAGTTGCCAAATTGAACAGTGCCTCGGCGAGATCGAAGTCGGTTCGTGCCAGGATCGCCTGAGTTTCGGGATCACCTAACCGGCAATTGAACTCTAAGACCTTTGGGCCGTCGCTGGTCAGCATAAGACCAATATAGAGGAAGCCCTGGTAGCGGATACCATCTTGGGTGAGGCCGCGCAGAACGGGCGCAACAATTTTTTCTTCAATGGTTCGGCGGAGTTCCGCCGACATCAGGTCGTCGGTCGAATAGGCGCCCATGCCGCCGGTATTGGGGCCGCGGTTGCCGTCGAAGAGTCGTTTGTGATCGCGGGTGGGAGGCAAGACAGCGTACTTGTCGCCATCGGTGACGATAATGAACGAAAGTTCGTCACCTTCGAGCGCTTCCTCCAGCATGACGCGCTTGCCGCCGACGCCAAACTCCTCGATGAGCATGGCGCGGGTGATGAAATCTTTGGCCTCGGCAGCGGACTGGGCGACGAGGACGCCCTTGCCGGCACAGAGACCGTCGGCTTTCACGACAAGAGGGTATGACAGCTGCGGAAGGGTGGCGTAGGCTTCGTCGGCGCGGGAAAATTCACCATACATTTTCGCGGTTGTAATGGAATGACGAAGGAGAAAATTCTTGGCGAAGATTTTGCTCCCTTCCAGTTGCGCGGCGACTTGCGACGGCCCGACGACGGCAAGATTGCGTGTGCGGAGGGCATCGCCCACGCCATTGACCAGTGGCAGCTCCGGGCCGATGACGATGAGGTCCGGGCGAAGCTTTTCCGCGATGGCCACCAAACCTTGAGCGTCACCTGCCTCGACCGGAAGACATGTCGCATCGTCGGCGACGCCACCGTTGCCAGGTGCGCACCAAATCTTCTCCACGCGCGGGTTTTCGCGAAGCTTCCAGACCAGTGCGTGCTCGCGGCCGCCGCCCCCAATGACAAAAACTTTCATGAATGCGCTGGACTTTCCTTGGCCCAAATTTTTCCTACTCGACGATAGACGCGGGCCGGGCAGGTGTCAATCCTGAGCGCAACGGAACGCGCTGCGATTGACGCGAGTCAGCGATGCCTCTACGATTTCGAGGCGAATGAAAAAGCCCGGACGCCTGCCGAAGCGCGAAGTTTCCACTCGTGGGGAATCTTCCACCCAGAAAGTTTCGCCGCAAAGTGCAGGATTGTCGCGCCTGCAGTTCTGTTTTTTTGCTTCGGGAGCGGCCGGCCTGGTGTATCAGGTGGTTTGGACGAAGCAGTTGGGCCTGTTGTTTGGTTATTCCGCTTATGCCGTGGCCACCGTACTTGCGGTACGTTTCGCTGGCGCTGGCGTTTCAGGCAGCGGGCGACAGCGATAAGGCAACTCGCGCGCTGGAGAAAGGCCGCAGAATCTTTCCGCAGGACAGGCTGCTAAGGGATTTCGCCTTGCGTTAGGGAAAGGGCGGGCTGGAACTTATGCCTGGCTGAGGGCGCGGATCGGGATCGTGACGCTCGGCGCGTTCACGGTGTCCGAAGCGGCGAGCATGTGGCAGCGGCCATCAAAGATACCGCCGGGATCAATGACCAGACAGGGCGAGTGAACTTCGCCCGTGACGACACCTTTGGCCTGAATTTCTACCCGGCCCTTAGCGAAAATAACGCCATCATATCGGCCGGCGATGACCACGCGATTGCCCTCAATCTGGCCTTCCACCTTGGCGTTCTCGCCGAGGATCAATGTTTGTTCGGAGATAATATTGCCCTTAACGTTACCGTCGATACGAAACGTACCTTTGAGCTGCAGTGTGCCCTCGAGCGTTACGCCTTGATCGATAAAACCGGTCCACTCTTCGCCGCTGCCGCTGTTTGAACTGCCAGGCCACTTCCACGCCATTGGATTCATCCTCAAGTCGAAAGACGAGACGCTCTCACTGTAGCGAGCCGCGGCAACAAGTCAAAGTACGTTCTGCGGGAAAGTGCAACGGAGGTGTCGAATGCGCGACTGAACGCAAGGACAGTTCCCTGCTGGTTTTCGAAATTTCCTGGATTACTTCATCAAGCGATCGTAAATTCCCATCAGCTGATTGTCGTCGTAGAATTCAAGCACCAGCTGCCCCGGCCGAACCTTGGTGCGCTCGCGCAGAAAGATTTTTGTGCCGAGATGGCGCTGAAGTTCTTCCAAGGCCTCGCGGACGTTTGGATCGACCGGGCTGTCGGCCTTTACCTTATTTCCGCGAGCTCGGCGCGAAGCCAGGCGCTCAATTTGCCGCACCGTAAGTCCGCCTCGGGAGGCGCGTTGCGCACAGCGCATGCGCATCTGAGGGTCGAGGACGGCAAGCAATGCCCGCCCGTGGCCGGCGCTCAACTTCCCTTCTTCAATCCAGTCCTGAATCGTCGGTTCGAGCTTCAGCAAACGAATGGCGTTTGCTACCGTGGCTCGATCTTTCCCGGTCCGCTCCGCGACCGACTCCTGCGTCAGCTGAAACTCGTCCATCAACCGCTCAAAGGCGCGGGCGGCCTCGATCGCGTTCAAATCCTCGCGCTGAATGTTTTCGACCAGCGTCATCTCGAGCGCCAGCTCGTCGGCGACTTGCCGAACGATGGCGGTGACTTTCCGCAAACCCGCTCGCTGGGCTGCGCGCCAGCGTCGTTCACCGGCAATCAGCTGAAAGCGGCTGCCGAGCGGCCGAACGACGATAGGCTGAATGATGCCGCTGGCTCGAATCGACCGGGCCAACTCTTCGAGCGCCTCCTCGCGAAAACGAGTGCGCGGTTGGTAAGGGCTTGGCTCGATAAGGTCAATATCGAGGTCGTGTGGACCGAAACTGGTGGCTTCACGGGCGGGCGCGGCGGCAACTCCACTGCTCGGCGAAGCGGGTACCGGCTGAATTTGTGCCGTCTGCTGGGCTGGCTCAGGCTCCCGAATGAGCGCTCCGAGCCCCCGTCCCAAGGCGTTTCTCGGCATTGGCAATTACCTCCTGGGCGAGTTGCGTATAGCCTTCCGCCCCTTTACTGTGTAAATCGTAGAAAATAATCGGCTTGCCGAAACTTGGCGCTTCGGCCAGCCGGACATTGCGTGGAATGACGCTTTGAAAGACCTGTGTGCCAAAGAAACTCCGCAGGTCCGTGGCGACCTGACGCGATAAAGTCGTGCGCTCGTCGTACATGGTCAGTAGGATGCCTTCGATCTCCAGGCTCGGATTTAGCGTGCGACGAATGCGCATCAGCGTATCCAGCAACTCGGAGACTCCTTCCAGTGCCAGGTATTCGCATTGGATTGGCACCAAGACCGAATTGGCGGTAACCAGGGCGTTGAGAGTCAAGAGGTCGAGTGCCGGCGGGCAATCTAGAACTACAAATTTGTATTGCGGTAAGAGCGGCTGCAGGAAAGCCTGCAAGCGATATTCCCGATTTTCCGAGGTGACCAGCTCAACAGCCGCACCCGCAAGGTTTTTGTCGGCGGGGACGACATCGAGAGAGTCTACCTGCGATTTTTGGATGATTTTCTCGGAGGGCTCATTCAGGATGAGCGCGTGGTAGAGAGTACGCCGCGAGGGATCCTTTGCAAAACCTATGGCGGCGGTTGCATTGGCCTGGGAGTCGCAGTCGACGAGGAGCGTGCGCTGATCGGCAGTGGCGAGGCAAGATGCGAGATTGACGGCAGTAGTGGTCTTTCCGACCCCGCCTTTTTGATTGGCAACGGCGATGATCCGAGTCAACGGCTCTCCAGCGAATCCTAGACGCCACGGTCTAGTGGCGAAAATCTAGCAAAATCCTGTGGCTGTGGCAAGGTGTTTCACGTGGAACACTCGAATAGGGTTGTTGAAAGAAATTGGACGGGTTTTTAGGAAGGCTCCGGCTCTTGATGTTCCACGTGAAACAAAAGAAGTGCCTCGGCCACGTCTTGTTCCACGTGGAACATTCGCATCCCTAAACCATCAGTTCAGGCACATCGGAGGATCTGTTCACCAGCTTGCGCCCCTACTGACTCGTGCCGCAGACCGTGCCGTCGGCTTCCAACGCGACTGAATCGTCGAAAAGTATAGGTGTAGCTGTTGCGCGCAGGTGCACCCGGCGAGGCCGAACTCTACGTCGCCGAAGCCGGGTCGGCTTTCTCTGCGTCAGACCGGAACCCGGATAAAAGCACGCGTTGCAGTGAGTGGGGCATTGGCCTCGGCGAGTCCCACGACCAGCCCGGAATGGCCCGAACCTCCTCTAAATCGCGTCCGCCTAGCCAGAGCAGGGCGCGGCTGGCTGAAACCCGGGGTGAGCCGGCCCAGTCCAAGAATCTCGCGAAGTCTCCAAGCGCGCGGGAACACACGAAATCCAGGGGCGCTACCTCTTCGGCGTCCAACTCCTCGAACCGGCTCACGAGAACCTTTGCGTTGGTAAGCTCAATCTCACGAATAACTTCCGCCAGAAAGGTAGCCTTTTTGACGTTGGATTCAATCAGAAAAACGTCGAGATCAGGGCGCAGGATCTTGATCGGGAGACCGGGAAAGCCCCCTCCAGACCCAACGTCGGCGAGCCGACACTTTTCCACAGGAAGGGCAGTCACACCATACATTGACTCGCAGAAATGACGATATAGTATCTCAAGCGGATCGCGAATTGCCGTTAGGTTGATTTTGTCATTCCAGGCGAGCAGAAGCTCCGTATATTGTTGAATTTGCTGTACTTGTTTATCATCTAGCTTCAGACCGAATTCACCCATAGCGCGGTGAATCGCAGCGGCCGAGGGAACGCTTGGGCTGGATGTTGTCATTCTAGTTAACTATCTGTGGATTTCGCCTAAAACTTCCGGCTCCACGACTTTTGCCGGGGAATGCAGCAGAAATCGCGTGCCGGCGATTCCCGCGACGATATCGAGCACGGCATGCCAGACGACAGCAGGCAGAAGACTTTGATAGGCTAGCCGAACCCCGGCGAAGAGCATTCCGAGAATGCCGGTCCCTACGCTACCACCTTTTCCCTGGTAAAGGTGAGCGACGCCAAACATGGCGGAAGAGAGGGTCACGACGAGCCAGGTCGGGAGACCTGTCCGAAACAGAGCGGCCATAACGAAGCCGCGGAAAAGAAACTCTTCGCAAATTCCCGCAGTCAAAGAAAGAACGACAAACAAAGCGAGCTCAAGTCTGGAGCGAGGAAACAGTCGCGACCCCAGCGCCTGCAGCCGTTGCAGATTGGGGTGATCGGAACGCGCCATGCGGCGAACGTTGGCCCAATGCGAAGCGGCGATCAGCGCCGCACCGATGAGGGTGACAGCAAGAAGCGAAATGCCCGCCGTGCCGTGGATACCAAGTTCGTGCAGCGACAGCCCGCGCGCGAAGGCGCGCCACGCTACCAGGGCGGCAAGCAGCCATTGAAAAAGTATGGTTGCGAGGTACATCTTGATGCGATCGCGACCGGTGACTTCCGGAAGCGCCATAAGCTGGCGCATGCGAGCGTAACCGCGCCAGGGAATCACGATTCCCAAGACGAAAAAGATCAACCAGAAGTCCCAAGACATGCGGTGATGAAAGCACGGTGACCAGGGTTTCCGCAACTTTCGCGGCGGCAGGCGGCGGGAAGCAATGGCATCTTCTATAATGCGAGTGTATTTCGCGAACTGCGACAAGTACGGATTTACAAAGGAGGCCCTCATGGGCAATCGCGTGAAGTTGACGTCGATGGCCAAGGCTGCTGGTTGAGCAGCCAAGCTGAGTCCCGGGACGCTGGACTCTGTTTTGCGGCAACTGCCGCGGCAAACTGATCCGAACGTGCTCGTTGGATTTGAAACCAGCGATGACGCCGGGGTGTATCTGCTCGACGAAACAACGGCCTTGGTGCAGACCGTTGATTTTTTTACGCCGATTGTGGACGACCCGCGGACCTTCGGGGAAATTGCGGCGGCCAATTCCGTAAGCGACATTTACGCGATGGGCGGGCGGCCGATTTCGGCCTTGTCGCTGGTGGGATTTCCGGAAAAGGGCGATCCGGAAATACTTGGCGAGATACTGCAGGGCGGATTGGCGAAGATGATGGAAGCGAAGTGCAGCGTGATCGGCGGGCATTCGGTACGCAATGACGATGTTTTGTTCGGATATTCGGTGACTGGAGTAATTGACCCGAAGCGGGTTTGGAAGAATGTCGGCGCCCGCGCCGGCGATGCGTTGTTGTTCACGAAGGCGCTCGGAACGGGCGTGATTTCGACGGCGCTGAAAAACGAAAAGGCGGGCGCGGAATCTGTGACGGCCGCGATTCAATCGATGAGCACACTGAACCGTGCGGCGGCTGACGCGCTTCACGAAATCGAAGAGCAAGAAGGATGGCGCGACGCGATCCACGCAGTCACCGACGTGACCGGGTTTGGATTGCTGGGGCACGCACGTGAAATGGCGCTCGGCAATCCAGAAAAAAGTATCGCGCCGGTTTCGCTGGAGGTGGACCATGCGGCGTTCGCGTATTTGCCAGGCGCGCCGCAAGCGGCGAAAGACGGGCATGTGCCTGGCGGGCTGAAGAACAACCGCGAATTTGTTGGAGAGTGCGCCGCGTTTGCGGCTGGCATCGCGCAGGAATTCCGTGATTTGCTGTTTGATCCGCAGACTTCAGGTGGCTTGCTGGTGGCGATTCAGGCGGCCGCGGCCGAGGAAACATTGAGAGCAATGGAACGGCACGGCGTGGCGGGTCGCCGCGTCGGCAGCGTGGTTCCCAAGCGAGCGCCGCTGCTGTACGTAAAATAAATCATCCGGAAACCTGAAACGAATGGACACGATCACACACGGAATTGCGGGGGCGCTGATCGGCAAGGCGTTCTGCGGCGGCGACAGCATGTTTCCGGTAAAGCCGGTCAGCCGGGCTAGGATCACCACGTGGGCGCTGATGCTGGGCGCGATCTTTCCGGATAGCGACGTGTTTCGCGACATGCTCTCGAAGGACCCGCTGCTGATCATTACCTGGCATCGCAGCTACACGCATTCGTTGCTGATGCTGCCGTTGTTTGCGCTGGCGTTGGCGGGAATCACGCGATGGGCCACCAGGAAATTTGGCTGGGAGACACCGTCGTACGCGGCGCTGACCGGCATTTATGCGGTCGGAATTGGCAGCCACATTTTGCTGGACCTGGTGACAACGTTCGGGACCATGGTGTGGTCGCCGCTATCGTGGTCGCGGCCGGCGTGGGATTTGATTTTCATCGTGGATTTCACGCTGACCGGCATGCTGCTGATTCCGCAATTGCTGGCATGGGTGCACTGCGACGAAAAGCACGCCAAGAGGCGCGCGGTGATGATGTGGATGCTGTTCATACCGGTGACATTTGGGATCGCAGCGATTGGAAGAATTGTCGGCGCGCCGATCTCCAATGCGGCCATTTGGGGTGCGAGCGGGATTTTTTCCGTGCTGTTCTTGCTGCCGGCATTTTTTGGGTGGGGATCGCGGCTGCGGCTCGCGACCTGGAACCGCGCGGGATTCGCCGGCGCATGTATCTACGTGGGCCTAACGATTTTTGCGCATCATAAAGCATTGGAGCGGTTGAAAAAATTTGCGGAATTTCAAGGCGTGCGGCCGGACGTGATTGGCGCGCTGCCGTTTCCACCGTCGCTGTGGAACTGGGACGGGCTGATCCGGTCGCCGCGCGGAGTGTACGAGTTGAAGATGGATCTGAGCCAGCCCTCCGGGATACCCGCGAGCGAAGCGGAGGCAGCGGCGGCGGCGAAAGTGCCGCTGACGTACAACTACTTTCCCGATGCGCCGACCAACAACTGGATCCAGCTTGCTCGACAGCTGCCGGAAGTGCAGAAGGTATTGTGGTTTGACCGATTCCCGGTGACGCGGTTCCACAAAGAAGGCCCGGAAGCGGTGGTGGAAATCCTGGATTTGCGCTTTGCGAAAGTACGGCCGGACCGGCCGGCGTCATTTACGTATCGGGTGAGGTTTGATGGCAGCGGTAAAGTGGTGAAGCAGGGCTGGGTGCGGGAGTAAAAGCCACGCCAGGCTTCCGCTACTCATGGTGTTCGCTAGTCTTTTTTGAAATAAAGCAGCGAAACGATATGGAAACGTGAAGCGCATCAAGCAGGTTTTTGGTCTGAGGGATGGATAACCACCTGGCGAGTGGGGCCGAATCCGATGCTTTCGGTGCGGATGCCGGGGACGGATTGCAGGGCGAGATGGACGATGCGGCGTTCGCGGGAGTTCATGGGATTGAGCTTGAAAGGCTGGCGGGAGGTTTGCACACGTTCAGCGGCGGTGCGCGCCATCATTTTTAGTTCTTCGACGCGAAGGGCGCGGTACCCGGCGCAATCGAGAAAGATTTTGTCCTGAAAAGGCGGTTCGAGGCGAAGAGCACGGTGGGCGAGATGCTCGATGGATTGGAGAAGTTCAGCGCCACGTTCAAGGAGCAGCTCGTTGTCGCGTCCGGCGAGATCGGCGAAAATTTCCGCGCCGCCCTGTTCCGGAACGGCCCCGGGCTCAAGCACCCGGACACTGACCTTCAGGTCGAACTTTCCAGCGCGGATGGTTTCTTCCAGAAAAGCTCGCAAAGCCTCTGCAGCCGCGGTGCGATTCAGTTGGCCACTTTCAATCAGGTTATAGGTCATTTTGGGGGCGATAGGCGTCCCAATATCCTACGACAAAGAGCGGAAAACGAATCAGGATTTCTTGCCTGATTTTGCCGGCGGCGTAACGGGATGAGTGCGGTTGAGGTACCACTGCTGGCCAATGCCGACGACGCTGCTGGTCAGAATGTAGACCGCGAGACCGCTGGAAATGGGGAAAAACATAAACATAGCGGCGAAGGAGATGGGCATGAACTTCATCATCATCTGCTGCTGCGGGTCGGTGGTGGTCATGGGCGTCATTTTGGAAACGAGGTACATAGACGCGCCCATGAGGACGGGAAGAACGTAATAAGGATCGCGAGCGGACAGGTCGGTAATCCAACCAAACCACGGCGCATGACGCATTTCGATGGCGGAGCTGAGGGCGCGATTGAGGCCGAACCAGATGGGCATCTGCGCAAAGGCCTGAAGACAGCCGCTGACTGGATTGACGCCTTCGCGCGAATAGATGGCCATGACTTCCTGATTCATCTCGGCTTTGCGCGGGTCGTTTATTTTGTATTTTTTGTAGCGTTCCTGGATGGCTTTGATTTCCGGAGCGACGCGCTGCATCTTCATGGTGGTTTTGTAGCCGGAGATGCGCAGTGGGAACAGCAGCGTATTGACGACGAGTGTGAGAATAACGATGGCCCAGCCCCAGTTCGGGACGTAGCTGTGGATCCACTTGAGCGCATGGAAAAGCGGGTCGGCGATGATTTCAAGCCAGCCGAAATTGACGAGCGCCTGCAGTGGCGGATTCATCCTTTTCAGGTCGTCGTAATCCTTAGGGCCGACATAGAGGCGCATGGCAGCGGGCTGCGCGGATGAGGCGACAGCGACCTGGGGAACAGGTTCGGGTTTGTCTTCGGGCTTGCCCTGGTTGTCGGTGCCCTTAGCGATGTGCCAGGCCTTCCAGTAGCGGGTTTCGAGCGTGCCCGGTGGCGCGCCGGCAGGCGCCAGAAACGCAGCCGCGAAATAGCGGTCTTCAATTCCGGCCCAATCTTTGCCGCCCTGCCAAACTCCGGGGCCCCATTTGCCGCCGTCGTCGAGTTTTTTGTAGGGAAAGCTGTTGAGCTTGCCAGTTTCGCTGTAATACGCGCTGACCGTTTCGACCGGAACCGGATTGGTGACGGTGACATCGCCGAAGCCGCCTAGCCAGGAGAGGCCGGCCGTGATGGGCTTGCCGTCGAGCTTGGCAGACACTTCCGTTTGAACGACGTAGCTGTCGTCGAAACGGAAATGCTTGGTGATTTCCAGATGGCCGTCGCTCCAGGAGAAATCGAGTTCGGCGGGAGCGGTGAGCGTGGCGGGGGCGGACTCGTTCTTCGCCCTGACCACGTACAAACCGGCGTTGGCGGATTGATCGAGGTCGTTGTTGCTGAGGGCGACGCTTAAAGGCCAGGCGTTGAGCTCGGTTGACGCATCGGGATGCACGAGGTCGAGCGTGCGAGGCGGCTTAGCGTCGTCGCGATATTTCTTGAGCTGCCAACTTTTCACTACGCCGCCGCGATTGGAGAATTCCACGCGATAGAGACCATTTTCGACAACGACGGAACGCTCTTGCGATTCGCCCTTGGCGGCAGCGGGCGGAACGGCCGCGACTTTGGCAGTTGTAGCGGGCTGCGAAGAAGGGTTGCTGGTTGCGGCAGGAAGCTGGCCCGGAGTGGCGGGAGCCGTGGCTTGCGGCTGATTTGGTTGCTGCGAAGGTGGTTGCGGTTTCGGGGCGAAGAATTTTGCCCATGCGACGATGACGATCATCGAGAGCAGCGAAGCGACGAGGATGCGAAGCTGTGGGCTGAGGCCTGGTTCTTTTTTGGGATTTTGCGGAGTTTGAGAATCGCTCACAGCGGCGTTCCGTCCTTCATAGGCGCAATGCGGTTGGTGGAGTCGAGAACCGCAGCGTAAGTTGAACTGAGTTGCTCATGGGTACTTTCGGCGCAACGATTTTCGGGAACCGGGTCGTAGCCAAATTTCCCCGAGAATGGATGGCAACGCGAGAGCCGCTTGAGGCTGAGCCAGATGCCGCGGAGGGCGCCGAAACGATCGATGGCTTCGCAGGCGTATTGGGAACAGGTAGGTTCGAAGCGGCAAGAGCCGGCAAAGAGGACGGAGAGATATGATTGATAACAGCGGATGGCGAAAAGGGCGGCTTGAACGGGGAAGGGCGAATCGGGTCGCGTCATGGCGTCTTGAGCAGGTTCAGAAGCGCCGCTGCGAGCGCAGTGAACGGCGCCGTCGCAACAGTGGGCTTGGGGTGAATGACGATGTCCCATCCTGCGGAAATCTCCTGACGATGAAGGCGAATAATTTCGCGAGTGCGCCTGCGCATACGGTTGCGCACTACCGCGCCGCCGAGAGCTCGCTTGATGCTGAAGCCGAAACGGCTCTGCGGCAGGTCGTTCGCTTTCGAGAAAACGGTGAAGTGGGAATTGGAACGGCGCTTCCCATGACGGTAAACCGCGTCGAAGTCCGCCTTGCGCACCAGACGCACGGACGGCGGATAAGTCAGCCCGGGTTTATTCGGGCGTGAGGCGATGGCGTCCCTTCTTGCGGCGAGCCGCCAGGACCCTGCGGCCGCCTACGGTCTTCATGCGCGAACGGAAACCGTGCGTCTTGGCGCGGCGGCGTTTGCGCGGTTGAAATGTGCGCTTTGGCAAAGCAATCCCCCTCTGTTGTTACGCTCGGCGACACGCGAGTATTACGCAGGCATCGCACAGGCCGCCTTAGCGGCAAGATCCGAATTATCAAGTGTACCGGTGCATGGTGGGAGGGGTCAAGAAAGCGACGGGGTAGCTTATAGGGAGGGGAAAAGTGATACACCTCTAAAATGGGCTCGCACCGTTTGCGCCGGAATGGGATTTATGCACATTGCTATGGAATTCAATTAACATTGTCTTGATCGGTTCGATCCATAAATATTGCCAAAGTGATAAGGCTTCGAGACTGGAACAAAAATGTCGAATGTAGCCGTCTATTTCCCGTTTGGTCATCCAGATGAACCTCTAATGAAACGTGCTCTTCTGACTTGGGATCATTTGGAGGTCATGGCAGGTTCGGCTCCGAACTACAATGCGAAATTTCGTCCTTCGTACTTTCAAAACATGTCTTCGTCCCGATTGTTAGTTGTTTAGCGTCGCTGTTGCCATTGTTGGCCCCACAGGAATCTGGCGATAGTAGGGACCGCCGCACTTGCTTCGGCAGGTTTGACCGAGGCAGCTATTGCAATATCGGAAGTTCTATCTGACGGCAAGAAAGCAATCAGCCAACGAGCTAAGATATTAGGGAACCATCCTTTGGCTTATATGTACGAACTCAGCCACAGTTAAGAGTATTGAATCTAAGTATTCTTTTTAAGAACGGGTGCAATGCGCTCTCACCTGGCAGATCATGAAATTGCGCCCGAAATTTATCCGGCTCCTACAAGCGCGGTACTCAAACGTAGGAATTAGACCGAGCGCCGAGCTTCTTGAAGGTTGATCCTGAACGCGTAGCCGTGCTTTTGTAGCAGCCCGAGGAGACGAGCCTCACGCTCGACTGTCAAGAAAGTGAGGGGTAGCTTACAGGCCAGGGAAATACACCCTGATAAAGCCGGTTTTTACCGGCGGCGGCCGAAGAAGTCTGATGACAATACTCCTCGACGTCTCTGAAGGCGCCTTCAGAATGAAGGATT
>Ga0075425_100001431_pt1 | contig 23512 bp, 19 predicted proteins | sample SoiMethybrSBSTD4_FD_75300 | JGI IMG/M metagenome (GOLD analysis project Ga0075425, IMG submission 75300) | Bulk soil microbial communities from a Populus tree surrounding site in Tennessee, USA - Soil MetaG P. TD hybrid SBSTD4 | ecosystem: Environmental > Terrestrial > Soil > Tree plantation... | reverse complement strand
CGAAACAATCACGATCAACTCGCCTAAGGCAGGCAGATGGTACATTGCGACGGTTGTTTGGACTCCCAATGTCGCAATTTCAAGGACGATCACGGCTACACCCTCGGCTGCTATCACCGCAAACACCCTGGTCATTCCCCAATTTGTTAACGGCGGAGGGTGGAGCACAACGCTGTTTCTGACAAATGTTTCTTTGGTACCCGAAACCCTCACTCTCAACTTTTTCGGGGAAGACGGCAAGGCACGTCAAGTGCCGGTGCTGGCATCAGGTGCGGTGAATTCCCTGGCGGCGACTCTGGCCCCGGGACAGACCGCAATATATGAGACAACCAACACGGGGAATTTGGATGTTGGATGGGCATCCGTGACTCTTGGAACGACCAATAACCGGATCACGGGATTTGCAATCTTTCGTTATCGGGCGCCCGGGGCTCCGGACTCCGAAGCGATCGTAAATTTAGGCAATACGACAGACCAAAACCTGGTGATGCTCTACGACCAGGTAAACGGATTCGCAACAGGTCTGGCTCTGGTGAATCCCGGCGCAGCCGCGGTTACGCTTTCGGTCACGATCCGAGATGTATCCGGCACGACTATCGGAACTGGCACTGTCACATTGCCGCCGTTCAGCCATCAAGCATCGTTCATAGGGGAACGGTTTCCTGTTACGGCTAACAAAAGAGGGAGTGTTGTGATTGACGGAACCGCCGGGTTTTCCCTTCTCGGTCTGCGCTTCAACCCGTCGGGTACGTTCACATCTTTTCTTCCGCTGAGGTAAAAATACTCTGTTGCCCAGAAGCATTTGTTTCTGGGCAACGGTTACGACGAGTTCGAACCTCATCACCAGCATATTTACGAATCACTAGCAACTCGGACTAAGGAGCCATACCAACAATCCGTTCCAACGGACTACTTACACGCGCCGAGGTTCTTGGTAAAGTTCAACCCCAATGGGCGAATTTCTTTTTCTTGCCGGACTGGTTGGGCTTTTAGTTTTGTTGGTAGGGGTTGTTTGTGTTATGGAGTCCTCATCAAGTGGACGCCGCTTTCCTGAGGAATAAATCGTTCTTGGTTACCCTGAGTCATTCAGCAACGATGCTGAAGAACTTTGCAGCCATGCACATGACTGTGCTCAGGCGGACTTGTCCCAGGTGCGGCGACGCCAGACATATCAAACCCTCTCACCCTCAAGGCTATGAACGGTTGCTGACTTTCCTCTGGAAATGCGTTCGTTGCCATCGGTGCAATTTGCAATTTCTTCAATTACGAACACTTTGAGTTGCACGTCGCCACCCCATGCTCATTAGAAGAGACATGATATAGTTCGTCCGCATATGAGACCCAAAAAGAAGACAAGAAAGCGGAAGAACAGAGGCACGCTCTGGCTGGTTTTTGGTTCGACGGGTGCGCTTGGATTGATCGCCTGGTTTTTTTTCGCGGGAGCGGGCAAGGAATTTACCGAGTCTGGCGCTCGACTCGTTCCCACAATGTCGCCCAGTTATTTTTCGCACGATGCGCGTGCGCAGGCGGCCTACCAGGCTGCCAAGGACATTCCTGAGGTTCTCGCTGAGCTGCCGTGTTTCTGCGGATGCATGTCGAGTTTCGGACACGAAAACAATCTGTTCTGCTTCCGCGACGAGCACGGTTCTGGATGCAACATTTGCGAGGACATCGCTCTGGACGCCCGAGACATGCATCGAAAGGGTCAGTCCCTCGAGCAGATCCAGCAGACCATACGCGAAAAATACGGTCGCGCCGGGCTTTAAGGGAATATCGTTCGCTTGGGCGACAGGTTTGTTGTGAACTCCGTCAAGGCGTTTGCATACGATAAAACGCCATCTCCGCCTCGATGCCTAGCCAGCGAAAGGGCTCATTCGGAATGTAGGGTGGAGTTCGATTGAGATAGGGAAACCAGTCCCAATGAGATTCCCTCCCGCCTTCCAGGTCGGCAATGATGCGTCCAAATAGAAACGCGAGGTTCACGCCATGCCCACAGTACCCGAGGCCGTGGTAGATATTGTGGTCTGTGCCGGATACGCCGACGGTGGGAGCCCAGTCCAGTGTCATGTCCACCAGACCGTCCCACGTGGTTTCAAATTCGATCCTGCCGAGCTTCGGGAAAAGCTGTTCGAGTTTCTTTCGCAGGTCGCTTACCGCGTTTAGGCCGCGATGCTCTTCCACTCCACCATTAAAGGCGTAATCGGGATTGCCACCTCCAATATAGATGCGGTTATCTTCGGTTAGTCCCAGGTAATGAACCAGCTTGCGGGAATCATTAAAAGGAGCGTGCCTGTTCCACCCCAACGAGGCGATTTGCGCGTCCGTCAAGGTGGCGCTGGCGGCTATGTGGTTGTACACCGGAACAATGGCATTGCGGAAGAAACCCAGTTTAGAGGTGTAGGCATTTGTCGCCAGAATGAGAGAACGCGCTTTGACGGTAGGGCCTGCGGCCAAGTTGATGCGAAGTTCGGGGCCCTCCTCAATACTGGTCACGGGGCTGTCTTCATAGATAACGGCGCCCGCCGCCTCGGCCGCGAGCTTCTGCACATGGACCAGTTTCATCGGATTTACCCGACCCGCGTTTGGCTCGAACAGCGCGCCGCGATAGTAACGAGTGCCAATCGCCGCCGCCGTTTGGTCGCTGTCCAAGTACCGGACGGGCATCCCCAATTGTCGTGCCTGCTCTGCGTAACCCCGGCTTCGCTCGGCCTCTTCAGCGTCCTCAAAAGTTTGGAGTGCGCCCACGGGGAACACCGAGTCCTTTACTGCGGAGGCGTGCGAAAGAGCAATTAGCTCGTACATGCTCTCAACGGTGACGTCATAAATGCGTTTGTGCATTTCCGGGGAGGATTCGAAATGCATGTATTCAACCGCAGTCTTGGGCAGCAGCATCGCACCGTTTCGGCCTGAGGCGCCGTTCCCGACGCCCCTGGCCTCAAGGACTACAACTTTCTTGCCCGCGCCCGCGCGCGCCACGTGATACGCTGCCGACAAGCCAGTGTACCCACCCCCGATAATCGCGACGTCCACCTTCAAATCGTTCGTAAGAGGAGGATTGTGACGTGGTTGGAAGGGCATCCATAAGCTGACATTGGTGTCGACTCCCAGAGGTTCACGAAGGACCCAGGGCGAGACGGCATTGATTCCCGAAGCGCCGGCAACCGCACCCATGGTGGCAGTGAGACTCCTTTTAAGGAATGTGCGACGATTCAAGAGGGTCATCTTAATATCCAAAACCTGAATTCCGGGCTGCGTTCGGGCAGAACGGCTTTCACACTAGCAGTTCTCGATCCATTTTCAGTTGTCACGGCAGCCCTAGTGAACACCGGCTGCTGTCTGCACGGAGTCGTAGGAGTATTCGATCGACAAAACCGAAGGGCCAGCAATCATCACGTTGCTGGATGATTCGAGACGATCCGGAAGCCAGATGCCGTCAATCTTCTTGTATCGGCGGTCAATCTCCGTGTGGAGTGTCCAGAGTGAAGGACGTTTCGCGGGCGTCCCGTGGATTCGAACAATGCTGTAGTCTTCAGAGTCAACCCATATGTCGCCATTTAATGAATATTTGTCCCGCCGCTTTGGCGAGATCCTTAGGTGCAAGCAGCCCCGTCCCTCGCATTCTTCGATTCCGGGAGTAGCCAGAGCGAACTGGTAATTGGCGGGGACGATGTCGACCTGCTGCTTCGCCTTTTTCGAGTGCGTTTCACTTTCCGCTTCCAGGATCTTGTCAAACACGCGCGTCCGAATGAGATTCGAACCTTGCTGGGACACAACGGTCGATTGCATTTCGTCAGGAGGCCGATAGATCGTATGGACAACCATTGTGGAATCGGCTTTAAAGCGAGCGTTTGCCGCATAAAATTTACGATCGACTTGTACTTCAGCCAGCTTACGGTTCTGCCAATCGGTACGCGATGCCATCCGATCAAGGATTTGCTCCACCGACAAGACATCCTGCGAAAATCCCGTCACTGCAGAAAAAATGGTTAATAAGAGTAGGAGGACAGTACAGATTCGGTTCTTAGAGATAACCACAGTTTCACCTCCGCACTAGGTCTGTATATCACAATCGGCTGCGACGCTCCGCGAACCAGAGACCACACCGATAGAGTTTTTACATGCCTATATATAAGGATGGAATTTCGCGACCCCCATCTGGGAAACATTTCCAGATTTTTCTGCAGTTTCGTGGCTAACCTGATCTATTATCCGCACACCAACTCTCAACAACCGAAAACGCGCGAGGACTAACTCATGGTCAAGATATTGGCATGTGTGATGTTCGTATTGCTGGCTGGATGCTCGTCCTCGACGGATGTCGCGACTCCGTCGAAAGCCGACACGACTCCCACTCCAAACCTGTCCGGAATCTGGGCACGAAAAGGATGCGTGAAAGACGGGAAGTCCATTCCCTGTCTGCTCGGTCCGCAGTTTGTCGACCCTGAAACCCTACCGTTCACTCATCGAGCGTTGGCGTTTATCGAGGCATTTGATGAAGCGCTGAACCCCAAATACGAATGCAGTCCCGCATCCATGCCTTCGCTGCTGGCGGACCCATATGACTTCAGAATCGAACCGCAGACGGTGCCGGATCGATTGACGTTCACGTACGAGAAAGATGACATCGTGCGGACGATCTGGATGGAGGGCCATCAGCATCCGGAGCCGACGGTTTACGATCTCACCATACAAGGTCATTCGCACGGTCATTATGAGGGGAATGATCTCGTTATCGAAACGAACAAATTCGCCTTCAATCCGATGGGCCTCGAGGACAACTCCAACTTTCCCTCGTCGACGCAGAAGCGTGTCGTCGAGCGTTACCGGCGAGAGGGCAATCTCCTGAAGCTGGACGTAACGGTCGAAGATCCGCTCATCATTTATGAGCCAATCAGGTTTTCCGAGGAATGGGAGGCGACGGACAAGCCGCTCGTGCTTCCGTACGACTGCGACTTACAGCAGTCCCAGGAGCCCAGGAAGTATATGCCGCCCGGCGGCCTCAATTCACTGAGGAAACCCATCAAAACGACGCTGCACTCCAACGAGCCGAAACAGGAGGCTGGAAAATGAGATTCTTTATCGCGACGCTCCTGGCGGCAACTCTGGCGGCGACGGTCGTGCCGGCGTACGCGCACCACGCGAACGGCCCGTCGTTTGATGAAAAAAAGCATGTAACGCTCACGGGAACGGTGACGAAGTTCATCTTCAGGAATCCCCATCCGTATCTGTATTTCGATGTTACCGAGAGGAACGGCCAGAAAACCGAATGGGTGATCGAGTTCAACGGAGCGACGATTATCTCGAAGAGCAAAGGATGGAGTAAAGATACCGTGAAGCCAGGTGACGTTATCACCGCCACCGGCCGACCCTCATTCGTGGGTCACGCGATGCATGTCGATGTGATGACGCGGGGAGACGGAACGAAAATTTATTGAAGGAGGTAATTCGACCCTCACCCGGCGCTTCGCGCCACCCTCTCCCAGAGGGAGAGGGAATGACTTTAAGAATGTCCCTCTCCCTGTGGGAGAGGGTGGCGCGAAGCGCCGGGTGAGGGTCGAATTATCGCCTCAATTCATTTCGCCCGGCCTTTGAATCCTTCAGCGATCATTCGGACTTTATAGGCGGCACCGTCGACGAGACCCAGGCCGCCTGCAGATCCGCCGACCATATAAAGAGTCTTCTTGTCGGGACCGGCGAAAGCAAGGTTCGTGGTTGGTATCGGAATCGAGCCGATGTACTGTCCCTTCGGATCGAATATCTGCACCCGCCCTCCCGACGCCGTGTACAAGCGGCCCTGACTATCGACAGTCAGCCCGTCGCCGCCCATCGAATTGTCGTACTTCGCATAATTTCGCTTGTTTGCGAGTGTGCCGTCGGGCTGAACCTCAAATGCCACGATGTATTCGCTGCGGTTGTTGACGTAGATTGTTTTCTCATCCGTGCTCAGGATGATTCCGTTTGCACCTGGAAGGTTGTCAACGACTCGAATCAATTTGCCGCCGGGATTGATGTAATAAACAGCGGGCGGTGATCCCGATTCTTCGCTCCTCGGCTGGAACTGGTTCGGTCCAACGTCGGTGAAGTAGATCCCGCCTTTTTTGTCGATCACCAGGTCATTTGGAGAGGCGAACGGTTTTCCATCGTAACCGTCCGCCAGCACCATGCGCCTCGACTCGGGATACAGCACGGTGACTTTTGTCTGAAGTGGCGGCCGCGTGCCGGTCCCAATCAAACGTCCACGGGCATCCCATCCGAGTCCGATCGTTCGGCCAGTGTTCTCGACAAAGACGGAAATCTTGTCGTCCTTGTCAATCTTCAGCAGCCGGTCGGCGTTCGGCTCACAAAAGATCAAGCTGCCGTCGGGTCCTGCGATCGCACCCTCGACAGCCTGAAAGCCCCACTTGATGAGTTCGATTTTCGTGCCGCCCGCGACAACGCCGGGAATATCCGGCGCGACAGCGTTCGTGATCGGTTGCCGCAATTGCGGCGGCGTCTGACTTTGAAGCAGGAGAAGCAAAACCACGATTACGGTTCTCACATTCACCTCATTGCATCAGAACACATACTTCAATGCGAACTGCATGATTCGCGGATCGAGGGCGGTCGTAATCTGGCCGAACGTGCTGCTGGTAATCGTGGTGTTTGGATTCGCCGGCCGCAGACTGTTCGTAATGTTGTAGGCTTCAGCTCGAACTTCTAATCTCCGGCTCTCACCCAGGGGGAAAACCCTGGAAAGCGATACATCGAATTGCCAGACGCCGGGACCCGCAATGCTGCGGGAGCCTGCACTGCCAAGTGTTCCCAGAGCCGGTTGCGTGAAAGCTGCAGGATTCAGGTAATTGGTTAGCGACTTGTCGCCGTAAGGATTCTCGAGCACCTGTTGTGCGCGCTGGTTGACGACCCCGTTCAGCGCACGATCCAGTCCGCTCAACACGGTCAAGTAACTTCCAGTCGAGTATCTGTAGATACCTGACAATCTCCAGCCGGTTGCCACCGCACGGACCGTGGGATTTCCAAACTGTGGTGTCTGCGCGACGGAGGTGATGTTGAATATCTGCCGCCGGTCGGAATCACAATTCCCGCGATCAAAGCGTCTGTTCGTGGGATCAGTGTATGTCGTGCCGGGCGTGTTACCTGCGCCGGCATTGCTCGCATCGCCGATACAACGGGACCATGTGTAGTTTGCGCCCACCGTCACTCCGCTTGCCGCGCGCCGCTGCACCGAAGCGAGCAAAGCGTGATAACTCGCCGTGCCACCTGGCTCGCGATAAGAGAGGAAGCCGATCGGCTGGCCTTTTATGTTCGGATACTGAATCGAAAGTCTTCGCCGTTCGTTGGTATTTGCCGTCGAGGAACACGGATTGAACGTGACACCATTTAAGGTGCAAGGACCACCGGACAAATAGAGGTCCGGATTGTATTCGCGGCTGCCCCAGATGTGAGCGGTTTCGTTTCCGATGTAGCTGCTGGAAATCAGCCAGTCTGCGCCAATCTGTCGCTGAATGCTCAGATTCCACGTGTGTCTCTGTGTTGCCTTCGCTTTGTAATCTTCCGGCGTGACGAAATAATTTCCATACGGCACAAATGGAGCGTTCGCGGTCAGCGGTTTCACTGGAAATGGGTTTCCGCCGGGGAAACCTCGCCACGGATCATCGAAGCTGTAAGGCGGCACGACGTCAACGCTGTTCGTCCACGGCGGCGTGATCACGGTGAGCCAGAATTCCGCAGTGAGTGGATCGAAGCCCAGCCCGTACGCGGCGCGAATCGAGGTCTTACCGTCGCCACTCGGATCCCATGCAAGTCCGAACCGCGGTGACAGGTTCCACCATTGTTTGTACATCCCCGATCCCTGGCAAACTACGGATCCAGCCCTGTTGCAGTTCGTGCCGGGGAAACCAGGATCGCCGGGATAGTAGAACCCAATCGGCGCATCGTTATAAACGGTGCTGTGAATATTCGCGGCGTAGCGTGCTTCGCTGAAGCTGTTGGCATGACCGTTGCGCTGCAGTTGCGGGAAGTACGGTTCCCATCTAATGCCGTAGTTCAGCGTCAATCGCGGCGTAGCCTTCCACGTATCGGCGGCGTACAGGCCAAGGTAGGTATGGCTGATAAAAACTTCGTTCAGTCCGGCCTGCCTCAACAAGCTGGGTTTGCCGATCAGCATATCCGCCAGTCCGAGACCTGTCGTTTGACCGTTGAATGTGAATGCACCTGGAGACCATCCGCTCGCGTACAGATTGATTCTCCAGTGCTCCATGTTCGCGCCTAGCGACATCTGGTGACCGCCCCGCACGATGCTTAAGTCTTCACTGAGTCCGTAACTCGTGCCTCTCTGAAAGACCTCCACGGCGTTCGCACCGCCGAAATTGAATCCTCCGGTGACGGTCAAGCCCATGAAATGCGGCCAGCGCGTATACATGTTGACGCCAAGGTCAGGAAGAGAAAAGAAATCGCCATTGGCGCGATGTATCGCCTCGCGATTCACCGATAGACGAAGGGCGTTCACCGTGTTCGGACTTACGAGATAGGTGCTGCCGAGCACATACGACTGCGCGAGGTTGCTGGAACCCGGGTTCGGCGAAGAGAACAGATCGGGGCCAGAGCATCCGTTGCAGGGGAAATTCATTGGAGCAACCTGGCTCGGCTTCGTCATTAAATAACGTCCGAACAGCGAGTGCTTCGTGCTCTGCTGATAATCTACTTTCCCGATGAGCTGCTTCTCGTCGCTCGCGTTCCGGATGCCGTGTACAAACAATCCGCACGGATCTGACGTTTTCGGAAGCCTGCTCACCAGGTTCACCGCTGCCGGGCTGAAGAGTACCGGATCGATGCGGTTATTCACGAACGGTGCTCTCAGGTTCAGCTGTCCACCGGATCTGCAAAGCGGCGACGTTACGGTCGTGAAATCTCCGGCCATCATCTGGGCGGTCGGAATGTAAACTCGATCATTGGCAGGGTCCTGACGAATCGTCGTGCCCTGGTACCCACCGAAGAAAAACAGTTTGTTCTGCTTGATCGGACCGCCAATCGTCCCACCAAATTGGTTCCGCTTAAGCGTGCTCTGCGTGGTCGCGAAATAGTTCCGGGCATTGAACAGGTCATTGCGCACGAATTCAAAGAGATCACCGTGGATCTGGTTCGTACCTGACTTCGTGACTGAGCTGACGGAAGCTCCGCTGTATTGCCCGCTGCGTGCGGACAAAGCGCTGGTCTCGACTTTGAATTCCTCGAGCGCATCGGGGAAGGGAAGTGGAAGGTTGAGGTTGTCCCAAACGTTGTTGTGCGGCGCTCCATCGAGCAGGAACGCGACTCCGGTTGCGAGTCCGCCTGCAATCGAGAGTGTGGGAATGTTCTGGATACTTCTATTGGATGACGTGCCTGTCTGTACTGCGGCACCTGCGAGCACAATGAGGTCGGTGACCTGCCGCCCGTTGAGCGGCAGCTCGAGGATACGCTGGTTTTCGATGACCTGGCCCACACTGACAGACCGGGTCTCGACCATCGTCGCGTTCGCTTGAACTTCGACCTGCTCATTGACCTGGCCCACTTCAAGTACGGGATTGATTACCGGACTTCCGTTGACTTGCAGCACGATTCCGTTTTGTACGTAAGACCGGAATCCGGGCAGTGTTGCCTCGAGCCGGTAAGGACCGACTGCCAGATTCGGCAAAACGTAAGATCCGGTTTCGTTCGTGACGGCGCTGCGCGGAATATTCGTTTCCGTCTGCGTCACGGTGATTTCAACGCCAGGCAACACGGCTCCGCTCTGATCCTTAACCGTACCGCTGATCTGGGCGGTACCCTGTGCCCATACGGTTGCACACGCGATCACACTGACCAACAGTCCCACGGCAAGGCGATGCGCGACGCGCTTCATAGACGTCCCCCTTTAGGTCGAGAGTGCGGCCCAATCCGATTGTCGATTTTTTGGTTACGAAAGTTGCGGCAAGTCTAACAGAGCACAATCCGTTGTCAATCTTGACGTCATCCTATCCTTCTGTTAGTTTCGAACCACTTTTACTTGCAAAAGGAATCGTCAGCCCGGAGGTTTCGCATGAGAAACGTCGTGCTTCTGCTGGCCGCGATGTTGGTCGCTATTCCCGTCTTCGCCCAGACCACGGACTTTGCCGGTGAGTGGGACAACCGCAATCATGAAGACGCCTATGACCGCGTAGGCTCACAACAATGTCCCGGCCCGCAATGTGGCGGGCCTGCGTTGGGTGATTATCTCGGTATCCCTTTGAACGACGCCGGCCGCATGCGCGCCGACACTGCTGATGTCGCTGAATGGGATGTGCCGGAGTTCCAATGCCGGCCGCACGTCGTGCCTTATATCTGGCGCGCCGCTGGTGGTGCACGGATCAGCAAGGAAATCGATCCCGTGTCGCGCGAACTTGTTGCTTATCACGTAAACTTTGTGCGCTCGCTCGACCGCACCATTTACATGGATCATCGCGAACATCCACCCGAATACGCGGCCCATACCTGGGAAGGTTTTTCGACTGGTGAGTGGGACGGCAACACGCTCGTCATCACGACCACGCACCATAAAGAAGGATATCTGCGCCGCAACAACGTGATGTACACGGACCAGGCCAAAGTCACCGAATGGTGGACGCGCCACGGCGACATCTTCACGATGGTTGGAATGATCGACGACCCGATCTATCTCGAGGAACCCTGGATTTTTTCGATCAGCTACAAGCTGAACATTCACACCCAGCTCGAATACTTCCCCTGCACGATCGTCGAGGGCCTGAACGATTCAGGCACCGTGCCGAACGCGCTGCCTGGAAATCATCCGTACCTGACGGAATGGCTGCCTCAGTTCAACATTCCACTGGAAGCGGCGAAAGGATACAAAGAGACGCTGTATCCGGAGTATCAACAGAAGATCAAGAAGCCGGGAAACTAAGATGATCAAACGAATCTTTTTCCTTTCAATCATCATCGGCCTCCTTCTCGGAACGGCGCTGGGTGTGCAGAACCGCAACGCCGCGCCGGGAACGATCAACGTCCTGCCGGTGCGCGGCAACATTTACATGCTCGTGGGTGACGGTGCGAACATCACTGCATCCGTGGGCCGCGATGGCGTGTTGCTGGTCGATACGGGCACAGCGGAGATGAGCGACAAGTTGATCGCCGCCTATAAGCAGCTAGCCGCCGCCGTGAATGTGGCTCCGGTTCCAGCGACAACCTGCGTAGGAGTGAATTGCACGCCGGGTCCGGGCGCGATATTCGGCTGGACCGGTCCCGCATTCAATCAGACCACCATCGCTCGCGGTGTTGCAAAGCCGCTCCGGTTCATCATCAGTACGACTCCGGATCCCGACCACGTGGGCGGTAATGAGAAAGTCCGGCTATCCGGCGAAAGCTTTACCGGCGGAAATATTACGGGAACGATCGCGGATTCCGATCGCGGTGCTGCGATTCTCGGCCATGAAAATCTGCTCACGAGAATGGCCGATGCCGAAGCTCCAGCCGACGCACAACCGACGGAAACTTACCTCAAGGAATCGTACAAGCTCAGCGCCTTCTTCAATGGTGAGGGCGTTCAGTTGTTTCATGTGCCGGCTGCCCACACCGACGGCGACACCGTCGTATGGTTCCGTTATTCGGATGTAATCAGCACAGGCGAGGTCTTTTCTACGGTCCGTTATCCAGTCATCGATCTCAAGCGGGGCGGCAGCATACAGGGCGAGCTCGATGCGCTCAATAAAATCCTCGATGTCGCCTATGCAGAATTCAGATCCGAAGGCGGCACGATGGTCATTCCGGGACACGGCCATCTGAGTGACGTAGGCGATGTGGCGTATTACCGCAACATGGTCTCCATCATTCGGGATCGCATTCAGGACTTGGTCAAAAAGGGAATGACCCTCGAGCAGGTGAAAGCAGCAAAGCCGACGCTCGATTATGACGGACGATGGGGATCGAACACCGGTCCATGGACGACAAGCATGTTTATCGAGGCGGTCTATCAAAGCCTCAAGGCAAAGAAGCAGTAGTAACGATAGGAGTCTGTTGGAGGGAATTGAGTGACGGAGACCGAATTCTGAACTTCAAGTTCAAACCGAATTCGGTCTCCGTCACTCAATTCCCTGGGAGGAAGACGTTATGAAGGTAAGACTGGTGTTAATGATTGCGGCAACTCTGTTGTTTGCTATCGCAGCATATGCACACCACTCGATCGCAGGAACGTATGACCAGGGCAGAGAGATCAAACTGGAAGGAAAACTCGTCCAGTTCCTGTTCCGAAATCCTCACGCATTCGTTCACATCGAAGCTCCAGATGAGAACGGCGTGACGCAGCGGTGGGCCGTTGAGTGGGGCGGTGCTGCTCAGCTGTCAGGCCAAGGTGTGAAACGAGACACGCTGAAGATTGGCGATATCGTCACGATCACCGGGAATCCCGGACGGAATCCAGCCGACCACCGACTCAAAATGAATACGCTGAAGCGCAAGAGTGACGGATTCGGGTGGGGAACCCGTCCCGGTGAAGTTGTCGATTAGGAGGTTGCCTTTGTTGGTACTTTTACTGGTCCTTGCATTTGCCTTAGCTCAGCCCGCCACCGCAGGGCAGAGAGGACGCGGCGGACCAGCCCAAACCCCGCAGGAGGCAGCTGCGATCGATCTTAGCGGTTATTGGGTGTCTGTTGTGACGGAGGACTGGCGCGTCCGCATGGTTACGCCTCCCAAAGGTTATTACGAATCTGTTCCCATGACCGCCGAAGCCCGCAAGGTAGCGGACGCGTGGGATCCGGCCAAGGACGAGGGCGCGGGGCTCCAGTGCAAAAGCTATGGCGCGCCCGCAATCATGAGGGTGCCCGGCCGCCTTCATTTCACATGGAAAGATTCCAACACGCTCCAGATGGAGACGGACTCCGGCACGCAAACGCGCATATTTCACTTCGACTCAAAGCAAGCTGCCTCTGGAACGGAGAAGAGCTGGCAAGGCTATTCAGTCGCTCAATGGGAATATGCCGGCAGAGGGCAACCGCGCAAGGGTAACCTGAAGGTCGTCACAACGAATTTGCGCGCAGGATATCTTCGGAAAAATGGCGTCCCTTACAGTGAAAATGCAATCGTGACGGAGTATTTTGACCTGCTGAAGGCTCCCAACGGTGATCAATGGTTGGTCGTGGTCTCGGAAGTTGACGACCCTCAATACTTGAACCCAGCTTTTATTACAAGCACACAATTCAAGAAACAGGCTGATGGTACAGGCTGGAATCCGACGCCGTGCTCAGCGAAATGAAGCAACGAGGAGTGAAAGAATGCGAAATTTTGTGATTGTCGGCATCGTTGTGCTGATGGCGCTGATAGCCTTCGGACCTGTCGCTTTTGCCCAGGACGGCGGCGGGCGACGACCAGTCGTTGACAAGCCCGGATTGGAAGTGCCCCTGGTTACGCCCGGGCCAGGCTGGAGGCCATGCCCGCGATGCGAGAACGGAGCTTATATGGAGCGGGATCGCCAAAAAGCCAACGTCGATACGCGTCCGTTCGATAAGCATGACATCTCCGGAGTCTGGAGCGGCGATCCAATGAATCTTGAGTCCAATGGTTGGTTGCTGGATAACAACACACGTCCGCCCTTCACGCCGGCTGGACAAAAGCTGTTCGAAGCGACAGCCAGCGATTCGGTCGAATGGAATTCCAAAGATCCGATGAACGTCTGTGATCCCTTCGGTTATCCACGGTCATTGACCTACAACTACGGAGTTGAATTTGCAAAGCTGCCGGACCGGATTATCGAGTTTTTCGAGATCGGTCACTGGTGGCGGACGATCTACACGGACGGGCGGGCCCTTCCGCCAGATCCGCCGATCACCCGCTACTACGGGTACGCTGTCGGAAAATGGGAAGGCGATACATTCGTCGTCGAATCCAATGGCTACGATGACAGGACCTGGCTTGGCGGAGCGAACGCCATGATTAATGGAAAACGATTGCAGGCTGGGCTCCCGCATAGCGATGAAATGCGGATCACGGAACGTTATCGTCGTCTGAACTACGGATTACTGGAATTGTCCCTAACGATCAACGATCCGAAAGTCTATATGGCAGCCTGGACGACCGTAAGGCAGATGACACTGATTCCAAACACCGAGTTGGGAGAACACCTTTGTATCCCTTCCGACTCGATTGAGTTCAACAATCGAAACATCGCGCCCGCACTGAAGGAAAAGTAGTGACAGTTTGAAAACAGGAGACGAACTATGTTGGGACGTATGCTCGTAATCGCCATACTCGTTGCTCTTGCCGGATTCGGCATTTTGAATACACCTGCTCTGGCACACCATGGGACAGCCACCTGGTCCGACAAAGAAATAACCATTAAGGGAACGGTTCTGGAATACATCTGGAAAAACCCTCATGTGATGCTCGTTTGGCAAACAAAGGATGAAAACGGAAAGGTCGTGCAGTGGACAGGCGAAGTCGCTTCTCCGGAATCGATGATGTCCGATGACGGTTGGAGAAAAGATACCTTCAAGCCCGGTGACGAACTTACTTTCACCGTGCGTCCGTCGAAGTCAGGTGCGCCCAATGGTGTCATTGACCAAATCAAGAAGCCGGATGGCACTATGGCTATGCGGTACTCCCGCCAGGCGGGTTCCGGCTCCTATGCCGCTCCGCTGACAAAAGAGGACCTGGAAAAACGGCAAAAGGCCGAGGAAGTGTCGAAGCAGAAGCAGTAGTTTTGGGCCTTGATAGCCACGTCAGGTATTAGCGTGGAGTCGCGCGCCCGAATACTCCACGCTAATAAACCCCGGTTTTAAGTTGACACTTCTTTTCCAGCACGGGCATCATTCGCGAGACATTTTCCACCGCAAAAAAAGCAACTCGAGAGAGGGATGGTCATGACGCCACTACGTTGGGTTTTCTGCGCGCTTTTCCTTTGCCTGGTGACTTCCGGCCTGCTGTGGGGACAAGGCGGCGCTACAGCTCAGATCAGCGGAACCGTCAAAGATCAAAGCGGAGCCGTATTGCCTGGAGCCGAAGTGACGTTGACGCAGACGGAAACCGGTTTAATGCGAAATGCCGTAACGAACGAAACAGGATCCTACACACTGACGAATCTTCCTATCGGCCCGTACAGGCTCGAAGCGAGTTTGCCGGGCTTCAGGACCTACGTGCAGAACGGAATTGTTCTCCAGGTCAACAGCAATCCAGTTATCAATTCGACGCTGGAAGTGGGCCAGGTTTCGGAAACGGTCGAAGTCCAGGCGAACGCTGCACTGGTTGAAACCAGGAACACGGGCATCGGCCAGGTTATCGACAACCAGCGTGTGCTCGAGCTGCCGCTGAACGGCAGGCAGGTGGCGGAACTGGTGCAACTTTCGGGAATGGCCACGGTCGTTGCGAACGGGACGATCAACTCCGGTACGCGCAACTACCCAACGACGGTGATCGTCGTCGCCGGTGGGCTTCAAACCGGGGTGAATTATCTGCTGGATGGTGCGGTGCACGAGGATCCCTACAGCAATCTCAGCCTGCCTCTACCCTTTCCTGATGCCCTCCAGGAATTCAAGATCGAAACGAGTGCGTTGACGGCCCAGTACGGACGCCACTCATCGGCTGCGGTCAGCGCCGTTTCAAAAGCCGGTACCAACGCCTTTCATGGAGATCTTTTTGAATTTGTGCGCAACGGTTCATTCAACGCGCGGAATGCATATGCCCTCACGCGCGATTCGCTCAAGCGGAACCAGTTTGGCGGGACTATTGGCGGACCCATAAGAAAGAACAAGCTGTTCTTCTTCGGCGGTTTGCAATACACCACTCAGCGCTCTGCACCTACGGAGGCGATCGCTTTCATTCCGTCAACGGCGATGCTCGCGGGGGACTGGACGTCCGTCGCTTCACCGGCGTGCAACAACGGACGGCAGATCAACATGCTTGCACCATTCGGCGGGAACAGAATCTCGCCGTCCCTCTTCTCGCCCATCGCGCTGAACTTCATGAAGCGCATGCCGACGACAGACGATCCGTGCGGACGAATCCAATTCGGCCGGAGAAGGAACGAAGACGAAAAGTCGATGATCGGACGCGCCGATTATCAGGTCAACCAAAAGCACTCGTTGTTCGGCCGATTCATCAACGCGCGCCGCGACTCACCCACGGATTACGATGGAAAGAATCCGCTGACGGTGACAATCACGGACCTGCACCAACGCGCCTACTCATTCGTGCTGGGAGAAACCTACCTGATCGATACGAACACGGTAAATTCGTTCCGCAGCGCTGTGCTTGTAACGGAGAATCCGAAACCACCTCCGGTTGTTTTCACCCTCGCCGATATCGGCGTGAAGAACGTCTGGACGCCGCAACCGATCCTGCGCTTCAGCATGTCGGGTGGCGGCTTCAACATCACGCAAGCGGATACAGTAAAGCACAAGTACAACTCGACGATCTGGCAGCTTTCCGACGATCTCGCCCTGGTTCGAGGAACGCACCAAGTCGATATCGGAACCAGCTATGTTCACTCGATGATGAATGGGTATGCGGGAATCAACGAGCCTGGTTCCTTTTCATTCAACGCGACGAACACCGGCCTGGTGCTGGGTGATTTCATGCTGGGCAAACCAAACCAATTTGCTCAGGGCAACCCCGGTCTTCAGTATCCGCGGCAGAACACGTTCGGGCTGTACACGCAGGATACGTGGAAGGCCCATCCGAGGCTGACGCTGAACGCCGGTCTTCGATGGGAGCCGGGACTTGGCGTGTACAACAATCGGCGCGAATTCGGGCACTTCGATCCAGACGCGTTCACAGCCGGAATACGCAGCACCATATACAAGAATGCGCCGGCCGGCGAGAAGTATCCGGGTGATCCCGGAATGAACGGCAAGAAGCTCTTCAAAGATCGCTGGATGCACTTTGGTCCGCGCGTCGGTCTTGCATGGGACCCAACCGGCAGCGGCAAGACCACGGTCCGCGGGGCGTATGGAATTTTTTACGACATGAACAACTTCCTGACCTACATCGGGACGGCGACGGGAACCCCTCCATTCGGCAACATCATTGCCGTGAACAATCCCTCGTTTGAAGATCCGTGGAATATCTATCCCGGAGGAAATCCATTCCCCTTCTACATCACACCGAATTCACCATTCCTGCAGTTCTCTGTTTATGCAAATTTTCCGACGAACATTCGCACTACAACCATCCAGCAGTGGAACCTGAACATTCAGAGACAGGTTGGAAGCGATTGGCTGCTGGCTGCGAATTACATCGGCAGCCTTACGACTCACCTCTGGAACGCCCGGGAGATGAATGCTCCCGTCTACATACCAGGGGCCAGCTGCGTGATTGCGGGAAGAACGTTCTCGCCCTGTTCGAGCGTTTCGAATGCAAATCAGCGGCGCCCCCTATATCTGCAAAACCCGGACGCCGGACAGTACTATGGCTCGATCCAGGAAATGAATGATGGCGGAACCGGCACCTACCACGCGTTGTTCCTGTCGGCACAACGGCGTATCGCACGCGGCCTTACCGTTCAAGGCAACTACACCCTTTCGCATTGCATCGGTGATCCGCCGAATCAACAACTCGCGGGCAACCCAGGAAGCCCCGTAGGCGGACGCGAGCGTGTCCTCGAGCGCGGAAACTGCGCTGGAGATCGGCGGCACTTGTTCAATCTGTCGACTGTGGTCTCAGTGCCACAGTTCTCCAACCGCGCGTTGAAGGCGGTAGCAAGCGGATGGCAGCTGTCCGGAATCGTGCGGCTGCAGTCGGGGCAGCCATTTTCTATCGCATCGGGAGTGGACTCCTTGCTCTCGACACAAGGCGGACAGAGGCCGAATCAGGTTCTGGCGAGTCCTTATTCGGCGGTGAAGGACCATTCGCAGTGGCTGAATCCGGCTGCATTCGCGCAAGCGGCCACGGGCGCGTACGGGAATCTCGGCCCCTTCAACATTTTCGGTCCGGGCACGATTCGCATCGACATGGGACTCGTCAGAACATTCCAGGTACGGGAAAATCAGTCGCTTCAGTTCCGGGCGGAATCGTTCAATCTGCCGAACCACGTCAATCCCGGGAATCCGGTATCGACTCTAACGCAAGGAACGTTTGGCAGGATTCAAACCGGCGACGATCCTCGGATTATGCAGTTCGCCGTGAAGTATCTGTTCTGAAGAGCTTAAATCCAGCATGCGAGGTTTGACGTTTACTAACGGTATGGCGCATAAAACTGAACATGTGCCGCTGGAGTTTCTCTGGCGAATCGCCAAGCGGCGTAAGAAGCTCTCTCCTGAACAGGTCCGGCATATCCGAGCCTGCCACATGTGCACGTATGCCGTTATCCTGTGCGAAGTGCATAGATCAATTGATAAAGTGCAAGCAGTCTTAGAATCCACACCCGGATCAGCGATAACTATGTCTTTGGGTTTCTCTTTCGGCTTGTTGCGCTTTCTGTTCGAGGTATGACTTCAGGGCAGGAGCGTTTCGCGCTTTGCGCTTAAGGGTTATGGGTACGATCGTTAGACGATTGGCGCTCTTTTTAGCTTTCCTTCACAGTCCAGCTACCGCGGCTCAAGTCGCCGACCTGAATGCGGTCGCCGCCAAACAGTTATCTTCACCAGATATTCCCGGAGTTATTAAAGGGGGAACCAGACCAATCGTGCTTGCGACCGGGCTCGCGGGTGCGGATGATCCAATTGCCTGGATGAACGGCGAGGTGATTTTCTCGGAGCCCAATGCTAATCGCCTGCTTCATGTCGATCGGAATGGAAACATTTCGACCTTCATTGAGAATCTTCATGAGCCCCGCGGCTTGGCCGTTGATTCACAAGGAAGGCTAATTTCAATACAGGCGCAGGATGGATTCACGGCGCTTCGAGTGATCTATCCCGCGAATAGAGCAGACGTAATCGCCGACAAGTTCGAAGGCACCTCCTTCAGCCGACCTAATGATCTCGTTGTCGATGCGCAAGGTGGCGTTTACTTTACCGATCCCGGCCAATTTCCTGAACAAGAAGCGGAACTGCGCAAAACGAAATTTCGACTTCCTGCGGCAATTTACTATGTCGCGCCGGGCCGACCAGCGGTGAAAGTTGCGGATGGAATTACGCGACCGAATGGCATCACGCTCAGTCCAAACGGTAGAGTTTTATACGTCAACGATACCCTTGGTCTGACGCTAACCGCATTCGATGTCCAAGCCGATGGCTCGCTTCGCAACGCTAGAGTTTTCGCGAAATATAAGGGGCGTGCACAACGGGCGGGCAGCTTAGAACCAATATCGAACGCTGATGGGATCGTCGTCGATAACAGTGGTCGCGTGTATGCACTAACAGAAGCCGGTGTAGAAGTGTTTACCCCGACAGGAACCCTCCTCGGCATTATTCCGGTGGCTTGCAATGCTGCCGGGGCAAGATGTCAGGGCCTTGCCTTCGCAGGAGGTGACAAGCGCACGCTCTACCTCGCTGGACAGGACACACTGCTCAAAATTTCTATGGTCGCTCAGGGCTTCCTCAAGCGCGTGAAGTAGTCATCGTACTTGTCGAGATACTGCGCCTTTAGTACGCTGACATTGGTAATGAGTAGTTTGTTCACACTAAACTCTGTCGCCCGCCACTGTACGAATGATTTCCTTTTCGCACATCAGTAAGCAGTACGGACGGCAGGTTCTCTTCGTCGATGCTTCGTTCCAGCTGAATCCCGGTGAGAAGGTCGGCCTGGTCGGCCCGAATGGCGCCGGAAAAACCACATTGTTCCGCATGATCGTCGGCGAAGAAGCTCCGGATGAAGGCGAAGTGTCGGTGGCGAAGAAACTGACCATCGGCTACTTCCGGCAGGATGTGGAAGAAATGTCGGGCCGTTCTGTGCTGGATGAAGCCATTGCCGGCAGCGGCCGTCTCGGAGATCTGCATCACGAACTCGAATCGCTGCAGCACGCGATGGCCGATCCTGCGCGATCCGGTGAAATGGAACAGATCCTCGCGCGGTTCGGTGAAGTCCAGGAAGAGTACGAGCACGCCGGTGGATACGCGCTCGAAAGTACGGCCCGTGAAGTTCTGAGTGGCCTCGGCTTCGAAGACGATCGTATCGACAGCGATGTGGGAACGCTTTCCGGCGGCTGGAAAATGCGCGTCGCGATGGCGCGCGTGCTTCTAGGCCGGCCGGATGTTCTTCTAATGGACGAACCGACGAATCACCTCGACATTGAATCGATCGTCTGGCTGGAAGGGTTCTTGAAGTCGCTGCCCGGCGCCTTGCTCATGACCTCGCACGATCGCGAATTCATGAATCGCATCGTCACGAAAATCGCGGAAATCGACAGCGGAGAGATCACGGTTTATTCCGGCAATTACGACTTCTACGCTCGTGAACGCGAAATTCGCGAGACGAACCGCGAAGCAGCTTATGCCCGCCAGCAGGCAATGCTTGCCAAAGAGCAACGGTTCATTGAGCGTTTTTCGACCCATGCGGCCAAAGCCGCTCAGGTTCAAAGCCGCATCAAAGCGCTCGACAAGATCGAAAAGATTGAACTGCCGAAGAAGAGGCGTGTCGTCAGGTTCGATTTCCGTCAGCCGCCGCGGTCCGGCGATCAGGTCGTGGCCATCGAAAATGTCAACAAAGCCTTCGGCCCGCGTGTCGTGTACGACGGCCTGAATCTTAATGTCCGCCGCGGCGAGCGCTGGTGTGTCATGGGCAAGAACGGAGCCGGAAAGTCGACGCTGCTCAAAATGGTTGCCGGAGTTCTTGCTCCGGATTCAGGAAACGTAAAACTTGGAGCGAGCCTGACGATGGGCTACTTCGCGCAACAGGCGTTTGATGTTTTAAACCCAGACGCGACCATCGAACAACAGCTGCAGCGTGACTTTCCGGATGAATCTATCGGCTCGCTGCGAAGTCTTGCCGGCGCGTTTCAGTTTTCGGGTGAGGATGTGGATAAGAAGATTCGTGCCCTCTCCGGCGGCGAGAAGACTCGGCTGGTTATGGCTCGAATGCTGCTGAACCCGCCGAACTTTTTAGTCCTCGATGAACCGACGAACCACCTCGATCTTGCTACCAAAGAAATGCTGGTCGAAGCATTGAAGGACTTCGACGGGACGATGCTGTTTGTATCCCACGACCGGATGTTTTTGCGCGGCCTGAGCAATCGCGTGCTCGAACTCGGCGGTGAAAGCGGAACGGATCCTCAACCGCACGTTTATCCCGGCTCATATGCCGAATATGTCGCCCGGACCGGTCACGAGGCTCCGGGCGTCCACAATTAATTGTCGCGACGCACAATCTGCTGCGGTTATTTTTGCGGATAGACAGGCAGCAAAGCGTGATTGCCGAAGGCGGCTTTGAGGCCTTCGATGGCGCAAGCCTCATCATTGCCACCCGGAGTGCCGCCGGCGCCGACTGCGCCGATCATGTCACCGTCGACCACGATTGGAATTCCGCCGGAGATCGGTGTGAACTCGAACTGCACCCATTGCCTGGCCAGTCCGGTCGGATCGTTTTGCAACTGAGCCAAAACGATCGAAGTCGGCCGGCGAGTTTGCAGTGCCGTCTGCGTCTTCAGCAACGTGGCATGCATGTTGTTGTATATCTGCCCGTCGCTTCGTTCCTGGTGGACCAGTGTGCCGTGCGTGTCCATAACGTAGACCGACGCGCCGCCGCCATGGGCTGCCGCATATTCGAGGCAGGCCTGGGCGATCTTCTTTGCCGCCGCGCTGGAAATCTGGTTGCCATCAAAAATGTTCGCAGCATCCTTGCCCGACACGACGTATTCGGGCGGAAGGGCCGAATGAGGAGTTTTGCCCTGCGGTAGATCAAACGCAGGGACCGGCACCTTTTGATTCGCCGCCCGCCGCGGCAGGTCCTCGAGCAGCGGAGGCTGCGGCCCGATCACATTCGTGAGTGCCTTGTGGGCGCAGATTTCGTCACTCCAGCCCTGCGCCACTCGCGGTGCCGAACCGCCGACGCCGATCGCGCCGATCATCTGATCGTTGACGATGATCGGAAGCCCACCCGAATTGGGGAAGAAGCCGAGTTTGATCTGCTGTAATTCTATTTCCGGATTCTGGAGTACCCGGTTCATCCGATTCTTGCTGGGCTCGCGCGCCATCAGGGCGCTGCGGGCCTTCATTTCCGCCGTGACGATATTCAGGTAGCCCTGTCCGTCCATGCGGTCCATGTAAACGTGGTTGCCGTCGTTGTCGAGAATGTAGATGCTGACCGCGACGCCTTCTTTGCGAGCCAGGTCTTCGCAGGTCTCGGCAATGCGCTTGGCCGTTGCAAAGTTGATTGTCGTGTAATCGTGAATTCGCTTCGCGGTATCGCCGGTGATGACGAATTGCGCGGGCACATTCTGCGCGACAGCAGTAGCCGTAAACGCCAAAACTGCAAGCAGCAATAACGCACCATGGATCCGTTTCATCATTACCTCCTCTTCAGGCCTCTTGACGTAGCGGTGCATTCTCCTCCGAAGCGAGACCCGAACGCAATTGAGCCGTGATCCAGCGACTACTTGCCGCACATCAGTTTTATCGGCGGTGTGTTCCCGCACGCGATACTGTCGGTCACACCTGAGCTGATCGACGCACAAGCCACATCCGTAGCTGTTCTTTGAGCTTCCTTCGCGTCAACGGCGAGTGCACTGCCACATCCCGTCCGGCCACGAAAATTGATGCAGACTTCACAGCTCACCTGCGCCTGCGCTACGGAAGAATAGATAAGGTAGGCAATGAAAGCTATGACGGCCAATGCAGCAAGGACAACTTTGTTTCGCACCACGACATTATATGGATACTTGCGAGAAGCCCTGAAAGTATTGCGCGTGCAGTTGTGGAGTTGCGAGGCGCGCGTTCATTGCATGATTGCACTCGCTATGGCTGTGGCTAGCCCGAACGCATCGCGATGGATCTGGTCCAGGCACAATTTTCCGAGATATCGATTACTCGTCCACTAATCGTTACTCACACAAGATTGACGGGATGCTACAGAAACCCCGATTACAAGAGACAAGGCTATGACAGGCTTGAAGGGTCTGGGAAGCAGAGCGTAATATAGCGGCAACAAAATCCTACACCTTCAAGAAAGAGAGGCGTTCAATGAAGCCACAAAATGCCCAGCCACAAAAGCCGAAGATCAAGTTAGAACCCAAGTTGGAGTCTGTGGTCCAGGTGAAGCTGCCCATGGTGCGGGATTTCTCCACCGGTGGTGGGCATGGGCCCGAGGATACGCTGATCGAAGGCAGTGAGGACATCGTAACGAAGAAGTGGCAGGGATATCCTCCGGCGAATCTCAGTGTCGTTGGAAAGCCGATGCCGCCGATGCCCGAGGTCGCAATCCCAAGGTTCACGGGAAAGGCGCAGTATGCCACCCGGGTGAACTTGCCGAATATGCTCTTCGCGAAGATGCTTGCGAGCCCGCATCCTCACGCCCTCATCAAGAGCATCGACACGTCGAAGGCAGAGAAGATGCCGGGCGTGGCTTACATCTTGACGTTCAAGAATGGCCCGAGCACCAATCCATTGTCCCAGGAACTCCATTTTCAGGGTGACATTGTTGCTAT
>Ga0075425_100001430_pt1 | contig 23515 bp, 20 predicted proteins | sample SoiMethybrSBSTD4_FD_75300 | JGI IMG/M metagenome (GOLD analysis project Ga0075425, IMG submission 75300) | Bulk soil microbial communities from a Populus tree surrounding site in Tennessee, USA - Soil MetaG P. TD hybrid SBSTD4 | ecosystem: Environmental > Terrestrial > Soil > Tree plantation... | reverse complement strand
GTCGTCGTCGGCGAGTTCCGGCGCCTCTCGCCGGCGATTCAGGACGGCCCCTCACGCCGCCCCGACCTGGTCATCGTCGACCTCCCCGAAGCCCACTCCGGCGGATCCGATAACCCTCCGGTCCACATGGTCGAGGCCCTCGTCCGGACCTTTCCGGAAGCGGCCGTGTTCGCGGTCGGCCCGAGCGTCTCCGCGGACTTCGTCATCGAGGTGATCCGGGCTGGGGCCGTCGAATTCCTCCGGCGGCCGGTACAGGCCGAAGATCTCGCGGCGGCTGTCGAGAAGCTCATCAGGCTCCGGCACCCTGGTCAATCAGCTCCACGAGCCGGTCGCATCACGTCGGTCTTCTCGACGAAGGGAGGGCTGGGGGTCACCACCATTGCCACGAATCTGGCCGTCTGCCTGGCCGAGCGGGCGCCCGGCCGGACCGTCCTCATCGATCTCGACACGCGGCAGTCGGACGTCGCCACCTTCCTGAACCTCCGGCCAACCTACTCGGTCATGGACGCTGTGGAGAATCCGGACCGCCTGGACGCCTCCTTGCTCCAGGGCCTGGTCGTCCGCCACCCCAGCGGCCTGGTGGTGCTTCCGGGCCCGATGCACCTCGAGCGTGGCCAGATCCCGGCGGACCGGGTCGAGGGCCTGCTGACCGTCATCCGGTCTCAGTTCGACCACATCCTGCTCGATCTCCGGCATGATCCCGACCCCGGCACCATCGCGGCGCTCGAGGCCTCCGATACCATCCTCTTCCTCACCGGGCTCACCGTCTCGGCGCTGCGCTCCGCTGCCGCGGGTCTCGCCGCGTTCCGCCACCTCGGCCTCAACACCCAGCGCGTCAAGATCGTGATCATGCGCGAGGGAACCGGTGACGACGTGACGATCAAGCACGCGCAGGACGCGCTCGGCGTCCCGATCCACTGGCGGACTCCGAGCGACTACCACACCGTCGTGTCCGCGATCAACAACGGCGAGCCGGTCGTCACCGCCTCGCCCCGATCGAAGATCAGCCGAAACATCCGGGAGCTGGCCGGCACTCTTTTTCCCAAGCCCGGCGTCGCGGCGCGCTCCGCCGCCGGGCGCTCGACGGCCCTGACCCGCCTGATTTTGAACACCAAAGGCATTCCAGGAGACGGATAGATGGCCCTCTTCCAGAGACGTAACCACGCTCCTGAGATCGTGGCGGCGCATGACGTTCCCGCCGTCCGCAACGGCCACGACCCGCAGCCGCGCGGTCGCGAGGCCTACTACGAGCTCAAGACCCGCATCCACCGTCAGCTCATCGAGCGACTCGACCTGGCCAAGCTCGAGCTTCTGCCCCTCGAGACGGTGCAGCAGCAGATCCGGCGCATCGTGGAGGACATGCTCGTCGCGGACGAGACTCCCCTCAGCCGGCAGGAGCGCGAGCAGATCGTCGTCGAGGTCGAGCACGAGACCTTCGGCCTCGGCCCGCTCGAGCCGCTGATGCAGGATCCCACCGTCTCGGACATCCTCGTGAACGGCCCGAAAACGGTCTACGTCGAGCGCCGCGGCCGGCTGGAGCGGACGCACGTGATCTTCCGTGACAACACGCACCTGCTCCACGTGATCGAGCGGATCGTCTCGACGATTGGCCGCCGCATCGACGAGTCCTCACCCATGGTGGACGCCCGGCTCACCGACGGATCCCGCGTCAACGCCATCATCCCGCCACTGGCCCTGGACGGGCCCGTGCTCTCCATCCGGCGCTTCGCCGCGGATCCATACCGGATGAACGACCTCGTCGAGTTCGGCACGGTCACTCCGGCCCTGGCCGAGATCCTTCGGGCGGCGGTGCAGGTTCGGCTCAATATCCTCGTGGCGGGTGGAACCGGCGCCGGGAAGACCACGCTGCTGAACGTCCTCTCTAACGCGATCCCCAACACCGAGCGGATCGTCACGATCGAGGACTCGGCCGAGCTCCAGCTTCAGCAGGACCACGTGGTGCGACTTGAGACCCGGCCGCCCAACGTCGAAGGACAGGGCACGGTGACCCAGCGAGATCTCGTGCGCAACGCCCTCCGCATGAGGCCGGACCGGATCGTGGTCGGTGAGGTCCGCGGGCCCGAGGTGCTGGACATGCTGCAGGCCATGAACACCGGCCACGACGGCTCGCTCTCGACGGTTCACGCCAATTCGGCGCGCGATGCCCTGTCACGACTCGAGACCATGGTGCTCATGTCGGGCATCGCCCTCCCCGTTCGCGCCATGCGCGACTACATCGCCGCGGCGCTGGATCTGGTCGTCCACCTGTCGCGTCTCTCGGACGGCACCCGCCGGGTCGTTCGGGTCACCGAGGTCGTCGGGATGGAAGAGGACGTGGTGACGACGCAAGACATCTTCCTTTTCGAGCAGCAAGGGATCGACGCGGACGGCCGGGTTCTCGGGTTTCACCGCGCGACCGGCGTGCGGCCACATTTCACGGATCGGCTCGACCGGGCCGGCATCCGGCTCGACGCCGAGATCTTCAACCCCTCGCGGCGGCAGGCGGTGCGGTGATGGTCCTAGTCGCCTCCCTTCTGGTCTTCCTGTTCGTCGTGGTCCTGGTCGTCGGGATCTGGTGGATCTCCAAGGCCGACCGGACGGTGCGCGACCGCCTGCGGCAGGCCAGGCCGCGCGCCTCCGGCGTTAAGATCCTCCGCCCCGAGCGGGATGCGAAGCGGGGGATGGCAGGAGTTTTCGGTGATGCCGGTCTTCCGCAGCGCTTGGCGCGCCTCGCCATGGAGGCCGGCTACAAGGCGACCGCGAGCGATCTGATGCTCGTGACGGTCGCCTGCGCGGCAGTCGGCGGGGCTGCCGCCTGGCTGCGGACCGGCGGGCTGTTCTGGGGCGTTGCCACTGCGGTGGGAACGGGCAGCCTCCCCGCCGTGTATCTGCTCTACAAGCGCGCGCGGCGCATCACCCGCTTCCAAACACAGTTCCCGGACACGCTCGACATGATCACCCGGGCCATCCGGGCCGGCAACGCGCTGAGCGGCGCGATCAACCTGGTCGGGCAGGAGATGCCGGATCCCATGGGCCAGGAGTTCAGGCAGGTGGACGACGAGATCCGGCTCGGGACGGAACCCGGGGAAGCGCTCGCCGGCCTCGAGACCCGGATGCCCATCGAGGACGTGCGCTTCTTCTGCACCGCTATCCGGATCCAGCGCAGCGCAGGCGGCAACCTGGCCGAGATCCTCGAGCGGCTGGCCGAAGTCATCCGGGAGCGCTTCAAGATCCTGAGCTATGCGCGGGTTCTCTCGTCGCAGCACAAATGGTCGGCGGTCTGCGTGGGATTGAGCCCGGCCATCTTCGGAATCATGTTCCAACTCTTGCATCCGGGATACTTCGACGCCATGCTGAAAGATCCCATCGGTCCCTACCTGATCGCGATTGGCCTCGTTTTCGAGGTGATCGGCTTCTTCGTGATCTGGCGCATCGCCCAGATCAAGGTCTGATGCCATGAGCACCCTGACGGTGGCTATCCTCTCCTTCGTGATCGTGGCGGGTGTCACCCTGCTCGCCGGTATGATCTTGATGCGCTTCTGGCCCGCACTGCAGCGCGAGCGCTTCGCTCGGGCGGGCGCCGCGACAGCGGGGGATTCCACCTCCGTCCTCCGGTGGAGCGAGGAGCCCGGATCCGGCTGGGAGCGCACCATCGAGAAGATCGGGCGCGCCGTCGGCGGTTCGGAGGAGAGCGCGCCGAGCAAGTATCGCAAGCGTCTGATCTGGGCGGGCTACCACGAGCCGCGGGCCGTCCTGCTCTTCCTTGGCGCCAAGGTCGCCCTCGGGGCCGGTCTCGGCTCGTTCTACTTCCTGTACAGTCTCGCGGCCCTCAACGCGGTGCCGTTTCCCCGGATGCTGGCGGTCTCCCTGATCCTGGGTGTGATCGGTTTCTTCCTTCCCGACTACTGGCTCTACAACCGCATCAAGGTGCGCCGGCGGGAAATCATCCACGCCCTACCGGACGTGCTCGATCTCCTGATGGTCTGCGTGGAGGCAGGCCTGGGCTTCGACGCCGCGGTGGCCCGGGTCGCCGAGCAACCCACGAAGCAGAACAGCCCGCTCCACAGGGAGCTGCTCCGCATGCACCTGGAGGTGCGCGCGGGCCGGCCGCGGCAGGAAGCCTTGCGGGTCCTGGCCGAGCGGTCAGGGGTCGAGGAGCTGCGGTCGATCGTGGGCGCGTTCATCCAGACGGAGAAGCTCGGCACCCCGTTGGGGAAAACGCTGCGCGTCCATGCCGATGCTGCCCGGGTCCAGCGTCGACACCGGGCGGAGGAGCAGGCCCACCTGGCGCCTCTGAAGATGCTGTTCCCGACCGTGTTCTTCCTGATGCCCGCGTTCTTCCTCGTCACCCTGGCCCCTTCATTGCTGGGCCTGATGAAGCTACTCAAAGCGATCAGCCATTGACCACGGAGGCAAGTCGAATGACGCGAAAGACAGCCCTCTCGTTGCTCCTCGCCGCCACCCTCGCCGGCTCGGCGGGTAGCGCGGCCGCCCAGGACGTCACGGCCGCAGTGCGTACCTGGAGCGGACAGTCGTGGCAGGTCACCCAACCCTCGCTCGAGGTCTTCTACACCATCGTATCGAAGACCCAAGAGAGCGCTGGGGGTGGCGGAGCCGGAACCTCGGTCGGGCAGTTCGGCAGCATGGCGACGCTCGGACTCGCCGGGCTTGACCGCCAGTACGTCGACCCGTCTCTCTTCACCCTCAACCGCCTCTTCGGGCGCCAGGCCCCAGACACCATCCAGGGCCACCGGCAGGCCCAGGAGATCACGGTCTACCGGGGCGGCGTGGCCATCCAGATCGCCGTCTCCAGCATCGCGAGTCTTGCCTTCGCGCGCGAGCCGGTCCAGGACAGTTCGCTGCCCCCGTACATCGCGCCTAAGCATGTCAGGTCGGCCGCAACCGTGCTCCTGACCGACGGAACCCGGGTCGACGCCGACTACGTGAACCTGGGCGGCATGCTCCTGCGGGGCGCGATACCGGGCGGGCGCGTCGACATTCCCTGGCAGGACATCGAGACGCTCGAATTCCGCCGCTGACGACCGGCATGGGAGGCGCGCGATGAAACCAAGTTGGCTCCGCGACCAGCGCGGCAGCATTCTGCTCTTCACCACCGTTCTGGTCGTCCCGCTGATGCTCATCATCAGCGGTCTGGCCCTCGATCTTTCGTACTACGGCACGGTGGACGACCAACTCCAACGGTCGATGGATGCCGCGGCCCTCGCGGGCGCCGGCAAGCTCGGGTTCGACGACTCCGTCTTCCCGACCGTGCGGTCGTTCGCCCAGACCTACGCGTCCATCAACCACTTCAAATCGGGCACGATCAGTCTCGACCTGAACACCGCCAACAACCCGAGCGGCAACATCGTGCTCGGGATCTGGAACGCCGGCACGTTCACCCCCTCGCTGGACGGCAGCAGGGTGAACGCCGTCCGCTGCCAGTACTCCACGACCGTACCCACGTCGTTCCTGAGGCTGATCGGCATCAACAGCCTCGCCGCGGCCGCCGGCGCGGTGGCGATCGCCAATCCGCCGGTCACACCGGGGTGCGGCACGCCGATCCTTCCGATCGCTGTTGTGCCCTGCTCCTTTCAGGATGCTGGTGGAGGCTTTAACAATAGCAACGGGTGTGGAGCCGCTCTCACATGGATCTCCTCGGCAAAGTGTACGTCCCAGGGTGGCCCACAGTTTTGCAACACTGCGGCCTGGGCAAGTTTGGATGGAAGCACTCCAAATGCGACGTACATTGAAAATGCAATTAACAACACCAAGAGTAAAAATCCGACCTGTAACGCGACGAAGGGAAGCGGCCAGACCACCCCCGTCAACAATGGGATGATCACGGGCAAGGCGTTCGAGACGCTCAAGGCAGCGTACTTGGCAGAGCGGACGTCGACACTTCCTAGTGGTGACGTGCAGGGGCCCGACGGTAGCGGCGGCATGAAAGTTATCTACGCAGCCTCGAAGGGGGGGTGGGAGACCGGCGTGATGCTGATCAAGCCGAATTCCTGCCCGCCAGGGCCGCTCAGCGGCGAACAGTCAGTGGTGACCTATAGCAAGTTTGTCGTGACCCAAGTCTATGACGGCAACGACAAGAAGGATGGATACTGCATGACCATGCCGAATCCCGACCCGCAGGCCAATCCTTACTGCAAGAATCCCAAGGCGGGCGAAACTGGGGTCTTCGGGTACTTCCGCTGCGACCAGCTCGGCCATGTGGCCACGCTGGATCCGGTGCCGCGGGCGGCTCTGGCCACGAGATTGAGGCTCGTCCGGTGAGCCATCGACGTCTCGGCTGGCTGCTGCTCCCGGTGTTGCTCGGGAGTGGCGGCTGCGTCACCGGCGGCCTCGCCGCGATGGGTCCGATCATGGGCCCGCTCGCGGCCATCGGTGATCGGACGGTCGAGCGAACGATCCCCGCAGATCTGTCCACGACGTGGGGGGCGACGGTCGATGCTCTGGCCCGGATGGCGGTGCGCGTGGAGCAAATGGAGAAGTCGGGTGACCAGTGGCACCTGACCGGAACCTACGAAGCCATCACGGTGCACGGGACTCTCGAGCGCGTCACCGCCAGCATGACCAGAGTCTCGATACGGGTTGAGGCCGGGCGGCTCTATGCCGACAAGCGGACCGCCGACGAGCTGCTGAACCAGGTCGGCGCGTCGCTCGCGAACCTCACCAATCCCGGCTCTCGGGAAGCCAAAGCCGACGCCTCCGCGGGGCGCCTCGAGGCCTTGCGGCAGGCCATCGAGCGGCTGGAGGGGAAGGTCGACAAAGGCCAGGGCGGGCGCGAGCTGGCGCAGCCTGGACGCCGTGATGATGGCCCAGCATCGCCGCCAGCTATCGTGACCAGCCCCATCATCACGGTGCCGGCCTCGGCGGGGGTGGCCACCATTCCGGGGCCGCTTCCAACCCTGGTGCAGGCGCCGGCCCTCCGACGTGACGAGCAGCATGTGGGCGTCAAGGAGGAGCGCCAGGATTCGATCCGCGACATCATGGCCGACCCTCTTCGCTCCGTCGACGTCCTGAGACCCGTAGAGGGCCTGACGATCCGGCCGGCCAGTAGCGGCGCTGCTTCACGTCCGGTCCTCCCATGAGCACGCCGGAACACCTCGCCGAGTCAGGGGACGGATGGCTACGCCGGCTTCGGCGATACTCGCCCTTCAACCGGAGCCACGGGCTCAGACGTCTTCCGGACGATGTGATTGGCGCCGCCGTAGTCTGCTCCGTGCTTTTCCATGCAGTCATGGTCTTCGGGCTCGTCCGGGCCATGCAGGCCCCGCGATGGTCCCCAGGGGCCGAGATTTCCCTCGTCAGCCTGGCCGACCTCGTCGCCTCCGTGCCTGAGCGGACTCGAGCCGCCGAGGCCCAGACCGATCGGCCTGGCGGACACGCGGCGCCAGCGCCCGTACCACCACCGGCGATTCGAACCGCTTTATCGTCCTCGCCGTCGCCATTGCCGGAGCCCCGGTTACCAGAGGTCGCGAAACCCTTGGTCGAGAGTAGCCTTCGCACGTCGACCCCGAAGGCGACCATCGTGGGGACGCCAGCCGAGTCCCACGAGAGGCTGCCAGCCATGGCCGCACCGCCCGCTCCAGCCGAGCACGGACCGGTGGCCATGGTCACACCTCCCATCGTGGACACTCCTCTCGACGCCGGTTGGCCCGAGCCGCCTCCACTGTCCGCCCACGAACCTGCGAAGGCGACCCCATCGCCTTCGGTCCCCGTCGCGGCCCAGGTCGCCGCGGCCGCCCGCGAGCTGACGCCTGCATTGATGGTCCCGAGCGCGACGCGCGTGGAAACCCCTCCGGCGCCCGCCCGACCGCGGATCGAACCTGCACCCGCGTCGGCAGCCGTCGGGGCACCCCCTGGGCCAGCCGGTTCGCCGCTCACCGTCCAGGAGCCGCTCAAACCCCTTCTTGCGACCGGACAGCCGGTCGCGGAGGCCGCAGACCGCGCTCGACCTGCATCACCGCTCGGTATGGGGTCCAGTCCGCTCCTGGTGCGCCTCGATGGGCCGAGGCAGCGCGTGACCGATCAGCCCAACCAGACGATCTCGGGACGGCTGCTGGGCGGCACTGCCGAGCGGGTCGTGCTCTACGTCAACGGGCAGGCCATCACGATGAGCCCGACCCTGCGCACCTTCGAGATCTCGGTGCCGCTGCAGCCCGGCTCCAACAGCGTTCGGGCCGTCGCCGTAGACTCCGCGGGGCTCGAAGCCGATGACCTGATCGCGGTCCAGTACGTGACACCGCCGTTGACAAACCGCATCGTCCTGGCGACCCCGGATGATGGACTCACGCTCGGGCCCGAGGATCCGCCGGTCGTCGTGGTCGAGGGCGAGGTGGAAGACAAGACCATCGATACCGTGTGGGTCGTGGGGAACGATCGGCGCGTCCCGGTGACGACCCGGGACGGGCACTTCCGCCAGGTGCTCGTGGTCTCCGAGCCGGTGCTGCGCCTGTGGGCCGAAGCTTCCGTGAATGGAAGCCCGCTTCAACGGAGCAAGACCGTGACGGTCCGCAGCAACGGCAGCGCCACCCCGACCGGGATCCTCATCGTGCAGTGGCCGCGCGGAATGGATCCCGTCGACGTGGAAGTCAGCGCCACCTGGCGGTCCCACGCGGACCGCCTCGACATCCCCGCGCAGACGGTGAGCTTGCCGGCGCTCGCCGGGGCCGGCAAAAGCACGCTCTCGGATGTCTTCTACCTGAGGGGCGTGAAGCCGGGCGTCTACACGTTGACCATGCGCGGGCGCGGCACGCTTCCGCCGAGCGACGTTCGCTCAACATTCTACTTTCCGGGGAAGGCCGGATTCAGCGAGTGTCCGCTCCGTCCCGCCCGCCTCGGCAGCGGACGCACGGTGCTCGCCAAGGTTCTGCTGCCCTACGGGGTCCTTTGGAGCCAGGACGACTGGTTCAGCGGCGTGAGCGAGAGCGTGGACACGGTGACGAAGTTCCGGGTACCGGAAGGCATCAGCTGGGTCGAGCGACGGGCCGATCTGCCATGAGCCGACGGGGCGCGGTCCTCATCCCACTTCTGGGGCTGATGCTGCTGGGTGCCGGCAAGGCCACGGTGGCGGACCTCAACGAGGCAGGGAAGGCCGCCTATGCCCGGGGAGATTTCGCCACCGCCGAGCGCCTGTTCGGCCAGGCTCTCGTCAAGGCGCCGGATGAGCCGCTGCTCTACTACCACCGGGGTATCGCCCTGATGCGCCTGTCCCGTTGGCAAGAGGCCTCGACCGCGTTTCAGGCCGCGCTCCGGCTGAACCCCTCTCCCGAAGTCGCGCAGCCCGCGCGGGAGGGCCTCCGCTCGATCGCCCCGTTGCTGCGCGAGGCCGCAGCCCAGAGGGCCACCCCGGACGACACGGCCGTCACGCTCCGCCGGATCGGAGGCAACTGGTTCGCGGAGGTGCGCCTCAACAACGCCCGGACTGCGCAGTTCCTCGTGGATACGGGCGCCACGACCTGTGTGATCTCACCCAATCTCGCCGGCGCCCTCGACATCCGCCCGGAGCGCCACTCCAGTCCGGTTCCGTTGCAGACGATCTCCGGCCTCACCAGTGGTCACGTGGTCACGATTCCGTCGCTGCGAGTGGGCGAGGTGGAAGCGCAGGACGTGGTCGCGGTGGTTCACGACGTGGGCCCATCCATGGACGGCATCCTCGGCAACACCTTCCTGTCACGCTTCACGGTGACCCTCGACCCGGAGCGCGGGCTCCTCCGGCTGAGCGCCCGATGAGACCGCGCGGGCCCCAGGCGGTGAATTTGCTTCAGATTCAGGAGGGCTCAGCCGGCGGAGAGGCCCTTTCGCAGACCTGGCAGCCCGCGCGAGCGCGCCGAATACCGTGGCAATCGCTGACGATGGTCGCCGTCGTGATGAGCGTCGCTCTCTACCGGTTTTCGTTCACGGTCGCCGACCCCGATCTGTGGGGCCACGTCAAGTTCGGCGAGACGATATGGAATGCAGGCCGCGTGGCAATCCCGGATCCGTTCTCGTACCTGACGGCGGGACGGCTCTGGCTCGACCACGAGTGGCTCTCGGAGGTCATCTTCTACCTGGTGTTTGCCGCGGCGGGACCGGCCGGCCTGATCGTGATGAAAGCCCTCCTCGGCCTGGGTTTGATGGGCGTCCTCTACCGACATCTCGGCCGTCAGGGTCTCAGCGACCTCCGGGCCGGTTTTCTCGTTCTCGCCGCGGTTCATTTCTTCCTCATGTCCCTTGTCACGGTTCGGACGCTCATCTTCTCGTATCCGCTCTTCCTCCTCGTCCTAGCGCTGCTTCACCGAATGGCCCACGGCAGGCCGCGATGGATGTGGAGCGTTCCTCCAGTCTTCGCCCTCTGGGCGAACCTGCACCCCGCGTTCCTCGCCGGGCTCGGGATCATCGGAATATGGGCAGCCGTCGAGACGTGGGCGCGGCTGATCGACCGACGATCGGTCGCGATCGGCCGCCCGACGATGGGCGAGATCATTCTCTTGCCGATCGCGTGCGGATTGGCAACCCTGCTGAATCCGTTCGGTCTGACGCTGTGGAGTCTCCTCCGGGAAACGGCCTTCGGATCTCGGCCCGACATCACCGAATGGCAGCCCCTCGTGCTCATGACCCCCTTCGGGCTCGCCTACGCGGCTCTCGTGGCCCTCGCACTCTGGGGTCTCATCTATAGTCGACGACCGCGCCGCGCCTCCCTCATGGCCGTCCTCGTCGTCGCGGCTCTGCTCCCGTTGGTCGCTATCCGCCACACCCCGCTGGCGGTTCTCGCCATCACAGTCCTCGCCGGCGAGCACATGGGCGACGCGTGGGATCGTTGGCTGTGGAGTCGATCCGCCTCCCGATCCGGGAGCCGGCTCTCCGAGGCAGGGCTGCCGGCAGCGGCTCTCGTCGCGGGACTCTTTCTCGCCGTCTCGGCGCTGCCGCACTTCACCTGCATCCGCATCGCGCCGGCCATCGGCGGAAGCTACCCCGCGCGCGCGGTGGGACTCATCAAGGAGAGCGGGGTTGCCGGCAACCTGGCGATCGACTTCGACTGGGGTGAGTATGCCCTCTATCATCTGAGCCCAGCCGTGAAGGTATCCATGGACGGCCGTCGCGAGACAGCCTACGGTCAGCCGACCTATCTCGAGAGCCTGGCCTTCCGCTTCGGCCAGGGACAGTGGAACGCCGTCCTCGAGAATCCCGAGACGCAGATGGCGCTGGTCAAGACCGGCTTTGCTCCGTACAACTTGATGAAGCTCGAGCCCGGCTGGCGATTGATCTACCGGGATTCGCTCGCGGCCCTGTTTGCCCGCGAGGGCCTGCCGATCGTGGACGCCCTCGAGCGGACCGCCGCGCCAAGTCTTCCGCCCGACGGCGCCGGGCTGTGTTTCCCCTGACCGGAGCTCACGACGGAGTGGATCAGCCACCGGTCGCGAGCAGACCGGCCCCGATAAGCGCGATCAGCGAGCCGATCGGCAGAGTCTTGCGCCGTTCAGCGCGTCCGGTGATCAGGAGGTACAGCAACACGACCCCGCCTCCGAGTTGCGAGAGCGCGAAGGCGATCAGGGCCGGCTTCCAGCCGAGCGCGCTGCCCACCAAGGCTACCAGCTTGATATCCCCGCCGCCGATTCCTCCCCGGGTCACTAGCGCGAGCAGAAGCAGCAGTCCACCCCCCACCAGAATGCCCAGGCCCGCCTCTACTAGCCCGGCCTTGCCCCCGGAGACGGCAGCGAGAACCAGCGCATACACCATGGAAGGCAAAGTTACGACGTCGGGAATCGTCTTGGTCATGAGATCAACGACGACGACCACCGCGAGCGCACCGAGCAGCGGCAGGAGCGCCAGCCACCGGGGCGTGAGACCGAGTCGCTGAAGAGCTACCAGAGCAAACACCAGGCCCAGGGCCATCACCGCAGCCAGCGGCCCCGGACGGATGAGCGGCGCCAGCGGGTTCCCTATCTGGTCGTGGGTGGTGGTAGACGCGAAGGTGACCCGGGATCCAGCCGAGGCGCGTGACGATACTCGCGAAGCTGCTCCTCGAACTGGGCGTCCCCGCGCCGGCCGATCCACTTCACGTAGAAGCGAACGTCCGGAGCATACCAGTATTCGTCGACGTCTCGCCGATCGGTCTCGCGAACTACCTTCACGGCGTTGAACCGGCCCGCGGGAACTTCGACGACCTCGGTGGTCACGACGGAGAACCGGTCGGTGACTTCGCTCCTGCCCTTTCCGTCTTCATACGTGGCGTGATGCGTCCACCGCTGCCCCTCCTCCAGCGGCCAGACGAACCAGGGCTCCGGTGGACTCATGCGCGACTCGACCTTCTGCTCGCGCATCGTACCCGCCCATTGAATGTCCCGGGTGTAGAAGTGCTCCAGATCCCCGACCCGGACCAGATAGAACCTCACCTTGTTGATCTCCCGGATCTCGACCACTTCCACGGTCTTCGCGCCAGCCTCCGAACCGCTCGTCCATCCGTAGACCCATCGGTCCCCAGGTCGCCACTCCGGGGGGGCGCTGACGACCATCGGCGGCGACACCGCGGCAGCCGGGGCGGTGGGGGTGGTCGCCGTCGTCGTGCAGCCCCCGATAGCGATCCCGAGGGTAGCCAGACCCGCGGCACAGGCCCTACGTGGTGCCGGGAGAAGGTCGCGCACCATGTACGCTATAGTCTCATGGTCGGTTCTCGCACTCGCCATACTTTAGGACGTCGACTGACCGAGAAAATCAGGCGCTCGACGGCGGCGTTGTGGTAGAAGGGTCGCCGAGGGCAGAGGAGAGCACGACAGCCACGTCGATCGGAGGTCGCTATGAAGGCTCTGGGAATCGTCGCCATCTTTGCCGGGTTCTGGTCATCATCCTGGCGTTCACCGATGTGATCGGGCAAGGCGCGGGTGGGCGGTGATCATCGCGGCGATCATTCTCCTAGCCGCCGGCTACTTCCTCTACAAGCGAAGCCTGCGCCCGCCCGCGTAGCGGCATCGTGACGGTTCGGGATCGACTCCCACTCCGTCCTCGAACGCCATGACCGCGAGTCCCGGAAACGCACGCACGGGGACGCGCAGAGGAATGCGAGCCATGTCTGAACACGGGTCCGGGACCCCCCGGTCGCCGCGCGCCACGAAACCGACTCCGAGGACGCGGCGCGCCGATCAGCCAGTCGTGGAGGTATTTTTCATCCTCGGGGCGATCCTGGTCCTGGTGGGCTTTCTCTACTCTCTTGCCCGGTCGTGGCCATCGTTCGATCCCCTGGCCCTGGCGACGCTGGTAGGCATCGGCCTACTTCTGGTGGTCGTCTGCGAGCGCATGCGTCTGGTACTTCATGAGCTCCGCGTACTGAATTCGCTCATGCGGACCGCGATCGCCGACACACAGCAAGAGCCCCCGGGGACGTAGCCGGCAACATCCGAGACCGCGGAGATCGCGGTCAGTGTAACGCGCTCGAGCAGTCGCCGGAGGGGTCTCTGCCAGCCTGGATGGTCGAGCTTGTCTTGCTTGCGCTCGCGTTGGCGCTCGCGCTCATCCGACCCGGAATCGGCTCGAGATGGCTCGAGAAGGTGGAGCGCGGGCTGAATCGGCTTGCGCGGCGTCGTGCGCTCGCCGTGGTGACGGTGGGCGCCACCGCCCTGATCGCCCGGCTCGCACTGTTGCCCCTCATGCCGATCCCGGAGCCTGACGTCCACGACGAGTTCAGCCATCTGCTCACCGCCGACACATTCGCCAGCGGCCGGCTTACGAACCCCACGCCGCCGATGTGGACGCATTTCGAGAGCTTCCACATCATGTTGCGACCGACCTACGCGTCCATGTATCCACCCGCGCAAGCTCTCGTGCTTGCCGGCGGCATCTTGCTCGGACACCCCTGGTTCGGAGTCTGGCTTTCCATCGGCGCGCTATGCGCGGCGGTTTGCTGGATGCTACAGGGCTGGTTTCCGCCGGGCTGGGCACTCTTCGGCGGGATGCTCGCCATTCTGCGTTTCGGGCTGTCGGGGTACTGGGTGAACAGCTACATGGGCGGCGCGGTGGCCGGCGTCGGCGGCGCGCTGATCCTGGGAGCGCTGCCCCGGCTCAAGAAGGAGGCCCGGACCCGGGACGCGCTGCTCATGGGTGCGGGCCTGGTCCTCCTCGCCAACAGCCGGGCATACGAGGGACTCGTCCTCAGCCTGCCGGTCGGTGTGGCGCTCGTCGCATGGTTGCTCACGAGTCGTCGCCCCGCCCTCAAGGATCGCGCGCTCCGGGTGGCCTTGCCCATCGTTCTCGTCCTGGCCCTGGCCGGGACCGCGATGGGATACTACTTCTGGCGCGTGACCGGTCATCCCTTCCGCATGCCGTACGAGGTGGCCCGTGCGACGTATGCCACCGCACCGATATTTCTCTGGCAGTCTTCACGACCGGAGCCGACCTATCGTCATGCAGTGATGCGGGAGTTCTACAAGCGCTACGAGCAGGATTTCTACGAAACCGAGATCGGGAGCCTCCGGGAACTGATCATCACGAAGCTGGCCTTCACGACGGCCTTTGTCGCCTTCTATTTCGGCCCCGCGCTGCTCCTGGTCCTCTTGATGTTCCCGCAGACATTCAGCGACCGGCGAGTGCGGTTCCTGGTCATCGCCGGAGCGGTCGTGATCGCCGGACTCGCGGTGGAGGTCTTCTTCATTCCCCACTACGCCGCTCCGCTAATCAGCCTCGGTCTCGCGCTGGTGGTCCAAGCCCTCCGTCACCTGGGGCAGTGGCGATGGCGGGCGCAGCGGGCCGGCGCGCTGCTCGTCCGCCTCCTCCCGATCGTGAGCGCAGCAGCGCTGGCACTCCGTTTGGCCGCGCCGGGACTGGGATGGCCTCTCGCGGAGACGACCCTCTGGTGGGCACGGCTCACGCCGAGCTCCCGCCCGCTCGAGCGCGCGCACCTGCTCGCCGATCTCCAGCGACTCGACGGCGACCACCTCGTCATCGTTCGCTATGGCCCGGCGCACGACCCCGGCCGGCAACTCGAATGGGTGTACAACGCGGCGGACATCCCGGGAGCCAAGGTGATCTGGGCGCGTGACATGGGCGAGCACGAGAACGCCAAACTGATCGACCACTATCGTCATCGGCGCGTCTGGCTGGTCGAGCCCGACCTGCCGCCGGTTCGCCTGGAGCCCTACCGGCTCCCGCGTGGGGCTCAACGCCCCGCCGGTTGAAGGCGACGCGGTCGGCTCGGCCGATCGTCGTCGTACCTTGAAGATTCGGGAGCGTTCCGGTTTAGACTGAGCCATTGACTGCGAAGACGCGCCCGGGCTCCGGGCCTGATGCGTCCATACCGAGAGTCCAACGACCTCAGCGAAGAGGACACCATGTCGCCAGGACACGACGATCCGCGCTGGCCAACCCGTCGCGACGTACGAGATAGGGACGTCCTGACGGGCCCGTCTCCTTCCTCCGATCTACTTGAAGGGCCACCGGCCGATCCGTTTCTTCCACCCCTACCGACGACGGCCGAAGACTCCGGCCTGGACCTCGGCTTCCTGACCGACCTCGCGCTCAAGACGGCCTATGCGGACACGAACTGCACCACCCAGAGGGCGGCCCAGCAGCTCGCCCTGCCGGTCGGCATCGTCGACGTTCTACTTCAGCATCTCTACCGCGAGCACTTCATCGAGATCCGGGAGACACTCTCGCAGCAGAATCGCCGGTATGCGATGCTCGATCGCGGTTGGGAGCGCGTGCGCCGCCTCCTGGACCTGAACGCCTACATCGGCGCCGCGCCGGTCTCCCTCAGCGCGTACAGCGCCATGGTGAGGCGCCAGGAAGAGCGCCGACCCCCGGTCGATGACGGGGCCATCCGGTCCGCTCTTGCCGACCTCGTCCTGCCCGAGTCCACGCTTCAGGTGCTCGGGGTGGTGGCCAACTCCCGACGGAGCCTGTTCATCACGGGCGCGCCAGGCAACGGCAAGACCTCGATCGCCCGAGCCCTCCACGCGGCTCTTCGGGGCGACATCTGGATACCGCGGGCCATCGAGGTGGACGGCCACGTCATCAACGTATTCGATTCGCACAATCATGCGCCGGTCGACCCACCGCCCACCGCTCCTCACGATCAGCGCTGGATCAAGATTCGGCGGCCGCTCGTGGTCGTGGGAGGAGAGCTCACCATCGAGAGCATGGACCTGACCTACGACCAGACCGTGAAGTTCTACGAGGCTCCGTTTCAGATCAAGTCCAATGGCGGCAGCCTGCTGATCGATGATTTCGGACGCCAGAGGATACAGCCACGGGATCTCTTCAATCGCTGGATCATTCCCCTGGAGAATCGCGTCGACTACCTGACCCTGCATACCGGCAAGAAGATCCAGGTGCCGTTCGAACAGCAGCTGATCTTCGCGAGCAACCTGAGCTCCTCTGACTTCGGCGAGGAGGCCTTCCTCCGGAGGCTCGGCTACCGTCTCGCCGTAGACCCCCCCAGCCCCCAGGTCTACGCGCGGATATTCCAGAATTACGTCGAGGCACAGCGGCTCCGTTACGATCCTCGACTCGTCGAGGCGCTCCTCGCCCGCTACCAGCAGGAGGAGCGAGAGATGAGGTCCTGCCAGCCGCGCGATCTCGTCGACCGCTGCCGCGACATCTGTCGCTACGAGAACCGTCCTTTTGCCTTGACCAGGGAGCTCTTCGACCGCGCGTGGCTGTACTACTTCGGCGCGCAGGCCTCCTGAGCGCTCAGGCGCTCTCGGCTGGCACTGCCCGCCCCGGAGCGGTCATCGCCGCCCAGATCTGGTACACACCGAGTCCAACCAGCACCAGTGTATACAGCTGCAGGGTCCTGTTGACCCCGATAGGTACCGGCGGGATCCACGGCACGACGTAAAGGAGAACGAAGAGGATTCGGACCGCCCGCGGTATCGCGTCCCACCTCGGGTAGAGCGCACCGGCCGTGAGCACTATCCCGAGCACGACGATCGTCGTATCGTACGGGGCCACGTAGACATTCAGGACCATCGTCCACGTGAGGGTGGCGGCCCACGTGAGGCCCGACTCCACCGCGCCCTCGCGTCGTCGGGCTCGCCACAGCTTGACCAGCCACGGCAGCACGCCCGCCGTCACCACCGCCAGGACGACCAACGCCCACTGCCCACGGCCCCCGACGGCTAAGCGAACGAACGAGTTGAGGTCGACATAGTCCGAGAGCAGGAAGGAGTTGCGCGGGCCCGTTGCCATCGTTCCGAAGCGGAGCAGCATCGCCACGTAGTCGGCGTATCCCCGCCACCCCACCACCAGCATTGACACCGCGCCGAGCACCGCGGTGCCTGCGCCGAACCCGACCAGGATGCGGCGGCGGCATCCGATGACTAGCATCGGGAGCAGGAGCCCGAGCAGCGTCGGCTTCGAGAGGCACAGGGACAACGCGATCCCGGCCCAGTAGTCTTGCCGCCGGCGCTGACACCACAGTGCGGCGGCCATCCAGAAGAACGTCAGGGCGGCCACCTGCCCGCGAGCGATGCTGTCCACCGCCACCGGCCGGAACGACAGCATCAGGAGCAACGCGAGCGGCAGCTGACGCCATGTCAGCGAGTCGCTCGCCCACCACACGAGGGTGAATCCCAGGCCGAACAGAACTAGGGAGAACAGCTGCCATGCCACGAGCGCCGACTCGAATGGCAGCAGCGCAAAAGGTCGAAACGCGATCGCCTCGAAGGGCGCGTGAGCGTAGAACTGTTTCACCTCCGCGGGCAACGCCGGGAACAGCGAGTGGTACGTGCCATTGAAGGACTCCGGGGCGTAGAGAATTTCGGGTGAGTGGTTGAGGACATACCCGACCGTGTAGAATGCCATGAACTCCCGCAGCAGAGGTCTTCCCGATCGCAGCGCGTCGGTCTGGCTCTGAGCAAGTACCCAAAGGATTGCGATCGAGAGCGTCGCGGCTGCGACCTGCCACGGTCTCACTCGGAACGGCTCAGGGCCCGCCCGGACCACTGGGTTCACTGGTCCTTTCGGAGATCACGACCGATACCGTACCGAAGCGTCCGATCGGACGAGACGAAAACCCCATGGGCCCGAGCGTATGCTCGAGCAATTCCCGAAACGAAACAGACCGCCCGTGAAAGAAGTCGTGTGTGTTGACCACGAGAACGAAGGGCCCGCGTTCCCTGGCCAGCATCATCGAGACTTGCCGGAGGTAGCCGGTGCCCTCGTCGCCCAGGTCGTACGGCAGTGGAATCGCCGGGCCCGGCACGCGATAGAACGCGACCGGCGCGACGAGGTAGCCTGCCTCCTCCGGGTCCAGGGGCCATCGGAGACGAGCCGATTCGATGAATGTCGCGCCAACGAGCACCGGCACCGGCTTCCCGTTGGTCGCGTCGGCCGCGGCATGCAGCGCCATCCGCCAATCTTCCATCCGCTCGACACCGACCCCCATCCCGAGCACGGACAGGCCGGCCACAATCGTCACCAGCACCAGCCGGATACGGGAGCTTCGGACGCCCCTGATCGTCCACGCCATGATCAGAGCGATGGCGGGTGCCGCGCACAGAAAGTACCTGGACACGAGCACCGTCGGGCTCATCCATCGTGCCGCGGCCACGACCATGATGACCGGCATCGCGGCCCAGCACGACAGGAGTACCAGTGGCGCCGGCACACGCAGGTAGTGGGCTGGCAGGCGCCGCTCGAGCAGGGCGCCGCCGGCGACGATCGCCAGCGGCGCGACAGCGAATCGTATGTTCCCCCAGCCGCGGAATGGCGCGCCGCTCACGGCGGACATCCACATCCGTCGCTGCCACACCGGGGGTAATGCCACGGCCAGGGGCACCAGCAGCAGTCCGATGGCACCGGCCGTGACCACGGCGCTTGACCAGCCGATGGGCGCAGTGCCACGCCGCGCACGGTCGACCGCGTGGACGACATGGACGACGAACATGATGGCGAACAGTGGCTGAATGTAGACAGTCAGCGCGCTCAGCATCACATACGTGGCCCAGTCCACCGGATGCCGGCGACCCGAGCCAGCGATCCAGGGCCACGAACGCGGCGATCAGCACCAGGAGCCCGATCGCATAGCCGCGCGCCGTGATGGCCGCGTCGGCCACGAGCCAGTAGCTCGCGAAGCACACGGCCGCGAGCGCCCCCATCTCCCGGTCCACGAATCGGGACCCAGCCGGTAGACCAGCGCCGTCGATGCCGCGGCCGCGAGAATCGACGGAATCCGAAGCACCCATTCCGTCGCCCCGCCCGCCGCGACCGCCGCCCACGCGACCACGAAACAGGCGGGGGACTGCGCGTTGTAGTGCAGCGACCGTCTGAACAGCGCCGGCAAGTCGTCCTTCACCACCCAGTAGGTGATCGTCTCGTCGAGCCAGAAGCTCGACCAAAGGGGCAAGATCCAGAGCACCACCACCGACACCGTCAACACACCGGCGAGATACACCATCCGCTTCGGTTCCGACGGGAACCCAGATTGGTGCATGCGTTCCGCGCCATCATCGCCACCTACGCTGCTAGCGGTCAGGCCTGACATCTCCATCGAAACTCCAGGGTGGCGCCGACGCCTTCACTCATCCGGTCATCGTCTCCGGCCGACGCTCGAAGGCGATGTTCTGGCCCGAGACCCAACCGAGGTCGCGGAGGCCGGCCTCCAACGCACTAAACTCGGGCGGCTACGGCCCATGGCTCTTCGGCATCGTGGACGCTCCTTTCTGCGCCAACTCTGGGGTGTCCACGAAACCGGGTCAACTCCATATGCGCCTAGGGCGTGTCGGTATGCTTCCCGCTAGCCGGCTCGGCGTCTACTAGTCCCAACCCATCTCCGCGCCTTTGACATTGTGATGTTGAGGTCCTTGGCGATGGTACGGAGTGAGCGGCCCTCGGCGGCGAGGCGATGGGCCTGGGCTTTGCGACGCTGGTAGTCGGTGGCGGCATCTCGCCCTGGGACCTTTCGCTTACGACATTCGGGACAATAGCGCCGCTTGGTCTCTCGCGGCCGCCGCGAAGGGACGTAGGACAAACCACAACCCGAGCACACGGCCAGCCCGTCGGTGCGGCTGATCGCCAGCGCGAGCTGCACGACCAACGCTCCGAACAATGCTTGGGTGGCGATGTGGATCGCTGGCTTCTCCCCACTCCAGTGGCACTCCAAGCGCACATGGGCGATGTTGAGCCATTCGCCGAGCACATCCGATAGCACCGCCCGATCGACTGGCACGCTCCGCTTCCACCATGGGACCGGGCGGTCGTTCACCTTGTCGTAGAGAGGTCGCCAGTCCTGGGGCTTCCCCACCTCTCCCTCGTGGAGCCGGGCAGCGATGTTCAGGATGGCACGCATCTGCCCCGCATACCGGCGCCAGGCTTCAAGAGGCTCCCGGCGTCTTCCTTTCCGCCAGCCAAGAGGCCGGCACCACGTGAAGGTCCCTGACCTCGGGAACGGGATGGGCGGCGGATTATGGCTCGCCGGCAATCCGTGCTCGCAGATCCCCAAGACACTCCATCGCCGGGCGTAGTCCCGGATCGCCTCGGGTGACGCATCCTCTAGGTGGAGAAAGCCTTCAAGCAGGCCGGGTTGTTGCCGGGCGAGCTGCGGCCGTAGCCCATCCCAGACGAGCCAGTCACCTTCCAGGTCCACCACTGCCGGCACCCGCCAACGATCGGAGGCGAGGGGCCGGTCCAGCCGGTCTTCCATGTCGGGGTCGAGGCCTCTTGGCGGCCTTGAAGAAATCATATCCAAATCATATCCGATGATTGGACGTTCCCGCTAGCACTCGCCACAATCCCCTCAGCTGCAACGCATGTGAGCGCAGCAGAGGAGGGCGTGAGGTTGGCCAGATCGAAGACGGGTGCCAAGTACGGGGAGACGATGCAGGGGGTGTTGCCTTTCGACCTCTCCGGCGTATTGACCGGACCCCCCGTTGTGCCCTCGGCGGACGCTGCCGTCGAAACATCTCCCGCTTGTCCGACCTCCACACCCGACACAGACAAATCCTCGCTGCCGACTGATGGCCGCAACCTGGAGCATTCCTTGGGAGAAACGAAGCAGGATGTGGCCGGCGTCGGTGCCCCGCGGCTTACACGAACGGCGTTGCTCCAGCTCCTGACCGTCCTGAGGCGTCTCGACGCCAAGAAAAGGCAAGCCTCTGAGGCAGCCAGACAAGACGAACCACGCGACGCTGGGCGGGACACACCTCACGCCTGACGCGGCACGGGAAGCCGAACGCTTGATCGCCCGGTTGGCGCTCCGGGCAATGCTGGCAGATCGCACCGAGGTCGCTCAACAGTGCGCAAAAGGAAACGAGGATTCGAACCCGTGTTTAGTGTCCGCCACGCGCTAGCTGTTTCGAATCACGCAGTTGGACGATGTTGACTCAATGACGTGCCCCCGGGGATTCAAATTCTGAGGGTACTCCGAAGTCCTACCTTGCGCCCCGCTGCTCTGAGGGCATCTCAGGCGAGTCTCAGTCCCCCTACACGGGAGCCAAAGAGTCTCAGTCCCCCTACACGGGAGCCAAAATAGAGTCGTCGATGGAGACCTTAGGGTGAACAAGGAGTTGGCAGTTGGAGCGCTGAGCCGCTACGTGCGATCATCCTCGAAGCGTCCAATATGCATCTAATCACGCCATCCTCAGGGATCCATCGCCCCCGATACGGCGCCTATCGAGACATTTCGCAAAGGCTTAGGGGCTAGCGCGTTGCCGCTCGCAGGGAAAAATAGTCGCCTACATCGACCAAGCCCTCGTTAGCAACATCGTCAAAGCGAAGGAAGGGAAAATTGCTAGGCCTGATCTCGTCGCTCTTTTCGAGGTTTTGAGCGGTGGGATGAGAGCTGAGAAGATCGTGTGCCCTCGCTCGTGGTTCCACCGTGAAGAAGGAAGCTTGACCAGCCTCGACCCGGCTATTCAGCGCTATCTCCGCTTCATCAGCCAACTTGATTTCGAGCCTCCCTTCGAGCTTGAGAAGCGACAGTTTTACAACGCAGCTTGCGCCTTCCTCGGACTCGCGCCACATTACACGGGTTGGAGAGAGTGCCTAGAAAGCGACCCGGACGTCAGACTCCGGCGGTTCACCATTGATGCGAACATGCCGATGGATATCTTCAACTTTCGCGAGCGACGACAGCACCACGCCGATGAGTTGAATCGCGTCCGCCATGAAGTGAAGGGGCGCACCTATGCGACCCAACTCGAGATTGAGCGTGCTGGAGTTCCCGCATACTTACATGACAGTTACGGCTGGAACGTGCAGCATCTGTTCACGGATACTCCAGGCGGACTCGAACAGTACAACACGTTTCTTACGACAGAGCTTGCGACCTCCGTGACGGCTCTCGACTTATTCACTCAGCTCTGTGCCTCAGTGCTCGTCCGGTACAACGAACGCGAGGTTCAGACAGGCGACATGACGGACATGAAGATCCTCTCGAACCTCCTTCCCTACTGCCACGTCATGACGACCGACAAATTCATGAAGGAACTGGTGCGGATCTTAAAATTCGAAGACCGCTTCGGCACGCGAGTCTTCTCTGGCACGGAGGAGGACATCGCAGCGCTAATCGAATATCTTTCCCAGTTGCTCGCTTCACATCCTCCTGCGAACGTGCCTATGCTGAGTCTTTTGGTCGTCCCAGATGCTCAGATCAAGGAGCACCTGTGGGATTTCTTTCGGGTTTTGATGCTTGGCGTCGGTAGGTGGTCATCGAAGACGGGACTGTGGATCGAGCTCGTAAACGTGAATGACGGCGGCTATCCGATCTACGCACACCAGTCCGGTCTTCCGCTACCCGACCCGTCCTTTTTCTTTGAGTTCGATGATGAAATCGAATCCAAAGGACGAGATCCAGTCGATCTCGCTCGTGGGCTTCGAGCAGATGTCGCGGTCGTCGTCGATTCCCACCAGGCACTTCAAGCGAGCTTCCTCGATGCCGTCTTCGTAGCGATAGAGTCCGGCGCGGCATCAGTTCCACAATACGGCTGGCGTATTGTACGCAAGCAGACCAGATGAGGTGCGAAGTAGTGGCCTACCGGCCTTTTGTCGTCAGCCTAAGTTCCCTGATAGAGGAGTTTCGACGACGCTAGGCCGAGATCCTAGCAATCCGCTCACAACCACTGGCAACAGTGCCTACCGGAGCGCAGGGCGTTTAGCGCCACTTCTGGTACCAGTCGGCGACCAGACCGCGGGATTGAAACGCGACTTTCAATCCCTAGACGAAAACCGAGGCTCCACGCGAGACAAGTGTCTAGTTCTGCTTGGAAGACATCACACGGTCGGCACCGTACCGCCGTCTATGACATATTCCGTGCCCGTGATGGAAGCAGCTCGCGGGGATGCGAGAAACGCGACGAGGTCCGCTACTTCTCTTGGTTGGGCCGGGCGTCCGATAGGAATGCCTCCGAGTGAGTCCATCAGCGCGTTGCGGGCATTCTCGTAGTCGATGCCGCGCTTGGCCGCCAGTTCTTTCACCAACCCCACGGCGGCTTCCGTTTCGACCCAGCCGGGCGACACTCGGATGACCCGGATCCCCTTCGGACTCACCTCCTTGGACAGCCCCTTACTGTAGTTGGCCAGCGCTGCCTTCGCCGCAGCA
>Ga0075425_100001427_pt1 | contig 23531 bp, 23 predicted proteins | sample SoiMethybrSBSTD4_FD_75300 | JGI IMG/M metagenome (GOLD analysis project Ga0075425, IMG submission 75300) | Bulk soil microbial communities from a Populus tree surrounding site in Tennessee, USA - Soil MetaG P. TD hybrid SBSTD4 | ecosystem: Environmental > Terrestrial > Soil > Tree plantation... | reverse complement strand
TCAATTCAAGCAACACGGCTTAAGCGGGGCATGCTGATCAAGCTCGAGAACGATCTGTTCCGCGTGCTCGATCTGCAGCATTTCACCCCCGGCAACAAGCGCGGCTTCGTCCAGGCCAAGATGCGGAACATCCGCACCGGCCAGCAGGGGGACAACAAGTTCCGCGCCGAAGAGGACGTCGAGCGGGCGATCCTCGACGAGCGGCAGATGCAGTACCTCTACCGCGACGGCGACTCGTTCCATTTCATGGACACCAGCACCTTCGAGCAGATCCACCTCGACGCCGAGGTGCTCGGCGACAACGCCAACTACATCCTGCCCGAGATGGTGATCACCATGGAGTTCTACGGCGACGAGCCGGTCGGCATCGAGCTGCCGGTCACCGTCGACCTGAAGGTGGTCGACACGACGCCGGGGATCAACCGTGCGACCGCCAGCGCGCAGGTCAAGCCGGCGACGCTGGAGACGGGGCTCGTGGTCAACGTCCCCGCCCACGTCAACATCGGCGACGTCATCCGCGTCGGGACCGAAAACGGCGAGTATCTGAAGAAGGCCTAAGTGGACGTCGCGCACCGAGCCGGGGCCGGGTGGATTGAAGTCGTCGCCGGCAGCATGTTCAGCGGCAAGAGCGAAGAGCTGATCCGCCGCCTGCGCCGCGCCCAGATCGCCAAGCGCAAGGTCCAGATCTTCAAGCCCAAGCTCGACAACCGCTACGGCGACGATCACATCACCTCGCACAGCGCGATGCAGATCCAGGCGGAGAGCGTCGGCTCGTCGCGCGAGCTGTTCGAGCGCGTCCGCCCGGAGACCGAGGTGGTGGGCATCGACGAGGGGCAGTTCTTCGACGCCGAGCTGCCGGCGGTGTGCACCGCGCTCGCCGACCAGGGCAAGCGGGTCATCGTCGCCGGCCTCGACCAGGACTACCTGGGGAAGCCGTTCGAGCCGATCCCGCAGCTGCTGGCGATTGCCGAGTACATCACCAAGACGCTGGCGATCTGCATGGTCTGCGGGGCGCCGGCCAACCACACGCAGCGCCTGGTGGCGAGCAGCGAGCGCGTGCTCGTCGGAGCGCAGGGAACCTACGAGGCCCGCTGCCGCCACTGCTTCGACCCGCGGCTGGGACAGTAGCGGGGCACGGCGAGCGCGACGCGGCTGAGGGGCGAGACGGAATGCTGACCAGCAATCCCAATTTCCTTCCCCGCATCCTCTACGTGCTCGGCGCCGGCTTCCTGTTGATCAACATCCGGCTGTTCTTCCAGTATTACCGCTTCACGCGGCTGCGCAGGTCGGCGCTGCTGACGTGGCCGGGGCCGCGGCCGCCGCTCTACCGCCTGTTCCTGTGGGTCGGCGCGGTGCTCGCCATCCTCATCTATTACAAGCTCGCCGTGCTGCGCCTGCACCCGAAGTTCGTCTTCGGCGAGACGATGATGCTGGTCTACTACGTCTACGCGCTGCCGCTGGGGCTCAAGATCGGGCGCGGCTTCTACGAGGACGGGATCTGGACGGAAGGGGGCTACATCCCCTACCACAACATCGGCGGCCTCACCTGGCGCGAAGGCACGCAGCCGACGCTGGTGCTGCTCTACCGCTGGCGCACCTTCGCGCGCAAGCTGATCGTCCCCGAGCCGTACTACGGCCAGGCGCGCCGACTCCTGCGCGACAAGATCGCGACCCACGACATCCACTTCACGGGAAAGACGCTGGACCTGGGTCTACACGACGAACGGGATGACGTGTAGGCGGCTCAGCGCGCGAACCACCCGAGAGGCCCGAGGCCGTAGGCCATCGGATCCCTGATCCAGTCGGGCGGCGTCAGCCAGACGAAGGCGAGGATCGCGATTACCATCACGTCGTACTGCCACGTCGCGCGCTCGAAGGTCCAGAAGAACGCGTTCCACAGCATCCGGACGGGGAGCGGCGCGCGCGTCACCGCGGGCGGGCGTTCCGGGAGCTTCTCCAGCACGCGGTAGGTCAGGATGACGCGATCGGCGACCGAGAAGATCGACAGCACCAGGATCACCCACATCACGCCGGCCATCCGGTTGGTGAAGGCGCCGATCAGGAAGAGCACGATCCGCTCGGGGCGCTCCATGAAGCCGACCTTGCACTTGGCAATCAGCGACTCGGCGCGGGCCCGCGTGTAGCTGGTCATCAGCGCGAACATCATCGCCAGCGACGCGATCAGCGCGTAGTCGGTGCGGCCCATGCTCGAATAGAGATAGATGAGGCCGATGAAGAGCGCGATGTCCGAGATGCGGTCGATCACCGAGTCCCAGAAGCCGCCGAACTCGCTGACCCATCCCAGCTCGATCGCCACCTTGCCGTCGATGAAGTCGAAGATGTTGGCGACGATCATGATGAAGCCGGCGGTGACGAACTGTCCCTTGGCCAGGTGGACGGCGGCCCACGCGTTGATGAGCACGCCCACGAAGGTGAGAATGTTCGGGTGGATCTTGAAGGTCACGCACGTCTGGATGATCGCGCGCAACGGAAACATGCAGATCTTCCCGATGAGCCCGGTAAAGGTCATGTCTTTGCTATAATTTAAGGTTCGAAAGCCTGCAAAAACGACCAGTGTAGTCCATGCCGATCCAGGACCTCAAGGGGCGCATCGCCCGCCTGCCCGAACAACCGGGGGTCTACCTCTATTACAACGAGGCGGGCGACACGCTGTACGTCGGCAAGGCGAAAGTGCTGCGCGACCGGGTGCGCAGCTACCTGGGGGCGCAGGGGATGAGCCCGCGCATCGACGCGCTGCTCGACGAAGCCGCCCGCCTCGAGTTCATCGTCACCGACTCGGTCGTCGAGGCGCTGGCGCTCGAGAACCACCTGATCAAGCAGCGCGCCCCGCGCTACAACATCCTGCTGCGCGACGACAAGAACTACCCCTACCTGCAGTTGACGACGGGGGAGGCGTTCCCGCGCGTGCTGATCGCGCGCAGCGTCGAGAAGGACGACCACTACTACGCGGGCCCCTTCATGCCCGCCAAGCTGGGGCGGAAGACGATGGCGCTGACGCACCAGCTGTTCGGCATCCGCTCGTGCAACGAGGTGATCACCGGCGAGCGGGCGCGGCCGTGCCTCGAGTACGACATCCGCCGCTGCATCGCGCCGTGCGTGCGCGAGATCTGCAGCGAGGAGACCTACGCCGTCGCGGTGCAGGATACGAGACTGTTCCTCGAAGGGCGCAACGACGAGTTGATTGCGCAGCTGCGGCAGCGCATGACGGACGCGGCCGCGGCGGAGCGCTACGAGCAGGCGGCGCAGGTGCGCGACGCGCTGCGCACGATCGAGACGCTGCAGCAGCGGCAGCAGAAGATGGCCGGAACCGAGCTGGGCGATCGCGACGCGTTCGGCATCAAGCTCGGGCCGGCGGGCGCGGTCGTGCAGGTGTTCCAGGTACGCCACGGCAAGGTCGTCGAGCGCGTCGAGCTGGCCACCTCCACGCCGACCGACTCCGGCGGCTTCCGCCTTCAGGCGGAAGAAGAGGTGCTCCAGGCGGCGCTCGAGCAGTTCTACACGGAGCATCCGGCGCCGCCGGAAATCCACCTGCCGATCCCGCTCAAGGCGTCCGAAGCGGAAGTCATCGAGGCGTGGCTGACCGATCGATCCGAGCACCGCGTGCGCCTCGTCGTCCCGAAGCGGGGGGAGAAGCGCGGCCTGCTGGAGCTCGCCGCGCGCAACGCGCAGGTCGCCTACCAGACGCGCTTCAACGAGACCGTCGCCGCGCACTACGACGCGCTGGAGACCCTGCGCCTGGTGCTCAGTCTCTCGTCGATCCCGCGGCGCATCGAGTGTTTCGACATCTCCACGATCCAGGGCGCAGAGACGGTCGCGTCGATGGTCGTCTGCGAAGACGGTCGGATGAAGCGGTCGGAGTACCGCAAGTTCAAGATCCGCGGCCGCGCCCTCGACGACTTCGCTTCGATGCACGAAGTCGTGCTGCGACGCTATCGCAAGATCCTCGAGCAGGGCGGCCCGTTCCCCGATCTGATCCTGATCGACGGCGGCAAGGGGCAGCTCTCGGCGGCGTACGAGGCGCTGCAGGAGCTCGGGCTCGCCAACCTCGTCGCCATCGGCATCGCGAAGAAGGAGGAACTGATCTTCACGCGCGATCACGCGGACCCGATCGCGCTGCCGGCGGACAGCCCGGCGCTGCTCCTCATCACCCGGATCCGCGACGAGGCGCACCGCTTCGCCATCACCTTCCATCGGCAGTCGCGCGCCAGGCGCGACCTGCGCTCCGGCCTCGACGAGATCGCCGGCGTCGGGCCGCGCCGTCGCAAGCGGCTGCTGACGACGTTCGGCAGCCTGGCCGGGGTGCGCCGCGCCACCCGCGAGGAATTGATCGCCGCCGTGGGGGCGAAATGTGCCGACGCCGTGCTGGCGCATTTTGCCGCGCTTCGCGGTTGAGATTCGGGCTGGACAGTTGTCGAAGTTTGGCTATACTCATTGACATCGCCCCAAATTCGTTTCGTACTTAGAAGCACGTGTCGGGTGCGGAAGCTGCCGGTGTGTGCGTGGCAACCCGAGTCCACGTGGCAGTGCCATTTCCCCTTCCACAGGCGTGCGTCGAGGGGTGACGAAGATGCGGGTAGTCGAGCGAGTCGTCCTGGTGGCGACGTGTCTGCTGGCAGGGATCGGATCGGCGTCGGCGCGGCCCGCCGACGGCCCGCCGCCGTTGCCGTCGCGATCGATCGTCGAGCGGGTGACCGCGCCCGACGGCCTCACGCCGGCGGAACGGCTCGCCTCACTCGAGCGCTGGACGCGCGACTACGCCGAGTGGCAGGCGTGGTTCGATCAGTGGCGCAACACCCGCGAGCCCGGCTGGCTCGGCACTCGCCCGCGCCATCCACGGCCTGAGCCTCCCGCCTGGCTCGCCGCGACCTGTCCCGTGCCGGCCGACGACGGGCTGCCGCTGGCGGACGGCTGCAGACTCCTCGAACAGTGGCGCACGCAGGACGTCGCGACCACGGTCGCCGTCGCGCAGACGACCACCACGCGCAGCCATCTCGAGACCCCGACGAAGTCGGTGTGGTGGCAGCACATTCACCTCGACGCCCTCTGGCCGATGACCGACGGCGCGTCGGGGGTCTTCGGCGTGGTCGGCGTGCACGCGACGATTCCGGTGGGCGGCCGCGTGCAGATGTTCGTCGCGCCCGGCGCGATGCTGGTGCGGCTCCCCGGCATCGACGGCAGTCAAGAGTGGCAGCCCGCCACCGACTGGGGGTTCAGCTACCGGGTGGCGACGTTCGTCATCCCCGGCATGGCGCGGCCCAGCATCCTGCACCTGAATCTGGCGAAAGTCTGGCTGATCGGCGGCACGCCGCTGCCGGCCAGCTTCGACTCCGGGATGTATCTCGCCGGGTTCTCGCTGACGTTCCGCAAGGCCGGCGCCTAGGCGGCGCTGGTCCTTCCGTCCCCCGGCCGCCGTCGTCCGTGTCCGGCGCCGCCCGAAACCTGTGCGTCCTGACAGGTCCCTTCACCAACTACTGGCAGTACCGGCGGCCGTGGGCGCTTTGCTAAGATGCCGGCCACCTTGTCCGTGCTCATCGCCAGGAGGTGCCGACGATGGAGGCCCGACTGACTGCGACACCCACGGTTTTCGTTGTGGACGACGATGCTTCCCTGCGGGTGGCGCTGCCGCGGCTGTTCGCCTCGGTCGGGCTGCCGTCGCAGACCTTCGCGAGCGGTGAGGAATTCACGCGGCAGATCGATCCGTCGCGCCCTGGATGTCTGATCCTCGACGTGCGGATGCCCGGATCGAGCGGGCTCGAGCTGCAGCTGCAGCTGACCGCGGCGGGCTATGGATTGCCGGTGATTTTCGTCACCGCCCACGCCGACGTGAACCTGACCGTCCGCGTGATGAAAGCGGGCGCCCTCGAGGTCTTTACCAAGCCGTTCGACGATCAGCGGCTGCTGGACGCGATTCACGAGGCGCTCGAGCGCGATCGAGTGCTGCGCGGGAAACTGGCGGAACTGCACGATCTGCGTGAACGGCACGTGACCCTGACGGCGCGCGAGAAGGAAGTGATGGCGCTGGTGGTCACGGGCCGGTTGAACAAGCAGATCGCGGCCGAGCTCGGCACCTCGGAAAAAACGGTGAAGGCGCACCGGGGACAGGTGATGAGCAAGATGCGCGCGGGCTCACTCGCCGACCTGGTACGCATGGCCGACACACTGGCGCGCACCACTGGACGGTTCGCGTACGCCGCCGCGGGTATCGCCGACCCATGGTCGACTTAGACGAAGGTCTCGGAGTGTCCGGTCCTTGGTCGCATGGATCAGCCGGCTGATCCGGCCCTAGAGTCAAGCTGCCGAAGTCCCGGCCATCGACGCCGGCTTTCCACTGCGAGAGAGGGAGACCATCCCATGCTGCATACCGGCCCACGCGCCGCCGTCCCGACCCCGATTCCGCCGCTCGGCGACGTGAATCAGCCCGATGAGATCGTCGGTGAGAGCGATGCGCTGCGTTACGTGATGTTCCGCGTCGATCAAGTGGCCTCGACCGACGCGACCGTCCTGTTGTACGGAGAAACGGGGACCGGCAAGGAACTGCTGGCGCGGGCGATCCACCGCCGCAGCGCGCGGCGGGCGCGGCCCTTCGTCGTCGTCGACTGCGCCGGCATGCCGGCCTCGTTGATCGAGAGCGAGCTGTTCGGGCGGGAGCGCGGCGCCTTCACCGGCGCGCATGCGACGCAGGTGGGCCGCTTCGAGCTGGCCATGCACGGCACCATCTTCCTCGACGAGATCGGCGAGCTGCCGCTCGAAGTGCAGCCGAAGCTGCTGCGCGTGCTGCAGGAAGGCCAGGTCGAGCGCCTCGGCAATCCGCGGCCGGTGGACGTCGACGTGCGGGTGATCGCCGCGACCAATCGCGACCTCTCGGAGGAGGTGCGCGAGGGGCGCTTCCGCCGCGATCTGTTCTATCGCCTCAACGTCTTTCCGATCACGCTGCCGACGCTGCGTCAGCGGCGCGGCGACATCCCGCTGCTGGTGCGGCACCTGGTCGATCGCCTCGGCACGACGCTGCGCCGCCGCGTCGAGACGATTCCCGACGACGTGATGGACACGCTGCGCCGCCACGACTGGCCGGGCAACATCCGCGAGCTCGAAAACGTGCTGCAGCGCGCGATCATCCTCTCGCGCGACGGTGCCCTCACGCTCGGCGAGACGTGGCCGCCGGCGATCGACACTGCGCTCTCGGGCGCCGGGGCGACGCTGACCGAGGTCGAGCGCCGCCACATCGTTCGCATCCTCGGCGACGTGCGCTGGCGCATCGAAGGGCCGGGAGGCGCCGCGCAGATCCTCGGGCTCAAGCCCAGTACGCTGCGCAGCCGCATGCAGAAGCTCGGCGTGGCGCGCCCGCGCTGAGCTCACTGCGGCCGCACGATCCGCGTCACGCGCGACTGCACTTCGTCGAGCGTCAGCACCGGCTCGTCGCGCAGCAGGATGCGGATGCCCTTGAAGATCTGAAAGTCCCGCGAACTGAAGAAAGTGTCGGCGGTCGACGCCGACTGCCATTCGGACATGACGGTGAAGGTGTTCGGGTCGTCCGTGTCGGCCAGCAGCCGGCTGCGGGCGCAGCCCGACGCGGCGCGCATTCGTTTCACCGTCTCGTCCACCGCGCTGAGAACCTCCGCGCGCTTGTGCGGCTGGATCCGGAAGCCGATCGACGCTAGCAGCATGCGCCCTCTCATGCGCGGTGAAGTGCAACTGGTCTGCCGTCGGTTTTTGACTCGCGTCACACAGCGCCGCGGCGCGCAGCGTCACGCAAAGCCGCGAGAGCCACGGCCGGTCGCGGGAAAACCGGTCCCCGAGACGGCCCGGCCACGGCCCGGCCCTGGCGTGGGCTTTGAGATCCGGACCGCGGCATGAAGGCCCTGCTGTTTGTCGCCATCGCGCTGCAGGTCGCGGCCGTCGGCGCGCAGGTCGCGCCGCGCGAGGCCTGGCGGCTGGCGGCGCGTCCCGGCTGGATCCTGCGCATCGCCCTGGCGATGTTCGTCGCCACGCCGCTGCTCGGGGTGCTCCTGGCGAGGGTCCTGGACACGCTGCCGCTGCTGAAGGGGGCGATGCTCGTGCTGGCGATCTCCGCCGCGGCGCCGCTCCTGCCGGGGAAGCTCGTGAAGCTCGGGATCGACGCGGCGCACGACACCGCCCTCACCGTGGTCTCGTCGGTGCTGGCGATCGGGCTCGTCCCGCTGGAAGCGCGCCTGCTCGCGGCGTGGTTCGATCGTGATTTGTCGATCGGCGAAGGGGCGGTCGCGCGGGTCCTGGCGATCAGCTTCATCGTGCCGCTGGCGGTCGGGATGCTGGTGCGAGTCGGGTTCGGCGCGCGCGTTCAGCGTGCGGCGGAACGCGTGGGACTGATCGCCGGCGTGCTGCTCGGAGTGCTCGTCGTCGCGCTCGTCGCCGCGCAGTTTGCGACCCTCGTGACGCTGCTGCGCCAGTCGGCCGTCCTGGTCGTCATCTTCGCCGCGGGCTCGCTGGGGATCGGTCACGCGATTGGCGGGCCCGGCCCGGAGGAGCGCACGTCGCTGGCCATCGCGACCGTCACGCGTCATCCCGGGCTCGCGTTGCTGATTGCGTCCACGAACTTTCCCGACCGGCCCGAGGCGCCGATGGCAATCCTGACCTTCGTCGCCGGCACTGCGCTGGCGGCGATCCCATACACCGCGTGGCGCAGGTGGCAGCGGTTGGGGCACCGCGCCTCACCCGTCGCGGCGGCGTGAGGCGATCGAGGAGAACGATGACGAGTCGCTTCGAGACGAAGGCGGGCCTCGGCGATCATTTCGCCTGGCTGCGCACCCGGCTCGCGCTGGAGCGCACCGCGATGGCCTGGATCCGCACGTCCATTGCGCTCATCGGCTTCGGCTTCACGATCGTCCAGTTCTTCGAGAAGCTCAGGACCATGCAGGGGGTTGCGCCGGCCGCGCAGCCGCACGCTCCGCGCTACCTGGGGCTGGGCCTGATCGGCAGCGGCGTGCTCGGGCTGGTCCTCTCGCTCGTGCAGTACCGCCACGTGCTCCGCTACCTGTGGCGGCCGGAGTACCGGGAGATTGCCGGGATCGACGGCGGGCCCGATCGCTCGCCGATGCTCGCGGTCGCCATCGTCCTGCTCCTGGTCGGCGTGTTCGCGTTCGTGGCCGTGCTGTTCCGATTGGCGTAGCCGCCGGCGTGCGCGGCCGCTCAGAAGAGGATCTTCAGCACGCGGCCGAGGGCCTCTTCGGGCGAGAGCACCGTCAGCGCCAGCGGCAGCAGCGGCGCGGCGGTGGCGGCAGCGAGGCGCGTAATGTCGTGTGCGCCGAAGGGGACGATGCGCATTTCACGGATCACGTCGTAGCTGTTGGCCAGATCGGCGAGCGACTGGATGTCGGCGGCGCCCAGCAGTTCCGAGCCCTCGCCGTGCCCGCGCACCCACTTGTCTTCGAAGGAGCGGACGTAGTCGTTCGCGAAGTGGCCGTAGGTCCCGAGCGCCTTGTGCTTGGCCTCGAGCAGCTGCGGGGTGAACACCAGCAGCGGCCCGAGCACGACGATCATGAACAGGACGATCAGGGCAAAGGCCTCGATCTTGAACGTCAGCAGGTCGGCACCCTCGTACAGCACCTGGTTGGCGATGAGGCCGGAAAGCAGCGCGCCCTGCGCAAAGAGGATGGGGGCGAAGGCGTAGCTGCTCTTGCCGAGGAAGGCCATCCCGGCGGTTCGATCGGGATGCGTGCAGGTCAGCCGCAGCGGCAGCCGCGACGTGCGCCACAGCAGCCACGCCCAGATACCCATGCGCAGGTACCAGCGCCCGAGAATGAACTGGAACGTCGGAATGGCCACGAACGCGTACCAATACCCGGCCGGCGTCAGCCGCCAGCCGGCGGAGTCGACGACCGCGTACCAGGTGCTCGTCGTCAGCGCCACCTGCGTGCGCCAGATCCAGTGCCCGACGGTGAAGGCGAAGATCAGCAGGCCGAGTTCGATCGCCACGGAATTGCGCACGCGGGTCGCGGAACGGATCGACGCCTGAAGACGCGGCACGTCCTCGGGACGGATGATGCCGCGGGTCAGGAAGTTGCGCGCCACCCCGACGGTGCGCTCGTGAACGATCAGCTCCGCCCAGACGAGCAGCGGCAGCGCGACGAGGAAGCGGGCCAGCGCGTCGCAGTCGCGCAGGAACGGAATCGGGATCGCCACCGACGGCGGCGCGACGAGCGCGAGGATCGCCAGCGGCAGCCAGGCGAACAGCACAATCGCCACGATGCGGCGATGGAGCAGTTCCAGCGTGTCGCCCGACAGTCGGGCGCGGCGAAAGGCCTGATAGAGCGGCCCGCCGAGGACCAGCGAGAAATCGGCATGGTCGGCCGCCTGGTCGAGGCGCTGGAGGGGCTGGACACCGGTCGCGCTCATGCCGCAACCCTAGCCAACTCTGGCGTGCGCGTCATCCGTCAGTACTGACAGTGGCCCGGATCGCGGCTGTCGAGTAGCGTCTGACCGACCGACCGTCAGGAAGGACTGGGATGACGCGACAGACGACACGCGGCCTGGCCGCGCGCAGCGCTCTTGCGGCCGCGATGCTGTGCCTGTGTACCGGCGGCGTCGCCGCGCAGCCGGCGCCGGCTGCCGAGGCCAGCGCGGATCTCGCGAAGAAGCTGTCCAATCCCATCTCCGATCTCGTCAGCGTGCCGTTGCAGTTCAACTGGGAGCAGGGCGTCGGACCGCAGGATCAGACGCGTTTCGTGCTCAACCTGCAGCCGGTCGTGCCGTTCCCGCTGTCGCCGGACTGGACGATGATCGGGCGCTTCATCATGCCGTTTGTCGCGCAACCGCCGCTGGCGGAAGGGGGCGCGCCGGCGTTCGGGATCGGCGACATCACCGCGTCGGCGTTCTTCTCACCGCGGCCGGGCCGCGTGATCTGGGGCGCCGGTCCCGTGATCGTGCTGCCGTCGACGACGCAGCCGACCATCGGCGGCGAGCAGTGGGGCCTCGGTCCGACCGCGGTCGTCCTCCGGCAACAGGGCCACATCACCTTCGGCGCGCTGTGGAACCAGATCTGGTCGTTCGCCGGAAACCGCGACCGCCCGGACCTGAACCAGATGTTCTTCCAGCCCTTCTTCGCCTACAACGCGAAGCACGCGGTGACCTTCACGCTGCAGTCGGAGTCGGTGGCCAACTGGGACGCCGACGAGGTGTGGACGGTACCGATCAACGTCAGCGTCTCGAAGGTCGCGTCGTTCGGCAGCTTTCCGGCGAGCTATGCGATCGGCGTCGGCGGGTTCGCGACCTCTCCGACGGCTGGCGGCGCCGACTGGAAGCTGCGCTTCACGCTCACGGTCCTGCTGCCGCACCGGGGTTAGGGGATGCGCGAACGCTTCGCTGCCCTGCTCGCCGCGATCGCGATGGCGATTGCCGTGGCCCCCGCCGCCGCGCAGCCGCCGGTCGAAGGCTCGCCGATCGTGGCGATCGCGGTGCACGGGCTCCGCCACATCGACGAATCGATCGTCCTGCGCCAGATGTCCTCGCGGGTCGGGACGGCGTTCGATCGCGCGGTGGCCGACGGCGACGTCGTGCGCCTGGACCGGCTGGGCGTCTTCAGCGAGATCGGCATCACGCCGGTGCCGGTCGACGGCGGCGTCAGGCTCGAGGTCATCCTCGTCGAAACGCTCCGCGTCCTTCCGGCCATCTCGATCGCGGTGAGCGACGCCAACGGCGCGTCGGCGGGACCGACGCTGAAGCTGCTCAGCGTGCGCGGCGCGCCGCACGAGATGTCGCTGACGGCGCGCTTCGGCGGCGAACGGCTGTTCCAGTTCTCCGAGACGTCGCCGCTGATCGTGGACGAGCGGCTGTGGCACACCGCGAGCCTCGCGCTGCGCCGCCAGGCGAACAAGCTCGACGACTTCAACGAGCGTTCGCTCGACCTCGACGCGCGCGTCGGGCGCCGCCACTCCGAGCGCTGGAAGAGCGGCGCCATCTTCCAGGTCTACGCCGCCGAGAGCGATGCCCCCGGCGTCACGCTCTCGTCCGACGACTCCGACGTCTTCACCGGCGTCGGTGGCGTCACCGAGTACGACAGCCGCAATTCATGGCGCGAGCCGTCCAGCGGGTGGTGGAACTCGGCCGATGCGACGTGGCGGGTCGGATCGGGGGACTACGGGACGATCAGCCTCGACGTGCGCCGTTTTCAACCCGTCGCGCCGCGGCAGACGGTCGTCGCCACCGGGCTGATGACATGGCGCTCGGGCACGAGCGGGCAGGACGTGCCGACGTATCTCGACTTCGCGCTCGGCGGGGCCAATTCGGTGCGCGGCTGGGACTTCAACGCGCGCCGGGGCAGGAACCAGGCCATCGCCTCCCTGGAATACCGCTACATGATCTTTCCGACGCGCACCATTCGCGTCTTCGGCGTGAACTTCTACGGCGGGCTCGCGCTCGCCGCGTTCGGCGACGCCGGCAAGGTGTGGGGCAGCGTCGAGCATCCGGACCAGGACGCCATCGGCGGCGGCGGCATTGGCCTGCGCCTCTACGTACCGTACGTCAGCCTGCTTCGAATCGACTTCGCCGTCGGCGACGGCGGGTTCCACCGCACGCTCGGCATCAACGAGAAAGCGGTGGCGCAGCGGAACCTCATCCGCTGAGCTGCCGAATCTGCATAGTGCGCGCGCACCGCCAGCCGCTATGGTCGGGACCGGGCCAGTCCACCAGTGGAGGTTGTGACATGAAACGTCTGATTGGAACGATCGCGGTCGGCGCCACGCTGCTGGCTGGCGCAACCGGCGCGTGGGCGCAGAGCAAGACGATCAACGGGCCGGCGAAGACGATTACCGCCACCGTCGAGGCCATCGAGCCGTCGACCCGTTCGCTCACGCTGAAGGGCCCTGAAGGCAATTACGTGCAGGTGGCGGTGCCGCGCGACGTCACCCGCTTCGACGCGATCAAGGTCGGCGACACGCTGACCGCCAAGTACTACGAAAGCCTCGTGCTGCGCCTCAAGCCGGAAGGGGAGAAGGAGGCCGACACGAGCGGCGCCGCGGTCACGCGCACCGCCAACGCGCGCCCCGGCGCGACCGCCGCCACCCAGCGGACCATTACCGCGACGATCACCGCGATCGATCCGAAAGTGCCGTCGATCACCTTCAGCGGGCCGAACAACTGGAAGTACAGCTCCCGCGTCGAGGACACGAAGGCGCTGGCAAAGGTCAAGGTCGGCGATCGGGTGGACATCACCTGGACCGAAGCGCTGCTGGTGTCGTTCAGCGAAGCGAAAAAATAGGCCCATTCTCGGGCATGGTCGGGGGTCCGGCGCGTTCACGTAGAATAACGGCCGAACCGGACTGTACCGATCATGACAGTTTCCCCTCTTCCGGCGCGCCGGCCGCGACAGAGCGTGGCCGTGCCGGCCATCGCCGTCGGCGCGTGCGCCGGGTATTACCTCGCCTCGGTGGTGGGGTTCCAGCTGCGGCTGCCCCCGGCGACGACGTCGGTCCTGTGGCCTCCCAACGCCGTGCTGACCGCGGCGCTGCTGCTGACGCCGCCGCGGCGGTGGCCGATCATCCTGCTCGCCGTCCTGCCGGTCCATCTCGTCATCCAGCTCCAGACCGAGTTCCCGCTGGCCATGATCCTGTCGCTCTTCGTGACCAACGCGATGGAAGCGGTGGTCGCGGCCGGGCTGCTGTATCGGCTGAGCGACGCGCCGACGCGCATCGACACGCTGCCGCGCCTGGCGGCGTTCTTCGTCGCGGTGGTGATCGCCGCGCCGCTGCTGTCATCGTTCGCTGACGCTGCCGCGGTCAACCTCTTTCGCGGCGAAGACTACTGGAAGGTGTGGCGGACGCGCTCGCTGAGCAACATGCTGGCCGAGCTGACGATCGTGCCGGCGGTGGTCGGCACGGTCCAGTTGGCGCGGCGCTGGCCGCGCGACATGTCGCCGGCGCGCTGGGCGGAGGCCGGCTTCCTCGCCGCCGGCCTGGTCGGGATCGGCGTGCTCGGCGTCCGCAGCGAGCTGCTGCAGGTGCGCGCCTTCAGCGTCGTGTCGCGGCAGACGCCGCTGGCGCTGCAGTTGCCGTTCCTGCTCTGGGCGGCGATGCGGTTCGGCCCGACCGGCACCGGCCTGGCGCTGGTGGCGACCAGCGTGTTCAGCGCGTGGACGGTCATCCGCGGCCTCGGGCCCTTCGCCTCGACCTCGCCCACGACGACGGTGGCGGCGCTGACGCTCTCGCTGATCGTCGTGTCGGGCACGCTGCTGTCGCTGGCCACCCTGCTCGAGGAGCGGCGGCAGGCGCAGCACGCGCTGCGCGTGCGCCTGCGCTTCGAAGAGCTGCTGTCGCGCCTGTCGGCGGCGCTGGTCCGTCTGCCCGGCGATCAGATCGCGCAGGCGTTCGACGCCTGGCTCGGCCGGATCGCGCGCGTGCTCGGCGTCGATTCGCTCACCGTGTTCTCGCACAATCCCGGCGGCCTGCAGGCGGTCTACTCGTGGACCGATCCGGATGCCGGCGGTCCGCTGGCGGCGGTGCCGGTCGACCAGGAGCGGTGGGCGCGGCGCAGCCTCGCCGCGCGCGAGCCGGTGATCATCCTCTCCGGGTCCGACGATCCCGATCGCGGCCCGGCCTCGTCGCCGATGCTACCCGGCGTCGTCTTCCCCTCCGGCGGCGTCGTGCCGCTGCTGGGCGAAGGCGATCTGATCGGCGCGCTGGTCTTCGCCTCGCTCGCCGATCCGCCGTCGCCGGCCGCCCTCGTCGCCAACGCGCAGCTGGTCGGCGAAGTGCTGGCCAGCGCGCTGCGCCGCAAGCATTCGGAAGAAGCGCTCCGCCAGAGCGAGATCATGAAGTCCGCGATCCTGCAGTCGATCGCCGGCGGCGTCGCGGTGATCGATCGCCGCGGCGTGCTGCTGCAGGTCAACGATCCCTGGCGAACGCTGGCCGGGCGCAACCAGTGGATGCACACCGCGGTCGGCGGCAACCTGATCGCCGAATGCTGGGCCGCGTTCGAAAAAGGCGATCGCATCGCCGGCGAGGTGGTCGCCGGCGTCACCGAGGTGCTCGAGCGATCGCAGCCGCGCTTCAGCATCGAGCAGCGGACCGAGGCGGCCGGCCCGCCCGAGTGGTGGACGCTGACCGCGGTCCCGCTGAACCGGCCCGAGGGGGGCGCGGTGCTGACGCGCGCCAACGTGACCGACCTGCGGCGCGCCGAGCTCGACGCGCAGCGGAGCCGCGAAGAGCTGGCGCACGTGTCGCGGCTGTCGACGGTCGGCGAGATGACGGCCTCGCTGGCGCACCAGTTGAACCAGCCGCTCGCCGCCATCATGACCAACGCGCAGGCCGGCAGGCGGATCCTCGATTCGGAGCGCCCCGATTTCGGCGAGGTCCGGGCCATCCTCGGCGACATCGTCGACGACGACCGCCGCGCCAGCGACGTCATCCAGCGCGTGCGCGAGCTGCTCCGCAAGGGACAGCTGGACATGACGCGCATCAACCTCACGGCCGCGATTCGCGACGTCGCCGACCTGGTCGCCAGCGAGGCCATCATCCGCAACGCCACCGTGTCGGTCGAGTTCGAGCACGAGCCGCTGTTCGTGCGCGGCGATCGCGTGCAGCTGCAGCAGGTCGTGCTGAACCTGGTCCAGAACGCGATGGACGCGATGGTCGAGGGGAACACGTCCGTCCGCCGCATCGTGCTGCACTGCGCGAGGTGGAAGCAGAAGCAGGTGATCATCACCGTGCGGGACTCGGGCCCGGGACTGCCGCCGGGAACCGAGCTGTCGATCTTCGAGCCGTTTTACACCACGAAGAAGAACGGGATGGGCATGGGCCTGTCGATCGTGCGCTCGATCATCGAAGCGCACGGCGGGGTGATCGAGGCAACGAACGATCCTGGCGGGCGCGGGGCCGTCTTCGAGGTGGTCCTTCCGGCCGCCGCCGGCGAGCCATGACGTCGGACGAAGTCTTCGTCGTCGACGACGACGCGTCGGTCCGCCGCGCCATCGAGCGGCTGCTGCACACCGCCGGCTACACCGTCCGGTCGTTCGCGTCGGCGTACGAGTTGATCAGCGTCATGCGCACCCACCGGCCGGCCTGCCTGGTCATCGACGTGCGCATGCCCGACTGCACCGGCCTCGAGCTGGCCGAGATGCTGCGCGGCGCGCCGGCGCCGGCGCCGGTGATCTTCATCACCGGCCACGGCGACATCGAAATGGCGGTTCGCGCGATGAAGGCCGGCGCGGTCGACTTCCTGGCCAAACCGTTCGACGATCAGGCGCTGCTCAACGCGATTGCGCACGCCGTCGGCGGCGTCGAGCACTGATCCGGGCCGGCTGCGGCTCAGCTTCGCGGCGCGTTGCCGATTCCGCATAGTCCCCGCCTCCTGCCCACGCTACGCTGCCGCCGCGCTGGAGAGGGCGCGCCCACCATGGCCCTGGTGTGGCCGAACGCGACTGCGAGCGTTCATCGGGTCAGCGCGAATGGAGGGATCTGCCATGAAGCGCTTGCACGCGCGACTCGCGGTTTCGATACTCGCCGTCTGCCTGGCTATTGCGGGGTGCGGCGGCGGACGGCCGTCCGGCGACGCCACGCCCGCGGCCGCGCCGCAAGGCGCAGCGGCGGCGGCGCCCGCGCCTGCGGCTGCCGCGCCTGCCACCGCGGAGGCCGCGTCGCCGAGCCCCGCCGCGACAGGGACGTCCGGTCCTGCCGCGGCCCCGGCGCCGCCGCCGTCCGCTCGGGCCGCGAAGCGGGCGGCGCCGGCGAAATCCGCCGCGCCCGAAACGGCGCCGCACGCCGAAGCGACGCCACCTCCTGCCGCCGCCGCGGCGGCGCCTGTCGTGCCGCCTCCGCCACCGGCGCCGCGGTTCCGCGACGTCACCATCCCCGCGGGCACCACGCTCGCGCTGAAGCTCACGACGCCGCTCGCCTCCGATCAGAACAAGGTGGAGGACGCGGTGACCGCGACGCTGTCGTCGCCGCTCAGCGTCGACGGTGTCACGGTGATTCCCGACGGCGCCGAAGTGAACGGCACGGTCCTCGACGTGAAGCCGTCGGGGCGCGTGAAGGGGCTCGCCTCGATCGCGTTCCGCTTCGATCGCGTGCACGCGCCCGGCGAAACGCACACCATCGTCACCGACCGCATCACCCGCGAGGCGCAGTCGACCAAGGGGAAAGACGCGGCCAAGGTGGGCATCGGCGCCGGCGCCGGCGCGCTGATCGGCGGCATTGCCGGCGGCGGCAAGGGGGCCGCGATCGGCAGCATCGTCGGCGGCGGCGCCGGGGCCGGCGCCGTGGCGGCGACGAAGGGGGAGGAAGTGCGCCTCCCGCCTGGCACGCCGGTCACCGCGACGCTGCGCGAGCCGCTCGTCGTCCGCATCCGCATCGAGTAGCGCTCCCATGCGCAGGCCCGCAGCCGCCGCGCTCGTCACGCTCATGCTGGCCGCTGCGGGCGTGGCGTCGGCGCAGACGCCGCGTCCGACCATTGGCGTCGCCTTCGGCGGCGGCAGCGCGCGCGGCATCGCGCACATCGGCGTCATCCAGTGGTTCGAAGAGCATCACGTGCCGATCGATCTGGCCGCCGGCACCAGCATGGGCGGCCTGGTCGGCGGCGCGTTTGCCACCGGCATGTCGGCGGCGGAACTGCGCGCGCTCATCACCGGCACCGACTGGGACCTGATGTTCGGCAGCTCGTCGTTCGAGTTCAAGAACATCCGCCGCAAGGAGGACGCGCGCAGCTACCCGTCGCGCCTCGAGTTCGGCCTGAAGCGAGGGATCGTGCCGCCGACCTCGCTGAACAACGGCCAGCAGGTCGACTTCCTGCTGGCGCGGATCGCCGCCCCGTACTACGGGCTCGCCCGGTTCGACGACCTGCCGACGCCGTTTCGCGTCGTCGCGGTCGATCTAAGGGCGGGCGAGAGGGTGGTCATCCACGACGGGCTGCTGGCGACGGCGCTGCGCGCCACGATGTCTTTGCCCGGGGTCTTCCCGCCGGTCGAGCGCGACGGGCGCGTGCTGGTGGACGGCGGCGCGCTCGACAACATTCCGGCCGACGTCGTCCGCGACATGGGCGCGCGCACCGTCATCGCCGTCAACGTCGGACAGGCGCCCGACGACGTCGTCGACTACTCGATGTTCGGTCTGATGGGGCGCACCGTGGACGCGATGATGCAATCGTCCACGCGCGCCGCCCTGAAGTTCGCGGACCTGACGATTGCCGTCGACGTCGAGGGCTTCGGCTCGCTCGACTGGCGGCGGGCCGACGACCTGATCGCGCGCGGCTATGCGGCCGCCGAGGGGAGACGCGACGAGCTGTTGAAGTACCGCGTCGGCGACGACGAGTGGCGGGCCTGGCTGACGGCGCGCGAGACGCGGCGCCTGACGCAGCTGCCGCCGCCGGCGTTCCTCACGACCGCGGGTGTGCAGCCCCACGATGCCGCGGCGGTGCGCCGCGTCGTCGAGCCGCACCTCAACGAGTCGCTCGACATCCCCGCGCTCGAGCGCGATCTCACCTCGCTGTCCGGGCTCGATCGGTACGAGGCAATCGGCTGGCGCCTCGTCCAGGAGGGACGCGGCACCGGGCTCGAGATCCGCGCGCAGCCCAAGGTCTATGCGCCCCCCTTCCTGATGCTCGGGCTCTCGATCGAGAACACGACGTCGGAGAACTTCCGCGTCCAGCTTGCCGCCCGGTATCTCACCTTCGACGTCCTCGGGTCGGGATCGGAGCTGCGGGTGGACGGCGCGCTCGGCGCGGACCCGAATCTCGGCGCCTCGCTCTACCGGCCGATCGTCGGGACGCGCGTGTTCGCCCGCGCCATCGGCGGCGGGACGATGCGGACGTTCAACTTCGTCAGCGGCGACACGATCGTCGCCGAGTATCGCGAGCGCCGCCTCTCGGCGCAGGGGGACCTCGGCGTCAACCTGTCGCGTGACAGCGAAGTGGCCGGCGGAATCCAGGTCAGCCGCGTCATCGACGAAGTGCGCGCCGGCGATCCGAAGCTGCCGGAGCTGTCCGGCGGCGAGGTCCGCGCGCAGCTGCGCTGGGCGTTCGACACGCAGGACAGCGCGGTGGTGCCTTCGCGCGGCACCCGCGCCGTCGCGACGCTGTCGCAGACCTTCGACAGTCCGTCGGTGCCCGACGCCGAGCGGACCAACCGCGACCTCACGCAGGCCGAGTTCAACGTCTCGACGTTCCGCTCCTTCGGATCGCGCTACCGTGCCTTCGCCGTTGCCGCCGCCGGCACCTCGTTCGACGACACGCCGCTGCCCACGCGCCAGTTCACGCTCGGCTACCCGTACTTGCTCGACGCCTACAGCGTCGGCGAACGCCGCGGCGATCACTATGCCGTGCTGACGCTGGGCGGGCTGCGGCGCATCGGCCGGCTGCCGGACTTTCTCGGCGGACCGATGTTCGCCGGGCTGTGGATGGAGAACGGGACCGCGTTCAATTCGGATCAGAACGCGGACCTGAAGACCCAGTTCGGCTTCGGGATTACACTCGACACGCTCGTGGGGCCGATCCTGGTCGGCGCGAGCGTCGGCGTGGACGGCGAGTGGCGCACGCTATTCGGCATCGGAAGGGTCTTCCGATGAGATCGGAGGGGCCATGACCAGGTCACGCCGGCCCGCGCCGGCCGTCGCGTCGGAGAAGGCGGAGCCGTTCCTCACGCCGACGGCCGCCTCGGACACCGTGGTCCTGACGGAACGGCAGCGGATCGAACTGTCGAAGATCGCCCTGCGCCTGCGCCTTCCCGCTCGCAAGTTCATCTACCGCGAAGACGCGGCGGCGCAGTCGATCTATTCGGTGATCGACGGGTTGGTGAAGACCTATCGCGATCTGCCGAGCGGCCGCCGCGTCGTCGGTTCGTTCCTGTTTCCGCGCGACCTGTTCGGCCTGGCGCAGAACGGGCACTACGTCAACACCGCCCAGGCGATCTCGCCGGTCACGCTCTACCGGTTTCCGTTGACCGATCTGGTCGCGCTGCTCAAGCGGGACGGCGAGATGCAGTTCCAGTTCATGCTCAAGGTGACGCACGAGCTGCGCGACGCGCAGCGGCGCGCGATCCTGCTCGGGCGCCGCGACGCACCCGGGCGCCTGGCCATGTTCGTCATCCTGATGATGGAGGAGCCGGCGGGGTTCGATCGCGAGTCGAGCACCGTCTCGCTGCCGATGACCCGCTCCGACATCGCGGCGTTCCTCGGCCTGTCACTCGAGAGCGTCAGCCGCGCCGCGGCGGAACTGCAGCGCCGCGGACTGATCGAGTTCCAGGGCCGGCACGCGGCGAAGATCCTCGACCAGGGGCGCCTGGACAAGCTGGCCGCGGCCGTCTAGACGCGGCGCGCGGCGCCTTGATCCAAATCAAACCGCCTTCTGCCGGGGCCTTGTAGAGTACGGGACAACGCTCTTCTTGGCCGCCGGGGATCGCCGCTGAATCGAATATTCGCCCGCACGATGACCTTCCTGCAGAAACGATTCTCTCGCCCCGTTCGCCCGCACCCGCCTGAACGCGAGCTTGCGGCGGCCACCTTACCCTCTCAGACCAGGATCAACGCAGGCGACTTTGCCGTCGCGCAGATGGTTCACGACGTGCAGAGCCAGCTCGCCGTGATGGTGGGCTGCGCCGACAACCTGCTCGCCGGCGCGGGGCAGGCCGATCGGCAGATCGCCGAGCTGCACCGCCGCGGCGAGCACGCGACGCGGCTCACGCGCGCGGTGTTGACCGCCGCGCAACCGGTGGAAGTGCGGCGCGCGCTGAACCTGAACGAGATCGTCACGCACGCCGGGACGATGCTGTCGTGCGTCACCGGACCGTGGATTCGGCTGCAGTTCCGCCTCGCGCCCGAGCCGGTCCGCGTGTTCGCGCGGATCTTCGAGATCGAGCGGATCCTGCTGAATATCGTCCTCAACGCGCGTGATGCGATTGCCGCCGACGGGACGATCACGATCGAGACGGCCATCGGACCGTCTGGCGACGCCGCGTCGAGCGACGATCGGATCGGACCGGGGGCGCGGCTGACCATCACCGATACCGGCGCGGGGATGAGCGAAGAGCTCCGGGAACGCATCTTCGAGCCGTTCTTCACGACGAAGGAAGGCGCGACCGGCCTCGGTCTCCCGTCGGTCGCCTTCACGGTGCAGCAGCTCGGGGGCACCGTCGCCGTGCGCAGCCGCCCGGGTGGGGGCACCAGCGTGGTCGTCCTGCTGCCGCAAGTGCGGGATCTGGTATACTGACCTAGCTCATCCACATAACTCACGGAAGGGAGCGGTCCCATGTGGTCCGGCTTCGATCCGGAAATCTGGCGCCAGCTCGCGTTCGTACGCGAGATGGTGACGCTCAGGCACCAGACGCCGACGCGCGAATGGCCGCTGGTCTTCGTCGAGCAGCACGACGAGCTGCTCGTGATCCGCGAGTGGCCCAACGGCTCGATTACCGCCTACGCCGCCCCGAAGCCCTCAGCCGATACCGACGCCGGCCGCTGACCGGTTCACCAGCCCTCTCGTTTCCGGTACTTCCTTTGCCATCCCTGCGCGCGTCGTTGGCGAGCGTACCTCGCCGTCCGCAGAAACTCGCCCAGTGCCGCGATTTGCGGTGAACGCTCGCTGACGCGACCCGCCACGTTCAGTGGCGCCCGCGGCAGGCCGTGGCCTGCGGCGGGAGCGGCATTCCTGACGGCGAGAGCACAGAGAAGGGAGCGGCCGATGGCCAAGACCGGCAAGCCGAACATCCTCATCATCTGGGGCGATGACATCGGGTGGTTCAACGTCAGCTTCAACAACAACGGGATCATGGGGTATCGCACACCCAACATCGATCGCATCGCGAAGGAGGGCTGCAACTTCACCGACTGGTACGGTCAGCAGAGCTGCACCGCGGGCCGCGCCGCGTTCATCACCGGCCAGTCGCCAATCCGCACCGGCCTCACCAAGGTCGGGCTGCCCGGCGCGAATCTCGGACTGCAGCCGGAAGATCCCACCATCGCCGACGTGCTGAAGCCGCTCGGCTACGTGTGCGGACAGTTCGGCAAGAATCACCTCGGCGATCGCGACGAATTCCTGCCGACCGCGCACGGCTTCGACGAGTTCTTCGGCAACCTCTATCACCTGAATGCCGAGCAGGAGCCCGAAAACCCGGACTATCCGAAGGACCCCGAGTTCAAGAAGAAGTACGGCCCGCGCGGTGTGCTGCACTCGTTCGCGAATCCGGACGGGACGCAGAAAATCGAGAACACCGGTCCGCTGACGGTCAAGCGCATGGAAACAGTGGACGAGGAGTTCCTCGACGCGAGCCTCAAGTTCATCGACAAGGCGGTCAAGGACGACAAGCCGTTCTTCGTGTGGTGGAACTCGACTCGGATGCACATCTTCACGCACCTGAAGAAGGAATCGGAGGGCAAGACCGGCCTCGGGATCTATCCGGACGGGATGGTGGAACACGACGGCCACGTCGGCCAGCTGCTGAAGAAGCTCGACGATCTCGGCATCGCCGACAACACCATCGTCATGTATTCGACCGACAATGGCGCCGAGGTCATGAGCTGGCCGGATGGAGGGACGACGCCGTTCCGCGGCGAGAAGGACACCAACTTCGAAGGCGGCTGGCGCGTGCCGTGCGCGATCCGGTGGCCGGGGGTCATCAAGGCCGGGACAACTTCGAACGCCGTGTTCTCGCACACCGACATGCTGCCAACGCTCGCGGCCGCGGCGGGGGTTCCCGACGCCGTCGAGCAACTGAAACGGGGCTACAAGTCCGGCACCAGAACGTTCAAGGTCCACATCGACGGCTACAACCTGCTGCCGTTCCTGAAGGGAGAGGTCAAGGAGAATCCCCGCAAAGCCTTCCTCTACTGGAGCGACGACGGCGATCTGTTTGCGTTGCGGGTTGGCGACTGGAAGGCCACCTTCATCGAGCAGCGCGCACGCGGCCTGGGTGTGTGGTTCGAACCCCCGGTGGCGATGCGCGGGCCGCATATCTACAACCTTCGCAGCGACCCATTCGAGCGGGCCAGCGAGGATGCGACCATGTTCTACGACAAATGGAAGGCCGATCACGCGTTCCTGCTGGTGCCCGCGCAGGCGATCGTCGGCGAGTTCCTCAAGACGTTCAAGGAGTTCCCGCCGCGGCAGCGGCCGGCGAGCTTCAGCATCGACCAGGCGCTCGAGAAGGCGCGGCAGCAGCAGGTGCAGATGGAGTTGAGCGGCGGCGCCGGCGTGAAGTAGCGCCGCAACAGCGTATCCGTCACTCGTCACGAGCCTCGATCCGTCCCGTGACGAGTGGCGCGATTACTCCTGGCGATCGCGCGACGCTCCGTACGCGGTGATGCTGCCGTCAGGCCATTCCCGGATGACGAACAGCGTCTCGAACTCCTCGACGAACGTCAGCGGCCACTCCTTGACCGGCGTCTGAAACCGGTGCGACACCATCTGACGAATCGCGTTCAAGTCCCGTTGAATCTCTGGATCGAACCCTGACCACATGAGCCGGCACCTCCTCGCGCCCACGAAATCCCGATGCAAGGATTGGTGCCGTCGGCAATCGAAACGTTGCCCCCGTGGCTTCCGTTCTCCCGTGGCTTCCGCCT
>Ga0075425_100001425_pt1 | contig 23533 bp, 23 predicted proteins | sample SoiMethybrSBSTD4_FD_75300 | JGI IMG/M metagenome (GOLD analysis project Ga0075425, IMG submission 75300) | Bulk soil microbial communities from a Populus tree surrounding site in Tennessee, USA - Soil MetaG P. TD hybrid SBSTD4 | ecosystem: Environmental > Terrestrial > Soil > Tree plantation... | reverse complement strand
GATCTCGCGACGGTGCGGGGGATCCGCGACGAGCTCGACGTGCGGGTGCAGAAGCTGATCGCCGAACTGCGCCGCGAAGACCGCTGAGCGGCCGGCTTGCGCAGCACGCGTCGCTTCGGCGGCTGACGGCCGAGTTCGTCGGCACCTTTGCCTTGGTCTTCGCCGGCTGCGGTGCGGTGATGGTCGACGCGAAGACGCACGCGCTCGGCTCACGTTTTTCCTGGCCACGGGCGCCGCGCACCGATCCAGCCGCCGATCCGCGGCATCAATCTGGACGGCGTCTACCAGCTGCACACGGTCGGCGACGTCGTCCAACACGGCGCGCAAGCCTGGACGGAAACCCGAGACGCAAGCTCACGGCCCACACGGGCCGCCGAGCTCCGGCCGCAAGCGTGACGGCCCCTACCTCTCGGGCTGCGAGGCCTTGACCGCCTTGATGATCGCGCCGTGCATCCCGTCCGCGACCTGGTGGGTGAACTCGACCGTGACCTGCTCGAACCCGGCCGCCTCGAGACCGGCCTCGTACTCGTCGCGCGAGAGTGCGCCGGCGATGCAGCCGACGTAGCTGCCGCGATCGGCACGCTCCTCGGGCGTGAGGCGATCTTCGGCGACCACGTCGCTGACGCCGATCCGGCCGCCCGACTTCAACACCCGCGCCATCTCCGTCAGAACGGCCGGCTTGTCGGTCGAGAGGTTGATCACGCAGTTCGAGATCACGACGTCGACCGAGCTCGACGGCAGAGGGATGTGCTCGATCTCGCCCTTCAGGAAATGCACGTTCGCGACGCCGGCGTCGACCGCGTTCTCGCGGGCGAGCGCGAGCATCTCGTCGGTCATGTCGACGCCGAAGACAGTACCGTCTGGACCGACGCGCCTTGCCGACAGGATCACGTCGATCCCGCCGCCGGAGCCGAGGTCGAGCACCGTCTCGCCCTCGCGCAGATCGGCGACCGCGGTCGGGTTGCCGCAGCCGAGCGAGGCCAGCGTGGCGGCCGCCGGCAGCTCGCCGCGCTGCTCGGCGTCGTAGAGCGCCTCGCCGAACTTCCCCGCCTCGCTCTCCGCGTCCGGAAAACAGGAGCCGCTCCCGCAACCGCAACCAGCGGAACCATCGGTCACCGCGCGCGCGGAGGCGGCGTAGCGCCGGCGTACCTCCTCGCGCAGCTCGTCGGCCGACGTCGCCATCAACAACACGCTCTTTTCAGATCGGCGACTACCGCGAGCTTCTCGACGGCGTCGCGCTTCAACGAGAAATAGGCCCACTTGCCGCGCTGCTCCCGTTCGAGCAACCCGGCCTCGGTCAGCTTCTTCAGGTGGTGCGACACGGTCGGCTGCGACAGGCCGAGCGAGTCGTTGAACTCACAGGCACACACCGCGGCAGCGCTGGTCGCGATCAAGTTCACGATCCGCACGCGCGCCGGGTCGCCGAGCGCCTTGAACAGCTCTGCCGTCGCCTCCGCCTCCTCGTCGCTCAAACCAGGCGCCGCCAGCGGCGCACAACAAGCAACCGGTTCCAGGGTCGTGCTCACAGCATCCTCGCTCCAATCACATTGACCATCATCAATGTATCGACGGATGTCTATCTGTGTCAAGCTCGCTGCCGCGCCGCAACGTACTCGTCCATCGCACGCAACATGACCTGGACAGACAGCGCGCCCGGATCGGCGAAGCCGAGAGAGCGCTCGCCGAGGGACTTCGCCTTCCCAGCCAGCGCGACCATGTCCTTCGTCGCCTCCACCCCTGCGCGTGCGGCGTCGGCGACGCGCGGCAGCGCGTTGTCGAGCGGCTCCGCTCGCAGCTCGGCCGCTGCTCGCGCAGCCGGGACGAGGGCGTCGACCATCGTCTTCCCGCCGGGGCCCGTCTTGCCGCGCTGCTCGACGGCGCCCGTGCCGTCGGTCAGGAACCGCGCGAGCTCCGCGCTCCCGAAGCAGCGTTCCGCCGACAGGCCACGAGCGCCCTCGACGAAGAGCGACGAGAAGAGGATCCCCGACGCGCCCCCCATGCTCAGCAGGAGCGCGCGCCCCACCTCGGACACCGGCGCGCCGACCGTGTCGTACTCACGGCTCTCGAGCTCCTGGCGCGCAGTCTCGAACCCGCGCCGCATCGCGAGCCCGTGGTCGCCGTCGCCGATCGCCCGGTCGGCGTCGTTCAGCACCTCGGCGCTGTCCGCGACGCGAGAGGCCACGTGGAGCAGCATCGCCTTCACCTCGTGGGCAGTCAGCGTGCCGCCCACGACTCAGGCCTTCGTGAACGCCGTCGAGCGCGCCGGCGCGTCGTAGTACCCCCGCAGCTCGGAGTCGAGCTTCAACAGCGTGAGCGAGAAGCCTGCCATCTCCTGGCAGGTGCAGAAGCTGCCGACGACGGTGTCGTGCACCGAGATCCCTGCCTCCGCGAGGAGCCGGTGCGCCTTCCGAGTCACGATCAGCAGCTCCATCCACGTCGTCGCCCCGAGGTCGTTGACGAGCAGGCAGACGTCGTCGCCGCGGCGGGCGCCGAGGTCGTCGACGATCCGCGCGAGCATGTCCTCGACGAGTGGGTCGGCCTTGCCCAGGGTCCCGCGGGAGACGCCCTTCTCGCCGTGGAGCCCCATGCCGATCTCGATCTCGTGCGGCCCGAGCTCGAATGTCGGCTGCCCCGTCTCCGGGATCGACCCGGCCGCGAGCGCAACGCCGAGGGACCGTGTCCCGTCGCGCGCCTTGCGCGTGACCCGGCCCGCCTCGGCGAGCGTCTCGGCGACGGAGCAGACGGCGCCGGCGATCTTGATGACGAACAGGTCGCCCGCGATGCCGCGCCGGTCTTCGACGCGCTCGGGCGGCGCCGACGCGACGTCGTCCCACACACGGACCGTCTCCGTTGCGATTCCCTCCGCGGCCGCGAGCTCGGCGGCGGCGTCGAACGAGAGGTTGTCGCCGGCGTAGTTCCCGTAGACGTAGAGCACGCCGCGGCCGCCGTCGACCGCTCGGGTCGCGTCGAGGATGACGGCCGGCGTGGGCGCGGCGAAGACGTTGCCGCAGGCGGCGCCGTCGGCGAGGCCGTCGCCGACGAACCCGCCGAAGAGCGGCTCGTGCCCGCTCCCGCCGCCGATGAGCAGCCCGACCTTCCCGCCCGGCGAGCGGACGCGGACGACGGCGGTCGTGCCGTCCACCAGGCGCAGGCTCCCGCGGGACGCGGCAACGAGCCCTTCGAGCACCTCCGGCACGACGTCGCGCGGGTCGTTGAGGATCTTTTTCACGCCGGGCGACCAGGACCGCGCGGCGTGACGGGCCAGATGTCCGTGACGACGCCGTTCTCGACGACGTGGAAGACGTCGTACAGGTTCACCGTCGTCGGCCCGTAGCCAGGAATCACCTCGGCGCGGTCGCCGAGGTCGAGCGGCGGCTCCCCCGGAAAGTCGGCGAGGCAGTGCTCCTCGGCGTAGTAGCGGATCACCGCCTCCGGGTGCGCCGCGAGCGGCGGCGTCACGAAGTCGATCCCGACGGACTTGCGGCCGCAGTCGAGCACGACCGTGTTTCCCTGGCGGCTGACGACGGTGCCGAGAACCGTCATCGCCACCTCGAAGCCGCCGGGTACGAGGTTCCCGTGGAAGCAGTCCATGAGCGCGTACGACCCGGCCTGCACCTCGGTGATCCGCGGATTCGCACCGGTGATGTACCAGGTGCCGGTGCCGCCGGCGGAGACGACCTCCGAGTGATGTCCGTGGGCGGCGAGGAAGTCGACGGCGTCGACGAGCTTGTCGTTCGCCCTGTGCGCCTCCTCGAGGCGCACGTCGCGGTCCGGCTCGAGCATGCAGTGTCCCTCGTAGCCCTGCATCCCGCGCAGCCGCACGTTCGGCAGCGACGCGATCCGCTCCGCGAGCCGGAGTGCCTCGTCGCGGGTGCGGACACCGCACCGCCCCATGCCGACGTCGATCTCGATCAACAGCTCCAGCTCGGCATCGGCGTCGCCCGCAGCGCGCGCGAGCTGCTCGACGTTGCGCGCATCGTCGACGGCGACGGTGAGCCGATGATCGCGAGCGGTCTCAGCGAGCGCGCGCACCTTGTCGGGGTGCACGACCTGGTTCGCGACGAGCACGTCCTCGATCCCGGACTCCGCCATCACCTGCGCCTCCCACGCGGTCGCGCACGCAACGCCGATCGCCCCCGCGTCGATCGTGAGCCGGGCGAGCTGCGGCGACTTGTGCACCTTGATGTGCGGGCGCAGCTCGGCCGGAAGGCCGCGGAAGTTGTCGGCCATCTGGAGGACGTTTCGCTTCGCCACGTCGAGGTCGAGCAGCAGCGCCGGCGTCGTGACCTCGTCGCGCGCCCGCCGGATCTGGTCGCGGTACCGCGCGACCCACTCCTCGTGCACGGTCTCGAACGTCGTCATGTCGCGGCAACCGCCGTCTCCAGGTCGCCCGTGATCCCGAGCGTCTGGCCGCCGTCGAGCACGAGCATGTGCCTAGATGAACTCCGGGCGGGCAGCGTGCTCCTCCGGGGTCTCGATGCGCTCGCCGGCCGCTTCACCCGCATGGGCGAGCATCGACTCGCGTCCGCCCGCGATCATCGCGAAGAGGATCACGACGCCCAGCGCGAGCCACAGCACGACGACGAGCGGCGCGAGCTTGATCGGCCACGCCGGAAGCGGGTTGAGCGAGTAGTACACGACGCACGCGAGCGCGACGGTCCCGACCAGCGGGACGACCACGTGCTTGAACCAGTTGAAGTCGCCGGGGTGGTGCTTCCGCACGTAATAGAACAGCCCCACGTTGGCCGCGGCGTACACCGGAGCAAGTGCGAAGGTGAACCACGTCCCGGTGATGTTGTAGACGTTCGCCACGCCAACCGCGATCGGGAGGATCAGGCCGAGGCAGATGTTCACGACCGTCTGGAACGCGATCGCCGTCGTGGGCGTCCGGTACTTCGGGTGAACCGACGTGAGCTGCCTCGGGAGAACGCCCGTCCGCGCCATCCCGTAGATGAATCGCGTCGCCGCGTTCGTGGTCGCGATCGCGACGGCGATCGCGGAGTTCAGCAGCGCGATCAACACGATCACCCACGCTCCGCCCCAGTACTTGTGACCGAGCACGAACGCGGGCAGCTCCGAGGAGCTCGCGAACGAGTCGAGCCTGTCCGTTCCCCAGCCGGTGATCTGACCCCACGACACGATGAACAGGAACGCGCCGAGGATGAGGATGCACCCGATCACGCCGCGCGGGACGTTCCGCTTCGGATCCTCGCTCTCCTCGGCCGTCGGCGCGGCGGCGTCCCACCCGGAGATCGCGAAGATCGCGAACACGACGCCGAGGAACAGCGCGTGCCCGCTCGGGGCGTTCGCAGGATTGGCCCACTCGAGGTTGATCCCGCCGGGGCCGGGGTCGATGAAGCCCGAGAACGCGAGCGCGAGCACGATCAGCGTCTCGATGATCCCGAGCACGACCAGGATCTCAGTGGAGATCTCGATGCCGCGGTATGCGGTCACGGCGACGAGGACGATCAGGATCGCCATGAACCACCACCACTTGAACGTCCAGCCGTACTCGGCCTTCAGGGTGTTCTGGAGCGTGTCGCCCATGAACGAGCCGACCTGGGCGACGACGACCGGGTAGAAGAGCAGGTACGTCCAGGCGACGAGGAAGCCCATTCGCCCGCCGAGAGAGCGGCTGACGAACGTGTAATAGGTCCCCGCCGATGTCATGTACTTCGAGAACTGCGCGAGCACGTAGCCGAGCATGAGCGCGATCACGAATGCGCCGAGGTAGGCGAGGGGAGCCGTGACCCCGGCATTCGAGACGATGAACGGGATCGTGAACATGCCGGCGATGGCCGGCGCGATGGTCGTCACGCCGATCATCAGCACGCCTGGGAGCCCGATCGCGCCCGCCTTCAACTCGGTCTCAGCGACCGTGTGCTCAGCCGTCGGTGCGGGCTGAGCAATCGAATCAGCCATGTACCGCTCCTCCTTGGTGGCCGGCGCCGGCCGGCGAGGCCGGCTGGTTGCCTGCACTGCGCACCGCCTCGAGCATGAAGCGGGCGTTCTCCTCCGGTGCGACGCCGTCGAAGACGGCGCTTCCCGTCACGATCAGATCGACGCCGCACGACACCACGCGGGCGACGGTCTCGCGCGTGATACCGCCGTCGACCGCAAGCGCGATCGGCCTGCCGTCGATGAGCTGCCGCGCCGCCGCGAGCTTCGCGAAGGTCGCCGGGATGAACCGCTGGCCGCCCCAGCCCGGGTTGACCGCCAGCACGAGCACGAGCTCGAGCTCGTCGAGCAGCGGCTCGACGAGTGCGATCGGCGTTCCCGGGTTCACCGCGACGCCGCGCGTCACCCCTGTGCCGTCGAGCTCCTGCAGCACGCGGTGCACGTGGCGCGTCGACTCGACGTGGACCGTGATCGTGGAGGCGCCCGCGTCGACGAAGGCGGCGACCTTGTCGACCGGGTCGACGACCATGAGGTGGACGTCCTTCCGGAAGTCGCCGGGAAGGGCCTTCACGAGCGGCGTGCCCACCGTCAGTCCTGGGCAGAACACGCCGTCGCTCACGTCGACATGGAGCTGCGTGACGCCTGCGCGTCCGATTGCCTCGAGCTCTTCGCCGAGCCGCAGCAGATCCGCGGTCACGACGCCGACGCTGAGCTCGGTCATGCGAACGCCGTCTCCCGCGCGAGCTCCTGGAACAGCTCGTACGCCTCGTCAGGCGACGCGTCCTCGTGTACGACCTTGCGGACCGCCTGGATCATCGCGGCGGGCGCCTCGGACTGGAAGATGTTCCGCCCCATGTCGACGCCCGCGGCTCCCTCCTGCACCGCGCGGTACGCCATCGTGAGTGCCTCGAGCTCCGGCTGTTTCTTCCCGCCGGCCATCACGACAGGGACGAGGCAGCCGGCCGTGACGCGCTCGAAACCCTCCTCGACGTAATAGGTCTTCACGAGTTGCGCGCCGAGCTCCGCGCAGATGCGCGTTGCCAGGCCGAGGTAGCGCGCGTCGCGCGTCAGCTCACGGCCGACCGCAGTCACGCCGAGCACCGGGATGCCGTAGCGGTACCCGGCGTCGACGAGCCGCGTCATGTTCTCGACCGATTGCGTCTCGTGCTCGCCACCGACGAAGACCTGCACAGCGACCGCGTGCACGTTCATCCGAGCGGCGTCCTCGATGTCGAGCGCGATGCGCTCGTTCGAGAGTTCCTTGAGGATCGACGGCCCGCCGCTCGCGCGCATCACAATTCCGCCCGTGTACGTCGGCGGGATCGTCGAGCGGAGCGCGCCGCGCGTCAGCATCAACGCGTCGGCATGCGGTGCGAGCGGCACGATGTTCAGATCGAGCCGCTCGAGCCCCGACGTCGGCCCCTGGAAGTAGCCGTGGTCGAACGCGAGCATCACCGTGCGTCCCGAGCCGGCACGGAAGATGCGAGCGAGTCGGTTCTGCATCCCCCAGTCGTAGGCGCCGGCGCCCTTGACGAAGAACCGCTCGTTGCCTGCCGGAACGTCGGGGAAGAACGTCTTTTCGCCGTGATCGTCTGCTTCGGGCATCGCGGTCCTTTCTGCGCCTAGGTGCCGGCGGCGCGCCACAGCGGGCGCACGACGCCGTCCTCGGAGAGCTGGAGCATGCGGTCGTACACCTGGAGCCACTGCGTGTAGAGCTCGTCGTAGGCCTCGGCGGCCCCGGCGTCGGGCTCGTGCGTGTGCTCGAAGCGGACGAGCCGGGAGACGTCCGTCAGCGAGTCGTAGAGGCCCGCCCCGACCCCGGCGCACACCGCCGCGCCGAGCGCGGTCGACTCGCGCACGGCGGGGACGCGCACCCGCACGCCGAGGACGTCCGCGAGGATCTGCGACCACATGCGACCGTTCGCCGCGCCGCCCGTGAAGACGACGTCGTCGACGTCGACGCCGGCAACCTCCTCGACGATGGCGAGATGGCCGCGCGACACGTATGCGGCCGCCTCCTCGATCGCGCGGAAGCACTCCTTCTTGCCCGAGCGCTCGGGGCTCGAGATGTCGAACTGGAGGAACGCGGGGGACGCGTGGATCCAGCGCTTCGCCTCCATCAGGTTCGAGAAGATGCCGAGCACGCCGTTCGAGCCGGGTGGCACGGCGGCGGCCTCTGCCTCGAGCAGCGTGTAGACGTCGCTGCCCTCGAACGCGGCCCGCTCGACATCGGCGGTGCAGAAGGCATCCCGGAACCAGCGCATCGTCAGCCCCGAGTAGAAGCCGATCCCCTCGATCATCCACGTGCCCGGGGCGGCGTGGCAGAGCGTCCGCAGCCGTGCCTCGGGGTCGATGCGCGGCTCGTCGAGGACGGCGGTGTGCTGCCAGAACGACCCGCCGACGACCGTGCAGCGACCGGCGTCGACGACCCCGATTCCGAGCAGGCCGAGCTGCGTGTCCGCGCCGCCGATCGCGCACGGCGTGCCGGCGCGGAGCCCCGTCGCAGCGGCGGCGGCGTCCGTCACCGTTCCGACGACGGTGCCGGGCTCGTGCACCTGCGGGAACAGCCCCGGCTCGAGCCCCACGAGCTCGATCACGCGCTCCGACCACGTCCGCTCCGCCAGCTCGAACATGCCCGAGCTCGAGCCGAGCGACGGGTCGGTCGCGTACTCCCCGCACAGCCGCGTGAGGAGCCAGTCGCCGAGCATCCCGACGTGCGCGACGGCGGCGAACACGTCCGGCTCGTGCTTCGCGATCCAGAGAAAACGGGCCGGCGCGGTGATCGCGACCCAGTCCCCGGCGAGGTCGTAGATCTCCTGCGCCCGGCCGGAGCGAACGAGCTCGGTCGCCTCGTCTCCCGCACGGGAGTCGACGTTTGGGCACGCCCAGATCTCGCGCCCGCGCGCGTCGTAGAGCACCATGCCCTCGCGCATCGACGTCGTCGAGACCGCGCGGACCCCCTCGCGGCTGACGCCGGGCGCGGCGAGCGCCTCGCGGACGCACGCGCAGACGAGCCCCCAGTTGCGGTCCGTATCGAAGACCTGCGAGCCGGGCACGCCGGGCTGCTCGCGATGCGTCCATTCGCGCCGGCCCATCGCCACCTGATTGCCGTCGGGGTCGAAGAGGACCGCGCGGCACGAGCCCGTGCCCGCGTCGATCGCGAGGAGCAGCTCGTTCACGTCCCGACCGCCTCGCGGTTGATGACGTTCACGAGCGGCTCGCCTGTGTCGAAGCGCTCGATCTCCGAAGCGACCATCATCGCGCCGCGCAGGAGGGTCTCGTGCGTCGCGCCGCCGATGTGCGGCGTGAGCACGACGTTCTCGTGCCGGAGCAGGGGGTGCGGCCCGGAGCCGTGGTGCGGGCGGACGACGTCGAGCGCGGCGCCCGCGAGCTTTCCCGTGGCGAGCGCGGCGTCGAGCGCCGACTCGTCGACCAGCGACTCACGCGCCGTGTTGACGAAGTACGAGCCGTCCTTCATGGCCGCGAACCGGTGCGCGTCGAACAGGTTCTCGTTCTCCGGCGTGGCCCGGGCGTGGAGCGAGACGACGTCCGCGATGTGGAGCAGGTCGTCGAGCTCGTTCACCTCGTCCACCGCGCCGTCCCCGTTCGACGCGCGGTACGGGTCGTACACGCTCACGTGCATCCCGAAGGCGGACGCGCGCTGCGCGACGCGCTGGCCGACGTTCCCGAAGCCCACCAGGCCGAGCGTCATCCCGCCGAGGTCGTGGCCGAAGAACTCCGCGCCTTCGAAGGCCGTCTCGCCGGCGGTGTGGCCTTCGGCGAGGTACCGCTGCGCCTTCGGGAAGCCGCGAGCGAGCATCACCATGAAGGCGAGGGTCTGGTCGGCGACGGCATCAGCGTTCTTCCCGGGCGTCGTCACCACGGGGATGTGGCGTCGCGAGGCGGCATCGACGTCGACGTTCACAGGGCCGCCGCGCGCGCAGCAGACGAGCCGGAGCGATTCGACCCCGAGCACCTGGTCGGTCACGGGCGCGCCGTGGACGACGAGCACCTCGTGGCCGTCGAGGTGCTCGACGAGCTGCGCCGGCGTCCCGGCGTACTCGCGGATCCGGCGCTCGGAGTCGGTCGACGGCGTCAGCACCTGCGACTCGTCGAGCTGGACGAGGTCGAGCTCGTGCTCCTCGGCGAGCGGCTGCAGCCCGCGCCGGAAGACCTCGACCGGCACGTAGGAGTCGCCGACGACGAGGATCCGCACTTACGTCTCGGGCGGGTAGACCCGAACCGGGTTGAGGTCGACCGCGTGCCCGGTTCCGGACTCGAAGATCACCTTCATCATCGGCTCGGTGTCGAGGTAGTAGAAGTGAATGGTCTCGCCGATCCGCCCCTCCATCAGGACGCCCGCGCCCAGCTCGTCGAAGTGGCGCCGCGCCGCTTCGGACTCGTCGGCGGTCGGCCGCATCACGGCGATGTGATGGAGGCCCTCGCCGTGCTCCTCGAGCCACTCCTTGTAGATCGACGGGCCGTCGACAGGCTGCAGCAGCTCGACGACGATCGGGCCGACGTGCGTCTCGGCGCCGATCATCGTGAAGTCCGTGGGCTCGCCGTGGAGGTAGGTGTGGTGGAGCGCCGGCGGCTTGTGCTCATACACGTTCCACGGGCCCCAGCCGAGGACGCGGTGGTACTTCTCGAGCGCGTCGTCGATGTCGTTGACCACGATCGCGATCTGGCTGATCGGGAGCGGCGCGCTCGCCCTGCCGTTCGAGAAGGTGACCTGCTGCTCCGTGTGCGTCGCCATCGGGCCTCCCTTGACAGTGAGCGATCCAGACGGGTGAGAATAACGTCGTCCTGTCCGTACAACAAGACCCCAGGCTGCGCGATCCGCCGGTCGTGCTCGTCACCGGCGGGCTGAGCGGCATCGGCCGGGCCGTTGCGCTCGCGTTCGCCGAGCTCCACGGCCGACTCGCCCTCGTCGACCGGACGACGGCCGGCGCCGGAGAGGTCGTGGCCGCGGTCGCGGCCGCGGGCGGAGAGGCGCTCGCCCTCGAGGCGGACGTGCGTGACCACGACGCGCTCGCCGGGGCGGCGGCGTCCGCGATCGACCGCTTCGGCCGGATCGACGTGCTCGTCGCGAACGCCGGGATCGCCGACCAGAGCCGAGCGCACGCCGGGGACCCGGAGCGGTGGCGGGCGCTCGTGGAGACGAACCTGCTCGGGACGGTCTACGCCGTGCGTGCCGTGCTGCCGCACATGTTGAAAAGGGGCAGCGGGCACGTCTTCGTCACCTCGTCGGTCTCGGGACGAGAGGCCTACCCGGGCGAGGCCGTCTACATCGCGAGCAAGTGGGGACAGGTCGGCTACGCCCACGCACTGCGGCAGGAGGTGGCCGACGCCGGGATCCGGGTCACGGTCGTCGAGCCTGGCATCGTCGACACGCCGCTGACACGGGACAACCCGGTGGTGCGGCCGCTCCTCGAGGCGACCGAGCCGCTTCGCCCGGGGGACGTCGCGCGGGCCGTCGTCTACGCCTATCTCCAGCCGCCCCACGTCCTCGTCAGCGAGCTGACGGTGCGCCCGCTGCGGCAGAAACTGCCCGATTTCGGGTCCGGGCCTTGACTGCACGGCCCGTTCCGGATGATGATCGGCCGTCATCCTGTCACTACAAGTTCGTCACGCTCAAGCCAAAGGAGGCTCATATGGCTGACGAGTCGCAGGAGCTCGACCAGCTCCTCACGCGCGCGACCGACCGCCGCAAGTTCATCCTCGGGGCCGCGGGAGCCGCCGTAGGCCTCGCCCTTCCGGGCTCGGCGCTGGCGCGGCTCGGCTTCGCGTCGAACTCGAAGACGATTGCCTTCGCCCAGCCGGACACGTCCGCGAGCGTCTATCCCCTCTTGCTCAAGGGCGCGCAGCAGGCGGCGAAGCAGCGCGGCTATCAGCTGCTCCAGAGCCACGCGAACCACCAGCTCGACGCACAGGTGAACGAGCTCAACACCTGGATCGGACAGGGCATCGGCGGCGTGATCGTGCTGCCGCTCGACAACAACGCGATGCTGCCGCTGATCAAGAAGGCCCACCAGGCCGGCGTCAAGTTCCTCGACTACTCCGACAAGGCTCTGCCGGGGACCGACGGCTGGGTGATCTTCAACAACCTGCAGGGCGCCGCCCTCGTGGGAGCCGACGCGGGCCGCTGGGTCAACCGGTCGCTCGGCGGCAAGGCGAAGGTCGCGCTGCTCACGCACGAGATCCAGCAGACCGGGAAGGACCGGATCCACGGCGGGATCGCCGCGCTGCAGAAGGTCGCACCGAAGGCGCAGGTCGTCGCCCGGCACGAAGGCGTGCTCGCGGCCGAGTGCCTCACGGTCACGCAGTCGCTCCTGCAGGCGCACCCGGACCTGAACGTCATCCTCTGCATCGCCGACGACGGAGCGCTCGGGGCGGAAAAGGCGTTCATGCAGACGCATCCGTCGGCCGCACGGCAGAAGCAGATGTACATCGGCGGCTGGGACGGTTCGATTCCGGCGATGAAGGCCGTCGTGAGCGGCGGGGTGATCCGGTCGACCGGCGCGCTCGACCTCGTCGGCATCGGAGCCGCGTCGGTGAACGCGACGGCGAACGCGATCGAGGGCAAGGGCTCGGCGCGCGTCAACTACCCGTACGTGCTCGTCTCGCAGAGCGCGGCGGGCAAGAAGACCGGCAGGAAGCTGCTCGCGAAGTACGGCGCCTAGCGAGAAGGGGTCGATGGCGCACGCTGAAACGGCGGGTCGCCCGCGGCGACGGCCGCGGGTGCCCCGCCGGGGGGGCTCGGGCGGGATGCGCCGTCTCGCGGCGACGCTCGCCAACTACCAGAGCGGCGGCCTGCTGATCGCGCTGCTCGTCATGGGCGCGATCTTCACCGCCTCCAGCGCGAACTTCCTCACGCACCGGAACCTGACGGTGATCCTGCTCCAGGTGTCGATCGTCGGGATCCTCGCGATCCCGCAGGCGATGCTCGTGCTGTCGGGGTACGTCGACCTGTCGGTCGGCTCGGTTGCCGTGCTGGCGGTCGCGGTGTTCGGCGAGATGGCGAAGGTGCACCACTACTCGCTTGCGGCCGCGATCGCGATCGCCATCGCGGTCGCCGCCGCGTGGGGGCTGATGAACGGGCTCCTGATCTGCTACCTCGACTTCTCGCCGATCATCGTCACGCTCGGTGGGTTCGCCGGCGCCCGCGGCCTGTCGGACACGATCACGCACGACGTGACGCAGTTCGGCTTCGGGACCAAGTTTGCCTGGCTGGGCAACGGAACGATCGCCACCATCCCGGTGCCCGCGGTGATCTTCCTCGGTCTCTTCGTGATCGGCGCCTACATCTGGTACGAGATGCCGCTCGGCCGGCACCTCACCGCGATCGGCGCGGACCGTGTGGCGGCGCGCTCTCTCGGCGTCTCGACGAGGCTGATCCCATGCGTGATCTACGTGTGCTCTGCGATCGCCGCCGGGCTCGGAGGCCTGATCCTCACCTCGGAGCTCGACGGCGCCTCCCCGTCGATCGGCATCGGGCTCGAGCTCCAGGTGCTGACGGCCGTCCTCCTCGGCGGTGTCGCCTTCGCGGGCGGCCGCGGATCGCTGTGGGGCGTGCTGTTCGGGATCCTCTTCATCGGCGTGCTGAACAACGGGCTGATCCTGCTCAACATCGGCCCCTACGTGGTGAACCTCGCGGTCGGCGCAGTCCTGATCGCCGCCGCGGGCGCGGACGCCTTCTACCAGCGGCTCGAGCGGATCCCGGTGGCGGCCGCCGAGCCGGAGGGCGTCGAGGCCGAAGCCAAAGCCCAGGAAGCGGTGACGTGAGCGAGCCGGCCGCAGTCCTCGCCGTCGACGGGGTGACGAAGCGGTTCGGCGCGGTGCGCGCGCTCAACGACGTGAGCCTGGAGGTCCGCGCCGGCGAGGTCGTCGGCCTGATCGGCGACAACGGCGCCGGGAAGAGCACGCTCGTCGGAGTGATGTCGGGCGCGATCCGGCCCGACGACGGCGCGATCTTCGTCGACGGCGAGGAGCGCACGTTCGCGACGCCCGCGGAGGCGCGGGCCGCCGGGATCGAGACCGTGTTCCAGAATCTCGCCCTCGTCCCGACGCTCAACATCGCGGAGAACGTCTTCCTGCGACGCGAGCGGTACGGCCCGGGACCCGTCGGACGGGCGCTGCACCGGCTGCACAAGTCGGCGATGCGTCGCGAGGTGCAGGAGGGGTTCGAGCGCTTCGGCGTCCTGCTGCCGCCGGTCCGGACGAAGGTCAGCGCGCTCTCCGGCGGTCAGCGGCAGGCGGTCGCGATCACGCGCGCCGTGCTCTGGGGCAGCCACGTCGTCCTCATGGACGAGCCCGCGGCGGCGCTCGGCGTCAAGCAGACGGAGCTCGTCCTGTCGCTCGTCGAGCGCCTGAAGTCGCACGGCGTCGGGATCCTCTTCATCAGCCACAACATGCAGCACGTCCTCCGGGTCGCCGACCGCGTCGCGGTGATGCTCCTCGGCGCGAAGGTCGCCGACCTCGACGTGCACGAGCAGACGACGGGGACCGATCTCGTCGCGCTGATGACGGGCGCGACCGCGGGGACGCTGCGGTGAACATCGTCGGCTACAGCGACGTGTGGAGCGTCAGGCCCGGCGACCGGATCCGCTTCATGGTGAGCTCCCGCCACCCGCGGTACACGGCATCGGTCGTGCGGCTGTTCCACGGCGACCCGAAGCCCACGGGCCCGGGCCTCAAGTTCGAGCCAGTGGCGACGAGCGTCGACGGCGAGTACGACGGCCGCGAGCAGCCCTACCCGCTCGGGTCGTACGGGCTCGTCGAGCCCGCGCCGGCCGTCGGACCCGGGCTCGTTGTCTCGGCCTGGGTGTACCCGACGACGCCGGGTGCCGGCGCGCAGGCGCTCGTCACTGCGCGTCGCGACGACGAGGGCGCCGGCTGGGGCCTCTACCTCGAGGCCGAAGGCGATCTCGCGCTCCGCCTCGACGGCCGGACGTTTCGAACGGCGTCGCCCCTGCGAGCGTTCGCGTGGACCTTCGTGCGCGCCGAGCTTTCGAACGGGATCGTCCGCCTCGAGCAGCGCCCGCTCGTGCGGCTGCCGTTCGATACGAGCGCGGCGGGCGCGGAGCACGCCTCGGACGCCGTCGCGGCGTCGGCGGCTCCGCTCGTCCTGGGCGGGCACGTCGTCGGCGGCAGGCCGACCGGCTGCTTCAACGGCAAGCTCGAGGCCCCGCGCGTCGAGGCGGAGGGACAGCTTGTCGCGGAGTGGGACTTCTCCCGCGACGTCGGCGGCGACGCGATTCGCGACGTCAGCGGCAACGGGCACGACGGCCGGCTCGTGAATATGCCGATGCGCGCCGTCACAGGCAGTCGCTGGACCGGCGAGGAGGTCGACTGGCGCCGCGCGCCGGAGCAATGGGCCGCCGTCTTCTTTCACGACGACGACCTGGAGGACGCGGGCTGGGATGCCGGCTTCGAGCTCGTCGTCCCCGGCGATCTACCGAGCGGCGTCTACGCCGCCCGGTTGCGCGGCGGCGAGGACGAAGAGTGGATCCCGTTCTTCGTGTTGCCGCCCGCCGGCACGTCGTCGTCGCCGATCGCAGTCCTCCTGCCGACGCTGTCGTACCTCGCCTACGCGAACGAGCACGCAGCGATCACGAACCCTGTCGCCGTCACCGACTTCGACCTCTGGGACTACATGCAGCCCGAGGACCACTTGGCGATGGAGGTCCCGTTGCTCGGGCTGTACGACAAGCACCGCGACGGCGTCGGCTGCTGCTATTCGTCGCGTCTCCGACCTGTCGTCAACATGCGGCCGCATTACCACCTGCCCCTCGTTCGCTCGGCACATCAGTTCCCCGCGGACCTCCACCTCGTCGACTGGCTGCACGAGAAGGGGTTCGACGTCGACGTAATCACGGACGACGTCCTCCACGACGAGGCGCGGGAACTGCTCGACCGCTACCGCGTCGTGCTCACCGGGACGCATCCGGAGTACTGGACGGCCGCGATGCTCGACGCGCTCCGCGGTTACCTCGACGGCGGCGGCCGGCTCATGTACCTCGGCGGCAACGGGTTCTACTGGGCCACGTCGATCGACCCCGCACGGCCTCACGTGATCGAGGTGCGCCGGGGGCGGCGCGGCACCGGCACCTGGCGCGGCGCACCCGGCGAGGATTACCACTCGACGACCGGCGAGCCCGGCGGCCTGTGGCGCGACCGGGGCCGCCCGCCGCAGCAGCTCGTCGGCGTCGGCATGGCGACGCAGGGCTTCGACACGGCCCTGCCGTTCGAGCGCACGGACGGGAGCCGTGACCCACGCGCATCGTGGATCTTCGACGGCGTCGCCGACGGCCCGATCGGCGACGCAGGCCTGATGATGGACGGCGCCGCCGGCCTCGAGGTCGACCGCCTCGACTTCGCGCTCGGCACGCCGCCGCACGCGCTGCTGCTCGCGGTCGCAACCGGCTTCTCGGACTCGTACCAGCACGTCGTCGAGGAGGTCGAGTCGAGCGACTCGAAGCAGGGCGGCAGCGTCAGCCCCTACGTGCGAGGCGACATGGTCTTCTTCGAGCTGCGGGGCGGCGGCGCGGTGTTCTCGGCGAGCTCGATCTCGTGGTGCGGCTCGCTCTCGCACAACGACTACGACAACAGCGTCTCGCGCGTCACCGAGAACGTCCTGCGGCGGTTCGCCGCGGACGGCCCGGTGAACGACGCCGCGAGCTCGGCCGCGGCGGGAGTCGCCACTTGACGCTCTCCGCGAACACCATCGATCGCGACTCGCCCGTGCCGTTCTACTTCCAGCTGTCCGAGCTGCTCGAGCAGGAGATCGTGGAGGGCCGGTGGGAACCCGGCTTCCGCCTCCCTTCCGAGCCGGAGATCTGCACGCACTACGGCCTCTCGCGGACGACGGTGCGGCAGGCACTCGCGCGCCTCGAGCAGGAAGGCCTGATCGTGCGCCGCAAGGGCCAGGGCACGTTCGTCGCCGAGTCGCGGCCGCGCTCATGGCTCCTGCAGTCGTCGGCCGGCTTCTTCGAGGAGGAGGTCGAGCGGATGGGGCGCGTGGTGACCTCGCTCGTCCTCCGCACGGTCGTCCGCGGAGCGCTGCCGCGCTGGGCCGCCGCGGCGCTCGGGCTCGCGGGCGCGGAGGGCGCGACGCTCGAGCGCGTGCGCTCGATCGACGGTCACGTCGCCATGTACAACGTCAACCACCTGCCGCCGGGGCTCGCCGAGCAGGTGCTCCCGCTCGACGACCCGAACGAATCGCTGTACGTGCGCATCAAGGATCGCGCGGGCGTCGAGGCGGCGGGCGGCCGGCGCGTGCTCGAGGCGGTGCGCGCGGAGGAGCGGCTCGCGCAGCTCCTCGAGGTCCCGGTCGGCTCGCCGCTCGTCTTCATCGAGTCGGTGACGTGGGACCGCAACCTCCGACCGTTCGACTGTTACCAGACGTGGCTGAGAACGGACCGGATGAAGATCGACGTTTCGGTCGCGTCCTCGCCGGTGCAGACGCCGGCCTTCGGGGCCACGGAGCTCGCGGGCGGGGTCGCATGACGGGCGGCCGCCTCGCCGGCAAGCGCTGCGTGATCACCGGCGCCGGCGCAGGCATGGGCCGGGCCGCGGCCGAGAAGTTCGCAGCGGAGGGCGCGCGCGTCGGACTGATCGACGTCGACGCGGCGTCGCTCGACGCCGTCGCCGGTGACATCGGCGAGGCCGCCCTCTCGCTCGTCGCCGACGTGCGCGACGAGGAGGCGGTGGCATCCGCGATCGCGCGCGCTGTCGAGGCGTGGAACGGGCTCGACGTCGTGGTCGCCAACGCCGGCGTGCAACTCGCGGGCCGCGACGATCGCGCCGACCGCCTCGAGCTCGACGTGTGGCGCGAGACGATCGACGTCAACCTGACCGGCATCTTCCTCACGTGCAAGCACGGGCTCCGCGCCCTGCTCACCGAGGGCGCCGGCGCCGTCGTGTGCACGTGCTCGCCGACGGGCCTCTTCGGCTGCGCGCCCGGATACGACGCCTACAGCGCGAGCAAGGCAGGCGTCTACGGGCTCGTGCGCGTGCTGGCCGCCGACTACGCGCCCGCGATCCGCGTCAACGGTGTCGTTCCGGGCTACACGGACACCCCGATGACGAGCTGGGTGTCGCCCGCCGAGCACGAGGCGCTCCTGCAGACGATCCCGCTGCGGCGCGCCGGCCGAGCCGAGGAGGTGGCAGCGGTGATGTCCTTCCTCGCCTCGGACGAAGCGTCGTACACGACAGGCGCCGTGTGGGCCGCGGACGGCGGGATGACGGCGATATGAGCGCGGTCGCCGAGAACGACGGTGCCAGGCACCGACGGAAGCGTGTCGAGGTGTCACAAAAGCGTGGCGAGGTGTCAAAAGAGCGTGCCGATGTGTCCACACCCCTTGCGCCGCGGAGTACGGATTGGCAACGATGGTCGGGCCAAGCGGGTGGGACGCCCGGCCGGTGCCAGGCACCGGAGCAGGTCGACAGTTCGACCACGCGGCGGCGAGCCGCAAACAACCAAGCCGAGGCCGTAGGTCGATGAGCCGCATCGGCACGCGATCGCGCTACGAGCTGTGGTACGGGCGGGACGAGCCGCCGGTCGAGCCGCGACTGCTGCGGGCGGGGCCGCTGCTCGTGGAGCTGCACGACTGCGACCTGCGCTACGTCCGCAGCAGCTCGAACGAGGTCGTCCGCCGCGTCTACATGGCTGTCCGCGACCTCAACTGGGGGACGCTTCCCGTCACCGTCGAGAGCCTCGAGGTCGAAGAGGGCGACGACTCGTTCCGCGTGCGCTTCGACGCGCGGAACACGAAGGACGAGATCGACTTCGCCTGGACGGGGACGATCGAGGGGACGAACGACGGGGTCGTCAGCTACGAGCTGGACGGCGTCGCCGGGAGTGCGTTCTCGTACGCGAAGATCGGCCTCTGCATCCACCACCCGTTCCGGGAGAGCGCCGGCCGGCTCTTCCGCGGCGAAGCGCCGACCACTCCCGTCGGCGGCGCACTGCCGTCCTTCATCGGCCCGCAGATCCACCTGCGCGACGAGGGTTGGGACCTCCCGCTGTTCGAGCCCGTCTCATGGCTCGAGATCGACCTGCCGCGCGCCGAGCGCGTGCGCTTCGACTTCGAAGGCGACCTGTTCGAGATGGAGGACCAGCGCAACTGGACCGACGGCTCGTTCAAGACGTCGTCGACTCCGGCGTCGCTCGGCTATCGCTTCCAGCTCGAGCGCGGCGGGCGGATCCGGCAGCGACTCGCTTTCCACGTCGAGGGCGCGACGGGCAGGCCCGCGGCACGGCAAAGGCCGGCAACGACCGTGCGCGTCGGCGACAGGATCGGCATCGCGGTCCCGCCCATCGGGATCGGGTCGGCAAGCCACGCCGCGGGACTCGGCGAGCGGGACGTCGAACGGCTCCGTGCGCTTCGGCCCGCGCACCTGCGCGTCGATCTGCGTCCGGGCGAGCTCGAGAGGCTCGCGCGAGTCTCCGCAGAAGCCGCAGCGATCGGCTGTGCGCTCGAGGTCGCGCTGTTCGCGAACGGGGACGACGCGTTCGCCGGCGCGGCTCTCGAGACGCTGCATTCGTCGGAGGTCCCCGTCGCGCGTCTGCTCGTGTTCGACGACGGCACCGAGGTCACGCCGCTCGACATCCTCGACCGCATCCGCGCTGCGGCGGGAGACATGCGCGTCGGTGGCGGCACGAACGTGTACTTCAACGAGCTGAACCGAAACCGCCCCGATCCGGAGCGCATGGCCGTGGTCGCGTACTCGATGAACCCGCAGATCCATGCGTTCGACGAGCTCTCGCTCGTCGAGGCGCTCGAAGCCCAGGCCGAGACGGTGCGTTCCGCGCACGCGTTCTGCGGCCCGACGCCGGTCGCGGTCACGCCGGTCACGTTGAGGCCGCGCTTCAACGCCGTCGCCACCGTCGAGGAGGCGGCCACGGAAGCGCTGCCGTGGGAGGTCGACCCCCGGCAGATGTCGCTCTTCGGCGCCGCGTGGACGTTGGGCAGCGTCGCGAGCCTCGCGCCCGCCCGCGTCGAGTCGCTGACGTACTTCGAGACGACGGGCCCGCGCGGCGTGCTCGAGTGTGAGGAACGGGCCTTGCCGGCGTTCCCGTCGACCGCCGGGGAGGTCTTCCCGCTCTACCACGTGCTGGCCGACGTCTGCGACCTCCGCGGCGCCGAGATCCTCGAGTCGGCGCCGGACGACCCGTTGTCGATCGCGAGCCTCGCCGCCCGCCGCGACGACGGCGGCTCGACGCTGCTGCTCGCGAACCTGGGGGCACGCCCGAAGGCCGTGCGGCTCGACCCCGGAACCGGGCCCGCTGTCGTCACTCGCCTGAACGAGCGCACCGCACCCCGGCGCAACACGGAGCGCGTTGCCGGCCTCACGGAACTCGCGATCGGACCGTTCGAGACCGTGCGCATCGACGCGTGAGGGTCGCCCTCGTGACCGGCGCCGGAACCGGCATCGGCGCGGCGGCGGCGCGTCTGCTCGCGGCGAACGGCTGCGCGGTCGCCCTCGTCGGCCGGCGAGAGGAGCCGCTGCGACTCGTGGCCGCGGACGTCGACCGCGGCGAGGTCATCGTGGCCGATCTCGAGGAGCGCGCGACGCCGCGACACGTGGTCGAGCGCACGCTCGCTGCCTTCGGCCGGCTCGACGTGGTCGTCAACAACGCGGCGGTCATTCGCAACGGGCCCTTCGCCGAGTTCACGCTCGACGAGTTCGACCGGCACGTCGCCGTCAATTTGCGGGCGCCGTTCTTCGTGACCCAGGCTGCCCTGCCGGCGCTGCGCGAGGCGGATGCGCCGGCGGTGGTCAACATCAGCTCTTCGGTCGGGAGCATGGTCAAGCCGGGCACGACGCTCTATTCGGTCACGAAGGCGGGTCTCGAGTACCTCACTCGGGCCAATGCGTACGAGCTCGCCCAGTGGGGGATCCGGGTCAACTGCATCGCCCCGGGCCCGGTCGACACGCCGATCCACGCGACCTATCTCGACGACCTCGAAGAGGGTTACCGCGATCTGTCGCGCCGCATCCCGCTCGGGCGGATGGGGCACGTCGACGACGTCGCCCGCTGGGTTCTTTGGCTTTCCGCGCCGGACACCGAGTGGACGACCGGCAACGTCGTGCACGTCGACGGCGGGCAGGTCCTGGGCATCCCGGAGGCAGCCGGTGGCTGACGCGACGCAGCTCGGCGTCGCCGCGGCGGGCGAGGTGGCCGCGGTGCTCGAGCGCATACCCGCCGAGACGGTCGAGCGCGTGTGCGACGAGCTGGAGCGCGCGAACAGGATCGCGCTCTACGGCGTCGGTCGCGAAGGCCTGATGATGCGCGCACTCGCAATGCGGCTGTACCACGTCGGGCTCGACGCGCACGTGGTCGGCGACATGACGACGCCTCCAGTCGGGAGCGGCGACCTCTTCCTCGCCTCGGCCGGCCCCGGCGCGTTCTCAACGGTGCTGGCCCTGCTCGACGTCGCGGCCGCCGCCGGGGCGCGAACGATGATCGTCACCGCGCAGCCGGAGGGCGAGGCGCCGCGTCGGGCGGACGTCGTCGTCGACATTCCCGCGCAGACGATGGCCGACGACCGCGGTCCGACGACGAGCGTGCTCCCGATGGGATCGTTGTACGAGGCGGTGCAGCTGCTCTTCTTCGACGTCGTCTCGATCCGCCTCCGCGAACGCCTCGGGCAGAGACCCGAGGAGATGCGCGGCCGGCACACGAATCTCGAGTGACGATCGACTTCGGCATCAACCTCGGCTTCGCGATCAAGCGTTGGCCGCAGCCGCGCGAGTGGGCCGCGGTCGTGCACGACGAGCTCGGGCTCGACCTGGTGCAGTTCTCGTTCGATCTGCTCGACCCGTGGTGGCCCGAGCGCCGCCGCCTCGCCGAGCGGACGCGCGCCGCCGCCGACGAACGCGGCATCTCCATCCACAGCGCGCAGATCGGCCTTGCCAAGTACACGTACAACGGGCTCCTCCACCCAGATCCGGATGCTCGCGCGGCGTCGGTCGAGTGGTGGCGGCGGGCGATCGACGTCGCCGGCGAGCTCGGCTGCGTGGCCATGGGCGGGCCGGTCGGCGCCATCACGGTTCCCGAGAGCGCGCAGCCTGGAGTGCGCGAGCGGCGCTACGCCGAGCTGGTCGAGACATTGGCCGAGCTGTCAGAGCACGCGCGAGCGACCGGCCTCGAGTTGCTGCTCGTCGAGCCGACACCGCTCGCGCGCGAGATTCCGAGTAGCGTCGGCGAGTCGGAACAGCTGGCGCGCGACCTGGAGTCAAGATGCGCAGTGCCGGTCCGCTACGTGCTGGATGTTGGTCACGCGCTCTACCAGCCCCTGTACGGCGACTCGAGCGGCCTCACCGACTGGCTGCGCCCGCTCGCCCCGTACATCGGCGTCCTGCACCTGCAGAACACCGACTTCCAGAGCGATTCGCACTGGGGGTGGCCCGACGAGCGCGGTCTCTTCGACGTCGAGGCCTTCGCCGCGGACGTTCGCGCCGCCGGGATTCAGGACGTCCCGGTCTTCCTGGAGCTGTTCGACGCCTTCGAGGCCGACGACGCGCGTGTCCTCCGGCAAACCGCGACGTCCGTCGAGCACTGCCGGCGCGCGCTCGCCTGACGCGCGGCGGTGCGCGACAATACTCGCATGATCACGCCGGAGGCCCTGCCGGAGACGGGGCACGAGCGCAGGCGCCACCTGCTCGCACGCGCGCGCACCGACGGGCACGTCGGGGTGACCGACGCGGCCGCTGAGCTTCAGGTCTCGGTGGAGACGGTGCGCCGCGACCTCAAGCTACTCGAGGCCCACGGCCTCGTGCGGCGCGAGTACGGGGTCGCCTACCCGGTCGAGAGCGCCGGGTTCGAGAGCGATCTCGCGTCGCGTGAATCCAAGGGAGCAGGCGGGTTGCTGCCGGAGAAACAGCGGATCGCCGCCGAGGCAGTCCAGCACATCGACGACGCCGAGACGATCTTCATCGACGAGGGCTACCTCCCCCAGCTCCTCGTCCGTAACCTGTCGACAGACCGACCGCTCACGGTCGTCACGTCGTCGCTGCCGGTCGCCTCGATGCTGGCGGTGCGCCCGTCCTGCTCGGTGTTCGTGCTCGGCGGTCGCGTGCGCGGACGCACGCTCGCGACGGTCGACCACTGGGCGACGTCGATGCTCTCGGAGTTCGTGATCGACCTCGCGTTCCTCGGCTCGAACGGGATCTCGCGCACGCACGGGCTGACGACGCCCGACCCGGCCGTCGCGGCGGTCAAGTCGGCGGTCGTGCGGGCGTCGCGGCGCCGCATCTTCATCGGCGCGCACGTCAAGTTCTCGGCTGTCAGCTTTGCGCGCTTCGCCGAGGTGCCGGACTTCGAAGCGCTGATCACCGACACGGGCCTCGTGCCGTCCGAGGCGCACCGCTACGCGGAGCTGGGCCCGACGGTGATCCGCGTCTGATCCGGAGCGCCCGCGAAGATCGACTGCCCGGTGTCCGGGTCGAAGAAGTGCAAGCGCTTCGTGTTCACGACCAGCCGTAGCGGCTCGCCGTCGCGCGCCCGCGTCTCCGGATCGACGCGGGCGACGAAGATCGAGCTCTCGTCGCCGAGGGACTCGATGAAGTCGCTCGCGCCGGGCGCCGAGTCCGGCCTCGTCGCGACCGAGAAGTGCACCAGCACCTC
>Ga0075425_100001423_pt1 | contig 23538 bp, 25 predicted proteins | sample SoiMethybrSBSTD4_FD_75300 | JGI IMG/M metagenome (GOLD analysis project Ga0075425, IMG submission 75300) | Bulk soil microbial communities from a Populus tree surrounding site in Tennessee, USA - Soil MetaG P. TD hybrid SBSTD4 | ecosystem: Environmental > Terrestrial > Soil > Tree plantation... | reverse complement strand
ACCTTCGCGCCTCCGCTTTTCAGTGCAGCAAAGGCGTCGTCCACCTCGTCGATATCGGTGATGCCTCGTGATCGAAGGTCCACGCCAACCGACTGCACAGCGTGCTCTGTGGCCTTGTACCGATGTTGTCCGTCGGGCCAAGCGGTATGCCAAAGGTAGTGAACGGCGGCCTGCCCGCCACCCAACTGTCCGGCAAAATCGACGTACTTACTGCTCAGGTCGGCAAGCACGTCGCTGAACCCAGTCGCGTTCCATCCAGGCCATGCGAGGGTTTCGACAAGGCCGATACCTATTGGGTTGCCGACTGCAACGAATACGATTGGAACAGCAGATGGGTAGCGCTTCGCGGCGGCCGAAGCGCTAGAACCGGCCGTTACCAAGAGTTTCGCCCCCCGCTGTATCAAATTGCTGACGGCTGACGGAAACTCGGGTTCATTGCTGACCCAGACGACATCGATCGTCACCTCACGATTCTCGCTCAAACCGACATTGTTCAAGCCCTTGCGAAACGCCTGAACAAGAGATTGGTCGTAGGAATCGGATGGTGAGCCGAGCGGGAGGAATCCAATACGAATTGGACTCACTGCTTGCTGCGCCATTGCCGTGTGCGGCCAGATCAAACCTAGACCACCCAAGAACCCGACGAACTCTCGCCGTCTCATCGATCACCTCTCAGGACAAACAAACAAGATACCAGTCCTCAATTTCGTTCGCATCGGATTGCTGCATCGCCGCCGCCCGCATAAGCGATGGCTGCTGTGGGTCAGACTCTGAACTTTGTAGGTCGCAACAAGCAACCATGCCAATGCAAATCAAGCTTGAAAGCTGACGATCTGGCAACGGGTTAGTCAACGTGGAAAGTCTCTCAAAGATGGAGCTGACCATCAACGACAGCAATCCCGCCTCAATCGCAAGACCGCGCAGACCGGCGTGGAACATAGGGAAACTCACTTGCCCGAAGCCACCATTGCGCCCGCGCTGCGGCAAGTGCGGCAGCTATCCTGGGGTGCAGCTGACGTCAAATTGAATGCTGATCCAGGATCGGGGCTGAGACCCAGAGCGGGCATCCCTCGGAAGGCTTCCGTGTCGTGACAATTGCCACCCCACATTCCTGACTAATCGATGACCTCATCAGCTCGCAACAATATTGATGCTGGGACTGTGATACCGAGCTGCCCAGCCGTCCTGAAATTCACAACGAACTCGAAGCGGGTTTGGAGCCGAGGAGGACTCTCGCCGCAAGCAGGCCTTGCTGGCGAATGACGCCTTGAAGATTGGGCCCGTAGGCCATTAGCCCGCCGTGTCTTGCAAATTCTGTGAAGACGGTAATGGCCGACAGGCGGTGCCTCAGTGCCATTTCGGCCAGAGGCTTGGGATTGCCTCCGATAAGGGGAGACGCCAACATTAGCAAGGCCTGCGCGTCCTGTTGGGTGGCCACTTGGAATGCGGGCTCGATGTCGCTCCACTGCCGTACCTCGACGACTGCTAACCTCAGATTGAGTGTTTGTGCTGCGTCTTCAACCGCGCGAAGTTGTACAGGTGCCATCGCTGGATCCCAAAAGACCGCCACGCGCGAGAGCTTCGGCACGATCTCATTCAATGCCTCCAACCATTTCTTGCTGAACTCCGGGAAGTCCAGAAACACTCCGGTGATGTTTCCACCCGGTCGCGCATGACTGGCAATGAAGCCGCTGGCGATCGGGTCACTCTCTAGATCGAGCGCCACAATGGGAATGGTGGTGGTCACCGCGTTCGCCGCCCGTACCGCCGCCCCGCTTTGCGCCAAGATCAGATCGACGTTGCGCGCAGCGAGGTTGGCCGCTAAGGGGGCGAGTAGCGCAGCATTCCCATCGGTGACGGCGGGGACCACGGCAAGCTGGTCGGGGGCACGCAACCCTCCAGCTTGAAGCCCTGTCAGGGCAGCCTTGATGCGTAACGGAGCCGTTGACTGAGGTCCTGGATAGAGGAAGCCGATTTGCAAAATCCTCGCTGGGTACTGCGCAATGGCCAGGAACGGCGAGGCCACCACCCCGCCCATCATCACGATAAACCTCCGGCGCCTCACTGCGACCCCACACGCTCGATGCCGAGAAAAGAATATCAGAGTGCTTGAGTATTTTGCTGCATCGCAATCAAAAGTAGTTCGGTGAGTCCGCTTGGGATCATGAAGAGGCGTGCTGGTGACTGTGCCGACACGGCAGAAGCCCCTCAAAAGCAGACGATATTGCTGCTGCGCCGCCGTCTACTGCACTTCACTCGAACCGTTGGCTGAAGTGCCCAGCCCACGAGGTAATGGCCAGTGCTCGACTGTTGTTCCCATAGCAGCAGACGAACGGTGCAGCCGCTCAGTGGACTTTCAAGAACTCCAGCACCACCGACAGAAAGCATTCTGCGTTATCGATATGTATGGCGTGGCTTGCATTGGGAATCACGACGGTTTGCGGGAAGCTGCGGCATTTCCGCATTTCATCATAGAAGAAGGCATAGCGCTTGGGACTTCGTTCTCCCGTGAGAAGTAGGACAGGCGCATCAAATCGCCTTACTTGCTCGCAAGTTGTCACTGGCCGCACAACATCGCCCAATGCGGTATAGATGTTCTGCAAGACCATCTCGCGCGCTGAACCAGGCATCCGTGACCAATATCCTTTCCCATTCAGAGTGTCGACGAACACCTCTGCCGCGTGGACAAGATCACCGGTCCTGATGTTATTTCGCAAAGTTTCCCCTACCAGCCGAACAAAGGATACCGCCTCTCGCGTCTCCTCGTTCTCCTCGACTGGCATGTTGATGTTACCGTCTTCGAAAATGAGGGTGCGCACGACGTCGGGGTGCCTTTTCTGCACCTCCACCATGACCAGGCCGCCTCGTGACCATCCCAGCCAGTGAACCTTGCCGAGCTTCAGGGTCTTGACCAGCTCGGCAAGATCATCTGCGTGTTGCTCGGCTGAAAAGCTTCCTCCGTCGCCCTTCCAGGGTTCGGGGTAGTAATGACGCAAATTAGGAGCGATAACGCGGTATCGCGCGGCGAGAGGTTCCAATACGGTATTCCATGCGCGATAGTCCGCGGTCGACCCGTGCACGAGGATGAAGGGTACACCTGTGCCACGTTCCACGTAGGTGAGCGGATAGCCGTCAACATCAATGACACTGAGATTGGATGCAATAGGCCAAGATACTTGCACTTGAAATCTCCGACGGGTGTCGCGTGCGCTTGATGAGGCGGCCAATATAACAAGTCCCAGTCCCCATGGCGTGGCCGCGCCGAGCCGATGCTGCGCCGCACTGACGATGTCTCAGTTGTGTCAAATCGCCAAAGAGCCCGCTGCAGCTGGGTGCTCCGCCTTCCGCGACTTCGTGCGTTGCAGATTTGCCGACGCCGCATGTGGCTGCGGTCCCCCACGGCCGCCATCCGCAAACCTTTACAACAATTACCGTCGCAGCCCTTTGGGAGGCACGGCGGCTCTAACCCTAAAAGCTGACGTCCTGTATGACATCGTTTGCGAATGTCGGTCCGGGGATCGGCGAGCGACAACACTGCCTTGCCACCACACCGTGACCCCGGAAAACCGATTTCGCAATATCGAGGCGTATGGATCGTTTGCATGCGAGTCCTTCGACGTCACCCCAAACGACAACGTAGTTAACCGCCCTCGCCTTCCTCGCGCCGGATCTCAAGCTCGAGCCATTGTTGTTCCGCCGCCGACAATTCGGATTGGCAGGAGGCGAGAGCACGGGAGGTGTGCTCGAAGGCGGCGCGGTCGCGAGCGTAGAAGTCAGGGTCCTCTAGTCGACGCTGGAGCTCTCGGATACGTAATTGCAGCACCTCCATAACTTTCGGTAGCGTTCCGAGCGCGTGTTTTTCGTGGAAGCTCAGCTTGCGTTTGGGACGAGGATTGGCGTCTCCTGATAAGCTCTTGCCAGCTCGCGGCGTCGACACGGCCTTTTGCGGCGGCTTGCTTGGAAGCTCGCCGCCGCACTGCGCTACCATGTCGGTGAAGCCCCCGGCATAATCGATCCATCGCCCCTTGCCGTCCGGCACAACCACCGCGCTGATGACCCGGTCGAGAAAATCCCGATCGTGGCTGATGAGAATCACGGTGCCCGCGTAGTTGCCAAGCATCTCCTCCAGTACGTCCAGCGTTTCCAAATCGAGATCGTTGGTTGGCTCGTCGAGCACCAACAGGTTGGATGCCTTGGCAAGTGCGCGTGCCAGCATGAGCCGGCCGCGTTCACCGCCCGAAAGCGTGCGCAACGGCGTGCGCGCCTGTTCCGGCGTGAACAGAAAATCCTTCATGTAGCCGATAACGTGGCGCGAGCTGCCGCCGACCGACACGGTATCGCCCCGGCCGCCGGTAAGCGCTTCTTTCAGGGTGCAATCGGGATCGAGGCTTTCACGATGCTGATCGAGCGTTGACATCTCCAGATTGGCACCCAGCCGAACCGTCCCGCCGTCAGGCTCAAGGGTGCTGGTGAGCAGTTTGACAAGTGTGGTCTTGCCACTGCCATTGGGCCCGACAACGCCGACGCGGTCGCCGCGCTGGATGCGAGTGGAATAATGCTCGACGATCGGTCGGTCGCCAAATGTCTTGCTGATATTCTTGGCCTCGATGACGAGCGTACCGGAGGCTTCTGCCTCAGTGGCCTCGACCACGACCTTGCCGGCGGTTTTGCGATGCTCGCGCCGGGCCTGCCGAAGGCTCTGCAGTGCTGCCATGCGCCGCACATTGCGTTTGCGACGCGCCGTGACGCCGTAGCGCACCCAGTGCTCCTCGCGCACGATCTTTCGATCCAGCTTGTGCTGGGCCTCCTCTTCCTGACCCAGCTGCTCGTCGCGCCAAGCCTCGAACTGGCGAAAGCCGAATTCGACGCGGCGGGTGCTGCCGCGGTCGAGCCAAATGGTGGTCCGGGAGAGGTTTTCTAGGAAGCGGCGGTCATGGCTGATCAGCACGAGGGCGCTGCGCTGTCCCGCCAATCGGGCTTCCAGCCACTCGATGGCCGGCAGATCGAGATGATTGGTGGGCTCGTCAAGCAAGAGAATGTTGGGAGCCGGTGCCAGCACGCGCGCCAGCGCCGCGCGCCGCAGCTCGCCGCCCGAGAGATGTGCGGGATCCTCTGAGCCCTCGAGGCCGAGTTGCTGCAGCAGATAACGCGCTTGATGCGGGTCGTCGGTAGGGCCCAGTCCCGCATCGACATAGCTGAGCGTCGTCGCGTAACCAGTGAGGTCGGGCTCCTGCGGCAGATAGCGGATCGCCACGCCCGATTGCACGAAGCGCTCGCCACGGTCGGGTTCGATCAAGCCGGCAGCAATCCTCAGCAGCGTCGACTTGCCGGAACCGTTGCGGCCGACCAAACACACACGCTCGCCGGCTGAAACGGACAGCTCCACCCCTTCCAGCAGAGGTGTCCCGCCGAAAGTGAGCGAGATGTCGCTGAGCTGGAGAAGGGGAGGTGATTGAGCCATCGGTGCATGATCGAGGAGACGGAAGGCTCTATAGCCCACCGCCCGTGTCCTGTCTTGCGAAGCTTTGAGCTGCCGCCGTGTCGGCGATCCAGCCCGCATGCCTCCTCGCGTCGCGCTCGTGATTCTACATTCTTTCAACCGGCTCTTTCGATTTCCTCGCGTAATGCGGGGTGCTAGCAAGGACCGCGGTAGTAAGCCACCGGCCGATCACGCTTGCGCACTGTCACGCCCCTGTCCCTGCTGCGGCGTTCGTCTCCTTATCATCGAGAGGTTCGCGGCCGGGTGTGAGCCCAAGCACCGACCCAGTTCGCCCTCACCGGTCGGCAGGATCGACACATCATGACGATGACAACGCGACGTAGCCCGCGCAAAACCGCCCATCTCTGCTGGCCGCTCACAGCCGGCCAAGCTGGTCCTTAACCTGCTGCAAATCCGCGCCCATCATCGGGGTCCCTACGGCAGCTTTCGATTGAGCTTCAGACGAGAGGCAGCCCCATTTTCGAGTTCGCTATTTGGTCTCAGTTTGTAAAGGTTTGCGGATGCCGGCCGTGCGGAACGGCGACCACACCCAGCGTCGGCCGGCGTCCGCAAACCTTTAATGCACGAAGTCGCGGAAGGGGGGAAGCGGCCGCAGCGGGCTCGATAGAGATTTGATGCCTGTTGACGGTCGGGTCAACTCGCGGGCACGCTATGAGAGGCCTTGCCTGGGTTGTGCAATCACCTTCTTCGCCTTCCCGGCTGACGGAGCTGACCCTCCTGACGGCCCAGGACGACGCCGCGCACCCGGGCTGCAGTCAGACCTGACGTGACGCCGTCTCGAATGAGATCGCGCTCGACCTTGGCGAGACTGGACCATGATGGTGCGCATGAGCTAACCGCTGGGCGGTGCTGAGGTCGAAGCTCAAGCCGGCGCCAGGACGCTGATCTTCCAGCTGTGGAGGTCATCGAGCGTCTGGACGAGGTCCTGGGTGCTGCGGCCCCAGCGCGACAACTCGCTAATGAGGATGGCGTCGATCTCGCGTGCTTGGGCGAGCGCCAAGACCTTCTTGCGCTCAACCCGGTCTTTCTTGGCGCCTGAGGCGGTCTCCTTGAACACGCCGACGATGTGGTGGCCGACGCGCTGGCGAACGAGCAGAGATCACGTCCCAAGCACTGTTAGCGCCGCCTGCGCCGCTGCTGGTCCCACCAATGGTGAGAGCCGAACCGCTGGTGCTCGCCACCGCGATAGGAATGTTGAGGATGACCGTAATGGCGGTGCCGACTGTTCGTCGCTGCGCCGACCTCAGTGGCAAGCGTCGCGGCCATTACCAGCAGCACCATAAGCGAGAGTGTCAAGGTTCGCATTCATACCTCGCGAATTTGAGTTACCGCCTGCTCTAATGTGCACCATAGGGAGACAAACTCTAATCGGGGTTCACCCGGAATTTGCGTCTTCCAGCTGTGGAGGTCATCGAGGATCTGCACGAGGTCCTGTGTGCTTCGTCCCGGGTCGACTCGGTATGAAGAGGCATGGCCGCTGCCCCGCCAGCACGGCAGCTAACCCCCCGGAGCCGGAACATGGCTTCACGACGTATTCGCCGGGCTGGCGGGTAACGCGCCAGCGCCATCGACCAGGAGGCACACGAGACGCTGATCATCAGGCCTTATGGTTTTGGCCCCATGCGGCGACGCATTGATCACTCGAATAGCCGCCATCGCTCCCTATTCGCCTCGCGCCGTGCGATCGTCTTGACCTTGCGCCAATCTCCGCATTCACCGGGCCGATACGGCGCATCGCGGCGCTTGCTCACTAGCCTCGTTTCTCGGCTTCCCGCAGCAGCGCCAAGATGGATACGCAGCCGCGCGCGGCGCAGGAATGTTCACGCGCATCCGATCGGTAATCGGTAGCCTCTAACATGCGACGAGTCGTCAAGGTTCTAGGGATGCTCGATGCGGCGCCGGATTTTAAGGAGCACCAGAAGGTCATTGATGGGTTCTCAGATCTGATGGTCGAGGTATTCGGCTGCAGCGGGCGGGGCGCGCGCCGCACTCGGCATGATGTCGCTTTCAAAGCAGGTCGCTGTCGAAATCGAAATGGTTCTCGAAGCGAAATGACGCGTGCGCAGATCCACCGCAGGGCGCGGATCAATCTCGCGTGGGTTCATGCTGCCTTCACAATTGCAAGCAAACCTTGAACTCCCGTCAAGAACGCCAGCACTACCAAGAGCCGCAGTACCCACCGGCGGAACGAGGCTGGGTCGGACGATTTGAAGCTGCGGGCGCCTAGCCATTGGCCGAGCAACAGGGCCGGTACGAACAGCAGAAAGCGGTAGAAATCTGAGGCATTCAGCAGCCCTTCGCGAGCCAAGAAGGCGAGGCCCATCGTGTCCGTCCCGATGAAGAATGTGATGAGCGAGGCACGACTGATTGCGACGCCTGCAGGTGAGCTGAAAAAGAAAATGATTACGGGCGGTGCCACGATGCCGAAGGCCCCATTGAGCAGGCCCGCGAGCGCGCCCGTCGCCACCGCTTCTGCCTGGCTTGGCATCGACTTCCGTGTGTAGCCACTTCCGAGCAGAGCGACGGCGGTCAGCACGGCCACACACAACGCGATCTTCATCGGGTCAGCTGGGATCGAAGCTAGGAACCAAACGCCAATTGGCGTGCCAACAAGACAACCCAGCCATAGGAGCCTCAACGACCGCCAATGAACCTCTTTCCAGACAGAGGGCAGTAGACTGAGGCTCGCCGCGACCTCCAAAATAAATACCGGCGGGATAACTTCCGCCGGTGGCATGGCAAGCGACAGTGATGTGATTGCAAGTAGCGAAAAACCGAAGCCGCTGTAGCCGCGCACGACTGCAGCGACAAACACGCACACCATACTGTAGAGTGACGTTGCGACGTCCATCACCTTGTCGCTGTCCTATGTCGCCCGTCGCACACCAGGAAGTGGTTGATACCATAACCGTGGCTGACAGGCGCATCGAAGTCGGCATGACGACGATGGCGCTGGCTTGGCCCCCCAAGGAGCGAGCACATTCCCGCGCCGCAACAAGTGCGCCGATCCCGTGGCCATCACGGCTAGCCGGGGGCATTCAACCCCACCGCGGCCCGGGAAGTATGGGGAGGCGTTTCGCGCCGATTGCGCTCGTTCTCCGCGCAAGGCACGGCGCTTTCGCGTTCCGACCGGCGTAAAGGATGCGCCTCAGCGCACCTTGTAGACGCTGTGGCTGCGGTTCTTCGTGAACGGGCGCACCTCTTTGGCCCAGCGGCCCATCTCGCCTGTGCCCTTCATTCTGGGCTCGTCAGCACTACTCGCGCCCCTCGGCGGAGGTCGCGCGTCCGGTTGCTGCACTTGGCTCTGGCGGTACACTCCTCCGATTTCGCGCATAATTCGGGCTGACGATGCAAAACAAGTCTCACGCCGCGTAATGGCGCAGTGGTTGGAGGCGGCCGATAGCTTCGGAGGCCCGTAGGGAAGGGGGTTTTGGTTCGATGCCTTTGGTGTAGTCGGCGATCGCCCGGTCGTAGTGGCCCTTGACACGGTAGACCATCCCACGGCCGCTGTAGGCGGCCACCCGGTCATTTTCGCCGCGGGCTCGACATCTCATAATCACTCAGCTTTCGGCTTGGGAAGTCTGGGCGCCTTTCGAACGTATTCGTGACCCGGATAGTCGCGCTGGCAATAGTCGGCTACTTCTTCGATAAATTTCGACGCGAAGGGCGCTAAGTGTCGCTGAGGATCCCAAGCCGCTACTGTCCATACTCCAAGTGGTAGCTCTTGATGCGTCACCACCGCAATCGCAACGCCAGCACGTGCAATCCGCACCGGAGAAGGGACCAGGGCGATACCATGGCCAGCCTTGGCCAGTGCGATCAGCGTCTGTGCAGCGACGCTTTCGTGCAGGATGCGCGGACGGACATGAGCAACGTGGCAGGCGGCGTCGAACCAGGAATGAGAGGCAAAGCTCGGTGTGAGACGCAGCAGCAGTTTGTCGGCGAGCTCCGTTACATCAAGCGTCGTCCGGCGGGCCAGGTCGTGACGCTTCGGCAGCACGGCCAGGAGGTACATTGGATAAAGCAGCCGGCCGCGGAACCGATCATCGCCAGTTGGCATGATTGCGACATCGATGTCGCCGCGTTCTAGGCGGCTGGGTAGGCGGGCGCCGCCCTCCTCGACGAGATTAACCTCGACACCAACGTGGCGCTTGCGATAACGCAGCAAAAATACCGCAAGGAGGCTCTCGATCGTCTGCGGGGTAGCTCCGACGCGCAGTACTCCGACTTCCCCGCTCTTAAGGGCACTCGCCCGCTCGCCGAGCGCCGCCGCGTCGAATAACAGACGGCGGCTGCGCTCCAGCAGGTCCTCGCCCTCAGGCGTTAGACGCGTGCCGCGTCCGATGCGCGCAAACAGCCGTAGCCCCAATTCATCCTCAAGGACTTGGATTTGCCGCGACGCAGCCGACTGCGTCAAATTGAGCCGCGCAGCTGCGCGCGCGACACCGCCGTTGTCGGCGATTGCCACGAAGGTGTGAAGGAAGCGTAGGTTCATCGATCGTATTCTAATTCATCATCATTTATCAGACCATAAATGAATTGGACACATCAATGGGTGTCCCACTAGCCTCTGCAACTATATCGGAAGAAGGCTCTGGCCATGGCACGCTCTCGAATCGCAGGCATTCTCTTCACGGCCACGCTGATCGCGTTCATCGATCAGGCCACTGCTCGCACCGAGGAACGGTTGGGCGAGGTCAATTTCCCGATCTCGTGTAGCCCGGCAGCCCAGGCGCAGTTCAATCGCGCGGTGGCGCTGCTGCACTCGTTCTTCTTTCCTGAGACTGTGAAAGCATTCTCCGCTATCGCGGAAAAGGAACCGTCCTGCGCGATGGCCTATTGGGGTATAGCCATCAGCCAACGCCCGAATCCGCTAGTTGGGCCGTTTCCCGGAGATGTCCTGAAAGCGGGCTGGGAGGCGGTCGAGAAGGCGCGCGCTGCCACACACAAAACCGAGCGCGAAAGTCAGTGGATTGAGGCCCTAGCGGCGTTCTACAAAGATTACGCCACCATCCCGCAGCGCACGCGTACCGCCAACTACGAGGTGTCGATGGCGCAGTTAGTGGCGCAGTATCCCGATGATGCGGAGGCGGCAATCTTCTATGCGCTCGCGCTCAACGAGGCCGCCGATCCCGCCGACAAGACATATGCCAAACAGCTCAAGGCCGCCGATATCCTCGAGAAGCTGGAGCCAAGATTTCCAAACCACCCCGGCATCCCGCATTACATCATCCATAGCTATGACCATCCTGAGCTTGCTGTGCGCGGCTCAATCGCAGCCTCGCGTTGCGCACGGCTTGCACTCTCGGCGCCACACGCGCTGCACATGCCTTCGCACATCTTCTCGACGCTTGGTATGTGGCAGGAGGTGATCAGCTCAGATCTCGCATCGGACGATCTAACGACGGCTTACACGGCACGCATAAGTCCACAAGCTGCGAGCGATCCCGCCAAGAATCCTGCCCGATATCACTCGCTTGATTTCCTAACCAACGCCTATCTCCAGTTGGGTCAGGACCAGCAGGCAAAGGATATAGTCGACGCTCGCAACAGCGTCTCTGAGTTTTCGGCAACTTTCCGCTACAGCGGACACACAGCCTTTGCAGCCATTCCGGTCCGCTATGCCTTCGAGCGCGCTGCGTGGGCCGAGGCGGCGGCGCTTGCCATCCCGAAGACACCGTTCGCGCAGGCTGAGGCGATAGCGTGGTTCGGTCGCGCGGTCGGTGCTGCCCACAATGGAGAGCTGGCGAAGGCGAAGGACGCTGTCGATCACCTGCGCGTGCTCAAGGACAAGCTGAACAAGGCGAGCGATGAGTATTGGGCGGGCCAGGTGGCCATACAGGAGCTGGCCAGCGAAGCCTGGATCGCGCTCGTCGAGGGCCGCAAAGGGGAGGCCATCGCGGGGATGCGCCAAGCAGCCGACCGTGAAGATCGGAGCGGCAAACACGTCGCCATGGAAAATCGCCTGTCGCCGATCCGGGAACTCCTGGGCGAACTTCTGATAGAAGCGCAAGAGCCTGCGCAGGCCTTGAAAGAATTCGAGACTTCGTTGCGCAACAATCCGAACCGCTATCGCTCGTTTGCGGGTGCTGCAAAGGCTGCCGACCGGGCTGGCGACAGGGCGAGCGCTAGGTCCTACTACGAGAAGCTCATCGCGCTTGCGGGTAACGCCCACACTGCTCGTCCCGACCTCATCGCGGCGAAGCAATATCTAACGGACAAATGATTGCACACAAGACCAAAGCAGGTAGCTTACTGAGATTTCGTGGACTCAATCGCCGCTGTGTTGTGCACGTGGCGTCGGGCCCGCGATTGGGCCGCCATTTCGCGTTGACCTTGTGGACGGTGCCCGTTCCTAACGAGAGCCGGAGCTTCTGCGGGTGAAACCTGAGGCTCAGGATTGGTCGCGGCATCGAAGGCGATGTGGATGCTATTGCTCGACCCACACATCCTCGAAACGCCAATTGCTGTAATGCCCATTGTGGTGCAGCACAAAACCCTTGATGCGTGGGTACCAGCACGTGGCCGCGCGGTCATGGAAGATGATTGGGCGAGCGAGGTCCTCCGCCAGCTTGCGCTCGATGTTCCACACGAGCTCTCTTCGCTTCGCCTTATCGAGTTCCTGCGATTGCTTGTCGATCAGTGCGTCCACTTCCTTATTGCAGTACTGCGTGTAGTTGCGCTCCGAATTGCAGCTGTAGTTCTCGTACAGATTGACGTCGGGATCGTCGACGCCAACACCGGTGTTGTTCAACCCGACGCTGTACTCCTTGCGCGTCACCTTGGCCTGCCAAATACTGGTGTCGATCAATTCGAGTTCGGCCTCGATATACACGCTCTTCAGCTGATCGATGAGGATCGCGGCGGGGTCGCGATAGGTGGGAATGTTGCGGGTAGATACCTTCACCTTGAGCGGTTTGGTCTTGCTGTAGCCCAGCTCCCCCATGATCGTACGGCCCTCCGCGCGGCTCTTCTCGACGTCGGCGGAGTAGCCGGGCAAGGTCTGCAAAACAGCGGGCGGCATCCCCCATGCGCCCTCGGGTAGCGGGAGCATCACCCCACCGATGTCAGCTTTGCCGGAACTGAGGATATCAATGAAGGCTTTGCGATCCAGTGACAGCGCCATCGCCCGGCGGATCTTTGGATCATTGAAGGGCGCGAGTTCGCGATTGACGATCAAATTGCTTGCGACATAGCGCGGCACCACCTCGCATACGGCCGTCGGCGCTTGTGAGGTGAGATCCTTCAGCAGCGGTATCGTAACGTCTGTCGGAAACGTCATGTCAAACTCGCCGGCTACGAAGGCGAGAATGCGCGTTGAGCGGTTGTCGATCATCCGCCATTCAATAGCATCGAGGTAGGGTCTGCCCTTCTTCCAATAGTCGGCGTTGCGCACCAATTTCACCGAATCACCGCGCCTCAACTCTACGAACTTGAACGGGCCCGTCCCAACCGGATGGGCGCGCATGTCCTTGGCCGATACGTGGCAGGGATATACCGGTGTGTATCCTGAGGCGAACAGCGACAGAAACGATGGTTGCCGGCGGCTGAGCACGAAAGTGACTTCGTAATCGCCGTTGGTGATGACCTCCTTCAGATTCTGCCACCAGACGGCGCGCGGGTTCTTGCGGAAGTCATCGGCATCCTTGCTGGCCAGCTTATTCCAGGTGCACTGAACGTCTTTGGCCGTGAAGAGCTTGCCGTCGTGCCATTTGACACCCTGTCGCAGCTTGAAGGTGAGGCTGGTGTTGCTCGCCTCCCAACTCCAGCTCTCGGCCAGGTCAGGTACGATCGTCTCTGGGGTTTCGAGCGGCGCGCTCTGGTCGAAGACGACCAGGTTGTTGAAGACCGCCATGAACGGTGCAACCGTCGAGATAGTCGCCTCCTCATGAATCGAGGCGCTGGGCGGGTTATCGCGTTGGTAGATACGCAGCGTACCACCTTGTTTCTGCGCAGCCGCCGGAGAGGCCAAGCTGGCAGCCAATGCAATCGCGAGTGCTGAAAAGAGAGAACGCACCACTGGAACTTGCCTCTATTCAACGGGACGTTTTGTGCGATGTGTGCGGTTGTAGACCGCTTGTCGAGCATGATGGGTCTAGCATATCGGTTGGCAGATTACTTGGATAAAGCCTTGCTGTTCAGGATCTCACTGGCTCCTGCGGTCAGCCGCTCGCCGCTGGGCCATAGGCATCTGTGGAGATCGGTTGGGCGCGCGCCGCTGTCGCGGCGCCACGGTCTACTGCGCATACGCAGGCGATGTGAGGCCATCGCGCGCCGTCGTTCAGGTCTTCAAGGGTTATCTCGGACGTGCTGGTCTACAAGGGGTCCAACCGGCGTCGTCGTCCGTAACGATCATAACATGATACTATCTACAACGTTCCTGACGTGATAGCCACGTACATGGACGAGATCCGGGACCGACTCGGAGTCGCCTACAAGGTCACCCGCTCGGCCCTGCAGCCCGACGGCACGCAAGGGCATTGCTTCAGCCCTATACCACCTGATCGAGGGCGAGCTCGGCCGACCGTTGGAGCCCTCTCCGGATCAGGTCAAAGGCAGGCGTTTTGGGAGCAGGCGCTGAGGGAATTAAAGTCCGCGCGCGCCGCCTTCCCACCCGCCGTGGTCGCCCCTCGGCGACGACAGCACCCTCGCGAGAAACGCCAGGATCCGCCGCAGGATGCCTGGCTTTGCAGGCTCGGCCGATGGCTCGAGCTTCTGGACTTCAATGTGAATGTTCATGGCTTGCGCCCTCTCAGCAATGGACGTGCCAGGATTGTGCCCGTCACGTATGAGGATCGCTGTGCCCTAGGTCACAGAGAGTTACTGCCGTCTCAAGCCGCTGCCGTTGAGGCCTTGCTCCGGCGCGGTTTTCTTTTGAGCGAAGAGCAAAAAATGCCCTGGAGGGGGAAAGACTAAAGGGCAGTTGGGTTGGCTCATGGCGCGAGCCGGCACGAATGTTTACTCCGCTTCAGGCGACGCGGAGATGAACGTACCGTGGCGGGTTCAGACACCCGTCATGAACGAGCGGCAGAGTAAGCTTTGGCAGGGCGTGGTCTGGCCTGAAAGCCCAGTGGCGGGCCAAGTGGGCGAGACGTGCCCCTGCCACCATCCTGAAAAGAAGAAGCCCCAAGGGAGCATGGAGCATCCCTTAGGGCCGCGGTGCGCCCTTTAGTTAACGCCTGACAGACTAACGAACAATCGGCAACAAAGATGGCGCGATAGCCAATACCGGTATGTCGTTTCCGGCTGTGGATAAGGCCGCTGGATTGCGCACTCACGATGGGTCGATTTGACTTGGTGTGCGCACCCGACCGCAGCAGCCGTACCAGCTAACCGCTTGCCTGTAACCGGCGTAACGCCCCGCGTCGCGATCACCCTGCTGGGAGGCGACGATGTACTTTCGCGGCAAGACCTCGGCCGGACGCGCCTACCTGCAGATCGTCGAAAGCCGCCGCGGCGGCGATCAGGTGCGCCCGTGTGCGCACAGATGAGCGATTTCGCCGCGCAAATCCAGGCAAATTCGTCAGTACACGTGGCACTACATTGGGTGGCAGACCGAAGCTGGACCCAGTAATACATCAACTTTGCCGGTACCAGCTGTAGAAGATGGATTTGAGGGATCCTTTGGCTTGGTCCGGGTTGCCGAATTCCCGCTTGGGGGGATCATCAGGAGGTTTCGCCGCGCTGTCGTCGGAAGCGTTGTGTCTGGGCACGAAGCTCTTAAGCGAGGCCCAAGCATTAGCGAGGTGCCGTCGACCGTGAAATGCGACTTCTGGATGTTCGATAATACTCTCCGGAATTTAAGCGATGTCGGCCTCGAGCAGGCGGTCGCGTTTCTAAACCGAGTGATCCCAAACGGGATCGTCAGCGCCGAGCCCCACGAACCAGCGGAACGTGAGATTGTAGTCCAGCGGCTCCATCGCTCCATCAGCGGGCGCTCTGAGCGGACCGAGAAGATGATTTGCAGGAGTGAGCCCCGCCGAAGCCTCTCGGGCGCAATGGAGGGGCGACCGATCCCCAAGTACATCGCTGCGAGCTCGGCATCGGCCCGCAAGCACCTCGTTGACAATACGTCGCATAATCCGGATAGGATGCCCGGTTGGGATGCGCGCCTCGATGTCCACGTACGAGAACAATGACCCCGACATCGCATCCAATCCGCGCATCGCCCCCTCCTCCTGAGAATGGCGACAGCGGAATCTGATTTGCGCTAATCTGTCGAGAGGACCTTTTTCAACGACCTGCGAGTGCCATGTACGAACCAAACGCAAGCTCGTTCGCGAGGGTCAGAACACCCCGCGCCTTGCGTAATTGTACCCAGCCAATCCCTGAGAAGAGATTATTCTTGTGGGGGAGGCTAGCTCTCATTACATGTGCGGCAGGCCCTGGACACAATTCACTTTGTCGCGCACGCCAGCGCCCTTCCACTTATTGTTTTCTATTATAGTAGCCTTGGCCATTGAAGTTCCACTTCCGAACTCTATAACATAATCGGTCACCTTATTCTTCAATGCAAAGAATTTGTAGGTTTCTACAAAATCTTCATCCGGTCTAACCGATGCGAACAAACTCACAAAACTGCCGTCGCGAACTACATTGTATACCTCAGTTGTTGTTGTGATTGTGTTGTCGAGGTGCGGAATGTTCGTAACCTGCAAATGTCTGGTTGTCGCATCTTTTCCGAAGTCTGTGAAATACTCGCCTCGCCATTTTGTTAAGTGTGTCTGGTCCCACGATACATCCATGAACTTACTCTTTCCGTTCGCAGGGTCAAAGAAGCAAGACGTCTTGTCTATTCTTTGCTTGTAATACTTTATGTGCGCCACTTCGTGTGCCATCCTAGCCAAAACGGCGAGCTCTTGGCTGTCACTGCCAACGGGCTTCACCGTAACTGTAACAGCGTCTTTCAAGATATCGTTGTTTGTCATTGAGAGCACGAGTTTCTTCATCAGATTTTGTTCTTGGGTCGATAGCTTGTCCTGATCGGTTATACCTTTCGCAAGCAAACCAATGTAGGAACTACCGCTCGTAGGATCGGTCGGCGCCCTTTTCCGCTTAGACTTTAACCCCAATCATCCGGCAGGCTATTCGGATTGAGCAAGATTACATGCGTACTCCAATAATTTTTTCGCGTCCGCCAATTTTTTTGTTCGTTGGGGTCCACTGCAAGGTTGAGTTCACACCACAGCCAATGTAGGAATTTGGACTCAGACTGCCGATCTGGCATTGATCCTCGGTCTCGATCCAGTCGGAGCCAACGAGACTACGGATTGCTCTCGTAGAGTATGGGGTACATTAGTTTGCGCATGTCTTCCATGGGGTTAAGTAAGGGACCAGGTGGGAGAGCGACGCCGCGCTGACCATAGCTTTCGGCGTTCTTAACAAGAGGAGTTAGGCATCGGCGCGACGCCGAGCAAATTCCCAGGCAAAAGTGTGCGCTATGCGATAGTTTACTCTGAAGGGAGTGACGCCGCGCGTTAGATGATCCGACATCACCTTGAGCATGTCGAGCGCATCTTGGCGCTTTTGATCGACTTGGCCATGCGGGAGCCACTCGGCGAAGCGGTGCAGGGCATCGTGTGATGCGCCGAGCTCGCTCGCCCGGCCCAGCATCGCCTCATACGTGCGGCGCTTATAGAACAGCGACTTGGCAATCTCGACCAGTGTCGTTGCGAGCGACGGCGCTACCACCTGTAGCTGCAGCGCCTTGGCAATGGTAGCACGCACGTTGACCATCGCCTCGGTGACCGGAATGTAGTCGAGCTCTGCCGGTCCGTGCAGAACCGCGATCTCGTCGTCGTCCGCCAGCGGCGCCGTTTGGAAGTGACGGAAGATTGAACCAACCCCCTGCATCCCAAAATCCGCCAGCTCCGCGGCCCTGAGCGCGCCGATGCTCGCGGCGCCGTACACGTGAACTCCCTCGGCCATGGCCCAGAGGATTTCCTTGTGCCAAACCGTCGCTACGGTCTCGAAATTTCCGTCAACGATGGCGATCAAGGCAGGCCGCAAGCGGGCCGCCCTGTACACGTCGCCCTGCTGAACAGGAGGCAGCCATGTGATGCCGGGGTATTGCGACGCCAAGGACGGCGGCAGCGAAGGCCCGCTGAAAACGCAGGAGATCATTGGGCACCATGGCTGGCGCGACGCGCACGAGCTCCTGGGGTGTAGTCAGGATGCGTACAATCCCACTCAAGGCCGGGGATCACGACCCTCACAACGGGAATGCCAACGTCCGGCCTTGTCAGGTCCACCGCAACAACCCGGTGGATACCGGTCGAGTGTAACTGCTGCAGCTCCCACTCGAGGTCGGACGCAAGATCGTCGGCATCGAAATGGGCAATGCGCTGGAACGAGAGCGGCTCCGCGTTATGGGAGGCAGCGTCGAGCAAAGCAGCACCCAGCCTCTCGGACGGCGACTCCTGATAGTCCGAGGCCGGCAGATCATCACGATTTCCGGTAATGTAGGTCAGCCGAATCTGTGCGGCTTCGGTTAGCGCCCGCGCCAGCGCAATGCTGCGATTGGGGTGGCAACCCGCTCCTCGAAATCGCCGCAAGCCAGTGAATTGACCTTCTTGGGCCGGAAGGTCGCAGACAAACGTAGCAATGTCGACGTCGGAGGTCACGTCCCAAACGCGGGGCACCACGCCAGCCGCGTGATATTTGTCGAGGAGGGCCTGGCAATCCTCGTCATCTACCGACGCCGTGTCCAAGCGGCAAAGCGCGCGATCACGCAGCCCGCGCGCATGCCAAAGCGCCACCGCATCGTGCTCAACCAGCTCGCACACCGCGGCGCTCAGAGCCTCGAGGAGGTGATTGCCTGCGGCGATGCCGTTTGTGCCCGACAAAAAGTGCAAGCCGCTGTGTTCAGTCGGTAAGGTGTAGTCGGTGTGCACGACTTCCCATGGCACCCAGCAACTTTCGCGACGGAGCAGATCGTAGCCCTCGATCCATCGTATGGCCGTGCCTTCGGGCAATGGATTTCCGGTGCCACATAGCGTGGCGGATGCCACCGCACAACTATCCGCCGAAATCTCAGTCTCACTTGCCACCCGTGTGCGCGCCGTGATGTCCTCACCGTGAAAGAGCTCAATCGCCTCCATCAATGCCGAGGCGCGGGCTTGCGCGAGATTGAGACCCTTGCCCTGCGATACAGAAAATGAACGAGAATTTGGCCGCACCGCAATGACGACCGGGATGCCGATCTCATCCAGCCCGGTGACATTGCCGACGCGCGTGATCCCGATTTGCCGCGCGAGCGGTGCAACGCGCACCGCCGTCTCCTCCGGCGGGTTCGTTCGGTGCGTTCCACGCCTAAACAACTTCGGAGCGCGGCAATCGCTCGCGTTGGCCAACGCGCGAATATGTGAGTCGAGCTGAGGCAACAGTGAACGTCGATGGCGCGGTAGGGGATGGACCTTACTTTGGATTGCCAGAATTGCTGTTTACCGGCTTTTTGGTTTTCGTGTTCGGCTGCTTCTTACCCGACCCGTTGTCGGTGTCCGGAACTTTGGGTTTGCTGGCGTCGCCCGCGGCGCCACCATTGGCCACTATCATTGCGCCGAGCGGAACCGACACGGGTTGCGCGGTCGCGCCAGCGTCGTCGAGGAGTTTTCGAAGCTCTTCGACCTGTCGGCTCTCTTTCAACATCAATGGTTCGAACGCGCCCCCCTGCTCGGAAACAAGAATCATTCCTCCCTGAAGCCGCACGAGCACGGTGCCGCCGCTCACGTTGCGTTTTTGGCTCGATTGGGTGTCAAGCGCGAAGGAACGCAGTTCCGACTTCTCGGCCGCCGCGTCGGCAGCGCAAAGCCCGCCAAAACCTAGGGCCAACGCTCCCCACTTGCCGAACCTTAGCAACCTCTTTCTCAGGTTCGATGGCGTCATGGAGTTCTCCCAAGGAAAGTCTGGCAACAGAATGCCGGGCGGACGACAACATAAAGCAACATCGCGCTCAGGAAAAGTCAATGTTGTGTCCGACCGGACGCAGTGTGCAGCGCTGTAATGGAATCGTCAGGAGCACTGCCGAATGGCCCTTTGGGCGTCAAAGCGAGGGCGTCACTCTTATGCTAGGGCCTCACGCAGGTCCTTGGCTCGACATCGTGCTGCGGAGCAGTGAGCGCGCATCTTGCAAGTCGGGCGTTTCGAGCCCTTCATTGAAGCGCCCGTAGATGCGCTCGAGCTCGCCGCGCGCCTCGCGCCGCCGATCTTCGTTCTCGCAGCGCTCGACCAGGCTTGTGGCGGCACGAAGCGCGAACGAAAAGGCACCCTGCTGTTCGGCCGTCGCGATCGCCGCCTGCAGGCAATCCTCGGCCGAGCGCGACAACCCGCCACCCGACGCCGCCAACCATTCGCCCTCGAGCCGCCGCGCCTCGGCTTCGAACAGGCGGTTACCGCTCGTCGCGATGAACTCGAGCGCCTCGGCTATGATCCCCTTAGCATGGGCGAGTTCCCCGGCCTTCAACAAAGCTTCGGCGAACACCAGCAGTTCATAATCGTAATAGAACCGAAATTGCCGGTGACGCTTGGATGCGACCGCTTCTTGCATGCGTTCCAGGCCCTCGGCGGCCTTGCCGGCTTGAAACAGCGTCCAACCGACCAGCAGCGGGCACATCACAAAAATCTTGCTGCCTTGTTCCACGGCGATGCGAATGGCCATCTCGGCCAATTCGCGGCACGCTTGAGGCTCGCGCAGTAGCTGTCTGAGCGTCGCCGACCACCAGGCAGCATGGGCCAGGCTCGGAGGGTGCTCAAGCCGTTGACCGAGCGCGAGTGCCGCCTCGGAGGCCCGCACCGCTTGCTCGGGAAAGCCGGCGATCCACAGCGTCACGGCCCGGTGCGCGTGGGCGCAGACACCGGTGTCGTGGCCCCCGTACTCGTAGGCGTGCAGTCGGTGTTGGTCCACGCGATAGAGCGCGATCCCGCGCTCGGTGTCGGCGAGCGTTGTGGCCAGTAGACCAGAAAGGTGGCAAGTGCCCCAGCGCGAATGGTGGGCCTCCAGGATCAAGGCCTCGTCGCCGAGTTGCGCGCCGACATCGACCAGCTCGTTGGCCAAGGCGAGAGCCGGCTTGGTCTGCCCCTTGGTCACTTTGGCGTACCAGCTTCCCCACAGGGCCCTAAACAGCTGTTTGTCCAAGCCAAACTCGCGCGCCAGAGTGAGCGCACGGTCGTAGTGCTCTGCCACCGCGGGAGCGGACGAGCCGTAGGCTATGTTGAGGGCCGTGCCGAACCCTAGCCGGATCTCGAGCTCGCGTCGGCCAGCCTCCGGCGTAGCCGCCATGGCCCCGACCATGCGCAGCCCACTCGAGAAGTGCATTATGGCTTCGTTCACGGATGAGCGACGCAACGACAGTTCGCCCGCTCGTTGCCAAAAGCCGGCGGCGCGCTCGGCGAGCCCAGCTTCGGTGAGATGATGGGCGATCACTTGCGGTCGGTGCTCGAGAATCTCAGGCGATGTCTCCTCCAGCGCCTGCGCCACGCGCGCGTGCAACATCTGACGAGGACCGCGCCCCAGCGTGCTGTAGGCGGCGTCTTGCACCAGCGCGTGCTTGAACTGATAGGTGGCGTCGGGCGGGACGCCACGCTGGTAGATCAGCTCCGCCGCAATGAGTTGCGCCAGCGCCGCGTTGAGGTCCCTCTCCGCAATGACGGCGGCGGCGGCGAGCAGCGGGTAGGAGAACTCCCTCCCGATCACGGAGGCGATCTGAGCGATGTTCTTCACCGTCGCCAGCCGGTCGAGCCGTGCCAGCAGTGAGGCGTGCAAGGTTGACGGGATCGCCATCGGCGGCAACGGCCCGGTCAGCTCATAGTGATCGCCACGATGGCGCAGCAAGCCGCTTTCCAGCACCGTCTTGGTCAGTTCCTCGACGAATAGCGGTACGCCATCGGTTCTGGTGACGATCTGGTCGCGCACTTCGGGAGGCAGCGCCCTGTCCTTGGTGATGTCGGCGATAAGCGCCTCGCATTCGGAGCGGCCGAATCGGTTCAACGAGATAGTGGAGACATGGCGATGATCCGGCCAGGGCGGCGTGAACTCTGGCCGCGCGGTCGCCACCAGCATCACGCGCTGGTTGCCGATCTGATCGATCGCCAGAGACAACAGTTCGAGCGATGTCGGATCGATCCAGTGCAGATCCTCGTAAACCGCCAACACCGGCTGGCGTGCGGAAAGACCTCTCAGCTGCGAGAGTAGCGCAGCGAGCGTGCGCTCCTTGCGGCCCAGTGGGGTCATCTCCGGCAGCGGGTAGCGTTTGTCCCCGGGGATTGAGAGCAGCGCCGCCAACAGCGGCATCTCCTGGGACCCGTTACCGGTCGACTGCGCTACCAAGAATTGCAGCTTGTCCAGTTTGACTTCGACGCTGTCGTCTCGCTCGATCCCGGCCGCGCGGTTGAGTTGCGCAATATGGGGATAGAGGGCGCTGCTCTGATGGTGAGGGGAGCAGAAGTAGCCAAGCTGGGTGCATGGATCCGACCTCAGTCGGTCGCCCAAGGCCCGTGCTATGCGCGACTTGCCGATGCCGGGCTCGCCGGTCAGGAGCACGACGCGCCCCTCGCCGCGCTTGGCCTCGTCCCACCGCCGCAACAGTAGGTCAAGCTCCTCGTCCCTTCCAAGGAGCGGCGAAGTCCCCGACTGATGCTGGGCCTCAAACCGGCTCTCGACCTTGCTCAACCCGAGTACCTGACGCACGTGCACCGGCTCGGAAAACCCTTTGAGACTGTGTTGCCCGAGATCGCGGTAGTCGAAAAGGCCGCCGGTCAGGTTGCGTGTGCTCGATGAGATCACCACGGTGCCCGGCTCGGCCAACGCTTGCAACCGGGCGGCGAGGTTCGGTGTCTCGCCGACCGCAGGCCGCTCCTGGGCAAATCCTTCACCGATGAGGTCACCGACCACGACAAGTCCCGTGGCGATGCCGATGCGCACCTGCAAGGGACCACCAGTGGCAGTCTTGACTCTCGGCACCGCCTCGAGCAGTGAAAGCCCAGCACGGACCGCGCGTTCGGCGTCATGCTCGTGGGCATGGGGATAGCCGAAATAGGCCAGTACCCCGTCACCCATGTACCTGGCGACGAAGCCCCCCGCTCTTGTGATGATATCGGTGCAGCAGCGCTGGTAGGCGCGGACGACCTCGCGCATGTCCTCGGGGTCCAGTCGGATCGAGAGCGCCGTCGAGCCGACGAGGTCACAGAACATGATGGTCAGTTGACGGCGTTCCGCGGCAGATCCCGTCTCACTAGCTGGACTAGCGCTCGCTGCTATGGGCGGTCTTGACGCGATTGCTCTAGCAAGAACCCTGGTCCCGCACTCGGAACAGAAGCTGTCCTCGGGTGGTACACCATGTCCACACTTTGGACAGGCGCGCGGCAGAGCAACGCCACATTTGCCGCAAAACTTGCTGCCCTCGACTACCTCGACGCCGCACCCAGGACACTGCAAGGGTCCGCACCCTCCTTCTCGCATTTCTTGTTCAGTATAGGCGCATATCTAACCGGAACGGAAGATTTTGCATGGGCTTTGGTGGGCGACACCTCCGCCTGCTTTGGTAGGTCATCGAATTTCGACGCCGCCTTTGTCCCGAGGAGCCGGGCTCGAGGGGGCCTCATGTCAGTCTCAACCACAACCTTATGCCCTTGTTGTGATGCTGCTCAGCGAATCGCGTCCTCCACCTCCGGTCCCGAGCATTGAGCCTCTCGGCCTCCGAAACAGTCCGAAACTCTTCAAGATAGGTGTTTTCGTAGCGCCTAGCGTGTACACCGTCCACATGACAAGTGCTGCTCCCCGCATCAGCAGTGCACTCCTTAACCTAAATTGAGTGTTCGCCATCCGTAGCGCCTCGTCGATTGAGGTATGTATCTTCACCGCTTGATAGCCTGTTTGGTGAGCAACGTCGGATATTCAGCGTCCTAGGCCGCGCCGCCGGCGCGCGATGCTGGCACCGCTCGCAGTGGACCCACAGCGGTGGCGTGATGCGTCAAAGGTCGGCGAGGGTGGCAACGGATGGGGGGGCGTCCGGCTCGAGGTGCCCAAGCGTCACAGACTGGAA
>Ga0075425_100001422_pt1 | contig 23544 bp, 20 predicted proteins | sample SoiMethybrSBSTD4_FD_75300 | JGI IMG/M metagenome (GOLD analysis project Ga0075425, IMG submission 75300) | Bulk soil microbial communities from a Populus tree surrounding site in Tennessee, USA - Soil MetaG P. TD hybrid SBSTD4 | ecosystem: Environmental > Terrestrial > Soil > Tree plantation... | reverse complement strand
TCGGAACATCATTTCCTTCAGGAGACTCCGTATGAATAGATTGGTTCTCTTCTTTGCGCTCGCGGTGACATTGATGAGCAGCACCGCCCGGGCCCAGGAGCGCGGCGGCGTAGCCCGCATCGGCATACCAGGAACGCCGCCCGCAGGTCCGCTGGTGAGCCTCGTGCAAGACGGGGCTGATGCGTATAACAAGGGCGACATTGCGTATTTCGAGAAGCTGTTTGCCGACGATATTCTCTGGGTGGACGAAGACGGACACGAACTGAATACTAAAATGTTCTGCGTGAACTTTATCCGGCGCCAGATCACCGCGACGCCGAAACGGAGGATGACCGTTTCCGGAATCGCTACCGGAGCGTGGGGCGATACCGGGTGGGCCGCCTTCGCGTATACGATCGATGATGGTGTCAATCAGAGAAAAGGTATGAACACGACCCTGTTCAAGAAGGTCGGCAATGACTGGAAAATCGTGCTGATCCATGGAGCCATCAACGCGCCAGCCGTCTCACACTGAACTTCGATCTTGACCCGTTTCGACCTTGCGGGGCTCTCGGCACAACGAGCATCCCACTTGACAGTTTCCAGGTTCCGGTAAACGGGAATAAAAAGCCATTCCCCACCCGGAACGAGCCATTCATCGGAAACCGATACCAACCGTGCCATTATTTGGCAGCATGTCTATTTGCCTTCTTTATGCCCGACCCGCATTACTTACGTTCGCTTTACGCCATCATCAGCGTTGTACTCGTGACGGCCGCAGCTCTTGCGGGAACCCTCACCTTTGCACTTGGTGATCGCGTCACCAGGGCCCTCCCGTATCTGATAAGTCTGGCCGCCGGAACCCTGCTCGGCACAGCTACCTCTCACCTCATACCTGAAGCCATTCAACGGTTGGGAACGGGGCCGTTGCTCACGATTCCAATGCTTGCAGGATTTCTCGGATTCTTTGTGGCGGAAAAATCGTTCAGGCTACTCTCGAACTTGAGTCCAGGAGGGGCGGACGGGTCTCAGAGGAATCTGGTCTTGAACATTCTGTCGGGTGGCGCGGTCCATAGCCTCATCGATGGCATGGCGATCGCAACCGCTTATTTGACGGACACGAAGCTCGGCATAGTAACCACGGGGGCCGTCTTGCTGCATGAGGTTCCTCACCATATAGGCAACGTCTGCGTTCTGCTGCACTGTGGACTCGGGCGGCGTCACGCTGCGTTGCTCAATGTTGCCGCTGCCAGCACGTCATTGTTGGGAGTGGTTACAGTCCTTGCTATAGGCTCAGAAGGGGAAACCTTTTCTTCCATTCTTGTTCCATTCACAGCTGCCAACTTTATTTACATTGCAACGGCTGACCTGATGCCTGAACTGCATTCGGAAACGGATGTCTCTCGATCCGTTGGTCAGGTCACATTTCTGGTATTGGGCGCCTTGATAATGGCGACGCTACGTAACCTGTAAGGAGTTCAAGATGAGTGAGGCAAATATAGAGAAGATATCAAAAACATCCGAGATCAGTCATCGTGCGACCAGTGCCTTCTTCTTCGGGGCGCTGTCGGGTGTAGCCGTTTCATTTCTTGCGCCGCTTTTTTCGAAGCAATTCCGGCCTCTGGCGAGAGGCATCGTCAAGAGTGGAATCAAGGTCGGAAAGCAGGTGCAAACAACGGTCGTCGGGCTCAAGGAAGAATTCGAAGATATTGCAGCGGAAGCAAAGGCGGAGCTTGAGCAGGAACAAAGCAAGGGCGAACAGGACGAAACAGAGGACTGAGAGGCATGACGACGATGGTGTCCAAGCCGACGCGGCCGGTCTCGCGGGTTCCCGGGCGTGAGCGCTGGGAGGTCCCCGCCATTCGGAATCGCCCCGAAATGGCGGCGGCAATGGAAATCGCAATCCGACGGCAGCCCTGGATTCTGGACGTTCGTGCAAATTTCCTCACAGGCCGCATCCTGCTGCGCTGGAATCCTCACGGACCGTCGCCGGCTGTAGCCCAGGTTCTTGCCCTGGCACTGAACGAACCTCCCGTCACGATCGAGTCAATCAGCACGGTCCTAATCGAGCGCAAAAAAGATCGCAAGACGGTTCGGTTGATTCAAAAGCTGGTCATTGGCGGAGCGAAGTTGCTTCTGATCTTTTCGAGCCGATTGGTCGCACGCGGCGCTGCCAATCCATTGACGAGCACAATCGGTGTTTTGTCCGTCGTCACCATCACGATTACCGGTTACGACTTTATTCGCGCCCTCTGGCGCACTGTGACCGGCAGAAGCGCGATTACGACTGGAACCTTGATTGGAGCTGCAACTTTGTCCAGCGTCGCGCTGCGCGAGAACACAACAGCGTTGATTGTCCTGTGGCTTTTGAACCTCGGCGAATACCTGGAAACGGTAACGCTGCGTCGGACCGACCGCGCCATCCGACAGTTCCTGGCGACCGACGAAGAAGAGGTCTGGGTTGAAATCGAGGGCTACGAAGTGAGCCATCGGGTGCGAGAGGTCGAGTTGGGATCGATCGTTCGTGTTCGCGCGGGCCGCAAAATCGCTGTAGATGGAGTTGTCGAGAGCGGTGAAGCCACGGTTGATGAGGCTGCGATTACCGGTGAAAGCATGCCGGTGGTGAAGACGGCCGGAGACACGGTCTACGCCGGGACCATTGCTATAGCTGGAACAATCCGCATCCGCACGACCGGAGTGGGCTCGAGCACGGTCGTTGGCCGTCTGATAGAGCGCGTCGAGCAGGCGCAGAGTTTGCGCCCGCGTATTCAATCGCTCGGCGATGCATTCGCCCGCCGCGTCGTTCCATCATCGTTTGCAGCCGCTATCTTTGTTTTCCTGATCACCGGTGAAGCGCGGCGTGCGCTGACCATGATGTTGATCGCGTGCCCCTGCGCTGCCGGACTCGCTACGCCGACCGCAGTCAGTGCCACAATCGGAAACAGCGCGCGCCGCGGCATTCTGATCAAGGGCGGAACATACATCGAAGCGTTGGCAGAGTTGGACGCAATGTGTTTCGACAAGACGGGAACGCTCACCGATGCCGGTCCAACCGTCCAACGAGTAGTTCCGTTAGTATCCGGCTACGACTCCGCACGGGTGCAGGATCTCGCGGCGCGAGCCGAGGTGCACTCTCAGCATCCGCTCGCCCTGGCTATCGTTCAGCACGCAGGTCGGCCTGCCGGAAACATTACGCAAGGCGATGACTTCGAAATGCTGCCGGGCCTTGGAGTCCGAGTGTGGAAGGACGGCGAAGAGATTGTCGCCGGCAGCGCAAGAATGATGTCCGAGTACAATATTCCACTCGCGGGAACGGATGTCATTCCGTCCGCGGAGTCGGCTGTCTTTGTCGCGCATAGCGGGAACATTGTCGGCGTCATCGGCATTTCCACTTCGGTCCGTCCCGAGGCGCGAGGCGTCATGGTTAAGCTTCGGGAATTGGGTATTCGTCGCCTGGTCATGCTGACCGGTGACAGTGAGATCGTTGCGGCGCGTTCCGCAGAAATAGCCGGCATCCATGAATACCGGTTCCGCTTGTTACCCCAGGAAAAGTTTGATGTGATTCAAGACATGCGACGGCAAAGCCATTGTTTGGGAATGGTCGGCGATGGAGTTAACGATACTCCCGCGCTCGCAATTGCTGACGTCGGCCTCGCCATGGGTACACGGCGATCGGATATTGCGATCGAAACAGCGGACGTTGTCCTCGCCTCAGATGATCTTCGCCACATCGTTTGGCTCGTCAAAGCATCGCGAAGAACAATGGAGATTATCCGGGAGAACTACGGGATTGCGTTGGCTGTAAACGGAGGAGGGTTATGCCTCGCAGCTCTGGGGCACATAAATCCGATCATCGCCGCGGTCCTTCACAACTTGAGCACGATCCTTGTCGTCACGAATTCGGCGCGTCTTATCCGGTATGACTCGGCGAAATAAGAGTGCGCCGGAAAACATAGCGAACGTCGCCCACGGACAAAGTCCGACAAATGCAGCCTTGAAGAGCAAGCATCCGAGTTCGGTAGTGGCCGCAACCGCAAACATTCTTCGTGTTCCGTCCGAAGGCGCGTCGTGCGCCGTCTCTTTTTTCGTCATTGGGCGGAACGAAAGCGCACGTTCAAGCAAAACAGCAACGGGAACTGCGATCTGTGCGGGATCGAATTCAACCAGGACGCGTCCTGTCGACGGATTCGCCGTGACCAGTCGAACTCCATCCTCGCTGCCCAGGATAGTCTCGATAGTGTCCGCCCACCCGCGATGACCGCGCACACACGGGATCTCCCAGCGTTCACGGCCCGGGACATGCGACAACACTCTCATGTTGGGAAGTATCGATTACCGGCCAAATTAGGCGCATTCAAAAGCAACAAGTGGTCTAGTTTTTACATGAACGGTCTTTGCCCGGCCGGTTTCAGCGCCGTATGCCGACCCCGTCGGCGTCACTGAGCCTACCGACGAATACCTTGAAGTCGCGTTTTCAGAGCCATTTTTCAAAAGTTAAATCTCAATCCGACTTCGACACTGCGCGGATTGTTTGCCCGATTCGGGCGACCGAAAAATGCGGAAGTCATAACGCCGCTGTACGGCTGATATTGAGTGTGATTCAGCGCATTCCAGAAATTTGCAATAAACGTCATCGCGGGCGCCGCCTTAGGATTCGCCGCCGGCTTTTCGGGCGCAGGCGGACTGTCTTCTGAAGACTGACATTTGCGTTGAATAAATCTGGCCCGATACCGGTGTTGCGCCGCGCACCCGCCGGGCGATCGTTTGTGTTCGTGTCATGGTTGTCATCGAAACCCGTCGTGATGTTGTAAGGACGATTGGAGCTTGCCTGAATGTTCGTATTCACATTGACATTCCAGAACGACCGGACATTGACGCCTGCCACGAACCGGTGCCTCTGGTCGGATGGGGCGCGCCCCCATTCCGAACGCAAATCATAATTGTTGGCGGGCAGTGCGAAACTTCCGTCCGTGTCGTTGTAGTTCCAGCCCAGCGTGTAATTCGCGAATAGATTAAGGTTTCGTTTGCTGCGCAGAGTCTCTTTGAATCCGACAGTGAAATTATTCGAGCGCGACGTGCCGGTGGATTCCAGCTGATACAAGTTGCCCTCGGAAGAAATCGGCCGCTCAAATGAGCCAGGCAATGGAGCATTGATATCCCGGCTACGATACAGATGGACTCCACGGATCGCATCCCACGAAAGAGTCAGGCCGATCCCGTGACGCAGACTCTGTTCGAGCGAGAACACTGACGTTCATCGTGTAAGGCGTTACCAGATTCGGTGACCTTTCACGGAGGGATATCGGTGTGGATGTTGCACTGCTTCCGTCAACGAACGGATCCGGAAAAGAAGGGAACTGGATTACGATCTGACGTTGATGTGTGCCGTCAAAGCGCAGCAACTGATCGACATTGTTCTGAGGCAGCCTCGCGTGAAAAACGCCGCCGCCGCCGCGAATCACTGTCCTTTGTGAAGTCTGGTACGCAAAGCCGATACGTGGATCGATATTGTTGTCATCGCGGATGTTGCCCTGAGCCTCGTATCGCAACCCAATCGTCACATCGAGCGTGTTGGTCACCTTCCAATCGGATTGGAAAAATGTTCCGAGTTCAATTTGGCTATCGACGAGAAACGGATTGCCCTCATTGATCGAAAACGTCACCGGCCGCCCCGCCATGTAATCCGCTAAAGTCGAGAATGTGTAGGTTCCGCCGAAATTGTTGTAGTTCACGTTGTGATTCAGGCGCCGAAGAACCTGAACACCGGACTTGAAATTCCACACTCCCGTGGAATACATCCACATGTCCCACACTTCGAGCGTGCGATCGTCATTGATGCTGTCGTTTTGGGCTCCACCCGAATAGAACGTATCGAGGACGTTGATTGACGTCGCACTTGTATCGGGTAACGTGTGCGCATAGTCGCGACGATAAGAAAAACGAATCTCATGAACAAGGCGGTCCGTCAGAATCGCGGTATCGCGCACCTGGTACTCGGTGTTCTGTCCTTTGCGCGACCACGCGCGTTCGGGCAGGTTAAACCCGCCAATACCCTGGTTCCTGTTGTTGATGTGTTGATAATCGGCGTTGAACGTCAAAGTGTTATTCGACGTCAGCGCCCATTGGCCGCGCAAGTTCCCCGATCGGCTAAGACTCGGCATAACGACGGCTTGAGTCAGCAGCCCTTGCGGAAGAATGGCGCGCACCGTGTCGGTGTTGCCATTTTCGCTGTCACGAATCGCACCAAACACTGTTACTAACAGGAGTATGCGTTTGTACATGGGATTCCAACTTCCGTTTCGATAGTGACGAACTAACAGACGACTACAAAATCAGAAGCTGGTGGGCGGGGCTCGTTGGGATTCGGTCGCGGGCAGGAGTGCAGAAGCTGCCAGCCGAACCGCAGGCAGATCGACCGCGTGAACGGTCAATGTGGGATGATAAGTTGGAATCGCGACCGGATCTCCAGGCGATTGCAGAATCTGGCAAATGCCGCAATCATCGCCTTCTTGGTCCGTCGCATGATTGTGAAACACGAAGGAGACACAGATCGCGGCGAAGACGATCAAAAGAAACGCCGCAATTCTCCTCGCGTTCATTCCGGGCTTGTACTCTGCGACGGTGGGCGTGTCAAGCGTGAGAGGAGCCCAGCGTGAGATTCGAGAAGCGACCGGCCAGGGACTCCCATTCATTACCGCGGATTCGGCACAGCGTGACGCTGCGACCGCCAGTTCGCTGGATGTCATCTAGGTTGGCTGACCTCATAGGACGTTGATTTCGTTGGGGTCGTTCGGCAGAGTGGCGTTTCGGCTCGCGAAGATGTTCCTTCCGCAATCCGGATATCATTTTGATTCCAGCTGTGGGTGTTCAATTCGGTCGCGATGAACTCTCGCAAGCCCTCGACCTTTTCCTTCGCCTGGCTTGCGCCGTTGTTGCATGGCCACGCGGGGGCGCCGGTCGGCTTTCACAATGCGATTGGCCGACGCCAATCGGGCCTTTCGAAGAGGGGATAAGAATTTCAAGCGAGGTAGGTCCGATCTGATGTCGCATAACAACAACCCGGTTATCAGCAGAGCCGCGTAATAATTCCGCGCGCGGCTGCGCCGCTCTGCATTTCTCCACCACTCGGATCTATTTCCTGGTGATTTTGAAATCTCCTTTCATGGTTCCGTGATTCCAGGAGCCTGCGATCGAGCCGTTCGCGAGCTTGCCATCGATGATGTAGTGAATTGATGGCCCTCCTCTCGGGTTTGGGGCATCCGCTTCCATATGAACAGTGCCCGTAGCGGAATCGAATGTCGACTTCTGAAGAGTGACGTCAGGTCTTTGGTAGTTGATGGAATGCACAACGCCTGTCAGAACCTTACCGTCCCACTTCAAGTCAACGTTAACCGTGTTCCGGTCGGCAGGACTCGGGCCCCAATCGCCTGCCCAAGTGCCTGTTAGCGGGTCGGCGCCTCGCTGAAGTCCCTGGACTGGCGCTGCCATTGCCACACAGAGCAGACAGAAAACAATTCGAAAAGTTGTTGATCGCATGTCGCCCCCACTTAGATTGCGTTCGGAAATCGCTCAAGGGATTTTATCGATAACCAGGACGATTGGATAGTCCGCTGGTCTGATTGGCACCAGTGGGCGGCGGAAGGATTGGAGGTCGATCCGACGCTTTTACCGTCTTCTGAAGTTCGATCTGTGTTGTCAGGATTGCCGGCGAGACCGCGGAAACAGGGACGTATCCCGATTCCGCACCGCAGAACCCGTTAAAGACATCCGGGGTTTCGCCTCCAGCGACAATCTTGCTGAACGATGTCAGTGGAGTACCGATCAGATCCATTCCCCGAACCAATTCATCCGGTCGCCCGTCAACATAGATCTTGTAAACCATGATGGGCGTGACTTCAAACGATTGCGGACTGGAACGCGTCGTGAGCGTAAAGCCGCCTGAGATGTCTTCGAACAACAGCCCAAACGCTTTTCCTTGTTTCCTGGCTTCTTCGATCAGCATTGCGCGAAGCTTCGCATCGGAGACTGCGGTGGATGTTTGTACAATCAGGTTGCCCTGCCGGCCTACAGTCCGATAGCCCGGCGCTTTCCTGCCGTGTCCATTGGATGTTTCAAACCCAGACACGGGCGACCGCGACATCAAAAAGTTTCTGAGAATTCCTTTGCCAACGACAGTGACTTTCTGAGCAGGCACGCCATCGTCGTCGAATTTGTAATATCCATTGAGGTCGATACCGTTCAAGCGCTCGGTGGTCGGGTCATCAACAACGGAAAGGAAATCAGGCAGCTAGCGATTCTGGCTGACAGGTGGATGGCCCTCTCAACAGCCCGAATGCTCCGCGCCTCGCCCATTGAATCCACCTATGCACCCATTCATTGAGAAAGGTTTTGGTTTCTGTGGAGGGCAGGCTAGGCTGACAGGGTAGCCTTCTGAAATGCAGGTGAACCCATCGGAGAAGGTCAATGATTGATAAGATCGCACGTATTTGGAGCCCGCTTTTGCTCGTCCTGTTCCTAACGATCCCTTTCCCGGTCCACGCTCAAACCAAAACAGACAACAAGAGCACGAAAAAACACGGGGACGTCGAAAACATTGGGGAGCGCAACATCAACAAGGGAAGTATTAATTTCATCTCCCTTGAAAAAGAGATTGCCATCGGACGCCAGATGGCGGCGGAGATCGAACGACAAGTTAAGCTGGTACAGGATCCGGCCGTCAATGAATATGTCAATCGAGTCGGCCAGAACCTTGTCCGTAATTCCGATGCGAAGGTACCTTTCACCATCAAGGTTGTCGATTCCGATGAGATCAACGCGTTCGCACTCCCCGGCGGTTTCTTCTACGTCAACAGTGGCTTGATTCTTGCCGCCGACGATGAGTCCGAGCTTGCTGCAGTCATGGCCCACGAGATCGCTCACGTCGCAGCACGCCACGGTACGGAGAACGCATCGAAGGCTCAGTTGGTCAACATTGCATCGATTCCGCTGATCTTCATGGGAGGCGTTGCCGGTTTTGGAATTCGGCAGGCCGCCGGATTCCTCATACCAATGCAGTTCCTGGAGTTCTCAAGGAAGGCGGAGGCTGAAGCGGACTATCTCGGTGTTCAGTATCTTTACAAGACCGGTTACGATCCAGGAGCGATGGTGAGCTTCTTCGAGAAGCTCCAGGCCAAAGAAAGCGCGAGGCCTGGAAGTGTTTCCAAAATGTTCAGCACGCATCCTCCGACCGCCGATCGAATCGAAATGACCAAGAAGAACATTGAAGCCGTTCTACCGGACCGCGAGGAATACGTCGTCACGACTTCCGAATTCAACACAATCAAGACCCGGCTGGTGCAGATCGAAAACCGGAACCCTTCTCAGGAAGACTCCAACAAACCCAGTCTCAAACGGAAAACCAAACCACCTGACATCGACAAAGACGACAAGAACTCGCCGGATGAGCATAAGAAGACAACCAAACCCGAGGACCGCGAACCCGATTCGAACGATCGGCCTACGCTGAAGCGTCGAACCGGCGGGAATTCAGAGTGAGCTCGACGGCCGCATTCACTGGAATGTTGTCCCACTTTCCTTAAAACGTCACTATTGTCCGGATTCCACCTTGCTGACGCTCACATAGTAAAGTTCCGTCGATGCCTCGAAATCCTCTTTTTCGATCGCTGTTTTCATCGTCTTCCATTCCGTCGTGGGCTGAATCATCTGCCATTGGTCTTTCGTTCCAACCCGCACCGGCATCGCAAAGTCGGTCTCATCGGCCTTCCATCGATAGGAAACCGAGCCTTGCGGTCCATCGAATTTCAGTTCCAGCGTCGGAATTCCGGTGTGGCGCAAATACTGGTGGAAGATCGGCGTCAGATTCATGCCGGTTTGTTGATTGAAGTACGTCACCGCATCCTCGGTCATGATGTTCTGATATTGGAAGTTCCGATAGTAATCGTGGATGAGCTTCCACCACCGCCGGTCATCGTTGACCACGCTGCGAAGCGTATTCAGAAAAAGCGCTACCTTAAAATACTGATCATCTGGTGGCGTGTCATTCGCGCCTCGCGTTGCGATGATAGGCCGTTGATTTTGTACTTTGGATTTGTATGCGTTCGCGTACTTCAGACCGTCCGCCTTCCCCCATCGGTACTCGACATACAGGCATTCCAGATACGTTGCCCAGCCTTCGTGGATCCACATGTCTGATCGGTCGGCCGCGCTGACACTGTTGCCGAACCATTCGTGTGCGCTCTCGTGAATGATATTTCTTACATTCTCAGATGAGGGGCTTCCCGCCACCGATAACCGTCGCAGCCGTCGAATCGAATCGCAGGACTCTTGCGCTGTTAATGACAACAGCAAGCACGGCAACGCTCTGGGCGAGAGCGCCCGTCAGGGGATTCAGGATTCCAAAAGCAGCGAGGACAATCAGAACTAACGAAAGTGAAAATGCGAGCCACACATTTTGTCCAATAACCCGGCGCGTCGTGTCGGCAAGGCGGATCAGGCGAGGCAGACGGCCGAGATCCGTTCCGAGGAGAGCGACGTCGGCCCCACCCAGCGCGACTTCGTTCAATTCCGCGCCAATAGCCACGCCCACGTCGGCTCCACCGAGAGCGGGCGCATCATTCACTCCGTCCCCAACCATCATGACGATGCGGCCGGCGGCCTGCTCGGCTCGCACAACCTCGAGTTTCTGGGCAGGAAGAACTTCGGCAACGACTTCATCTGTACCAAGCGCTTGTCCGACTTCGCGAGCCACTGTTGCGCGATCTCCGGTAAGCAAGATCAGGCGGCCGATACCGAGCGCTCTCATCGCATCAAGAGCTTCGCGAGCCTCGGCGCGAGGCTGATCCCGAAGTACGAATCGTCCGAGACAACGGCCGCCGTGAGCAACCCATACCTGCGAAACGTCTGCATCACCTTCCGACTCGACGAAGATTCCGAGTTCCTCGAGCAGAGCCCTGCGTCCGAGCACGCCCTGTTTGCCATTAACCATCGCGACTACACCTAATCCGGGTCTTTCCTGAAGATCTTTGGGAGGCGCGCTAATAATGCCTCGTGCAAGACCCTCCGCCGCGACCGCGCGGGAAACCGGATGAAGAGAACCGAAACCACAGGATGCGGCGACGGCGAGTAAAGTCTCCTCGGATTCTCCTTTGGCAGGCCTGATCTCCGTGACTGCGGGAGCACCTACGGTAACAGTACCGGTCTTGTCGAGGATCAACGTATCGACTTCGGAAGCCCGCTCCAGGAAATCCGCGCTCTTAATAAGGATGCGCAGGCGTGCGGCAACAGTCAAAGCGGCGACGACGGCTGCGGGGCCCGCAACGACGAGTGCCGTCGGTGTCGCGACGACGAGAACGGTGATGGCTCGCGAAAGATTCTCGGTGAAAAACAATGTGCTCGCGGCAAGAGTGAGGACCAGCGGCAACCATACACCCGCCCGACGCTCGAAAAGCCGGAGCAGGGGAACCGAGGTACTTTCCACATCGGCCAGAAGCTGAACCACCCGGCCGAGCACCGTATCGGTTCCGGCGCCGCGCACCTGAACACGGAGAAGCCCGTCGAGCGCGACGGTTCCTGCAAATACAGGACTGCCGGGCCCGACATCTTCATGTAACGACTCTCCCGTTATCGCGGACTGATCCACGGCAGCTCTGCCTTCGAGCACGGTACCGTCGACTGCAATCCGTTCTCCGGGACGAACCAGAATTTCATCTCCCGGTGACAGGCTGTTGGGATCAACCTTCTCTTCAACTCCGTCGCGCCAACGCACAGCCTGTCGCGCTGCAAGCGAACGGATTCCATCGATCGCGGCGCGAGCGCCAAGCGAGCTTCGTTCCTCGAAGAGGCGGCCCAGTTCGAGGAATAGCGGGATCAGCGTGGCCGTCACGAAATCGCCTGTGGCGGCAGCAGCAAGCACAGCGATGGCAACCAATTGGTCCGTGGCACGGCGCGTGTCGCCGGTTACTATTCCACGAACACCGGAAATCAGAGTGGGCACTCCGATAACGGCTGCCGCCAAACCGCGGAAGAGCTCCCCGATCTCCTGCTGATCCGGCGCGAGACGAACAAGAAGCGTGCCGAGCCCGAGAAGCCCGATCCCAACCAGTCCCGCTCCGAGCCGCATGCTGATGCGCCGGCGTTCTTCGGGTGCGAGTGTTCCCGACATCACATCATTGAGTGCTGCAGTCTCAGTTGTCGCGCTCATCGGTCACCTTCATCGTCGTATTTTGGTTTGCTCGCGCGCGGGTCGCTTTGCGGGAGGGTAATGCGGAAACCGCGATAGCTGCCGCCAATCGGCGGCGGAACCCAGCGAACATTGCCCGCATCCCGGATCGCCCTTTCCACCGCATCGCGGTAAAGGCGTTCTCGAACCACAACCGGATTCTGCCGATATTCCCGCGCCAGGGAGAGAAAGGCCTCCCCTTCGCCTTTGGCCTGGGCAAGGCTGGCATCAGCGGCGCCGCGTGCCGTTTGAACTGCGGAATCCGCTTCGGCGTGAGCCTGAGGAATGACGCCTTCTGCGAAGGTTTGAGCGTCCTTTTTCTGTGTCTCGGCGGCAATGAACGCGCTCTGGACTTCGTTGAAGTCTTCGGCAAGGTTTTGAGGAGGAGCCAGGCGGGTGAGCTCGAGCGACGACAGTTCGAGGCCGGAATGGGCCGCATCCAGGCCACCCTGTGCCCTGCGGCTCGCTGTCGCAATGAGGTCCTTGCGTCCGTCGGAAAGAACTCGATCGACACCCATCTCACCCAGCGAACGCATCATCGCAGCGGTAACTTCGACGCGCAGAACATCTTCGGCGTTCGGGCCGTAAAACGCCCACTCCGCCGCCTCCCGGACCCGATAGCGCGCCACCATGTCGAGTTGCACGATATTGTGGTCTCCGGTCAGCGCATAGCCCTCCGTCACCGGATCCAGAGTCTGACTGTCACCGATACCGGCAAGTGTTGTTATCTCAACCTCCCATATGTGTTTGCTCTGTACACGAACCACCTGGTCGATTGGACGCGGCAATGCGAAGAGAAGACCAGGCCCGTGTTCCTGCAGCGCCGGCGTTTCGCCGACGAGACGGCCCCAGCGCAGAATCACGGCTACTTCGTCGGACTTCACAACGGTAATTCCAGAGAACGCATAGAGGACAGCCATCGTTGCGACCCACCAATGCATCCTCTGCCATGCTCCGTCGAGCAGGCGGAACACGGGAGCCGCGAGGCGGCCGATTTCGGAAGGAGCTCCCAGCTTTCTCATTTCTGATCCTTGTTCTGAAGGAGCGAGAATGGCTCCGAATCGGTACGTAGGATGAGGGAGGTGGTTCCACCGACAAGCTTGTCGAGAGATTCCAGCGAACGTGTAAACCGATAGAGTTCGGGGTCTGTACGGTGCGCGTCCGCGTAGGTCTTCGCGACCTGGGCTGCTGCATCGCCGCGAATGCGCGCTTCCTCTTCCGCACCCTTTGCCCGGATCCGCGCCGCTTCGAGTTCCGCGTCCGACCGGATGCGGCTGGCTTCAAGTTCGCCTTCAGCTTCGAACTTGGCGGCAAACTGGCGGCGTTCGGCGCGCATCTGGTCGAAAACCGCGCTTACGTTTTCTTCGGGCAGCGCAATACGCTCGAGACGAATCTGTTCGATGGCGACGCCGTAGCTGCGCAGGGCTACAGGCGCAGCCGACGCCAACAGTTCCGACTCGATCTGATCCACCTGCAGATCGGAAGGGTTCGTCGATACGAGCGCAGACAGGTCGTGTCCGCCCAATGTTCCGATCGCAGCGTTCGTCAGCAGGCCATCAAGCTTGCCTTCCGCTCCAGTGTCCGAGCCAATCGCCTGGGTGAAAGCGATGGGATCTCCGATACGCCACACCACGAAAGTCCGCGCGATGATGTTTTTCTTATCGCGCGTGAGCATCTCGGTATGTCCGGTCTCGTATACGCGCCGGCGCATGTCGAGCAACAGCGCACGATCAATCGGCCATGGCAGCTTCCAGTGCAAGCCAGTCTGCGTCGCGGCGCGCAATGGACGGCCGAAACGCGTGACGAGCACCGCCTGACCCTCGCTCACGACGACCGCGGTCGCATAAAACACAATCGCAGCGAGCGCGAGCGATCCCACGACCGCTCTCAACCAACGCTGCACTCTAGCAGGGTCTGCGATGGCCTCTTTCAGCCAGCTTTGCGTTTTCATGGAATCACCCACAACTCACCTCCGTCCCGCTGAAAGCGGGAATCGACGACGGTAAAACTTTTCTGCTGGAGCCCGCTCTCGAGTGTCTCGAGACGGCGCCGGAAAAGATATTCAGTTGGAGCTGCCCGATACTGCGACTCCAGAGTTCGGAAACCCCAGGCTTCGCCGGCCGCCTTCCCGAGATTCTGAGCACCCTCAGAGCGCGCGACATTTTCGCTGATGAGGACCGAGGCTTCGGCGGCGGGCACCGTCTGATTGCGATAGACTTGTGCATTGACGACGGCGGTGACCTTTCGAAGCTCCGCCGAGACGACAGCCTGATAGTCGGGCGCCACCATAACTGGAGGATGCATTCCTCCCACCGTGAACCCCATGACCTCGACGCCAAGACCGAGAGCATCGGCGTCGCTTTGTACGGTGGTGCGCATATTCCGGGTAAGGGTGACGACGTTTTCCGATAACGCTTCCGCGAGCGTTCGGTTCACCGTCGATCTCATTACCGTTCGATACGCGATGGCACGGAGCGCATCCGCGGGATTCCGGGTGCGGTACTTCCATGCGCGCGCGTCTGCGATACGATACTGGACTGCTGCGTCCACGGTGATGAGATCGCGGCCGTTGCCGAGAAGCAGGGTGTACTCGTTGGCTGCGTGTTCCTGCGCCCATAAGACGTTTTCCGGTCCGGGCTCTTCCACGCCTTCATGACCAACGGACAGGGATTGGATCCGCCGCACCGGAATCCGAAACACGTGATCGACCGGCCACGGCCAGTGCAGATGAATCCCGGGCTCGAGCGGCTGCCCCTGCACAGGAACTCCAAGGCGCTCGACCAAACCTTCTTCGTCAACGGCGATAACCGTCAGCGATGTCGAGAGCCAGCCCATGAAGCACAGGGCGATGATGAGTGGCTCGACAGTGCGGCGGACAACCGTCAGCGCCCACGTCGAACGGAGGTCAATGCCGAGTTGTTCCTCGCCGAAGTCCAGCATGCTCGCGATGACGTTTGCGCGGCTTCCGAGAACGGACAACACCGGCAGGTCGAGCGGATACGCCTCAACCATAGCGACTGAGCGTCGCTGCTTGTCGAGAAGGCCCCAGCAAACCGCAATATCGACGCCGAGAACCAGAACGTGTGTGACGCTGATAATTGTCTGCTGGTTTGCCCAGACGAGTCCCACCGAAATACCGGCCAGTACTAGGATCCAACCGGCGACGCGGGCTCCGCGGCAAAGGCCGGCAGCTTCAGGGAAGCGTGAGGACTCGATATCGGCAAAGTAACGGACGGCGGTTGCGGCCAGACCCGCCGCGGCGAAGCACGCTGCTGCAATAATTGCTGCTACAACAGGCGACGGTGCGCTTGAGACAAAGCTCTGTCGTAGCAGGAAAGCAATTGCAAGGAATCCCGCCGCGGCCGTCGATAATCTCGCGGTCTCGATCGTTCCGAGATCACGCAGTTTCCGCACGGTCTGCAGAGCAAGTCCCTTCGCATTAGGTTCCTTCGCGTTGGGTTCCAACTCGGAACTTTCCTCGACTTGCGCAACGGTTGCTGATGGTGTTGCGCGTGCCCTTTGGGCCAGTGCAACGCCAATGAGAACCCCGGTCGAAATTCCCAGAGTCATCGCCGTATCGACAAGTACCGGGTTTCCAATTTCAATACCGGCAAAAAGCGCGCCGCACATACCGAGAAACGCAGCCGCAAGGAGCACGAGGATCGCTCCGCGATACGGATCCGCGGTATTCGGTTCTGGAGATGGCGGTTCGGAAGCGTGGCGTACTTCCATTTCAATCTCACCCGCATCGGGAGCCGCCGGCGGACTTGCGGCAGGTGCGGAAAATGCATACGCGGCAAAACGGGAGATAGACATGAAGAGACCTCCAAATGACAGTCGGACCGCCTGCTAAAGGCGACGGCGGAAACGCGACGAACAGAAGATCAGAGGCTTGGCGGAGCGCGTTGGGATTCGGTTGAGGTGAACGGCGTGGAGGCTGCGAGCTGAAGTGCAGGCAAATCTGCCGCCTGCACAGTCAATATCGGATCATAAGTTGCAATTGCCAACGGATATCCGGGGGCATGCAGGATCTGACAGATCCCGCAATGATCGCCAGGCTGTTCCGTAGCATGATTGTGGAACAAGAACGAGACAGAGATCACCGCATATACGACCAGGAGAAAAGCGGCAATCTTTCTGGCGTGCATGCGGGGCTTATACTCTGCGATTTACACACATGTCAAGAGCGGGAAATGGCTGCGATCGCGGCTTCCATTCATTAGGAGTTTCGGACCATTCATCGCTGAATTAGCTGCGAGGCGCAGCGTTACACGATAGCCTTGGGCGATCTGCGATTTTCATCGCGATCCAGCAGAATGGTCTCGATCTCTTTCTTGACAGTTGTAATGCGATCGGGAGACGGCGGTCATAGACGTCATAGACCGCCGGCGATATTGAAGATTTGACCGCGGGCTTTTAGCCCACGTTCGATTCATTCACACCCTCACTATTCTTCGGTGCCGCCGAGCTCAAACGTGAACTTTATGACGGCGCCGATGTTATCCGCCGAAGAGGTGACGCCCACAGGAACGCCAACCAGCAATTCCGATCGTCTTGCAAGACGCCAGACATAAGAGGGCGTGACGAGAACGTTCGTAACATCGCCGCCGCTCCACCGATTGCTGTTGAACGAGACTTCACCAACTGTCCAGCCGGGACCTACACGCGCGGCGAAACCGCTGTTGACGAAAACCACATGATGGGGAATGTCATCTGGAGTAGTGGCTCGGCGCCGGGCGAGGACAAAATCAAAGCCGGTCGTCGTGAACGCATGATATCGGCCTCCCCTTATTTCGTGCGACAGCAGGACAGCTGGCGAAAAGCCGTACGCGCCTTCGCCCATGCCCGTCAGCGGATTTCCCGATGGAAAACCAGCATCAACGGCCAGAGCGATATGGGTGAAGCGGGAGCCTACATCGGTCCAGGTGTATCGAGCACCGAGTTCAAAGTCGCCCATTCCTGTCACACCTTGGCCGGTGGAGTTCGAATTGTGGACGGGATTGGTGAAACCTGAGATTTGAAATTTCTCTGTGATGCCCCATTCGATCTTCTGCGTCAGCATCACGTCATGGACGCTTCCGCTGTGGGAGTACCATGTTCCTGTCGTCAGCATCATTTCATGACGGTCCTGGGGAACGATCGAATCGGCAAAGACCATTTCCAAGGCCTGACGTTGTTCTAAAGTGTCGGCCTTGTCGATCTGCCGCGCAGATAGAGACAGTGCTGCCAGCAACAGCAAAACCACAGCAAAGATGACGAATCTTTTTTTCAAAACTCGAAACCTATAGCGCCTTCATAGCTTCGCGGCGCGATAAAGTGCGTTCCGCTGAAGGTCGAAAGGAAGTTGTAGAGGGCGATCTTATTGGTTAGATTCGAAACTGTAAACCGCAACCTTAACCGTGAGCCCTCGCTTCTCATCAAGAGGTTGTCCGTTCCAACTCCAAGATCGAACACATTTCGGGGAGCCACACGCGGGGGATTGTGATCGTCGTTCAGGGTCCCCGGCGCCGGTATTCGGAATCGGGTCGCACCAAAGTTCGAGGTGCAACTTTCGATGCGATGATTCGCGGTAGCTCTGTCGTTTCCGCAGAAGAATCCGACTGCAGCCTGCTGCGCTGCTGTAAGTCCTAATGCATCGTCGAGAGTTCCAACAGCACCTGCGACGAGTCCGCTATCATAGCGCCAAGTGTATGCGGCCCAAGGGCCGTTGCGACGCCATTGATACCGTAGACTCGTGGTTTGCTGAAATGCCTGGTCATGGTCGATGCGGAACACGGTTTCCGCAAGCGGAGAGTTGAACAAGACTCCACCGAGTTCAGGCGGGAAGAATCGCGTACGCGTATGTCCCATCGTCGTATAGCCCTGGAACCCGTGAAGATTCGGCGTGCTCAAACGGATCGAAAAGCCATCCAATCTCGACTGGTTCCAGCTGATAGGAAATGTCAGCGGGGTATTCAAGATCACGTCGAAGTCATATGCACTCGTGGTGAATTTCCAGAAGTAGTCCGCATCGATTTGGAGGATCCGGCCGAGAGCCTGTTGGAATCCAATGTTGTACTGATTCCGGCGGCCGGGTTCCAACTGTCGCGCGCTTTGCTGAACGTCGGTGAATCCGTTTGGTCCTGCAAAACTCGAGAGCAGAAGGTTCTCGTTATAAGGCGTCTCAAATGTTCGCGCATAGCCCGCGCGCAAAACCGTCCCGGTCTCTCCAATCAGATATGAAAGGCCAATACGCGGCTGGACAGCAGTCCCTTTCGTAATGGCGTCATAACGGTCGATGCGAAGGCCGGGATTCAGCGTTAATTTCCCGAGCGTAATCGTGTCCTGAACGTATGCTGCATATTCGTTTACGTTTCCCTTTTCATTGAAGCGAAAGAGCGATCCTCCGCGCGTCAGATCCAGTGAAAGAAGGCCCGGTAAGAAGTCCGGATTTTCCGTGAACCCGCGGCCCGCGCAAGCGGCCGGATTCTTGACCGTGGGCAACTCCTGCGGTTCGCCGGCGCGGTTCACGCAAACGGCGTTGAAGGCGGGATCGGTGATGCCGATGTTGAAAATCTCGTGCAGTCTGGTCTGCATCGCCTGCATTCCGATCTTGAGATTGTGACGCGCGCTTGCGTACGCGAGGTCGGCGTGGACTCCATAGTTCATCAACGTGCGCCGCTGTGAGAGTGTCGCCGGGGTGTCATCGAATGGATCCGCGCTCGGATAGAAATTGACGCGGTCGTTTCGCACAAAGGGATTGATCGTCAGTAAGGCGTGAGGATTCAAGGTGCGCTGATACCCGGGCGCGATGTTGTAGGTGACCACTTTTTGCCGCTGGTCTTGATTCGGCTGATCGTATGTGTTCGGACTCTGAAACCAATTTCGCGCAAGGAACACGTTGAGGTGGATTGCATCCTGCGAAGTAGGATTGAAATCGAATCTATTGAAAGCGCTGCTTCCGTTTCCGATGTCGTGAAGCGGCAGGAATTCCGGCGTGTCGAGGAATCGTCCGGAACGTGTACCGTTCAATGCGAGAAAGTTTCCTGCCCTGGCGTTGCCGAAACCCAGCGTGGCCGCGCTTGAGACTGTTCCAAAAGAACCGTATTGCGCAAGCAGGCTGCCCGTCGGTTTCGCAAGGCCGAGGCCCGAACGGGTCGTGGCATTGACGACCAGACTTGTCTTGTCTCCAAATTCCGCATTCGGAGTCCCCGATACCAGGTCCATGGACTGGATTGCATTTACGGGAATCTGTGTAGAGAAAGCCTTGCTCTGCTGATCGCCTATCGGCTGGCCATCAATGGAAAAGGATGTTTGAGCGTGATCCCCTAACGGATGAAAAAAGCCGTTGGAGTCGGCCACGACGCCTGGAGACGAAAGAACAATCGCATCGCTCAATCCGGAAGCTGGTGAGAACGCGGGTAACTTTTCCAATGTAGAAATGTCGACGGTACTGTGAGCGAAGGGAACTTCCTCGAGAATGTCTCCCGTCGCTTCCACGCTTACGGTCTGTTCCAGCCCCGCGACGGCCACCATGATTCTCACGCTCATGAGGACTGTCGTACGTACATTCACGTCTTGCTGAACCGCCCTGAATCGTTCGGCATTAACTTCCAGCCGGTAGTTGTTGAAAGGAAGATTGGTGAATCGAAAGACACCGGATGCGTCGGTCGTGGCTTGCTGCTGGTAACCCGTCAAGGCATTCCGAATAGCCACGGTGGCGCCCGGGAGCACGCCGCCGGTTGCATCCGTTACGACGCCTTCAACGGTACCGCTCGCCACCGATTGAGCACAGAGCAGTCCTGCGTTGAAAATTTGGAATAGAACGACAAACAGCAAGAGCCCCTTTCGTGAATACATATCACTCCCTTCCCTCATCAACGAACCTGCAAGTTTCACAAGGGAGCGGACTTTAGCAACTTCGCGACGTTCGGCCTTAATGAAGAGTTTCTGAAGTTTTAGTCAGAATTATTCGTTCCATTCATTGGCAAGATTCTGCCATTCATTTAAAATTCATGACCGTTTGTTTGAACTGCGGAGTCGGTCGAGAGTGTAGCTATGGCCCGACTCGACTACGAGATCGTTTGAATCGCGGCCTGTTTCGGATGTGGATCCACGTGTCGATCCGAACAGCCACTCACCAGGCATTCGAATCCATTCATTGAAATTGGATTCCACTACGATGCAATGGCGACAAAGATCCTCGCCATGCATTCGGGATGGAAACTTCCGGGGTTGTGTGTCCTGACCCTGATATTGGCTGTTGAAGCCGCTGCTCAGCAGCATTCACCAACCGTTTCGATCGATGATCTGAGCGTTCCCGCGACCGCGCGCAAATATTACGATGCAGGCGTGGCCGCAACGCGATCGCAAAACTGGAAAAAAGCGCACGACTCGCTTCAGGAAGCGCTACGGATTGATCCGAAATATGCCAGGGCCCACAACGCCCTCGGAGTGGTCCTGGCGTTCATGGGCAAAACTGTCGCGGAAATTGAAGCAGCTTTTCGAAGCGCAATTGTGTCTGATCCTAAACTGCCGGACGCTCATTTCAACCTGGGCAAGCTCCTGTTGGAATCCTCCAGGCCCGCCGAAGCAAAGGAGGAACTGCAGCGAGTGCTCGAACTCGATAGCCGGCACGCTCCCGCCAACCAGCTGCTTGCCGAAAGCATGCTGATGACGCACGACGGAGGCTCGGCCGCTTTGCTGCTTCGCTCTTTGCATCAACGCCATGTCGACCATCCGGCATCACTGCATGTTGAAATTGGCTCTGAACTTGAAGCTCACGGAATGTTTGATCTCGCGCTCGAACAGTACGAGTTTGCCCTTGCCGACGCCTCTTCGCCTGCCGAACGCACGAACGCGGAACTTGGCCTTTCGCGATTAAAGAGTCGTAAGCCGACAGACTGATCCGAGCCTTGAATGTCGCAACCATGGATCAGTTCTTGCGCTTCAACGGCGGGCGATCCTCAACTGCGGTAGCCCGCTGTAACTGCTTGTCGCTTTCGACCGGCTGCTGATTTTCCAATGCAGTGAGCCGGGATTTGATCGTATCGAATTCCGAACTCGTCAAGACATATTGCTCACGAGGCGGCAGGATCGTCTCAATCTCTTTCTTGACCGCGGCAATTCGATCGGGAGTCGGAGGGTGATCGGTAAACAGGGAATTCATCGTTCCCGGCCTGGCCTTCTCTTTCGCCTGAAGTTTCTCAAAGAAGCTCAGCATCGCGCTGGGATCATAGCCGGTCTTGTACATATACTGTGCGCCGAGATAGTCGGCTTCAGCCTCCTGGTTGCGGCTGAACTTTAGAAACTGCAGCGGAATGGCAAGTCCTGCTGCCTGCCGTGCGCCATATCCAACCCCTCCTCCGAGAAATATGAGTGGTATGGAGGCGAGATTGAACGCTGTTTCCCTGGAAGCCGTCTCCGCGCCGTGTCGGGCCGCAACATGGGCGGTCTCGTGCGCAAGCACACCCGCCAATTCCGCTTCGTTATCGGCGGCGAGGATCAGGCCGGAGTTGACGAATAAGAAACCGCCGGGAAGAGCGAAGGCATTGACTTCATCCGAATCGATAATTCTGGTGCTGAATGGAACTTTTGCGTCGGAATTTCGGACGATGTTCTGCTCGATCCGGTTCACGTACTCATTAATTACGGAATCCGTTACGAGCTTGGACTGCCGTTCAACCTGTTCAGCCAGCTGCCGGCCGAGAGCAATCTCCTTTTCAAGCGACATCGTGGGAAAAATGTTTCCCTTGTTGATATTGCGATTGCCGATGTCATCGACGTTGGAGTTCTTCTGGGGCTTTGCGGCAAAGCTCGGCGTAACGAGGCAAACCGCAGCCAAAAACAGAACGATATATCGATCAAGTGTGGACTTCATGAAAGCATTTTGACGGACTGAACCCGGAATTGCATCCGGTCGAAATCCTGTTAGCGACGAAAGCTAACGAAATGTCGTAAGACGCGCATGAGCAGTTCGGAACTGCTATTGGTTCGCGGGACCGCGAGTCACCTGCACGAATCCGTTCGGGCGAATCCATTTCTGAAATGCCGTACGTATCTGTTCCGCCGTGAGATCGAAATAGCGCAGCGCCGCCCGGACAGGTTCATCTAGTGGAAGATCGAGTTGCGCTCTCGCCAGCAGCCCGCCCCCGACCGCATCTTCGCCGGACTCCCGCAGCGGGATCTGTCGCAGCAGAAGCGCCTTGGCCTGCTGTAATTCGGCGGGAGTCACCGGCGTCGTCTGCATGTCCGTGAGATCCCGGACGATGAGGGCTTGTGCCTTTGACGTATTCATCGGATCGCACGCATACGTAACGGTGTATGTCGCGCGTGTCCGGCCGGCCGTCGCGGCGACATCAACGGAGTAGACGTAACCCGTCACCTGCCGAAGATCGTGATAAAGGCGTGTGGCGTAGAAGCCTCCACCGAGGATATGGTTTCCTAAATCGAGGGCGTAGTAATCGGGGTTGTAGCGATTGAGTTCCAACTCTTCCGCCAGAGTGACATCGTTCTGCAACTCGGACGGATCGGGAACCAGCACAGCTCCCACCGGATTTGCCGGCACAGCCGGAAGAACGACGTCCGGCGGAGGCCCGGAAGCCTTCCACGCGCCGAACCACTTCTCGATGGTGGCGCGCGCGTCCGTCGGCGAGACATCACCTATAACAACAATCGTTGTTAAATCCGGCCGGACCGTTTTCGCATGATACTGTTTGATATCGTCCAACGTGATTGTCGCCAGCGTTGCGGGCGTCGTTTCTCTTCGGGCGGGATCAGCAGGAGGTACCAGCCCTTCGATCAGAGCGCGTTGGATTCTATAGGTTGGACTTTTGAGATTTCCACTCACGAGTTCCGCCGTCTGCTGCTTGACGATTTCAAAGGCGGCGGGCGGTAAAGCCGGATTCAGTTCGTTGTCCGCAAGCAGTTCGACGCCGCGTGAAAAATCGTTCTTGAGGACACGAAGAGAGAAACTGAATCCTGCGCTCTCCCTCGCGGCAATGTCATCGAGGGCTTTCTCAAACGCGAGGCGGTCGAGACTCTTTGTCCCGTAATTAAAAAGTTCTTCGAGAATTTCCTGTGCGCCATCCTTGCCTGGAGGAGTTTCGAGATCCGGCTGATTGCGAATGCTTCCAAGAACAGTGATCGTCGGGCTGGCGGTTATCGTCTTCACAATCAATCGAATTCCATTCGCAAGTTTGTTGTCGGATACCGTCAATTCCTGCTTCGGCACCTCGACACCCGATAACCGGCCTTTGGCCCAGTCCGGCAATTCAACCGGCTTGGTTGGGGCGGACGTGAGTTTCTCACCACCACCGAAACCTTTCGAGGATATCGGACCACCCGCCGGTACCGGCTTGAGTATTCCA
>Ga0075425_100001421_pt1 | contig 23545 bp, 13 predicted proteins | sample SoiMethybrSBSTD4_FD_75300 | JGI IMG/M metagenome (GOLD analysis project Ga0075425, IMG submission 75300) | Bulk soil microbial communities from a Populus tree surrounding site in Tennessee, USA - Soil MetaG P. TD hybrid SBSTD4 | ecosystem: Environmental > Terrestrial > Soil > Tree plantation... | reverse complement strand
TCCAAACTGCTCCGCGACGGGATCCCACAACTTGGTTACAAAAAATGCTAACCCAAATTTTTGTCTGGGCAGCGACGAAGCAATCCACAACTCATAGACCAGCAGGACAGTAATCAGGACCACGCTCGCGGCAAAAAGAAACGTGACCAGGCGGGCAATTTCGTCGCCGTTCCGCAGGCGTGAAAGAAACGAGCGCGAATCGTCGACTGGATCCGCGCCCGGCACGTGAATGGAAGAAGTGGCCACGCTCGCGTTTACTGCACCTTGCCTAGAGCTTTGAGTTCCCTGTCAACCACTTCCTTGGGTAGCTTCGCGTAGGACAGCACTTCGGCAGCACTCTGACCGTCGGTGATCGCCCACTTCACGAAGTTCTTTATGGCATCGCGTTTCGCTGCGTCCTTAAACTTCTCCGGAATGAGCAACCAGGTGAAACTGGAGATAGGATAAGCATTTTTCCCAGGGGCGTTGGTAATGGAAACGCGGAAGTCTTCCGGCATGGTTTTGGAGGCGCCTGCTGCGGCCTCGCTGACGCTTGCCAAATCCGCTTTAACGAAGGTCCCCGCCAGGTTCTTGACGGTTCCATAAGTCATTTTGTTCTGCGCAGCGTAGATCAATTCGACGTAACCGATGGAATTGGGTGTCTGCTTGACCAAACCACTCACGCCCTCATTTCCCTTGCCGCCGAGGCCCACGGGCCAATTAACGGATGTACCTTTTCCGACTTTATCCTTCCAATCGCCGCTGATTTTGGACAGGTAGTCAGTCCAAATGTAGGTGGTGCCGCTGCCGTCGGAGCGATGAATCACGACGATGTCATTGCCAGGAAGGTTGACGCCTTTGTTGGCATTCGCGATTGCGGGATCGTTCCATTTGGAAACGCGGCCCAGGAAAATTCCCGCCAATGCCTCGGGGGTGAAATTGAGCGACTCGCTCACTCCGGGAACGTTATACGTCGGAACGTCTGCACCCAAAACAGTAGGGAAATGAAGAATTCCGGTTCCGTTTTTCGCACGATAGGCCTTAATCTGATCGTCATTCATCGGACCGTCGGTAGCACCAAAATCGACAGTTCCTTCCGTAACCTGCTTGATGCCCGCTCCCGAACCCACGGACTGGTAGTTAATCTGTGTCCCGTTGGCTTTGTGAAATTGATCGAACCATTTGGAATAAATCGGGTAGGGAAAAGTGGCGCCCGCGCCATTGATCAGCAGTCCGCCCTGCGCGAGCAGCACGCCGGCCAGCGCAAGACCCAGCACCAACACACCTGACAATTTTTTCATTTTTGTCTCTCCACACCAATCGCGCCGTTGAGCGGGCGATATTTAACCAGGTCGGGTCCACGCCAGTAGCAAGAATCTTCTGCCAGCAATGTTACGGGATTGTTACAAGTCGTTCAGAGTTGGTTGAATCCACAAACTCCTGAAATACATGGGCTTGATGGTTGATGCAACGATTCCTTGACGACCAGCCAGAAAGCAAAAAAGGGCGGAACCTTTCGGTGCCGCCCCATCGCCCGCCCTGGACCTAAGGCGAAACGGGTTAACGCATTACGGAATGTAATAACGGAGAGAAGTAAACAGCATGTTGTTGACGGCCTTAGGAGCGATGTCATTCAGTCCGGACCAGCCAGATTTGGTCAGGTACGAATACTGGATTCCCCAACGCACGCCACCCTTGGGTCCGTTGTATACCTTGTGCCAGAACCCGACGGATAATTCGCTGATCGCACGAATGTCGCCCGCGCAAGTGCCGCCGGTACCCGGCGTTCCCGTTCCGGAGGGCGTGGTTTCGGTTGAGCAGCCGGAGTTGTTTGCGAGCGCGGAACCATAGCCGCCAATAGCGGTATTCGACGTGGTGACAGTGGTTGCGGTGCCGACCGGAGCACCGGGCGCGGTGCCCGTCAAGGTCGTTGTCGTGAACCTCACCGTCTGGTAGCCCGTATAGCCAGCGCGGCCGGCATATTCCTGACCGAAATAGGCATAAAGATCGAGTTTCGGGGTTGGATGGAACTCGACGCGGCCCAGCCACTGTGCGCTTTTGACCAGAGCGAGCGTACCGTCCGGACGGGCCGTCACATCCGCCAGTTGCGCGGAGCCATAACGGCCGATGCCGCTGCCCGCTGTAAACTTCACGCCAGCATCGACTTTCTTGCCGAGGGGAACCAGCGCGCTCGCGCCTGCGCCACCCCCAGTTCGCGAATCGTTAAATGCGCCGGCGGTTGAGGGGGCGGTTGCCGTCGGCGCGGCTGAGCAGGAAAGAGCCGGTCCGACAAGTGTCACCGAGCCTGCCGTACCGGGTGTTCCGGTGCTGGAGGCCGGGCTAACCACCGCGCAGGGATAAATTCGATTCCGGAATTCGCTCAAGATCCCAAAAACCTCATAGTGACCCAAACCGGGGTCGAAAGCAGCCTTCACGAGGAAGTCTGGGGCCTTGTTGGGCGTGTATCCCGTAGGATCAAACGCGTTGAACAAGCCTCCGCTGGCTCCGGGAGCGTTCATCCAGAAGTTTTGTGACACGGTGCCGGTTGCGCTGGTGAAAGCCGAAAAACCGCGACCGCCGATGGTCGTCTGCGGTCCCTCAATCGCGAAGCCGAGCGCAAACCGGTCGTGGAAGCTCTTCACCACGCGCAGACCGTATTCCCGTGCCCAGGTGAATCCGACGTTGTATTCGTGATCGATTACCAATGGCGGGGCTTCCTGGCGGTTGAGAATCCCCTTGCGGTTTTCCGTGGCCAAGCTCCACATTTGACCGCCGGTGATAGACCAACCGCTATCAAACGCAACCTGGCCGTAGGCCTGGCGGACGCGGAACACATAGCTGTTGCTCTGCCGGTTGTTGGACGTCGTACCAGCTCCGAGGAAATCGGCTTCCAGATAGCCGGTAAACTTGACTGCGCCGAGCTTTCCTTCGACCAGCAAGGTGGGACGGGTCTGGCGTCCGCTGAAGTTGAATTCCGAGACTTTGGCCAGACTGTTGCCTGGGAACGGAGTGGAAGTGAACGGCGTGTTGTTGTCAGCGCTGATTGCGCGGGTGCGATAAACCGTTTCTGCAGCGAAGAAACCACCCGGCGTGATGGTCACGCCTTTGTAATGGATCGACACCGGAGTTTCACTAGCAACGATTTTCTTCTGCGTATCCTGCACTGCTCCCTTAAGTGAATCACTGCCGAGCTTTAGGTCGGCGACATCCGAACTCAAAGTCGTGGTCGTGGTTTTCACTTCTGCTGTGCTGCTGGCAACTTCGGCGACCTTGGTGTTCGCTTCCGTTGCCTTAGCATCAGCCGCCGCTGCCGCGCTCTTCGCGTCGCCGATCTGCGAATCGCGCTGCGTCAATTCTTCCTGCAGCCGCTTGATCTGCTGCTGCTGGGCTTCCAGGGTTTGTCGCAGAGCTTCCACCTGTTCGGCGAGAACTGCCGTCGCGGACTTCGCAGCGGGCTTCGTGGTCTTTTTCTTGGTGTTTTCCGCCGGTTGCGGATCGCCGTCTTTCGGCGTGTCCGCAAACGCGGTCCCGGACATCAGGAAAAGGGACAATACGATGGCTGCTAGTTTATTCATTTCCTCTCTCATTGACCGCTTGGGCGGTCTTCCTTCCGTTTGCTGCAATTTAAATTTGGGATTACCGGTGAGTACGAGTGCCTGCCCCGCGGTGGTAACGTAAGGTGAGCTTCTTACGGGCACGTCAATCGAATATGAATATCCGGTAACAGGGATTGTTACAGGGGAATTCACTGAGGAGCCTGGGGTTACGGGTTGAGAGGACTAAAATGAACGACAACTGGCCAGGCTGTCCGCCCGGAACACTGTTTCCGGTCGGCGCCACCCATTGATGGTCCGTCGGCAACTCCGGAGTCCATCACCGGCGTCAGGAGCTCCCGAGCGTTGCAGGTAGTGGAAGGATGCTTACTTACTTCGGCTCGCCCATGGTATAGGCCAAGATCAGACGGGTCAAACGGTACTGATATTGGGCATCGGTGTCGGCGATTTCGGCTTCGGTTTTCTGGAGTTCGGCCTGGCCGAGTTCGACGATAGAACCGAGGCCCAGGTGATAGCGAGATTGCGCGAGCTTCAGACCGAGGTTGGCTTGTTCGCGCAGCTCTCTGGTAACGCCCAGCCGATCAAAGGCATGCTGTGAATCCTGCCAGGAGATGCGCACATCGCGAGCGACGTTGTTTCGCTGGTCGATCAATTTTTGTTTGGCGACGTCCGTCTGTAGGTCGGCAGTCTTGGCCCGCGCACTGTATAGAAAGCCGTTGAAGACCGGAATGTTTACGTTGACGCCGACTGCGCCGTACCAATTGGGAAGATTTTCGTTGCGCACTGGCGCGACGCCAGCGGTGCCCAAAGCGCTGACCGACGGCTTCCACAGGTCATGCTCCGCATGGCCGAATTTTTCAGCGGCCTCCAGCTGATCCTGCAGAGCCAGAATCTCGGGGCGGTGCTGCATGGCTGCCATAATCAGCGGAGTCACGTCGGGCTCCGGCTGCTCGGGCTCATGCGAGGACTCAACCAAATCAAACCTCTGCTGATCCGGATAACCTAGAATCGCGGAAAGGGCGGCGAGTGAGGCTTCGGCGTTGTTTCGCGCTTCGAGTTGCAACAACTTCGCCCGGGCCAAGTCCACGTTGGCAAAGCTCAAGTCCAGATCTGATTTCAATTTGGCCTGGGTCAAAGCTCTGACTTGGTCCGCAGTCAGCTGGCGTGCATCCACCGTTTGCTGTGCCACTTGTAACAGCGCCCTGGTTTCCAGCGCGTTATAAAAAGCTTGGTCCACAGCCATGAGGATTTGCGCGGTTGTCGCCGCTGAATTTTCGTCCTCAGCTTTTGCTGACGATTTGGCGCTGGAGACAAGATTTCGAGTTCGACCAAAATCAGTGATCAACTGGCTTACTGTGGCGCCGGTTGCAGCTCTCGGATAAATGATGGGATTGTTCAGCGCACCCGCCGCGATGCGCGCGTGGTCGCTGGCGTCGACGCCGGTAAGGCTTACGTAGGCGCCAGGCAAAAGAGCCGAGCGCTGTTCTCTCACGTACTGCGCCGCTTCGAGCGCGCGCAACTTTCCGACCGTGATCTGTGGATTGTTTCTAAGGGCCAGTACTTCGGCCTGTTTGCGACTCAACGAGGTTGGGCCCGTTGCGGGGGGAGTCGGAAAAGGCGGTGTCTGCGCGGGTACCGGCGCCGCCAGGCACAGCAGGAAACCCAGCCAAGACAATTTGCTGCGAGTGCGTTTGTGTGACATCAGGCGTGCGCCTCCTCTTTCGTGCGCTCTTCATTGCGGTGCACGATCAAGTAGGCGGCCGGCACCAGGTACACGGTCACCACAACGGACACCAGCAATCCGCCGATGATGGCGCGGGCCAGCGGAGCGTACTGCTCGCTGCCCGCCTCGATGCCCAGCGCCATCGGAATCAACCCCAGCAGCGTGGCGAGCGAAGTCATCAGCACCGGCCGCAGCCGCAACCGCGATGCGAGTGAGACTGCTTCTTTCAGTGGCTTGCCCTCGCGATGTAGGTGCCGCGCAAACTCTACGATCAGGATGCTGTTGGACACCACGATGCCGACCATCATGACCACGCCCATCAGCGACATGACGTTGAGCGTGGTGTGTGTGGCCAGCAGGAATAGCAGCACTCCGGCGAGTCCTGGCGGCACAGCCAGCAAAATGATGAAAGGATCGGTCCACGACGCGAATTGCGCCACCAGGACCAGATACACCAGCACCATCGAAAGAATCAGGCCAATGCCAAAACTCCTGAACGAAGCGCGCATGCCTTGTACCGAGCCGCGCAGCGCCACGCGCGCACCCTCCGGCATCTTGGTGTTCTTGAGAATGTCTTCGATCTGTCCGGTAATCGTACCCAGATCTTCCTTTTTGGGAGCGACATATAAGTCAACCACTCGGAACAATTGGTAGTGATCCACTTCCGTGGGCGAAGCGATGGTGCTCACCTTCACCACGCTGTCCAGGAAAGTGGGTTGCGAAATTCTTGGGCCGCGAAGAGGAATCTGTTTCAGATCGATCATGGTATTCACAGCATTTTCGGGATACTGCACGGCGAGCAGGTATGGATTCCCGCTTTGGGGATCGATCCAGTAATTTGGCGCGATCATTCCGTTGGAAGTCAGCGCGGTGATGACGTTGTCGACGATCTCCTTTTGCGAAAGTCCGAGCTGGCTGGCCTTTTCGCGATCCACGTCCAGCTGCAGCGCGGGATAGTCAATATCCTGTGGGATCAGCACGTCGCTGACACCTTTGAGCCGGCGGATTCGCGAAGCCATTTCCACCGCGGCGGCGTAGGTTTGTTTCATGTTGCTGCCGCTGACTTGCACGTCGATTGGGGCCGGCAGGCCGAGATTCAGAACGGCATCCACCAAACCGCCCGATTGAAAATAGGTCGAGATCTGCGGCAATTCTCGCGACACCCGTTCGCGTACGCGCCGCATGTACTCATAGCTGCCGATTTTGTGCTCTTCGTTCAAGCTGACTTGCACAAAGGCGGTGTGCGGCGCCGAGTTGGATGTGTAGATTGAAGAAAAGTCCGGGGTCACGCCGATGTTAGCGACGATGATCTGCAATTCATCCTTCGGCACTACCTCGCGCACAATGTCTTCAATTTTCTTCACGTAATCTTCGGTGATCTCTACGCGTGTTCCGGTGGGTGCCTTGAGGTTGATCACGAACTGGCCCGGATCGGTGCGGGGGAAAAACGAAACGCCCAGTAATGGGTACATGGCGAAACACAGCAGCGAAACGCCGGCGAGCCCGACCACGGTTGTCACCGGCTTCAGCAAGGCGGTCGCGAGCGAGCGGTCATATTTCACCAGCATGCGGTTAAAATACCCGTCAAACCTCTTTGCGACGTTGCCCAACCGAGCTTCAATTGAGCCCTCTCCGAGCTCCTCATCCGCTTGCCGCTTCTTGATGAGTTTGGCGCAGAACAGCGGCACCACAGTCATCGCCACCACGTACGACGCTAACAGCGACAGAACTACAGCGGTAGCGAGCGCAACGAAAAGAAACCGGCTCACGCCATAGAGAAAGACGACTGGAAAAAACACCATCGAAGTGGCGATCGTAGCAGCCAGAACGGGTAACGCTACCTCACTGCCGCCTTTTTCGGCTGCCAGTTCTGGCGACTCGCCCATTTCCAGATGCCGGAAAATGTTTTCCAGCACGATCACCGAGTTATCAATCAAACGCGAAAACGCCAGCGCTAATCCACCCAATACCATGGTGTTGACGGTTCCACTGCCGGCTCCAATCGCCAGGAACGCGGCAAGCGCGGACAACGGAATGGAGAGAAACACCGCCGCGGTCGCGCGAATGCTTCCCAGAAAGATCAGAATCATGAACCCGGTCAGCACCAATCCGATTCCGCCTTCGCGAACCAGGTTGGAGATCGCGGCACGCACGAAAATGGATTGATCGAACACTACGCGCGTTTTCAGCTGGTTGGGGATGTCCACCAAATGTTTCAGCGCGTCGCGAATTCCTTCGACAACCGCGATGGTGTTGGTATCGCCTCCCTGCTTGAGAATGGGCAGGTACACGGAAGGCTGCCCATCGACACGTACCACGTTGGTCTGAATTGCCTGCGCGTCCACAGCTTTTCCAACGTCCCCCACAAGTACCGACGACTGCCCCACCGTCTTCAATGGCATGGAGTTGATCGAACCGGGCGTGACGGCCTGGCTGTTTGAGTACAAGTTGTAGTCGAACGGCCCGATCTTCACGTCGCCAGCGGGCAAAATCAGGTTGCTCTCGTTGATTTGCCGTACCACGTCCATCGGACTCAGCTGGTGCGCCTGTAGCTTCAACGGATCGACGTACACCATGATCTGCCGGTAGCGGCCGCCGAACGGCTGCGGCACCGAAGCTCCGGGCACATTTGCAATCTGGTTGCGCACGTTGTACTGGCCGAGATCGTGCAGCGCCGTCTCGTTGAGTCCCCGGCCTTTCAGCGTAATCAGGCAAACCGGCAAGCTCGACGCGTCGAACTTCAACACCACGGGCGGCAAGGTTCCGGGCGGCAAGCGCCGCAAATCCGCCATCGCCAGGTTTGCGATGCTGCTCAAGTCCGCATCGGAATTCGTACCTGGCTGAAAATAGACTTTGATCAAGCTGACACCGGGCAGCGAGCGCGATTCAATGTGGTCAACGCCGCTGGCTAGCGTAAAGAATCGCTCGAACGGGTTGGTAATGTTGGTTTCGATCTGCTGCGGCGGCATGCCCGAATAAAACGTGGCGACAACCACCACGGGAATATTGATCGGAGGAAACAGGTCCACCGGCATGCGCACCAGCGTTACCGTGCCCAAAATCGCCACGATCAGACAGCAGACCATGATGAAAAATGGATTGCGTATCGAAAATCCCGCCATCAGCTCGCCCCTCCGCTGCCCGGAGAGCCCGGCGCGATTTCCTTGGGCTGCACTTTTTCCCCTTCGCGAAATTGGCTGCGGTTTCCGATCACCACGCGGTCTCCTTCCTTCAGGCCGGAAACCACCTCCACGCGCGACTGGCCTTGAATTCCCAGCGTGACTTTGCGTTCTTCCACGGAGTTTGTCGCAGTTAGGATCAACACAGTCGCGCTGTTCCCGCTCTGCGTCACGGCCTCCAGCGGAACGCTCAACGCTGTGGGCCGCTGCGCCAGGGTCAGCTGCGCTTCTGTGTACATGCCCGGTATCAACTTGCCGTCGCGGTTCTCGAAGTCGATTTCCGTTTGCATGGTCCGGGTTTGCATGTCGAGCGAATCGGCAAAACGCGAAACTTTCCCGGTGATGTCTTTGTCCAACGCCGGTACGTGCACCCGTACCGGAGCGCCTAGATGAATCTGCGCGGCCAGAGATTCCGGAATTGGAATCACCAGCCGCAGCCTGGAAACTTCCGCGATGCGCACCACCGGAATTGCTTGCGTGCTGGACGACGTTCCGGCGGCGACCAGCGAGCCGGTATCTGCGTAGCGCATCGTCACCACGCCAGTGAATGGCGCCGCAATCCGCGTGTAGTTCGACATGGCTCTGAACTGTCTCTGGTTCGCGGCGGAAATTTCCACCTGCTGTTCGGCCGCGGAAAGAGCTGCCTGCGCGCTGGACACCTGTGCTCCGGTTTCCAGATCCCTGGCTTGCGCATCATCCACTTCCTGCTCGGCCACCAATCCTTTCTGCTGCTCGCTGGCCTGCTTCAAGCGCACGTACATGGAATGCGCGGCGGTGTGCGCCGATTCCGCTCTCTGCACGTCGCCCTGCTCGCGCCGAATTTCTTCTTTGGCGCGGCGTAAAGCGGCGTCGGCCCCGCTCAGCTGGGCGGCCAGTTCCGGTACTTCCAGCATGGCCAGCGTCTGGCCCTGCTTCACGTGATCGCCCACATCCACGTAAATCTTCTGGATGTAGCCGGCCACCTTTGCGTGGACATCCACGTCCTGAAACGGTTTGAACTCGCCTGCAATGGTCAGCGTGCTGTCCATCGGCCCGCGTTCGATCCTGGCCACCGCAGCAATCACGGCATCACCCCCCACCGGATGATCGTTGTCATCCGCCTCCGTTGGCGAATGGCCGAGCCATCGCCGCGCGCCGGCAGCCACTGCGAGCAGCGCCACGGCTGCTCCGATCCATTTTTTGCTAGTCATTTCCTTTTTCCGTTCGCGTGCAGAGCCTCTTGGCGAAAGCAAACACCTAGAGACCTTCTCTTAGGAGCCCTAAAGCTGGCCGACCGGCTTGTGCTGACGCCGCAACCTTCACTCCATTGAATTGAGGGGAATTGAGGGTTTTCTTTTAGACAGCAGGAGGCGGCCGGAACCACAGACTCGAGGAGAAACCCGTCTGCGGGGACGCAACTGCATCGCGTTCAACTGTGCGCCAGGAGGTGGGTGAGATCGTAACCGTCAGGTCGATCGGTAGCTGCACAACGGCCAAGTCCGGTAACGGCGCCACGAACCGGTCCCGCTGCGGAAACTGCTCCAGCTCGGAGGAACCCACCGTGGCGCGGTGGCTCGCGGGATGGCATACACCTAAATCGCCGTCCCGGTGGCTGACCAGGAAGGGGTTATAGAGAAACAACCCGGCCAGCAGAAAGCACACCGCAACCCGCCAGGTTATGGCGGAATCGCGACGGTTTGTGGCTTGCGGGAGGTTCACTTACCTCTTCTCGACACTTCCACCTTAAGTTCGACTGCCCATATCGGTCAAGAGGATGCCTGGCCTTGCTCCCTCGAACTGGCGGAGGAGGTGGGGATCATTGCCAGGGGTGCAATGATCCCCGTGGTAGGTTCGATCACTGAAGTTCAAACGCTGCGAGTATCCGATTCTCGGTTCACGTCCGAATAAAGGCCGTGTGAATTCTGTGTGACCCCGTCTGCCATTTCGCCGGTCTCTTCCTCGCCGCTCGCCGGCACTGGCGAAATCCCCAACCCGCGACCGTGACGCACATCGAGCCCGCGCACCCAGTAAATAATGTCCTCGGCGATGTTGGTGGCGTGGTCCGCAATCCGTTCCAAATGCCGCGTGGCCAGGATGAACTGCAGGCTCGGCACTACCAGCGCCGTCTGCTGCGTCATCTGCTCCAACAGCCGCTCAAAGATTCTGTCGCGGAACTGGTCCACCAGGTCGTCGCTCTCCAAAACACGCGTGGCCATCGTCGCATTGCGGAAAATCAGCGCGCCAAGACTCTTGCTCATCATCGCTTTCACGGCTTGGGTCATGGCTTCCAGTTCTTCCGGAGCACGGGAGCCCGGCATCTCGCGCAGGCTGGTCACCCGCTCTGCCAGGTTCACGGCCAGGTCTCCGATGCGCTCCAAGTCGTTGGTAATCTTCAGTGACGCGACAATCAGCCGCATCTCGTCATCGCTGAATCCGCCGCGCCGCAACAGGCGAATTGCGTGCTCGTCAATCACGATCTCCATCTCGTTGATGCGCGGCTCCAGCAGAAATACCTCGCCGGTCAGCGCCCCCGCTTTCGGATCATCCACGCTGACGATCGCTTCGAGCGCGCGATTTACCGCTCCTTCCACCGTGCGCGCCATCGAAATCAGATAATTCACCAGAGTGTCGTAGAGCACCGTTTCCGTCAGTCCAGCGGACGATCCCATGGAACCTTCTTTTCGAGCGAAAATCTTCCGCCGCTCGTACTCGCAAGCTACGTAAGCGTCATTACGCCAAGATGATTGGAACGTTAAAACTTCGGTAAGAAGCCTAGTTAGCCGGGTTGCGGCCGGCGCTTCCAGCGCGCGGAGCGGACCGCTCCACGTCAAACATGGGCACAGAAAAGTTAAACTGCGAGCCGCGGCCAACTTCGCTGTCCACCCAGATGCGGCCGCCGTGCGTCTCCACCAGATGTTTGGCGATGGAGAGGCCCAGGCCGGTGCCGCCGACTTCCCTTGAACGGGCAACGTCCACACGATAGAAGCGCTCAAAAATCCGCGGCTGGTCGGCTAGCGGAATCCCGATCCCGGTATCGGACACGGAAAAGATCACTTCGCCATTCTTCGGGCTGGCGCTGACCATAATCTGTCCGCCCGCCGGCGTATATTGAATGGCATTGTCCAGCAGGTTTTGCAGCACTTCGGTCAGCCGCCGCCGGTCGCCCGCAATGTCGGGGACGCGTTCCGCCAGATTCACGAAAAGTTTCAAGTCCTTCTCTTTCGCGCGGGGAGTGGAAGTCTCGATGCAGCTCTCCACAAACGGCCCCACAGGTATGCGACGCGTTTCCAGTTCCAGGCGCTCGGCATCCATTTTTGAAAGCATCAGCAAATCTTCGGTGAGCCGGGCCAACCTGCGCGAATGTTCCACGATGATGCCGAGGAACCGCTCGCGGTTTTGCGGATCGTTCATCGCGCCGGCTAGCAAAGTCTCCGCGAACCCCTGAATCGCCGTCAGGGGCGTGCGAAATTCATGCGAAACGTTGGCCACAAAGTCGCGCCGCACCCGCTCCAGCTTCCGCAAATCCGTGATGTCATGCAGCACGATCACCGCGCCGTTAGTTTCCGCCGCGCGCACCGACGCCACCGTCGCCGCAAAAAAATGCTGGCGCAGCGTACCTGTCACAATCTCCGACTCCACGCGCGGCTCGCCCGCCAGCACCTTGCGCGCCGCTTCGATCAATTCCGTCTGACGCACCACTTCCACCAGCCCGCTTCCCGGTTGCGGAGGTGTCTTCAAGTCCAGAATTTCTGCGAAACTCTGGTTTGCAAATACCACGCGCTCGGCTCCATTCACCACCAGCACGCCTTCCACCATGCTGCCCAGAATGGCCGACGAAAGATTCCGTTCCTCGGTCAGCGTTCGAATCGTACGATCCAGCCGCGCAGCCGTCTGATTGAGTGAATGGCTCAGCCGGTCCAGCGCGTCGCCGGTCCCGTCCGAGGACTGCGGCCGGAAATCCCCCTCGGCCACGCGTTGCGAAAAGGCGGTAAGCCTTTCGACTCGCTCCGAAAAATTCTTCGAAACCAGAACGATCACTCCGCCTGCAACCAGCAGAATCACCAGCGAGGCAAGCCACAGACTTCTCCGGAAGGGCCGCAACACCTTCCCGACGGTCTCCTCGGGCAACGCGAACCGCATGATAAAAGGTTTACCGGCGGCCGACGGTTGCCGTACCGCGTAGTACAAAAGCTCGCGATTGATCGTTGCGCTGTGCCGGATCGAACGCCCACTGCCCTCCGCCATAGCCTGCAGAATTTCCGGCCGCTGCGCATGATTCTCCATGGTTTGCGGTTCCGATTGCGAATCGGCCAGCACCAAGCCATCCGCAGCCACGATCGTCAGCCGCGCTCCACTCGCCCCCATGCGCCGCGTCCAGGTTTGCAGTGCGGAAATCTCAAGCGGATCAACCGGCGGAAGTGCGGTGAATTGTGGGGGATTTTCCTGCGCGATTCGCGCGATGGCCAGCAACTGCTCGAAACCAGTGCGTTCGAAATCCTGCCGCAGCGCCCGGTCAGCAAAAAAATCCACCGCTGCCAGCACGCTCAATAGCAGCGCGAAAAAGACCAGAGCCAGTTTGGTGAAGAGATTACGCCGCACGTGTTTCGAACAGATAGCCCGCGCCGCGGACGGTCTTCAAGTGTAGCGGATTCTCGGGATCCGGCTCGATCTTTTCCCGCAGGCGGCGCACGTACACATCCACGCTCCGGGGGGTCACAAATCGATCGGTTCCCCAGACCGCGTCCAGCAACTGGTCCCGCGTAAACACGCGATTTGGACGCGAAGCCAAGTAATACAGGAGCCGGAACTCCAACGTGCTCAACGGCACCGCTTTTCCTGAATAACTCACCCGGTACGAAGCCGGATCGATGGACAATTTCCCCAGGTCAATCGTGCGCGGAGAATCAGCGGGAGGTTCCGCGCGCCGCAGCAACGCCTTTACACGCGCGATTAACTCGCGCGGACTGAACGGCTTCGTGACGTAGTCGTCCGCGCCCATCTCCAGGCCGACCACGCGATCCGCCTCGTCGCCACGCGCGGTAAGCATCAGGATAGGCAGCCGATTCAACGATTCGTCCTTGCGAACCTCCCGGCAAATATCCAGCCCGGAGAGTTTCGGAAGCATCAGATCGAGCAGCAATAAATCGGGCGGCGACTTCTTTAGGGTGTTCAGGCCGGTTGCGCCATCATTCGCGCCGTTTACCTGGAATCCCTCATTGGCTAGGTTGTAGCGCACCAATTCCACAATATCGCGGTCGTCTTCAATAATCAGGATACGTTTCATGCGTGTAGGGCGCACCGCTCGTTGGCTGGGCGGCAGTGTATCGTAGCCAGGCGCAATGCGGTAGGCAGCTTTCGGATTTGGAGCCCCGTGAACGGGTCTTAACACAACTGTAGTGTGCAAGCTCTTCGTAACGAACCGTTTACGCAATTGTGAATGGAGTGTGAATATCGGGACTGCCCCGCTGGCGGCATTTTCAGCGGCGGCCCACTAATCTCCGGACATGGTGGCGAACGCCAGCGAAAGCAGGGTTTTTTGCTCAAGCTCATGCGCCTTGGCCGAACCTGTGGCTGGACTCGCACTGGACGACCGTTTCACGGACCGCAGGCTCAGACCGCGCTCCTGCACCAGCTGCGTCAGCCTGGGCATCAGGTAGAAAAACGCTCCCATATTGCGCGGTTCTTCCTGCACCCAAATGACCTCCCGCGCCCGCGGATGGGCTTCGAGCGCCGCTCGAATCTCGGGTCGTGGCAGCGGGTAAAGCTGGTCTAAGAATAGGACGGCCGTGCCCGAATCCTTGCGCCTGCGGCGTTCCGCCTTCAATTCATGCCCTACTTTTCCGCTGGCAATCAGGATGCGGCGCGCGTCGGCGACGTCGCGGTCCGGGACAATCGGCAAGAAACGCGGCTGCGCAAATTCTTGGATGCCCGACGACGCGTCAGGATGCCGCAACATGCTTTTTGGCGTGAACACGACGAGTGGCTTGCGCCACGGCCGCCGCACCTGTCTTCGCAACATATGGAAATACTGCGCCGCGCTGGACGGCTGGCAAATCTGCATGTTCTCTTCGGCCGCCAGCTGCAAGAATCGTTCCAGACGGGCGCTGGAATGTTCCGGCCCTTGCCCCTCAAACCCGTGCGGCAGCAGCATTACGATGCCCGACGGCAAATCCCACTTGTCTTCGCCGGCGCTGATAAATTGGTCGATGATCACCTGCGCGCCATTCACAAAATCGCCAAACTGCGCTTCCCACAACACCAGCGCTTCGGGGTAATCCCGGCTGAAGCCGTATTCAAATCCAAGACAGCCGGCTTCGGAAAGTGACGAATTGTAGATTTCGCAGAATGGCTGCTGCTCCGACTCTTTCGCCACAGCGGCCAGCGGAACATAATTTTCTTCGCTTTCCGTATCCACCAGCACTGCGTGCCGTTGATTGAAGGTTCCACGTTGCGAGTCCTGCCCGGTCAGCCGAATCGGTGTACCTTCCTCTAACAGCGAACCAAACGCCAGCGCTTCGGCAAAGCCATAATCTATCGCGCGCCTGCCGTGCCCCATCTCTGCACGCTGCTCGAGCAGCTTCACAATTTTGGGATGTACATGGAATCCGGCCGGAACGCTTACCAGCTTGTCCGTAATTTCCGCCAGTTTTTCCACCGGAACGCCGCTATCCACGTCGTATTCCGGTTTGAATTTGCCTCGATGAAACGCCGACCAATACTCCGGCAATTGTCGCAGGTGCGGAATTTTCTTCAGCTTTCCTGCCTTCGTCTGTTCAACTTCGTATTCCGCACGCACCGCTTCGACGGTCTTCATCGCGTCCACTTTCACGCGTTCGGCATACAGCTTCCACAGCGGCGGGTGATTTTTGATCTTGTCGTAAAGCCGCGGCTGCGTGATCGTCGGATCGTCCACCTCGCTGTGCCCGTGCCGCCGGTAGCCAATCAGATCCACCACCACGTCGCTTCCAAACGTCGCGCGATAATCCGCCGCGATTTGGCCAACACGCACCACGGCATCCGGGTCTTCGGCATTCACGTGGAAAATGGGCACGTTCTGCCGCTTAGCCAAATCCGCGGCAAAGCGGGACGAGTGCTCCTGAACCGGCCGCGTCGTAAACCCGATCAGGTTATTCACGATGATGTGGATCGTGCCGCCGACGGTGTACGCCTGCAAGTCCGCCAGATTCAGCGTCTCCGCAAAAATTCCCTGGCCGGCGAACGCCGCGTCGCCATGCATCACGATCGGCACAACTTTGTTCGCGTCGAATTCCACCGCGCCGCCAGCATAACGAGTCAGCTTCGCCCGCGAACGGCCAACCGCCACCGGATCTACCGCTTCCAAATGGCTGGGGTTCGACACCAAATGAATCTCGATTTCTTTGCCGTGCGCGGTCAGGTAAGTGCCCGTTGCTCCGACGTGATACTTCACGTCGCCCGCGCCCAGCACGCTGCGCGGGTCAACATCCTCGAATCCCGCCACCACTTCGTGCGGCGTCTTGCAGGCGGTGTGCACCATCACGTTCAGCCGGCCACGATGGCTCATGGCCATTACGGACTCGATCGCGCCATGCTCGCCTGCAGCGTCCAGAATCGCGTCCAGCAGAGGAATCAGCGAGGTCACACCTTCGAGCGAAAATCGTTTCGTGCCCAAATAGCGCGACTGCAAAACCTGTTCGAACAAATCCGCCCGCACCAGCCGCGCCAAAATCACGTGCCGGTCGGTTTCCGGGATCTCGCCTTCCATCCGCTCCGCAATCCATCGCCGGCGTTCCGGCTCCAGCAAGTGCATGAAGTCTGCGCCAATTGTTCCGGTGTAGATTCGCCGCGCAGCTTCCGCATCGCGCCCCGAATAACCATCCAGGTCCGCCGACTGCAACGGCCGCAAAAATCCCAGTGGATCCAGCGATGCCTCCAGGTAACCCCAACGTCGGAACGCTTCAAACACTCGTTCGCGCTCAACAGACGGTGCGGCAGCTGTAGCCTCATTCGCGCCGCGCTTGGCGCTTTTCGCCGATTTTGTTGGACGTTCCGCTTGGAGTGTCGTTCGCTGTGCCATCGGTCTAACCTTGTAGAGCCTTGCAAGCTGCCGCGCCACGGCAACCCTAACTCTTAATTCTGCCACAGAACGAAATTTCTCTCTGGCCGCACCGTGTTTTGTGCAACGAGCCCGATCCGGTCCCCAAGCCACCATCTTTATGAGAAGACCTCTGCCGGTTCGCCGCCCGCGTCGTATTTCCGCAACCTTTTGGATTGCCAGAAAACGTTAACCTCGCCCGGCTCGGTACAATTTGCTTCCGCGTTACACGGCACTGACATCTTAGAGAAATATAAGGTGGGTCACGGCGATTCCCGGGGAAAAACTCGCTAGACCCGCCCAGCGCCGAGGCGCAATATAAGGCGCCCTGAGGAGGGGATTCCGTGACTGCCCGCGCCACAACCCGCCTTCGCCAGCATTTTCGCGAACTCCTCCTTCTGCCAGCCATCGTACTGGCAGGATGTGGCGGCAGCTACAGCTCAAGTCCGACTCCGACCCCGCCGCCCGGCCCCGCCACTTTCGATTTGATCCCGCTCGCCAGCGGGTTTTCCAATCCTCTCGACATGCAGCAGCCGAAAGACAATAGCGGACGCCTCTTTGTCGTCGAACAAAACGGCCACATCCAGATCATCCAAAGCGACAGCACCCGCGCCGCCTCCACTTTCCTCGATGTCAGCACCAGGAACGGCTTCACTAGCGGCGGTGAAACCGGCCTCCTAGGCCTGGCCTTTCATCCAATGTATGCGCAGAACCGCCGCTTCTTCGTGAATTACACGCGCACCATTTCCGGCCAATTGCAGTCCGTGATCGCCGAATTTACGGCTTCGGCCAGCGACCCAAATTTCACCGATGCCAATACCGAAAACATTCTCTTCACCGTCAACCAGCCATTTTCCAATCACAATGGCGGTGGTCTGGCTTTTGGCAAGGACCGATTCCTTTACATCGGCCTCGGCGACGGCGGCAGCGCCGGTGATCCCAACTGCAACGGACAAAACATCACTGTGCTCCTCGGAAAGATGTTGCGCATCGATGTGGATTCACCTCCAGCCGCCGGCCTCAACTACGCCATTCCTTCGACCAATCCTTTCCTCGGACAAGCCGCGCGAGGCGAAATCTGGCTTTACGGGTTGCGCAATCCGTTCCGCTTCTCGTTCGACTCCGCGAACGGCAACCTCTGGATCGGCGACGTCGGACAAAACGCTTTTGAAGAAATCGACATGCTCACTCCGCAACAAGCCGGCTCCAACATGGGCTGGAACCGGCGTGAAGGCACGCATCCGTTCTCTATGGCGTGCACGCAAACCGGAAACTCTCTGACCGATCCGGTTTTTGACTACGACCGCTCTCAGGGAGACGAAACGGTCATCGGCGGCCACGTCTACCACGGCACAAAGATGCCGGCGCTCTCGGGCACCTATGTTTTCGGAGATTTCGCGAGCGGCCGCCTTTGGTCCTTGCAACCGAGCGGCCAGACCTTCGCTAGATCCAATGTGACGACTACTTCCGGCGGCGACCTGGCCGCCATCGGCGAAGATCAGGCCGGCGAATTATACGTCGTCCGTTATTCCAGTGGCGTAGTCGCCAGAATCCGCCAAACCGGCCAGCCCTAACGCCGTCTACAAGCCCTTCACGATGGATTCAAGGCGCTGGGCTATTTCCTCTGGCGGCGTGCCCGGCGGGAATTTCATCGGTTCTCCAATGTGTACGGTAATTTCGCCGAGATGCGCCAGCCGCCGCCGTTCGCGCTTCATCTGCCATACACCGTCGAGACGTACCGGTATAACCGGCAAGTTCAAATTCTCGGCCAACAGGCCGATGCCGGATTGAAACGCTGCCATGCGGCCATCCACCGAATTGTTGACTTCACCCTCCGGAAAAATCAGCACCGAATATCCGCGATCCGCCGATTCCCCCGCGAAGCGGAAACTCTGCCGGAACCCGGAAAATTGCGGCAGCGGAAAAACGTTGAACAGCAGTGTGATTAGCCCGTAGCCCACTTGATACGTCCAGCGCTTCGCAAAAAACCATTCGCGCGGCGGGTTCCGCATGCGCAAAACCGTTTCGCCGCCCATGGCCGTCGCCAAACGATGCCGAAACCGCGCCGGTAGCGCCGCCAGAATCAGTCCAATGTCCGCGCGCCGCGTGATGTGATTGGATACCACGATCGCCGGGCCCCTCACGCTTTGCAAATGCTGGCGTCCCAGCACTCGCGGATGTCCCAGAATCTGTGTCGCAGGCCATACCAGCAAGTAGTAGACAAACAGCCGCAGCCATCGAATTGGCTCCCGTTGTGCCCAGCGCGGATAGTGATAACGGGCAGTTCGGGGCCCGTCGCTTGTGGCGGCTTGAGCGTTCGCCTTTCTAATAAGCCTGCGCAACTCTTGCGCCGATTTGACTTGCGAAAAATCTGCCTCGTTGATTTCAACGTTGTAGCGCTGCTCCAGCTCGGACAGCAGCTCCACGCGATCCAGGGAAGACAGCGAGCCCAGTGGCGCGCCAGAAAGAAATTTCGCGATTGGATCGGATTGTGGGCTGTTCGCACTTGGCTGGTTCTGTTTATTCTCGGCAAGCCTGTCGCGCGCCGCCCAATCGCCGATCAAAGCCAGTCGCGGTTTTCCAGTAGGGGTCCGCGGAAAGTCCGGTTCCGGCCACATCTGCCAGTTTCGTATTTGCTGGTACTCTGCGAGCGCAGCGTTAGCGGCTTCCACTGCCGACGCTACTCCGTCGTCCCCGACCTTGCCGTTGCCGAGCAACACAGCGCACGCTTCCGCATTCCCACCCTTGTGAATGGGCACCACCACCGCGTCGCGAATCGCGGTCTGTTTCTTCAGGGCCGCTTCCAGATCTTCCGGATAAATGTTCAATCCCGCCGGCGTCACGATCACGTTCTTCTTGCGTCCGCGAAATTTCAGGTTTCCATTCGCATCCAGTTCGCCCAAATCGCCCGTACGCAGCCAGCCGCCTTCCACAGCTTCGCGCAGGCCGCCACTCTCCCAATAGCCCGACGAGACATTCTCACCGCGCACCAGAATTTCGCCATCTTCCGCCAGTCTAAATTCGCGCCCGGGCAGAATCTTGCCCACCGAACCCTCGGCCGCACTGAACGGATGATTCAAGCTGATAAGTGATGCCGTCTCCGTCATTCCATAGCCCTGCACGACGGCGAACCCCAGCCGCTTGAAAAACAATTCCGTCGCTGTTGCCAGCGCGGCGCCACCCGAAATAAAAGCCCAAAACCTGAATCCTAGCAGCCGATGAATTCGCCTGAATCTCCAGGCCCTTCGCACAAAGGGTTGACCCGACGCAGCTTCGTAATTCCTGTCGAACCATTCCTGCCAGCCGCGCCTCTCAACTTCGCGCTCGATCTGCGCGCGAACCAGATCGAGCATTCGCGGCACTGCGATCAAAACGGTCGCTCGTTCCCGTTTCACACTCCGCAGAATGTCCGCCGGATTCGCGGAATTTTCGAACGCCACCGTGGCTCCAAACAACGGCGGAACGAGCAATCCCATGAACTGTCCAAACACATGGCTAAGCGGAACCAATGAAACAAACCGCAGGGGATGCAGCCACTTTTCGTACTTCAGATACGGCTGCATGGCGCGTTCAATTGGCTCCAGGTTCGCCAGAAAATTTCCGTGCGACAGCACCACTCCGCGCGGTTCCGCCGTAGTCCCCGAAGTAAATAAGATCTCCGCGATTGCCTCGCGTCCGGCTTCTCCCTCGGAATGCCGATCTCCCGATCGGCGCGTTTCTGCCGACAGCGTTTCCGTCAAGAACAGCGTCCTGGCAAGCCCGGAAATTTTCTCCCCACCTGAATCCCGTAGGATCAACTTCGCCGCTGACTGCGCAACCGTCCGCTGTACAAAATCCCGACTCGCTGCCGCATCCATGGGCACGGCGACCGCTTTGCGCAGCAGCACACCCCAGAACGCCGCCACCCAGTCCGCCGAGTTTGCTCCCCATAAAACGACGCGGTCGCCGCGACCAATGCCTTCCCCTTCCAGCACCGCGCTCCACCTCTCGGCGGCCGCGCGCAGCTCCGCGTATGTCAGCAAACGCCGACGGTACCCGCGTGTTTCCACAACAGCTGCATCGCTATGGAATCTTGGAAAGGAATCGAGCAACGAAATCAGATTTGTGCGCTTCATCTGCCGTTCGAGCCAATCTTACTCTTGAGGAGGGCCGACCGAGAGCGCCGGCAGACCTGGCAGTTCGGAACTACGCTACGGCACGTGGGGTGCCATCCCGCGACTATACTTCGAGACCGATCGAGCGCATCAGCTTCAGCGCATTGCTGCTCTGCGCCACACCTGTAACCAGCCGGTAGTCAAACCTCAGCTCGCCATTCTCGATCCGGTCTTCAAAGTGAAAGTTGCAGGCACGCAGCGGCAGTTGGTCCGCCATCTTGGTCAGGGCCAGATCATGTGTGGTCACCAGGCCAACCGATCCGCTTGCAACCATGCTTCTCACAAAAGCCTCCGATCCGGCTCGACGGTCGTCGGAATTGGTGCCGCTCAGTAGCTCGTCCAGGAGAAACAACACTGCATTGGACTTTTGAGCAAGTTCCGCAATGAGCTTCAAGCGCTTGATCTCGGCATAAAAGCGCGACACGCCGCCCTGCAACGAGTCCAGGATGCAAATCGAAGCGGTCACCTGCAGCGGCGACAGCCGCAATCTCTCCGCACAAACAGGAGCTCCACACTGCGCCAACACGGCATTCAGCCCCATCGCCCGGATAAACGTGCTCTTGCCCGACATATTCGGTCCGCTGACAATCATCACCCGCAGCTCCACTCCGAGTCTTACGTCGTTGCGGATGGCGCGCGCCCGCGGCAGCAGCGGGTGTGCCAGCCCGCTGGCCTCGAAGGCAGCACGCTCCGCCAGGAATTGCGGGAACGCATCTTCCGGCCGCTCGTAAGAATAATTCGCCAGCGCATTGAGAGCTTCCATCTCGCCGACGGCCGCCAGCCATACGCGAAAAGCCGGCGCAAATTCTTGCCGCCACGCTTCGATCGCGAGGGCCAGTTGCATGGTCCACAATACGAACGAGTCGCTAACGGCGATCAACAGGCTGCGGCGTGATTCCAACGCTTGAACCAGCCTTCTGAGTTTTCGAATGCTCGCCGCCGGCGACACGCCATGCTGTCTTAGCTGCGCTTGCAACCCGGCCAGCTTTGCCGAAGCGAAATGCTCCTGTTCCATGCGTGTTAGAAGGATTGGCAGAAGCGCGAACTCACGGACAAATATCTCGGCGTCAATGATCTTTCGGCAGCGCGAACTGAAGCGCGAATAAAAAATACGGTTCGCAAAACTCATCGCCAGCGTAAGTTCCCAAAAACCCCACACCGCCCATGCAAGCAAGCTCAATATCCAGCTCACCGACAGAACCAGCGCAAAGACCTGCGCCCGCTTGGGATTCCATACCGCAGACCCTTCCGCCCACGCGATTAAGGCCTCCGCTCGCGCGCGGGACCGGATGTCCTCGCCGGAAGCAGCGATTTCTTCCCGAAAATCCAGACGCGGTGCCAGTTCCCGGATGGCTTCCTGCCGGCTCTCGATCTCCGGAACCGTCGCGGCGCCGAGCAGCCATTCCGCCAGTATATTTTTGCCGGCAGAGGTGCGTGCAGTGCAAAGCAGTTCGAACAGCGAGCCTGGGCCAAACAAATCCAGATCACGCGCATAAGGATGCGCGGGATCAAGAAAATCGTCGCCCGTCTCCCCGGTTCCCGTCCAGCGATCTTCCATCCGGGCGAGCCCGCGTTCATAGAAGCCGATGATCCGCGTACATTTCTTCAAGGACGCAAGCGTGCGCTCGTGGACTTTTTCGAGGAAAGCTAACGCCGCGACAGGTACGATCAGCCACCAGGCCGACGCGATGGGCGCCTTTAAGCCCAGCGCAAATACGAGGATGGTCAGACCGACAATTGCCAGCTTCAGGTATCCAAGCTGCTGATGCCGATGCTCCGCGGCTGCCTGCTTGCCCCTTTGTGAGGCCAGCCGGGCCGAGTAAACGGCGGCAACTTCGCTTCCGGTCTCGGCGGATTTCATCGCGCAACACTATATAGCAACTGACCTGGGCAGGCGCGCGTCCGATTGAGCCGCCGCAGGCCGCACGCCACTGAAAGAACTCGTCTTGCATCCAATCGGGGCGGAGCTGAACTCGCAGGAACGCGCCCTTAAATACCAGAGCGCAAAACCACCAGGGGTCGGGTAAAATAGAGAAGCCTGGGGGGCCATCGCTATACCCCTAGCAAATTGCGGTCGATTTTGATGTCGATTGGACAGGCGTGGGAGCCAAATGCCAGTACCTGTTTCGCAGATGTGGACCGTCGCCAGCTATCTGGTCAAGCAGAAACTGGCCGGACGCAAGCGCTATCCGTTCGTACTGATGCTTGAACCGCTGTTCAAGTGCAATCTGGCGTGCGCGGGCTGTGGAAAAATCCAATACCCGGCGCACATCCTCAAGCAGGAGCTTTCTCCGGAAGAGTGCTTCAAGGCGGTCGAAGAGTGCGGCACGCCCATGGTTTCGATTCCTGGCGGCGAGCCGCTGATGCACTCGCAAATTGACAAGATCGTGGAAGGTCTCGTGGCGCGGAAAAAATATATTTATCTCTGCACCAACGCGCTGCTGTTGAAGGAGAAGCTTGATCTCTTCAGGCCCAGCAAATATCTGACGTTTTCTGTCCACGTGGACGGCCAGAAAGAACATCACGATTTTTCAGTGTGCCGCGAAGGTGGCTATGATCAAGCCATCGAAGGCATTCGTGAGGCGGTCCAGCGCGGATTCCGCGTTACTACCAACACCACCCTGTTCGACGGCGCCGATCCGAAGAGCGTTCGCGCCTTTTTCGACGAAATGATGGAGCTGGGCGTCGAGGGCATGATGCTCTCTCCCGGCTATTCCTATGAAAAAGCTCCGGATCAAAAGCATTTCCTCGGCCGCGCGCGCACCCGCCGCCTGTTTCGCGCCATTCTCTCTAACCGCGAGAAATCATGGCAGTTCAACCAGTCCAAATTGTTTCTCGAATTTCTGATGGGCAAGCGCAACTACGCGTGCACGCCCTGGGGCATGCCCACTTACAATGTTTTC
>Ga0075425_100001420_pt1 | contig 23551 bp, 19 predicted proteins | sample SoiMethybrSBSTD4_FD_75300 | JGI IMG/M metagenome (GOLD analysis project Ga0075425, IMG submission 75300) | Bulk soil microbial communities from a Populus tree surrounding site in Tennessee, USA - Soil MetaG P. TD hybrid SBSTD4 | ecosystem: Environmental > Terrestrial > Soil > Tree plantation... | reverse complement strand
AGTACGACGAGCGGCACCTTCGTCGCGAGCATGCGCAGGTAGAACGTGACGGGGACGCCGTGCTGCCACAACCACTTCGTGTTCGGGTACAACCGGCCGGCGAACGGATAGCCGTGGTGAGCGAGCGTGCCGTCGCGGAGGTACGCGATTCCGTACTGCCACGTCGCGGGAGAGAGGATCGCGACGTTCGCGATCAGAAAGGCGACGACCATTGCGCCGTAGTAGCGGACCTTGTCGGGCCGGTTTTCGCCCGGGGCGCGATCGGTCAGGACGTTGAACAGCGCATACACGCCCAGGTAGTGTGGGAAGTACTTCGACGCCAGCATCAGTCCGAACGCCGCGCCGCCGGCCGTGTACCAGCGCTGCGCGACGGCCAGGTCGGTCGTACCCTGCTGCTTCGCTCGTTCGTAGCACCACACAGCGGTGAGAAAGAAGAACAGCGCAAACGTGTCCTCCTTGCCGATGCGGTTGATGGCGATGGCGTTCACGTCGAACGCCCACAGCAGCGCCGCCATGATCGCGACCGCCGGTCCGAACAGCACGTCGCAGACCGCGAACAGGGCGGCTGCAGTCGCGGCGCCGACGACCGCGTTCGGCAGCCGGATGGCGGTTTCGATGGCGATCGTGGATTCCCGCGGCCCGATGCGGTTCCACACCCGCGACGCGTCGACGCTGGCCAGCATCGCCAGCTTCATCAGCATGGGATGTTCGCCGTTGGCCGACAGGTGACCGGTGCGGTACGCCTCGATGGCGCGGACCTTATTGATCTCGTCTTCGCTGAAGCCGTAGGTCGACAGCGCGGCCGCGCGCAGTCCAAACGCGAGTGCCATGACAGCCGCGATCACCGCAGCGGTGGCTGCGACTCGTGACACCGCGAACCGCTCGGAGAGGCCAAACATCGGCCGTGCGGTTCGCGTGGTTGGTACTGCGGCGGCCTTCATCATCACGGTTCGGTAGAGGCAACACGGAGGCCAGAAATCGCAGGTTCCGCCGGGCGCGGCAGTTGATGTGCGGCGTCAAGCAGTTAGGGCCGATCGCTCTCGGGCGTGGCGCCGCAAGTGGTCCGTGGAACGTGATTGGCCGCACGCACCGTGTGAAACCGCACATGGTCGCGAGCCGCGGTCATCGATCGGTGCGCACGTAGACGATCGCCATGCCCCTGGCACCGCCGATCGTCACCGCATACGGGTGCGCCGCGTTGCTCGTGAACGTCGCGAGGTACGACGTGAACGCGTATGGTGATACGGAGAACGTCCGATGAGGGGGTAGTCGACCGCGGTCGCGACGTGTGGCCGCGTCGTGCCTCAATGCCGACGGGATGGTGCTTGACGGGGGGCTTGTGATTCTGATGTTCGCACGGACGTCCGCGAACGTCTGAGATCACGCACGTGTCCGTTGGCAGACGCCATCACCGCGCGGCGCCCGACTCGACCACCTTGGCCTGCGCACGCGCGATCGCCCGCTGCCGTCCGTCGGCGCCGGTGACGACGACAGTCACCCGGTACTCGCCGGGCGGAAGGCTGCGAAATTCGAATTGCGTCGTCTTGGCGGCGCGATCACCCTCGAGCGGCACCGTGCTCGCGCGGTAGAAATCGTCTCCGTCCGCCACCACTTCGAGCGAACGGTTATTGACATCAGGGTCGACGCTCGTGCGGATGACCAGGTTCGCCGGCGCAAAGGAGACGGCGGGCGACACCTTGATCGCGAGCGGTTGGTTCGCGCCGGCTGCCGCCGTGGCTGCGACCGTCATTCCGAGTATCAGATATCGAGCCTTCATCGCATCCTCCGTGGCACCACACGTCGTGCCGGTTGCCGCGCAGAGGCTGCAAGCGATGGTCCGAACCAGGCACACGCGGTGTGCGCAGACGAGGGTTTCTTCGGACTCGAATGAGCGAGGCGTATGCCGCAATCGGTCGCGGTCAGACGCGGTCATCCCGATGCGCATTGCCGCAACGGCTCGCGTCGTTGTCGAGGAAAGTGAGAAGACCTGCGTTCGTGATGATGCCGTCGCTGCTCGCCCGCTGACAACGCGGCCAACATGCTGTCACGGCGACTGGCGCACGCGCGCGCGACGTGCCGAAAAGCCCAGAGATGTCGGCCACACGCGTCCGGATCACCCATTGCACTACGGAGAACCGTTGGACACGTCGCGATCGTTGCCGATCCGCCCTGTTCGACCTGCCGACCGCGGCGAGCATGTATTCGTTCCCGGACTGGCGGCGCTCGACGGACCGATCGAGCAGAAACTGTGAGAGAAGGAGAAAGACGGGGATGTCTCGACTTCAGGGAAAGGTCGCGCTTGTGAGCGGCGGTGCCCGCGGCATCGGGGCGGCGATCGCGCGCGCGTTGATCGCTGAAGGCGCGAAGGTCGTCATCGGCGATGTGCTGGACCGCGAGGGAACGGCGCTGGCGAACGAGCTCGGCGCGTCGGCGACGTTCGTGCACCTCGATGTGACGAAACGGCACGACTGGGAAGCGGCCGTGACATCCGCGGTCAAAACCTACGGCAGGCTCATCGTCCTGTTAAACAACACTGGCATTGGGAAGGTCGCGCAGACCGAGGAGTACAGCGACGCAGTGTGGGACACGATCATCGCGATCAATCTTGCCGGCGTGTTTAACGGCATCAAGGCCGCCATTGACGCCCTCAAGAGGTCCGGTTCCGGAGCCTTGATTCACCCGGGCATCGTGCGCACGCCGTTGAGCGCCGGAGGGCCCCAGAGCAGCATGAGCCACGTCGCGATGGGCCGGGTCGGCGAGCCAATCGAGATCGCGAATCTCTGCGTATTTCTTGCCAGCGACACGGCGTCATTCTCGACCGGTGCCGATTCATCGCCGACGGCGGCGCGTGAGAGCACGTCGATATGACTGATGTCCTCGCGACAGCGTCACGGCGATTGGCAGTCGGCGTCCCCGCTCATCGCCTCGTGCCCTTACCGGGTCGCGACGATGTCCGGTTCCTCGCAGGCATCACTCGGACGTTCGATGCCAAGCTTCTTCATCCGAAAGACGAGCGTGCTGCGGTTCAGGCCGAGACGGTTCGCCGCACCCTGCGGACCAGCCACCACCCAGTTGGTGCTTCGCAGCGTCTCCACGATGTGTGCCCGTTCGACGCTTTCCAGGGTCTCGTTGCCCCGTTGCCTGTGTAGCGCGTCGTCCAGTGCGGCGAGGGGTACCTCGAGAATCTCGTCGGTCGACAGAACGACCGCCCGCTCGATCACGTTCTGGAGTTCCCGGGTGTTGCCGGGCCACGAGTATTCAACGAGCGCATCCAGCGTCGCGGCCGGAATCACTCTGATGATGCGTCCAATGCGCGCGGCGCATCCGCGCGTGAAGTGTTCGACGAGCGACGGGATGTCCTCGCGCCGGTCGCGCAGCGGCGGGAGATGGATCGGGAAGACATTCAGACGGTAGAAGAGGTCAGCCCGAAACGTCTTCGTCTGCACCATCGCCCGCAAATTCGCGTTCGTCGCCGCCACGGTCCGGACGTCGGCGCTCAATACGCGGGAACTGCCCACCCGCTCGAATTCGCGCTCTTGCAGAACGCGCAGCAGCTTGGCCTGCATCTCGAGCGGCGCTTCGCCGATCTCGTCGAGAAAGAGCGTGCCGCCATTCGCGGCTTCGAACCGGCCGATGCGTTGCGCGATCGCGCCGGTGAACGCGCCGCGTTCGTGGCCGAACAACTCGCTTTCGAGCAGCGTTGCCGGCAGGGCTGCGCAATTCGTTTTCACGAACGGCTTCGCGCTTCTCCTGCTCGCGTTGTGGACCGCGCGGGCAATCAGTTCCTTGCCCGTGCCGGTTTCGCCGCAGATGAGGACCGTCGAATCGGTCGGCGCGACCCGTTGCACCTGGTTCAGCACGCGTCGAAGGCCGCCGCTGCGTCCAACGATGCCATCGGTCACGCCGTCGGAAGCCCCCGCGCCAAGGCGAACGAACCCGCGTGAGCGCGTCGGCTCTGAACGTTTGTTGAGAAAGACGCCGAACGAATCGACCTCGTCATCGTAGCCCGGCTGGAGAGGTGCCTGCTGAATGGTCGCGTTCATGTGTTGGTCCGTTCAAGCCGTGCGCTCCGACTGCTCGCCGTGCGCACGTAAGGAAGGTGGAATGTCGACTCCACGCGACAAGTCGAAGGCAACGCGGATGCCGCCGTGCGATCGGCCAGCTTCGGCCGAAATGCCGCGATCGCCGAGGAGCGACCGCGTCTGCGGTCACCCACTGCGTGAGATGCGAACACGCCGACCTCAGATCCGCACCGGCTGCGTGTCATCGCACCCAAACGCGAGTGCCATGACCGCCGCGATGAATGCGACCGTGGCTGTGGCTCGCGACTCTCACCACAGATTCCACGATTCCGCGTCGACCAAGAATTTCTGGCGCGCGCCATCGATTAGGCACTTTTTAGGCGTTTTTTGGGCGGCTTTTAGGCGGATGTTTCTATCGTAAGACGATGGACTCGTCGGCCAGCGGTGCGTCCGGACGCTCACGTGACGCTGCCTCTCCTGAGGTGCCGCAGCAGGTGCGAGTCATCGCCACCACCGCCGTCGGCACTCGCGCCGCTCTCATCGAAGCACGGCGAGTGGCCAGCCAACTCAAGCTGAACAAGGTCGTCATGCTCGTCCCGCAACTGGCGTCGTCGGTCGCGTCTGTCGAGTCGCCCGACGACGACGCCACGACGGTCGCAACCTACCGGCAACTCGCGCGCCGTCTGGGAGTCGACGCCGGCGTCAATCTGTGCATCTGTCGATCCGTGCGCGAGATGCTGCAGTGGATGGTCCCGCGCGGTTGCATGGTGACCCTCGGCGGCCGGCGCCGGTGGTGGCCGACGCGTGAACAACGCACCGCAGGTCGAGCACGGATTTCGTGTGATCCATGTCGCCGATCGACACGAATTCACCGTCAACGTCAGCATCGATCCTGAAGCCGTGGAACGGGTCGCGAGACTCACGCACCGTCGCCTCGCGCCGGGAGGCGCGTTCTGGCGCCTCCAGGCGGAACGTCTGCTGTCGGCATTCATCTGGACCGAAGGAAAAGGCCCCGCCGACGGCCGGCTGACGGTCCGCGATGTCTCGCGCGAGGATCTCGACATCGCGGCGCGATGGGATCGGGATGGAGAGGCGCCTACTTCGACAAGTGGAACGGCACGCTCGTGACGACGACGTTCTTGCGGAACAACAGCGCGCCCTTGATCAACAGCGACGTCTGGTTGTGGAGCAGATGCTGCCACCAGCGCGCCGGCACGAATTCCGGGAGAATGACCGTCACGTAATCGTTCGCCTTCTCCGCGCCGACCTCTTCGATGTACTCGAGCAGCGGCTCGAGGAGCGAGCGGAACGGAGACGGCAGGACCATCAGGCGGACGCGACCGCCCCATTCCGCCCACTCTTTCCGCAGTTGCTCGGTCTGCGCCGGGTTCACGTCCACGTACACGGCGCGGACGTCGTCGGATAGGGTTTCGGCGTAGCGCAGCGCATCGACAACGGCTCGTTGCAGGCCGCCGATCGGGATGAGCACGGTGTTGTGCACGCGGGGCTGCGGATGGTAGCCCTTCAGCGTCAGCTCCGATGCGACGTGAGCGTAGTGGCGGTGCGTCTGCTTGAACACCATGACAATCAGGGGGATCAGCAGCAGGACGATCCACGCGCCTTCGAGCGTCTTCGTTGCGGCGACGATGAGCAGCACGATCCCGGTCACCACCGCACCAAACCCGTTGATCGCCGCGCTCGTTTTCCAGCCGCGTTCGCGCGTCGTCCGCCAGTGGATCACCATGCCGGCCTGCGACAGCGTGAACGAGACGAACACGCCGATCATGTACAGCGGCAGCAGCGACTGCGTGTCGCCGCGGAACGCGACGATCAGAATCGCGGCGAACGCCGAGAGCACCAGGATTCCGTTGGAGAAGGCGAGCCGGTCCCCCTGGTTCATGAACTGCCGCGGCAGATAGCGGTCGCGCGACACGATCGAGGCCAGCCGCGGGAAGTCCGCGAATGCGGTGTTGGCAGCAAGGACCAGGATGAAGGTCGTGCCCGCCTGCAGCAGGTAGTACAGGATGTTCGGGCCGCCGAATATCGCGCGCCCGAGTTGCGAAATGCCGGATTCGGCGGCGTTCGGCACCACCTTGTAGACGTGCGCCAGCATGGTGATGCCCACGAACATCGCGATCGCCAGCGTCGCCATCGCAATCAGCGTCGCCGACGCGTTCGTCGCCTCCGGTGGATGGAATGCCGGCACGCCATTCGACACCGCTTCGACGCCGGTCATCGCGGTGCAGCCGTTCGCAAACGCCGTCAGCAGCAGGAAGGTCGTCACCGGATGCTGCCCGGCGTTGGGCGGCAGCGGTACCTCGACCGGCACGATCCCGCCGCTTACGTAGCGGTACAGGCCGGCAAGAAGCAACAGCGCGATGCTGAAGACAAAGAAATAGGTCGGCACCGCGAAGATGTTCCCCGACTCGCGGATCCCGCGGAGGTTGCCGATCGTCAGCACAGCCAGGAAGGCGAGGCACATCTCGACGCGGTACGGCTCGAGTTGCGGAAATGCCGACGTAATCGCGAGCACGCCGGCTGAAATACTGACCGCAACCGTCAGCGTGTAATCGACCAGCAACGACGCCGCGGCAATCAGCCCGGCCATCGGCCCGATGTTTTCCTTGGCGACGATGTACGCGCCGCCGCCGGTCGGATAAGCGTGGATCGTCTGCCGGTATGAGAACGCGACGATCGCCAGCAGCGTCGCAATCACCAGGCTGATCGGGATCGCGTAGCCGAACGCCTCCGTGCCGGCGACGACCAACGTCGCGAGGATGAAATCGGTGGCGTAGGCGACCGACGAAAGCGCATCGGACGACAACACGGCCAACCCGGTGACGCGGGAGAGGCGTTCGTGATGCGCCAGATGCGACGGAATGGGTTGGCCGACGAGCAGCCGTTTCAGCGAGAACGCGGCGTCTTCAGCCATCCGCGTGCTCCGGCGCCGGTGTGTGCAAGGGCGGGCTTCCGTGAATCGCCGACGGGGTTAGCTGACGGGCTCGGACTCAGAAGTGTCCTACGGCTCGAAGCCGATACGCCCCGGTTGCTCGGGTCCCCCGTGCGCTGCGAGTGGCGCAGCGCTTTGGCCGGCTAGGAAGATACGCCGATCAACAGAACGGCGCAACTACGACGCGATGGCGTCCGCCGACAGGCGCCGACTCGCCGCGCGAGTGCGATACGAAACCATGAGTAGCGCGATCAGTGCGATCGGCAGCAGAAACAATGGTTTGTCGCCGGCCAGGTAGTGCGCCACCGTGGCGGCGATCCACATGAACGTAAATCCGGCGTACGCCCACTCCTTCAACCGCGGTAGCCGCGGCACGAGCAGCACGATGGCGCCGCCGAGCTTCGCCATCCCGAGCAGCACACGCAACTGCTGCGGATATCCGACGTGCCGGAAGTTCTCGATCGCCTGCGGCGCCGCCGTCAAATAGGCGAACGCCGCTGACAGCGCCACGGTAGCCACGAGACCGGTCGCTCCCCAGTACACAGTCTGCCGAGGCACGTTTCGTGTGCGTGAGTGCGAGTCGGCACGCCGTGGTTCGGTGATCTCGGCCGGCTGCTGATTACCAGGGCGATTATCGAAGCCCTGGGCGAAGTCGGCACTGGCGGTTCTGTTCGACATGGATACTCCTCGCGCAAAAAGACGTCAGTAATGCGGGGACGATCAAAAAAGCTTCTTCTTCTGAGAGCCGAATCGTCGGTGTCACCTGCAGCTGCAACAAAAGATTGCTCTGCATCCGCCTGCCGTAGTCGAGCGGCATCTCCGTCAGGCACGTGAACGGCAAAGGCGATGCCTTCGGCCGCCGGCGGATCTGGGCCATCTTCGATGGCGCCGCAGCCGGATTCAGCGCGTGATATCGCACGCTGCGCAAAAACACACGCGTCATTCGCGCGGCGACGGCAACGAAACATGCGGGTTGTTGCGGTCGCGGACCGATTCGCGCGCTGGCACCGCCGTTGCCACTCTTCAATGCGTGACTGTCGCGGACCTCACGGGAGGTTCGCACCACACCGTGAACACCCGTCCACCGAACCCTGGACACGTTCGCCTCGATGGCGACTTTCGTGGAGATGGTATGCAGCGATTGACAACCCTTGCGCGACACGTTGTCCGAAGTGTTCTGGTGATCTGTTTGCTGTCGCTCGGCGCGCGCTGCGCCGCCCAGGAACTCGAGGCGCCTGCGTCACCCAGTGGCGGACGTGGACCGGTCGTTGCGCCGTCCGGCTTTCTGAGTCTGAACGTTCCGGTACAAGACCGAGTCGGTCTGACGGTCTACGGCTTCTACATCGGAAACCTCGATGTGCCGTCGGGACAGATCGACGTCCCTGTTCGGATGACAAAGTTTCTGACCATCACTCCGAGCTATCTGTATTTATCGATGCCCGCCAGCGCGCTGGACGAAGTGGTGTCGAAGCCAGTGCATTTTGCCAATGGCCAGGAGGAGCAGCAATTCCGGATCGACGGGACGATGAGGTTCTCGGTTCGCCGCCTCGAGATCTCCGAACGCAACATGTACGTGCGGAGGTTTCTCTCGACCGGGGACATCAACCGCTATCGGAACCGCGTTCAGGCGTCGTATCCGCTCGCGGTTGACGGCCACATGGTGAAGCCGTTCGCTTCATACGAAGGCTTTTACGAGCGGCAGAGCGGAGGGTGGACTCGAAACCGGGTGTGGACGGGCGTCACGGTGCCGCTCACGAAGCAGGTGGCGTTTCAGCCGTCCTATCTCTGGGAAAACACTCGAGGACTGCGAAACATCAACTACGTGATGTTCGGCGTCATCGTCAGCGCGAAATAACCGACGTGACCGCGTATCAATTAAGAAGGAGAGTTCGATGTCGAAAGTGATGAGATGGGGAACCGCAGTCTTCGCACTGATCGCGAGCGTGGTCGTCGCCACGCCGACGATGCAGGCGCAGATGCCCACGTCGCCGTGGAAAAAGGGCGCGCCATTTCCCGAACCGGATGAAGAGCTGTACGGCGTTGCCTCGAACGGCAAACTCTACGTCATCGGCGGCTGGGGCGACGGCAAAGGCCGTGGCGTCACCTACGAGTACGACCCGGCAACCGACAAGTGGGCGAAGAAGCAGCCGATGCCGCGGCCGGCCCACCATGCGGCGCTCGCCGCGGTGAACGGCAAGATTTACGCGTTTGGCGGCTTCGTCGCCCCGGCGACCACCGCGATCCCGCTCGGTGCCGCATGGGAACCAGTCGCCGACGCGTGGGAGTTCAACCCGGCGACCGATTCATGGAAGCCGTTGGCGCCGCTGCCCGGCGCGCGCGGTTCGGCGATTGCCGCGGAAGTCGGCGGCAAGGTCTACGTCATCGGCGGAGCCACGACGATGGAAGGATCGAAGACGCCGTTCTTCACGGCATTCGGGCCCGCCCGTGTGCTCGGCACGAATCAGGTCTACGACCCGGCGACGAACAAGTGGGAGACGCGCAACGCGATGTCGGTGCCGCGCAATCACGCGTTCAGCGGCGTCGTCAACGGCAAGATCTACATCATCGGCGGCCGCACCGGCCACGGCTTCATCCTCTCGGCCACCAACACCGATGTGGTCGAGGAATACGACCCGGCGTCCGACACGTGGAGTATGCCGAAGGAGCGGATGCCGACTGCCCGCAGCGGCGGCGCCTCGGGTAGCGACGGTCAGATGATTTATGTCGCCGGCGGCGAAGTGACGACCACGGAACTCGTTGGCGCGTATCGGGCCGTCGAAGCGTATATCCCCGCGACCAATTCGTGGATCACACTGCCCTCCATGCCGATGCCCCGTCATGGCGTCGCCGGTGCGGTGATCGCGAACCGCTTCCACCTGGTGAGCGGCATGATCCAGTCGGCTGGGGCGCTCACGTTCCTCGACCCGACGCTCTCCACGCACACCGCAATGCACGACATCCTCGAGCTGCGATTCAACCCGAATCCGCCGCCGACAGCGACGAAGACCGCTGCACCGCCGGCGCGGTAGGACCACTGAACGGTCGCACGCCGGCCGCAGGGCCGGCGTGAACGACACGCACGAAACGACACGTCAATTGTCAATGACTCGGAAGGAGTGCTTCATGTCGAAAGTCTTTAAACGCGGAGCCGCGGTGCTCGCACTGATGATCGCCAGCGCGGCGTTCATCACGACCGCGCACGCGCAGATGCCCGCGTCGCCCTGGAAGAAGGGCGCACCGTTCCCGGAGCCGGACGAGGAGCTGTACGGCGTCGCCGCGAACGGCAAACTGTACGTCATCGGCGGCTGGGACGACGGCAAGGCGGGTGGCGTCAACTACGAGTACGACCCGGCCACCGACAAGTGGACCAAGAAACAGCCGATGCCGAGGCCGGCGCATCACGCCGCGCTCGCCGCGGCCAACGGCAAGATTTACGTGATCGGCGGCTTCGTGCCGCCGTCGGATACGGCCCTGCCGCTCGGCGCTGCCTGGCAGCCGATCGACAACGCGTGGCAGTACGATCCGGCCACCGACGCCTGGAAGTCGCTGCCGCCGCTGCCGACCAGGCGCGGATCCGCAGTCGCGGTCGAAGCCGGCGGCAAGATCTACGCGATCGGTGGCGCGACGACGATGGAAGGCGCAGTCCTCGACGATTCGCGCGGCCGTCTCGGCGACGCGAAGGATCCGTTCTTCACCGCCTTCGGCGCGTCCAAGGTTCTCGCGGTCAACGAGGTCTACGACCCCGCCACCAACAAGTGGGAGAGCCGCAACCCGATGTCGGTGCCGCGCAATCACGCGTTCGGCGCGGCCGTCAACGGCAAGATCTACGTCATCGGCGGCCGCACCGGCCACGCGTTTATCCTGACTGCGACCAACACCGACGTGGTGGAGGAGTACGACCCGGTCTCCGACACGTGGAACGTGCCGAAGGAGCGGATGCCCACCGCGCGGAGCGGAGGCGTCACCGGCACCGACGGGCGCCGCATCTTCGTCGCCGGCGGTGAAGTCACGACGCAGGAACTGGTCGGCGCGTTTCGCGCGATCGAAGCCTACGACCCGCTGACCAATTCGTGGACGACCCTGCCGCCGATGCCGATGCCGCGTCACGGCGTTGCCGGTGCCGTCATCGGCAATCGCCTGTACCTCGTGAGCGGCATGATTCAGTCAGCCGGCGCGCTGGTCTTCCTCGATCCGCAGCTCGCTACCCACACGGTGGCGCACGACATCCTCGAGCTGCCGCCCGCGCCGACTGCTCCGCCGGTTGCCGCGAAGAGCACGACGTCGGCCCGGTCGCAGACCGACACCGGCACTGCCTCGATCGTGAAGGTGAGCCTGCCCGCGACCAACGCGACGGCGCCCTCCGGCGCGAAGAAGCTGTCGGTCCGTTACAACGTCAACAGCCCGGAAGGCCAGGTGATGCTCGCGAAGTACGCGCGCGCCGTCGAGATCATGCGGACGCTGCCGACCTACGACCAGCATTCGTGGAACTGGTGGTGGTACACGCACTGGGTGAAAGGCTACCCGGCGGCGCTGTGGGATCTGTCGGAGAAAAAGAAGGCGGAAGTCATCGCCACGTTGCCGAAGGAGTATCGCGCCGACGCCGATGCCGTGTGGAACGGCTGCCAGGCCCATCCCTACAACCCCTCGAACCCCGAGCAGTACCAGCAGTGGTACTTCCTGCCGTGGCATCGGCTGATGCTGAACCAGTTCGAAGGCGTCATCCGTGAGGTGCTGCACGACGAGGACTTCACGCTGCCGTACTGGAACCCGGTAACGGGGAATCCCGACGACTTGATCGTCCCCGCGGCGTTCCGTGTGCCGGGCACTCCGCTCTACAACGGCACGCGCTGGTTCTGGGTCAACGCGGGCGAGCGGATCGATACCCTCTACAGGGACTGGATCAATCTGGACGCCCTCAACGAGAAGTTCTACATCGACTCGCCGACCGGCAACCGCGGGTTCAATCCGCGGCTCGATCAGAACCCGCACTTCTTCACGCACTTCGCCCTCGGCGGGGACATGGCGGAGTTCTCGACCGTCGGCGGCGACCCGATCTTCTATCTCCATCACGCCAATATCGATCGGCTGTGGGAGAGCTGGAATCAGCTGGGCAACACCAACCCGACCGAGGCGGCGTACCGCGATCGCGAGTTCTCGTACGGCGACAGAAGCGGCAAGCGTGTCGACCTGCCGGTGAGCGCGGCTGACCGTACCGCCTCGCTCGGCTACGAATACGACAGCTATGAGAAGCCGCCGAAGGCGGAGCCGCTGACGACCGAACAGGCTGCCGAACGCGATCGCGTCTACCACGAACTGCACGAGCAGGCCCTCGGTGGCACGCGCGGTGGTGCGCATGCCTCGAGCCCCTCAGGGAAACGGCCGTGATCCTGAAGATCCTGATCACCGTGATCTTCGCCGGCGCCGCCGTGCAGAAATTCAACGGAAAGGTGGCGCCGGACTGGGACCGCTGGGGCTATTCACGGCGGTTCATGTATGCAACTGGCGTCGTCGAGCTCGTCGCCCTGGCCCTGTTCTGGCGGCCAGGGCTCGAGCTGGTCGGCGCGGCGGCGATGGCGGTGGTGCTGCTCGGCGCGCTGGCGACGCTGATCCGCTACCGCGAAGCGGCGCCGCACATCGCGATGACCGCAACCACGCTCCTGGTCGTGATCGCGCAGTTGTACTTCTCGACCAACGCGTGACCTGGAAGGACGGACACCGATGAGTGGATGGCGCACCGGCGGCAACTCGACGCGGAGGCTACGATGACGAAACGCATCCTGGCCGTCGCGGTGGTCGCCGCCGCCATCGGCGTGGGCTCGCTGACTGGCGGCACGTGGCGGGCGCACCGGTTCGGCGCCGCGCAGGCGAGCGCGCATGCCGCAACGGTCTACACCTGCCCGATGCACCCGGACTACCACAGCGACCATCCCGGCAACTGTCCGGTGTGCGGCATGACGCTCGAGGAAGAGCATGCGAAGGCAGCAACGGGCGGCGACGCAGCCGCCCGCGCGCTGCCGCCCGGCTCGGTGCAGGTGAGCGCCGAGCGGCAGCAGGCGATCGGCATCCGGCTCGGTGTCGTCAACCGGACCGCTGGCAGGCGTGTGCTGCGGACGACCGGGCGCGTGGCGCCGGACGAGAACCGCACCTTTCCGATCGTTGCGGCGGTAAGCGGCTGGATCCGCACCGTCGAGAGCGTGACGACCGGCGACGCGGTCAGGAGAGACCAGCCGCTGGCAAGCGTCTTCACGCCGGATCCGCAGCTCAAGAGCGCGGAGGAGGCGTATTACGAAGGCCTCGAGATGCTCTATCGCGGGGCCGCCGCGCCGGCGCCGGCGCGGTCGCACGGCGGGCGAACCCCCGTCGAGGAGGTCGAGCGGCTTGCCGACGCTGTGCGCAGCCTCGGCGTCTCCAACACGCAGCTGCGCCAGATGGCGAAGCGCCGCGAGGTGGAACACGACATCCGGGTGGAGTCGCCCGTGGACGGCGTCGTGCTGAAGCGCAGCGTCTCGTCCGGCCTGCGGTTCGATCGCGGTTTCGAGTTCTACCGCATCGCGGATCTGAGCCGCGTGTGGATTCTGGCCGACGTCTATCGTGAACAGTTGCCGTTCATCCGCCGCGGCGCTTCCGCGCGGATCACGACCGCTGAAGAGCGATCTGCGCTGTCGGCGACTGTAAGTCCGTCGGAGCCGATCTTCGACGAGGCGGCGCAGACGCTGAAGGTGCGGCTCGAGGCGGCGAACCCACGCCTGGCGCTCAAGCCGGGTATGTTCGTCGATGTCGAGTTCCGGTTCGCGCTTCCGCCGGCGCTCGTCGTGCCGGCCGATGCGATTGTCGATTCCGGGCTGCGGAAGACCGTGTTCGTCGACCGCGGCAACGGGTCGTTCGAGCCGCGGCTGGTCGAGACCGGGTGGCACATCGGCGACGACGTCGAGGTGACGAAAGGGCTGGCGGCCGGCGAGCGGATCGTGATCTCCGGCACCTTCTTCATCGATTCGGAAAGCCGCATGAAAGCAGCGAAGCCGTGATCGATCGCATCATCGACTTCTCGGTCAGAAACAAGTTCCTCGTCCTGCTGCTCGTCGCCGCGGCCGCGCTCGCCGGGGCGCGCGCTCTGCAGGACGTGCCGCTCGACGCGATCCCGGACCTGGGCGAGACCCAGGTCATCGTCTACTCGCGCTGGGATCGCAGCCCCGACGTCGTCGAAGCGCAGGTGACCTATCCCATCGTGACGGCGATGCTCGGCGCGCCGCACGTGCGCGCCGTCCGTGGCTTCTCCGACTTCGGCTACTCGTACGTCTACGTGATCTTCGCCGACGGCACCGACACCTACTGGGCGCGCTCCCGGACACTGGAGTACCTGTCGGGCGTCCTGTCGCGGCTGCCGGCCGATTCCCGCACGGAGCTCGGGCCCGACGCGACCGGCCTGGGCTGGGTGTACCAGTACGCCCTCGTGGACCGCTCCGGCGGTCACAGCCTCGCGGACTTACGGTCGTATCAGGACTGGAATCTGCGGTACCAGCTGAAGGCAGTGCCCGGCGTGTCCGAGGTGGCGTCGCTCGGCGGCTTCGGCCGCCAGTACCAGGTGAACGTCGACCCGAACCGCCTGCGCAACTACGGTCTCTCGATCCAGCGCGTCGTGGAGGCTGTGCGCGGCGGCAACACCGAGGCTGCCGGCCGGCTGATCGAGTTCGGCGGCACCGAGTACATGGTGCGCGGGCGCGGCTACGCGACGTCGATCGCCGACTTCGAAAGCATCGTCGTCTCCGCCAGTGAGAGCGGCACGCCGATCCGGATCCGCGACATCGGCGACGTGACCGTCGGCCCGGATCTGCGGCGCGGCGTAGCCGATCTGGACGGCGCCGGAGAAGTGGTGTCGGGCATCGTCGTGATGCGCGAGGGCGAGAACGCGGTCGACGTGATCGCTCGAGTGAAGGATCGGATCCGCCAGATCGAGCCGGGCTTGCCGGCCGGGATGCAGATCGTCCCCATCTACGACCGTTCGGCCCTGATCCGCCGCGCCATGGACAACGTCAGCGAGACGCTGGTCGAAGTCGTGCTCACCGTTTCGTTCGTCGTGCTGGTGTTCCTGTGGCACGTGCCGAGCGCGATCATCCCGCTGATCACCATTCCGGTCGCCGTACTCGTGGCGTTCATCCCGTTCCGCGCCATGGGGATCACGGCGAACATCATGTCGCTCGGCGGCATCGCGATCGCGATCGGCGAGCTGGTCGACGCGGCGATCGTCGTCGTGGAGCAGACGCACAAGAAGCTCGAGCAGGCCCAGCGCGAGGGATCGACGCGGGACGTTCGCGAGGTCGTTGTCGAGGCGGTCAAGGAGGTGGCGCCGGCGAGCTTCTTCGCGCTGCTCGTGATCGCGGTGTCGTTCCTCCCGGTCCTGACGCTCGAGGCGCAGGAAGGGCGGATGTTCAAGCCCCTCGCCTACACCAAGACGCTGGCGATGCTCGTGGCAGCGGGCCTGGTGATCACGCTCGACCCGGCGCTGCGGGTGCTCTTCACGCGCGTGCGGCGCTTCGAGTTCCGGCCCGCCTGGCTCTGCAGGGCCACGAATGCCGTCCTCGTCGGCCACATCCGGTCTGAGGAGTCGCATCCGATCAGCCGGTGGCTCACGTACCTGTACGAGCCGGTCGTCCACTGGTCGCTGCGGTGGAAATGGTGGGTGATCGGCGGCGCTGCGGCGCTCACCGTCGCGACCGTGCCGGTGTTCATGCAGCTCGGATCGGAGTTCATGCCGCCGCTGAAGGAGGGATCGCTTCTCTACATGCCCTCGACCATGCCCGGCATCTCGATCGGCGAAGCGCAGAAGCTGTTGCAGCTGAGCGACCGGGCGATCAAGCAGTTTCCCGAAGTCGATCGCGTGCTCGGCAAAGCGGGCCGTGCGGATACGAGCACTGACCCCGCGCCGCTGTCAATGCTCGAGACCGTCATCACGCTCAAGCCGACGTCCGAGTGGCGCCGCGTCGACACGTGGTACTCGAACTGGGCGCCCGAATGGATGAAGCCGGTGCTGCGGCACGTCACGCCCGATCACATCTCCGAGGAGCAGCTGGTCGCGGACATGAACGCGGCGCTGACCTATCCCGGCGTGTCCAATGCGTGGACGATGCCGATCAAGGCGAGGCTCGACATGCTGACGACCGGGATCCGGACGCCGGTCGGGCTGAAGATCGCCGGCGCCGACTTCGCCGAGATCGAGAAGATTGGCACGGCGATCGAGGCGGCACTCCCGTCCGTGACCGGCACGCGCAGCGTGTTTGCGGAGCGCACCGGCGGCGGGTTCTTTCTTGACATCGAGTGGAACCGCGACGCGCTGGCGCGCTACGGCTTGAGCATCGAGTCGGCGCAACGCGTGGTGCAGAACGCGATCGGCGGCGAGAACGTGACCACCACGATCGAGGGGCGCGAGCGCTATCCGGTGAACGTTCGCTATATGCGCGATTTCCGGTCCGATACCGACGCGCTCTCGCGCGTGCTCGTACCGGCGTCGGACGGGCAGCGGCAGATTCCGCTCGGCCAACTGGCCCGCGTGAAGGTCGCGACCGGCCCCGGAATGATCCGCGACGAAGACGGGCTGCTCACCGGCTACGTCTTCGTGGACATCGCCGGCCGCGACATCAGCAGCTACGTCGACGAGGCGAGCCGCGTCGTGCGCGAGCAGGTCAAGCTGCCGGCCGGCTACGCGGTGCTCTGGAGCGGCCAGTACGAAGCCATGGCCCGCGTGCGGGCGCGTCTAGCCTCGGTCATTCCATTCACGCTGTTCCTCGTCTTCGTGTTGCTGTACCTGAATACGCGGTCGTTCGCGAAGACGGCGATCGTGCTGCTCGCCGTGCCGTTCTCGGCGGTCGGCGCTGTCTGGTTCCTGTACCTGCTCGGCTACAACATGAGCATTGCGGTGTGGGTCGGGCTGATCGCGTTGCTCGGCGTCGATGCCGAGACCGGCGTCTTCATGCTGTTGTATCTCGACCTCGCCTACGAGAAGGCATCGCGCGAAGGACGGTTGCGAACGCTGGCCGATCTCCAGGCGGCGATCGTGGACGGCGCCGCCAAGCGGTTGCGTCCGAAGTTCATGACGGTGGCGACGATGTTCGTCGGGTTGATCCCGATCATGTGGTCCACCGGCACCGGGTCGGACGTGTGGAAGCGGATCGCCGCGCCGATGGTCGGCGGCATCTTCACGTCGTTCGTCCTCGAGCTCGTCGTCTACCCGGCGATCTACGAAATCTGGAAGTGGCACTTCGAGATGAAGCGCGCCGACGCCCAGCCGCAACCCACCGCTTTCGCCTCACTGCCGTCGCCTGACGCGCTGCCTTCACACTAACGCAGTCGCCACTCGAGCCAGTCGCGTGCGAGGCCGCATGCCACCGCTGCCGACAGGCTGGTGGACTTCCCTCGCGGTTCTCACATTCCACAACGCCAATCCTCGGCGTTGACGTCCTGCGATCGAGGCGCGTCAGTGGCGGGTGCGCGATCGGGGGCAGCGGACCAAGGAGTGGGATGGACTGTCGGCGGGCCCGCCCCGCTGATCATCGATCAGCGGGGCGTTCGGTGCAGGTGAGGAAGAGAGGTTAGAACAGCGGCCTCTTGACGAGGGCCGGGATCGTCGGACTGAATTGCAGCTGAACATTCCACTTCGCACCGGCGACGTCCGGACGAACCGGAGAGTACTGAGCCTGCACCTGGACTAGCGTCGGCGTGCCTCCGCATCTGCACATCTTTCCGACCTGCGGTCCTATCGAGAGCGTCGCTCGGTTACCCGCGCGCGCCTTCCAGTCCACCGCCAGCGTCGGCTGCGTGCCGATCGTCCAACCGCTGTCGAACAAGTACGTGAAGTCGAAGACGCCGTTCATCTGGTTCGTGTCCCGGCCGCTGCCGCCGATCTTGGACCACTGCTGCAGGAAGGAGTAGGCGATGAAGTGCTTACCGAGCAACGCCGCTCCTGCGTCAGGCCCGATCTGCCACGCATCCTGGCTGAGCACATCCTTCGATGCCGTGGGGAAAATGATTGTCGGGCCGGCACCGACCATGAGGCGGCCACCGAGGAGCGGCAACGGTATCGAAAATGCGAGAACGGTGTCACCGAAGCCGGTGGTTCGATCGCTCTGCCCGTTGTGATCGAGGTGGGGCACAGAATTCACGATTGTCACCATCGGGCGCACGATCAACCCGAGCTTGTCGGCCAGCTTCAGACTCATCAAGGGCTGGAACACCAGATTGCTCTGCACCTGACCGTCATGGCCGAGAGGCATCTCGGTCCAGTTGTTGTTCTGCTGCAGCTGCAGCGTCCAACTGCTGGCGAACGGATTGCTCGCCTCCTGCGCCAGTGCGGCGTTGGACTGGTCGATTGATGGCGGCGTGCCGTTGGCCGCCTGGCTCTGCGCCAGTGCTGCGTTTGCCACGCACGACAGTGCGAGGGCGATACCGAGAATCGTTGTGACCTTCTTCCGTCTCATGTTCACTCCTGTTGTTCCTGTCCATTCAAAGGTGCCCGGCTGAGGGTCAGCACCCTCCTTCACCCGAATGCCGTGCCGATCGCGCAACGGCAAAGGTGATGCCCGGCGAGCACCGCTGCGCCCATTCGTTTTTTCAAACCATAGCCGGTGCAGCCGCCCGCACGAACGGTCAACCGCGCGTCTGATTTCACGCGGTGCGTGAGACGCAACACCCGCGACGCATTGATTTCCACGATTTTGACGGCGTTGCGGCACTGAGCGAGATGGAACGGCAGGTGCTTAGACGACGTGCGGGGGACCGAAACGATGAACACCCGTACCACGGCGCCGGTGGTCGTGCTGATCGCATCGCTCGCGCTACCGGCAATCGTGCGAGCGCAGAAGACCTCGTTTGACTTCGACCACACGGCGGAATTTGCGCAATTCAGGACGTATGCGTGGCAGCAGGCCACACCGGCAGGCGAGCATTTCCTCGCTCAGCGGATCGTGTCAGCGATCGATTCACAGCTCGCCGCGAAGGGGTTGGTCAAGACCGACACGAACGCGGATGTCTACGTCCTCTATCACGTGGCGTTGGGCGTGCAGAAGACTGTGAGTGGGTTCGGCGGCGGTTCAGGGCCCTACGGCGGGCGTGGCGGTCTCGACACCTTCGACGCGCGTCTCAACGACATTCCCGTCGGCGGGCTCGTCATCGACCTGGTGGATGCGTCCACGCGGCAGCTCGTTTGGCGCGGCATCGGCGTCGACCAGATCGATGTCGAGGCGAAGCCGGAAAAACGCGACGCGATGGTCGACAAAGCCGTTGGCAAGATCCTGAAGAACTATCCGCCGAAGTCCCGGTGATGGAGAACCAGGCCATGACACACGAGAACGATCCGGCGAACACGCGCATCAGCAACTGGACCTTGGCGACCGGGCAGCTGCCCGGCCGGCGCGACGTTCAAGGGGCGGTGGTCGATTCGGCGAAGAAATGATCGCGTTGAATGAAGGGCACGACTGTGACTGGGGATTTTGTCATTGAAACATCGCAGGACGCTTTTGAATCGCGCATCAGCGTGACAGGCCGCCTGGCGATCGAGTCGTCACCGCGCTTGCGGGCATTACTCATGAAAGCGATCCGAAAAGGGTCGAGCGCGGTGCTCGTCATCGAGATGTCGGGGCTCAGTTACCTCGATACGTCAGGGGTGGCGACGCTCCTCGAGGCGGCACACGTCGCGTCCGCGCAAGGAGTCCGCCTTCGGGTCGTCGGTCTGAGCGGGGAGCCAAGAATGCTGGCGCAGATTACTGAAATCGACCGCATCTTCGGGGCCTACGGGTCCGACGTCGAGCTCACGTGATCATTGCCGGTATCGGGCGCGCGGCGATCACGTCGGCAACGGACGTCGGCACGCTGACCATTCAGCTGTGGCGATCGCTGCTGCGCTTGCGGACGGCGCTGCCAATTGTCGGCAACCGCCGCCGATGGCGCACGTCGGTGCGGCAGATGATGGCGATTGGCGTCAGCGCGTTGCCCGTCGTCGCCCTGATGTCCTTCTGCCTTGGTTTCGTGGCCTCCCTTCAGGCTGCCGCGGAGCTCCGCCGATACGGCGCCATCCGCTACGTCGTCGAATTCACGGCGATTGCCTTCACGCGCGAGCTCGGCGCGCTCATCACCGCGATATCCGTCAGTGGACGCTCGGCGTCGGCGATTGCGGCGGAAGTCTCCACGATGGTAGTCGGCCAGGAAGTGGACGCGCTGCGGGTGATGGGCCTCGATCCCATCGAGCTCACACTGGTCCCGAAATACGTGGGAGCGCTCATCACAATCCCGTGTCTCACGATCCTGAGCACGTTGTTCGGGATCACTGCGGGCTACTGCTTCCTCGCGGCGAGCATCGGCATGACGGCGCGGGTCTTCGTCCGCGACGCGCTCGAGGCGATCATGCTCCGCGACGTCGTCCTCACGCTGGTCAAAAGCGTCGTCTTCGCCACGATCATCGTGCACGTCGGCTACATGGAAGGGCTGCGGGTGAGCGGTGGGCCGGAAGCCGTCGGACGCGGTACGACCACGGCGGTGGTGAACGCGACGTTCCTCGTCATCCTGGCCGATCTCGCGGCAACGGCACTGTTCTACGTCATGGGGTGGAGTGCCGCAGGATGACGACGAACACCGTCGGCACCATGCGTGAAGCGCTGATCTCGATTCGCGACGTGTCGGTCGCCTACGGCAGCAGACGCGTGCTCGATCGAGTCAACCTCGACGTCTACCGCGGAGAAATCGTGGCGCTGCTCGGCGGCAGCGGATCGGGCAAGACGACGCTGCTCAGACAGGTCGTCGCGCTCGCACGGCCAGACAGCGGCAGCATCAGCATCGGCGGCGTCGACGTGACGTCGTGTTCGGCAAGGGAGCTCGCGGCCGTCCGTCGCAAGATCGGCGTGGCATTCCAGGAGTCGGCGCTGTTCAGCTCCATGACGGTCGAGGAGAACGCTGCGCTGCCGCTTCAGGAGCTGACCGGCCTCGCCGATCCGGTCGTGGCGCTGATGGTCTGGATGAAGCTGAAAGCCGTGGGCCTTGCGGAGGCGAGAACGCTGTATCCACGCGAGCTGTCCGGCGGAATGAAAAAGCGGGCGGCGATCGCGAGGGCCATCGCTCTGGATCCCGACATCGTCGTGCTCGACGAGCCGTCGGCCGGCCTCGATCCAATCATCGCCGCCGGCCTCGACGAGCTGATTCTGTTGCTGAAACGTAGCTTCGGCATGACGGTGCTGGTCGTCACCCATGCGCTCGACAGCGCGTTTCGCATTGCCGATCGCGTGGCGATGCTCTACCAAGGGTCGCTCATTGCGGTGGGCACGCCGGAGGAGTTCAAGGCGAGCACGCATCCGCGCGCACGCCAGTTCGTCCAGGGCCAGCCCGAGCGTCTGTCCGACGCCTCGGCGGGGTTCGCCGCTTCCTTCCTCAAGGAGTTCCAGCCGTGACTACCGAAACGAAGGTCGGCCTGTTTGTCGTCACCGCGGTGGTGCTGCTGGCCGCGACGATCTACGGCGTGCGCAGCACCCGGACGGTGCACGGTCAAGTGCGGTTCAAGACCTACCTTCGCGATGCCGGCGGACTCGACGTCGATACGAGCGTGCTGTTCGGCGGAATCAAAGTGGGGCAAATCACGGCGGTGCGTCCCGACACGGACGATCCGACGCGGATCGAGATCGCATTCCAGGTGAGCGCCGGGACGCCGTTGAACGGCGAATCGAAGGCCAGAGTCGCAGCGGTCAGTCTCATGGGAAGCCCGTCGCTGCTGATCACGACGGGAAGCAACGACGCGCCGCGGCTTGTCCCAGGCGACGTCGTGCCGTCGGAGGAAGGCGTCAGCACCAGCGAGCTGATGCGTCGGGTGGGAACGGTCGCGGAGAGCGCCAACAACGTGCTGCTGGATCTTCGCCGCGAAATTCCGGAAATCGCCGTCCGTCTGCATTCTGTGCTGGACAACGTCAACAGGCTGACCGGCGTCGAGAACCAGCAGCAGATTCGGACCGTGCTTGCCGGCATTCGCACACTGGTGAACGACACCGACGCGGCCGTCGCGTCGGCGAAGCCGGTCATGGCCAACATCGACCAGACGGTAACGAACGTGAACCGCACCTTCGACTCCGTGCGTGGAACGGTCGACGCAGTCCGCGAGCCGCTCGTGGACGATCTCAAGGCGCTGCACGACACGCTCGAGGACGCTCGCGGTGCAATTGGCAGCGTCCACGACGTCGTGCGAACCAACGAGGACGATTTCGCCGAAACGATGCACGCGCTGCGGACAACGTCAGAGAACCTCCGTACGATGAGCGAACAGTTGAAGGCGCGTCCGTGGAACCTGATTCGGACGACGCAGGCTGATGATCGGAAGGTGCCGCGATGAGATTACGACTTCCACTGATGACGCTCCTCGTCTTGTTCGCCGCCGCGTGCGGCAGCGTGCATTATCCGCGGAGCTACGTGCTGGATCTCGACACACGGATCGTCGCGCCGCCGGCGCGACCGGCAGCGCTCGGCGCGGTGACCGTTCGTGACTTCGCGTGTCCCGATTACCTGTGCGACGGCCGCATCGTCTATCGGCCGACGCGGACCGAAGTTGCATACTACGAGTATCACCGGTGGGCGATGACGCTGCGGCGAATGATCACCGACTCGGTCGTTGACCGTCTCCGCGCCGGCGGCGGGTTCACGAATGTCGACTCGCCATCGCAGAAAGCTGCCGCGGGCGGCGCGTATGTGCTGACCGGCGCCATCGAGCGATTGGAGGAAGTGGACGACGGCCGCGACGTTCAGGCGTTCGTCGAGCTCTCGGCGCAACTCGTCGACACGCGCGCGCAGAAGACCGTGTGGCGGCATTCCGAGATCGCGAGTGAGCGCGTGATGAAACGCGACGTCCCCGGCGTCGTCAACAGCCTGTCGGCGGCGACGCGGCGCGCGATCGATTCGCTCATCACAGCTCTCGAGTCAGACGTCGCGCTGAACGCGACGCGCTGAACAACCCGCACCAGTCCTCCACCCGCCGGTCGGTCTCGCGATAACACCGCCGGCCGCCGCACCCGAGGCCCGAATCGGTTCCGAACGAGGCGGTGGCTTCACTCGATCGGGAACGCATCGCCGCTCTCCTCGAACCCGCACTCGAAGGAGGCCAAAACCAGACCTCTCGGGGCCCGGCAGGTCCCCGATTCAGGTGATCGCCGTGCTCCATGGAGGTTGAGCGTCCGCAGCGCGTTGCTCCACAATCCCCGCGGATTTAGTGAGGTGCCTATGTTCGCTGCGACTGAATCGATCGCGAGTGACCCCGGATCGCTCAACGCCTACTTCGACGGATCGCACGAACTGCTGCATGCGATCGCCGATGTGCTCGACATCCGTCGCGTCTTCGCGCGCGTCTCGGAGATTGCCGATCGAATGCTCCCTCACGACGCGCTGACGATGGTTTCCCAGGACGTGGACCTGAACATCCACCTGGAGGCCGCCTCCACCAACGACTTCCGCCGCATGACTCTCGATTCGGAACGCACGCCGCTGACGGCGGAACTGCTCGTTGGCGACGTGGCCGACGAGACGCTCGCACTGGCCGAATGGACCGACATGCGGAAGCGAATCA
>Ga0075425_100001418_pt1 | contig 23555 bp, 20 predicted proteins | sample SoiMethybrSBSTD4_FD_75300 | JGI IMG/M metagenome (GOLD analysis project Ga0075425, IMG submission 75300) | Bulk soil microbial communities from a Populus tree surrounding site in Tennessee, USA - Soil MetaG P. TD hybrid SBSTD4 | ecosystem: Environmental > Terrestrial > Soil > Tree plantation... | reverse complement strand
CCGTCCGTCAAGACGGCGCTCACCGACATGGCGCAGGTCCTGAGCGACACGGGCAACATCTACGGCGGCACCAACGGCGCCCTGCAGACGGACTTCCCAACTGCCGTCGGCTATGTACTGGCAACGAAGCCGAAGGCGGCGCAGGTCATCGAGGGCGACTTCGTCCCGGCGCAGCTCACCACCGTGCCGATCAAGCCGGTGACGGGCTACAACGAGTTCACGTTCCCGGCGGTGAATGGGTCGTCGCCGTCTGTCGTGGGCGCGGGTAACCTCGTGATCACATTCAACGACAACCCGGCGATCGACGCGTTCGTGAAGTTCCTGGCCACTCCGGCCGCGGCGCTTCCGTGGATCAAGGCCGGCGGCTTCGTCTCGGCGAACAAGAAGGTCGCCGCAAGCGCGTACACCGATCCAATCCTGAGGAAGGCCGCGCAGGACCTGACGCACGCGACCACGTTCAAGTTCGACATGTCCGACCAGCAGCCGATTGCGTTCGGAGGGACGACCGGTCAGGGGGAGTGGAAGATCTTCCAGGACTTCCTCAAGAACCCGTCCAATGTCAACGGGACGGCGTCGGCGCTCGAGTCGGCGGCGGCGAAGGCCTACAAGAGCTCATGAGAGGCAGGTGAACTTCCGGGAGTAGGGGCGTGGCCCAGAGCGTTACTGCAGAACCTCCCGCCAAGGCACCTCCGGATGTCGGGGACGCCGGGCGCTGGCGCGAGTACGCGCTCGCGCTCGGCTTCCTCGCTCCCGCGCTCTTCTTCCTCGGCGTGTGGGTCGTCTATCCGGCGATCCGGACGATCGTCCGCAGCTTCTTCAGCGACAGCGGCAACCGGTTCGTCTGGTTCGACAACTACAAGACGCTGTTCACGGATCAGACGCTCCTGACCGCGATCAAGAACAACGCGATCTGGGTCGGGGTCGTACCGGCGCTGGTCACGGCGATCGGCCTGATCTTCGCGGTGCTCATCGAGCGGATCAGCTGGTCGCTCGCGTTCAAGACAGCCGTGTTCATGCCCATGGCCGTGTCGGCGTTCGCCGCCGGCATCACGTGGCGACTCGTCTACCAGCAGAACCCCGACCAGGGGGCGCTTAACGCCGGAATCCGCTCCGTCAAGGACGCCTTCTCGCCGCCGGGGGTGCTGTCGAACGCGACCCCGTCGACGACCAACCTCGTCTCGAAGGGCGGCGGCATCGTGCTCCAGACGCCCTTACGACCGGGACAGACGGCGCGGCTCGGCCTGACCGGGATCGCACCGGACGACGTCCCGAGCGGCGCCGTGCAGGCGGCCAAACCGCAGCCGCGCTCCGGCGAGATCACTGGCGTCGTCTGGCGTGACTTCAAGCCGGGCGGCGGCAAGACCGGCGTGGTGGAGCAGGGCGAGAAGGGCTTACCAGGCGTCACCGTGGAGCTGAAGCAAAACGGAAAGAACGTCGAGTCGGCGACGACGGAGGACAACGGGACGTTCGCGTTCACCGACGTCAAGCCGGGCACCTACCAGGCGGCGATCGGGGCCGGCACGTTCGCCAAGCCGTTCGGCGGTTACTCGTGGCTTGGCTCCAAGCTGATTACGCCCTCGGTGATCATCGCCTACATCTGGATCTGGGCCGGTTTTTCGATGGTCGTGATCGCGGCCGGGTTAGCAGCGATCCCGCGTGACGTCCTCGAGGCCGCGCGGACCGACGGCGCGTCGGAGTGGCAGGTGTTCCGCCGGGTGACCGTGCCGCTCCTGGCACCGGTGTTGACGGTCGTCTTCGTGACGATGCTGATCAACGTCCTCAAGGTGTTCGACATCGTCATCGCCGTCGCGCCCGAATCCACGCAGTCCGACGCGAACGTGCTCGCGCTGGCGTTGTGGCGGACCGCCTTCAGCGGCTCGGCTCAGTTCGGCGTCGGGTCGGCGATTGCGGTCTTCATCTTCATCCTGGTGATCCCGGTCCTGCTCCTGAACATCCGCCGCTTCCGGAGAGAGGCCTGATGGCGACTGCGGCTGAAGTCACCCGCCGGCCGCCGGTCGTCGAGGAGCGGCTCTCGACCAGGATCGTCCGGGTCCTGTCGAAGGCACCCGTCAACATCATCCTGGTGATCGTCGCCGTGTTCTGGCTCGTGCCGACGTTCGGGCTCCTCGTGACATCGCTGCTTTCGCCGACCGACTTCCAAGTGAAGGGCTGGTGGCAGGTCTTCTCGGCGCCGAGCAAGCTGACTTGGCACAACTACCACGAGATCTTCAACAACCACACGATCACTCACTCGCTCGTGACAACGGCGGAGATCGCGGTCGGCGCCACCGTCATCCCGATCTTCATCGGTGCGATGGCGGGCTATGCGTTCGCATGGCTCGACTTCCCCGGTCGGGACACGCTGTTCATCGTTGTGATCGCACTGCTCGTCGTGCCGTTGCAGATGGCGCTGATCCCGATCTTCAGCCTCTACAACACCTTCGGGCTGTACGACACGGTGATCGGGTTGGTGCTCTTCCACACGGCCTTCGCGCTGCCGTTCGCGATCTTCCTGTTACGGAACTTCTTCATCGGCATCCCGAGAGACCTGATGGAGGCTGCACGCATCGACGGCGCGTCCGAGATCTACATCTTCGTGCGCATCATCCTCCCACTCGGGCTGCCGGCCATCGCTTCCCTGGGGATCTTCCAGTTCCTCTGGACGTGGAACGACTTGCTCGTCGCGCTCACGCTCGCGACGAGCACGCAGCCGATCACCGTGGCGATCTTCTCCCAGCTGCGGACCTTCGGCGCCAACATCGACATCATCGCGCCGGCGACCTTCCTGTCGCTCGCGATCCCGCTCCTCGTCTTCTTCGCGTTCCAGCGCTATTTCGTTCAGGGTCTGCTCGCCGGTAGCGTCAAGTAGAGATGCCTACGCACGTCGCCATCGTCGGCGGCGGTCTAGCCGGCTTCGTCGCCTACGCGACGCTGCGCCACGGCGGGCTGGAGCCGGAGGAGATCGCGGTCTTCGGCACCGACCGCGACCCAGTCGGGGCCTGGCGCCCGCGTGCGGAGGCGATCCGCCAGCGCGCGATGCGCTCCGAGAGCGACGGGCACTGCCTCCCCACCTCGTTCCCGGGCCTCGCCGTTCGCGAGGCGCTGCGCCGCCGCACGGCGCTGCCGCTGCTGCTGAGCGCCGTCGACCGGTATCACCCTAGCGTCACGGATTTCCTCGACCACGTCGCCGAGCTCCGCGAACGCTCCGGCTGGGACTCGAGTTTCCGCGCGGCGCAGGTCGCGCGCGTGCACGCGGTGGAGGGCGGGTTCTCGCTCGAGGATTACGGCACCTTCCGCCACGTTTTGCTCGCCCCCGGCCATCCAGGCCTCGCCTTTCCGTCCGAGCTCGAGGAAGACCCGCGCGCCGTCCACGCCTACGAGCCCCACGAGTACGCCGATCGGGTGGCGGTGATCGGGGCGGGCATGGCGGCGGCCACCGAGTGGCTCAACGCCCTGGCCGCCGGTTCGAGCGTCGTCTCGGTGAGGCGGCGGGACCCGCTCCGCCGTCCACTCAACCTGCCGCGGCCGATGTTCAGCAAGCGCGGGCTCGCTCTTTTTCACGCGACTGCTCCCGAGGAGCGGGCGGAGCAGCTCCGCCGCTTCTCCGCCCCGTCCTACCCGGCCGGACGGTCGTGGGACGAGCCAGTCGAGGACGCGGCGCGACGAGGCCGGTTCCGCGTTGCCGCCGAGCTGAACGGGGCAGAGCAGGTCATCTGCGCAACGGGGTTCCGCCGCGGCTTCCAGCACGATCCGCTGCTCGCGCGGCTCGTCGCCGACCACGGGCTGGAATCGCGCGACCGCTGGATCGTCCTGGCCCCGGACTCCACGGTCCCCGCGCTGACTGACAGTACGCGCACGCTCTCGCTGGCGGGCGTGCCGGGCCAGTGGGCCTACCCGGCGGCCGACACGCTCGTCGGCATGAAATACGCAGCGCACGGCTTCCTGCGGAAAGTGATCGCGTGTCCTACACCCTGAGAGGGCGCATCGAGACGCGGCTCGTCGCGGCGCTCGCGCCGCTCCTGGCGGCGGCTGGGCTGTCGGCCGCTCTCGCCGAGTGGTGGCCGGTGGAGCTGGCGGCGCTGATGATCGGCGTCGGGGTCTGCCTCGACGTCGTCGCCTACCACCGACTGCTCCCGTACCAGCCGACCTGGCTCGCGGTACCGCTCGGCCTCCTCGAGCTCGGCGTGGTGATGGGGCTCGTCTTCGCCCTCGGCATCAGAGCGCCGCTCGGGGCTGCGATCGCGTTCTTCGCCCTTTCCTGGGCGCTCGCGCAGGCGCTCGTCCTTGCCGGCTTACCGCTTGTCCGGCTGAGCTACGCCGAGGACGGCGGCGAGCTCGGCCGGCCGGGTCAGGCGGCGACTGCGCTATCGCTCGCCGTCGTCGCGTTCGCCGGTGGCATCGCATGGGCGACGCGGCCTCCGACGGTCCATCTCTCGGCGGGCGTCCACCGCGGCCCGATCGTCATCGACCAGGAAGAGACCCTCCTCGGGGATCCGGGCGCCGTCGTCGTCGGGGGCATCATCGTCCGTGCGGACGGTGTCACCGTCCGGAACCTGACCGTTCGGGGCGGCGAGAACGGCATCACCGTCGACGACGCCGACCGGGTGCTCCTCGACCACGTCTCCGTCTCCGACTCACTACTTGACGGGATCCACGTTCGCCGCGCGTCGGTGACAGTGCGCGATTGCCGGATCAGCCGGTTGCGGAGCCCGTACGCTCAGGGCATCGACATCTCGTTCGCGATCGACCACCCGCCCAGCATGGTCGAGGGTTGCACGATCGCAGGTGGCCAGGAAGGCATCGTCTCGCATTCCGCGAACGCCATGATCCGCGACAACCGCGTCGCAAGGACGTCGCTCCGGGCGATCACGATGACCGAGATGTCGATGGGGATGGTCGACGACAACGACGTGCGCGACGCGCGTGGCATCGGCATCTACTGCGGCGACCACTCGATGTGCGAGATCGAGCGCAACCTCGTCACCGGCGTTCAGCCGGACAGGGCTTCCCAGGGCGGCGTCAGCGATGGCTTCGGGATCGTCTCCCACTATTACGCCGAGGCGAAGCTCGCCTACAACCACGCGCCGCGCATCCGCGCCTTCTCCTACGGCACGATCGAGCACGCGCGCGGCTGATGACGCGGCGATGGGCCGCTCGCGGGCGGCCCATCGCCCCTTGTATCGGACTGTTACGACTGGCGTTCCGGCGCCGGCGGCCGCGGGAAGTGAAGCCGCACGGTGGCTGGAGCGAGCACCGCCGAGAACGTCGCGTCTCCCCTCTGCTCGTACGGCCTGCTGAAGTAGAGGTGCAGCGCGTATCTGCGACCGGCGAGCGGCCGGAAACGGAGCGTGCGCGTCTCGCCGGTTTTCGAGTCCGGCCGTGCGACGGTCCGGCCGGCGTCGTCGGCGACCCACGTCTTGACCAGCGGGTTCATACCGCTCAAGGTCAACGTCTGGCGATCGGCCTGACCGAACGCGAGCGTGCCCCGATCAGGTGCCGGTGACAGGGGCAGCTTCAGGTAGCGGCCCGGGCGGCCCGCCGCCGCGACGCTGCGCGAACTGCCGTCGTCCTTGAGGCCGGTCGAGCCGGCGAGACGGCCGTCAACGCGGACGTCGCTGGTGCACTCCGGCTGAATCGGCTTCGGGTCGATCCCGAGCTGGGCATTGCCCGTCGTCCATGCGGTGACGAGGTCGGGCGTCCCGGGGCACGCGTCACAGGCATCGCCGAGGCCGTCGCCGTCGGAGTCTTGCTGGTCGGCGTTGGCGGTGAACGGGCAGTTATCGTTGTCGTTGCTCCAGCCGTCCAGGTCGGAATCCGGGTCGCAGGCGTCGCCCTGCCCGTCGTGGTCGGAGTCGGCCTGGCTCGGGTTGTAGTCGAGAACGCAGTTGTCGCTGGTGTTCGGGATGCCGTCGTCGTCGAAGTCCGAGTCTGCGGCCGGATCGCACGCGTCGCCGACCCCGTTGTAGTTCGCGTCGGTCTGATCCGGGTTGTAGAGACCCGGACAGTTGTCGCCGAGGAGCTGCGGCGGCGTCGGCTGCTCCGTGACGCCGTCGCCGTCGGCATCCGGGTCGCACGCGTTCCCGAGTCCGTCGCCGTCGAGGTCCTTCTGCGAGGGGTTGAAGATCGTCGGGCAGTTGTCGCCCTCCTGCGAGGTAACGCCGTCGCCGTCCGGATCGGTTCCCTGGTCCTCGACGCCGTCGCAGTTGCCGTCGGTGTTTCCGACCTCGACCGCGCCCCAGGCGTTGCGCACTGAGCACACGACGTTCGGGTTGACCCAGTTTCCGTACTCGGCCTGCGCAAAGGCGATGGTCAGGCCCCGCGCCATGACGAAGCTCGACGGGTCCGGGAGCAGTGTCATCACCATGTAGGCGAGCCAGCCCATCGCCGGTTTGCCGATCCCGGCCACGGTCACGCCCGTGCTCGGATGGGTGCCTCCGCTGGCGAGCAGGAATTGCGCCTTGCTCGGGATGGCGCTGTTCTTGTGTACCTGACCCTTGTCGGCCGAGCTCGTGTCGTATCGGTCCGGAGCGGGGCCGTTCATCCGGTCTGGGTACCCGCCGTCCGCGTCGGGGATGCCGTTCGCGTTCCGGTCGCGCGGATTCGCCATGTTCCGAAACGGCCCTCCCCCGCCCGACAGGCTCTCACCCATCGTCCAGTTCCCATCGGCGAGCGCCGCCATCGTGTCGGCGTAGCTCTCGTTCAGTGCGCCGCCTTGGTTGCTGTGGCCTGGCCCGCCGAGCAGGCTGTACGTCATCACGCCGTGGCCGATCTCGTGGACCAGCACGTCGTAGGCGACGAAGCCGGTGTTGAAGTCCACGAGATCACAGTCCGTCGAGCCGGGGACCCACTGAGCACCGCCCTCGTTCGAGGCATGGACATAGAGCTCGAACTCGCCGCCGTCATCGTCGTACGAATCCCGGCCGAAGGTATTGAGATAGAAGTTGTAAGTCTGCTGCGCGTCGTTCCAGAGCGCGACCGCCTCGGGGTCACCCAGGCCGTCGGCATTGAGTCCGTCCTCGTCTCCTAACGAGTCGTTGTCCGTCGTGTCCCAGTAGCACCCCGAGTTAACCGCGCTGTTCCCGTTCGCGGTCTCGAGGTCGAGCGAGTAGTCGGCATCGAGCTGCGACTCATCGTGCAGCACCCGCCCGTCGTCCGCGTCGATGAGCGCGACCGAAGGATCGCGGCCGCCGAGCGAGACCCGCCAGGCGAGTCGGGGCTCCGACGACCTGAACTGCCTCGTTGGAAGCACAGCAGGGTCGAAGACCACGAGCTCGGTCCGCGCGAGCGCCGGCGCGTCGCGAAGGTCGAGCGCCTCGCGCGCGGCCTGCGCCGCCTCCTCGTCGCTGAGCCGCGGGCGCAGGCCGAGACTGAGGTCAGAGAGAAGCGAGCCCGCCGTCGCGATCACACGGTCGCCCTTGACGAAAACGAGCAGGTTGGCGCCGTAGACCTCGAGGCCCTTGTACGTCTGGTAGAAGGCGACGACTTCGTCGTTCGGGCCCTGCGTCCCGCGGACGGCGAGCGCCAGGTCCGGTGTCGATGTCGGCTTGCCCTGGTACCGCTCGAATTGCCGGTAGAAATCGCGCACCCGGTCGTCCGGGTTCGGAATCCCGAGCTGGTTCCGATCGTCCTGGACGCGCCGGAACGGGTTCGCCATGAACTGCCCGTAGAGCTCCTTGTACCGACGGACGAACTTGATGGCCCGGCCGACAGCGTCGGAGCCTTCGACGCGCACGCTCGTCGTCACCACCGCCGGGAATCCGTTGGCAAACGTCACGTTCGTCGGGCCCTCCGCGTCCGAGCGCAGCCGCTGCAGTGCGGACGCCGCTGGGTCCGGAAGCCCAACCGCGGCGCCGTCGCCGTCGCGCGCGACGGCGGCTGCCGATCTGGTGCCGCCGGCGAGCGCCAGGGTGCATGCGCCTGCAATTGCCGCCCAACCGCCGAATCGAAGTCTCATCTGCTCCTCCTCCCCTTGAACGACAGGGAAGGTAGGGAGCCGGCCTTAAAGTCGCCTTAAGGCGGGTTCAGACCAGGGCGGTAACCGCGCTCAGCTTGTTCAGGGCGTCGAGAGCAGCGACCTTGTACGCCTCCGCGAGCGTCGGGTAGTTGAAGACCGTCTCGACGAGGAAGTCCACCGTTCCGCCCAGGCCCATAACGGCCTGTCCAACGTGGACGACGTCGGTTGCATTCGCGCCCATCGCGTGGACGCCGAGCAGCCGCCGATCCTCGGACGAGACGAGCAGCTTCACCATCCCGTGCGTGTCGCCGAGAATCTGTCCGCGGGCGAGCTCGCGATAGTACGAGACGCCGACCTCGTACGGGACCGCTTCCTCGGTCAGCTCCCGCTCGTTCTTGCCGACGAACCCGATCTCCGGAATCGAATAGATGCCGAAGGGGAGGTCATCCACGGCGTGCACCTCCACCCCGCACGCGTCGGCGGCGGCCAGGCGGCCCTGCTCCGCCGACGTCGAGGCGAGGCTGGGGAAGCCGATCACGTCCCCGACGGCATAGATGTGCTCGACCGCCGTCCGGAAATCGGGCCCGACCGAGAGTCGGCCCCGGGCATCGGCCTCGAGCCCCGCGTTCTCGAGCGCCAGCTCGCCCGTCGCACCGTGTCTTCCAGCCGAGTAGAACACCGCCTCGGCGGCGATTCGCTTCCCGCTCTCGAGCGTCGTCAGGGCGCCGCCGTCTCTTGCCTCGACCCGGGTCACCCGCTCGCCGAAGCGGAACATGACGCCGAGCTCGCGGAGGTGGAAGCGAAGTGCCTCGACGATCTCGTGGTCGCAGAAGTCGAGCATGTCGAGACGACCGTCGACGATCGTGACCTTGGTGCCGAGCGCGGCGAACATCGAGGCGAACTCGACGCCGATCACCCCGGCGCCGACAACGACCAGCGTCCGCGGGATAGTGCGAAGGCGCAAAACGATTCCGTCGGAGTCGAAGACCGTTTCACCGTCGATCTCGACGCCGCGCGGCCTGGCCGGCTCGGAACCGGTGGCGATGACGATCCGCTCGGCTGTCGGCCGCCGCTCGCCGCCGTCCCGATCGACGATCGCCACGGTGTGCGGGTCGACGAAGCGCGCCGCCCCCTCGAGCAGCGCCACATGGTTGCGGAGAAGCTGGTCGCGCACGACGCTCCGCTCCCGCTCGACGACCTGCCGCGTGCGAACGGCGAGATCCGGCACGCCGATCTCGTCCTTGACGCGGTAGTCCTGCCCGTAGATCCCGCGCTGCGTGAAGCCGGTCAGATACAGCACGGCCTCGCGGATCGTCTTCGACGGGATCGTGCCGGTATTGACGCAGACGCCGCCGAGGTGCCGACGGCGCTCGACGAGCGCGACGGTTCGACCGAGCTTCGCCGCCTGGATCGCGGCCTTCTGCCCGGCCGGCCCTGAACCGATGACGAGCAGATGGAAGTCGTAGTCCACAGACGAGCTCCCGCGGACGGTCATACCCGGCTTGGCGGTTTTTTAGACGATTGATTCCTAATCGGGGTGCCCGTCGGGGAGGGCATGCGCCGTGCGAAGGCCCCCAACCGCGGGAGCCTCCATTGGGAATCAAAGCCTCCATTGGGAATCAAATCGTCTACGCGCGCGCCCACGCGCGCGCCGCCGCGATCCGCTCGGGCGGGGTCGGATGCGTGAATGTCGCCAGATAGAGCGCGCGCGGCGGATCGAGGTCGGAGACGTTCGCGCGAGCGAGCGAGACGTGCGTTCGCTCGAAGGTATCCAGGTCGCCGGTCAGCTCGAGGGAGGCGCGGTCGGCGGCGCGCTCGTACCGCCGCGACAGCGCCGTTGTGGGCGGCAGGAGGACGAGCTGGAGGACGAGGCCGGCAAGCAGGACGAAGGGGAGAATTCGCGGATCGCCGGCGCTGGAGGCGCCGACCGCGTCGAGGAGCGCGTCGAGGTGCAACAGCCCCCAGAGCGCGATGATCGCGCCGGCGGCGGCGATCGCGGCGCCGACCGTCAGCCTGACGACGTGGCCGTCCCGGCGGTGGCCGAGCTCGTGGGCGACGACGAGCTTGACCTCGCGCTCGTCCGCTCCGTTCAGCAGCGTGTCGAACACGACGACGCGCCGCGTGCGGCCGAGACCGGAAACGTACGCGTTCTGCTTCAGCGTCTGGCGGCTGGCGTCGACGACGAGGACGTTCTGCACGGGGACGCCCGCCCGGTTGGCCAGTTCGCGAAGGTCGCCCGCGAGCTCCTCGTCGGCGAGCGGCTCGAAGCGGTTGAAGATCGGCTCCAGCACGACCGGGGCCACGAAGGAGAGGAGAACCACGAGACCGGCCGCGACCGGCGCCGCCACGAGTGGCCACGCGCGCGGCAGCGCGTGCGCGAGCGACACGAGGCCGCCGAGTGCTGCCGTGCCGAGCACCAGCTCGACGGTAAGCCCCTTCGTCCGGTCGACGAGCCAGCCCGTGAGCCGCTGGTCGGAGAGGCCGAACTGCCGCTCACGCTGCCAGCGCCAGAGCCCTGCCGGAACCGCGACGGCGGCGAGGAACGCGATCACGAGGGCCGAATAGGCGATTGCCGCAGCCCACCAGGCCAGATTCTCCAGCGGGTCGAAGAGCGCATCGCCGAGCGGGCCGAACGCCATCAGCACGAGAACCGCGAGCTCGAGAACCAGCATGACCGCGTCGGCGAGGTAGATCGGACGCCGGTAACGGCGCGAACGGTCGAGATCCAACTGTGTGAAGCCGGCGTTAAGAACGGCAGTGGCACTATCAGTCCGTGCTGCCATGCGTCCTAACCTGTGTGGCACCTGTGTGACAAATCACGAACGCTAGACTCCCGAAATGGCAGCTGCTGATCAGCCCTTGACCGGTATGGCCGCCACGGCGGAAGAGGCGAAGGTTCTCTCCCAGCAATGGCGGCGACTCATTCGCTCGGCGACGGTCGTCGCTTTGCTCACGAGTCCGGCGGTCTTCGTCTGGCTGCACTCGTACAAGGGAATGAGCTTCGGCTGGTCGCTCTTCCTCACCTTCGCATTCGTCGTCGCGTTCCGCGGCTTCATGGACATCGCGATGCGACGGCTGATCCCATGGCCCCGTCTGTTCGGAATCGAGGACGCTTCCGTCCGCGAGGACGACGTCGTCGACCGGCGCCGCGCGTGGTTCTGGCTCTGGGTGTTCCGCTGGGTCGTCCGCTTCGCGGTGCTGATCACAATCTTCTGGGTGGGCCGGCTCTTGCTCGGTCACCACGAGACCTGGTGGGACTCCTTCGTGGTGATCAAGGACTGGTTCGCCTCGCACGGGAGCTCGCTTCTCCAGTACGTCGTCATCCTGCCGCTCTTCTTCCTCATCAACTTCGCGGTCCTCTTCGGGCCGCTGGCACTGATGGGCATCACCCAGATGCAGTCGTTCGAGCCCGGCGACGCGGACTGGGGCGTTCGCCTCGAGGACGTCCGCGGGCAGGTCGAGGCCAAGGAGGACGTACGCCGTGTCGTGAACCTCTGGCAGTCGGGCCAGGCGTTCGAGGCAGCGGGGGGTAAACGCGAACGCGGCCTGCTCTTCCTCGGCGCGCCGGGAACCGGCAAGACGATGCTGTCCAAGGCGATCGCCACCTCGTTCAACTGCCCGTTCATCTCGATGCCCGGGTCGGGATTCGCGCAGACCTTCATCGGGATGGACGTGGTGATCGTCCGCTACATGGCGCGAAAGGCGCGAAAGCTGGCGCGCAAGTGGGGCGGCCAGTGCATCGTCTTCATCGACGAGATCGACGCCGTGGGCCGGCGCCGCCAGGCGCTCGGCGAGGGCGGGATGATGACGCCGCGCGCAGGCATCGACAGCTTCGAAGACCACTGCTTCTACGGACCCTTCGGGTCGCAGACGCCGTCCGGCGACCTGGTGCTCGAAACCCGCGCGTGGCGCGAGCGCCTGTTCGCCCAGCGGGCCGAGCGACCGCCCGAGCGCGTAGGACTCTTCCCTCGCCTCGCCGGCATTGTCAACCAGGGCGCCTTCCCGGGGATGATGGGCGGCATGGGCAGCCTGGCGCTCAACCAGCTGCTCGTCGTCATGGACGGCATCGACAACCCTCCGTACTTCAAGAAGCTGTTCACGCGCGGTATCAACACGTTCATGGACGCCACGTACATCATTCCGCGGCGCGTCGGAAGCGTCTCATTCCGGCTGCCCCGACCGAAGCCCCGCGGCGACCAGATCTATTTCATCGGTGCGACGAACGTGCCGATCGACGTGCTCGACCCGGCTCTGACGCGGCCCGGCCGCATGGGCCGTCACGTCTGGTTCCGCACGCCGACGAAGCAGGACCGCCTCGACGTCTTCGATCTCTACATCAGGAAGGTGGCACACGCCTCCGATCTCGACCGGCCCGAGCGGCGGGACGAGATTGCGCGCATCACGAACGGGTATTCCCCGGCCATGATCGAACAGGTCTGCTCGATGGCCCTGACCTACGCGCACCACGACGGCCGCGAGCGCTTCGTCTGGGAGGACCTGCTCGAGGCCATGACGACGGTCGAGTCCGGCACCGCGATCAACATCGAGTACATCCCCGAGGAGACGCGGGCCGTCGCCATCCACGAGGCGGGTCATGCAGCAGCCGCGCATGTCTACATGAAGGGTGCGGAGTCGACTCGGATCTCGATTCGGCGCCGGGGGAGCGCGCTCGGACACCACATGGCGCTCGAGAAGGAGGAGCGCTTCAGCTCGTGGCGGAGCGACGAGGTGTCGCGCCTGATCTGGGCGCTCGGCGCCATGGCCGCAGAGCACGTGTTCTACGGCCAGAACTCCACCGGAGTCGGCGGCGACGTGGCGGGCGCGACCTCACGAGCAGCCTGGATGGTCGGATCCTGTGCGATGGCTCCCGAGTCGCCGAAGCTGAACGGCAAGTCGTCCGACGATCCCGAAGCACGCCAGGAAGTGGAGCAGCGGCTCCGCACCGTGGGGACGCAGATCATGCTCCGCTCCGGACACGGGCCGATGCACGACGATCAGATCAACGCGGTGCTCGGCGATCGTGACAAGCGCTGGATGGTCACGCAGTTCCTCGGCGAGGCGTACATGGCCGCCTACTACCTGATGCTCTACAACAAGCGGGCCGTGGAGAAGATCGCGGAGCGCCTGATTGAGCGGCGGGAGCTGTACGGCGACGAGCTGCTTCAGATCCTCGACTCGGCGAACCTCCAGGTGCCGGAGGTCGACATGACGGAGGCGAGCGCATGGCCGAAGATCTGAACCGAGCACCCGATCAGCTGGAGGAGGCGCCTGCCGTCGAGGCTCCGCAACCGGCTGCAACCGAGGGGCGGTCTGCGGCCGCCACGACGGTCGTCGCAGTCCACGTCCGGCAGTTCCGCTTCGTCTACGCGGTCCTCGCGCTCCTTGTCGGCGCCGCCGTCGGCGGGTTCGTCGTCCTCTCGGGCCACAACGGGTCGAGTGGGCCGGCCTGGTCGGCGTGGAAGCCCAGCGGAAGCGCGAACCAGGAGATGAGCGACATCGCGCGGTTCGTCGGCGCCCAGTACCGACTCGAGAACGGCAGCAAGCTCGTCAAGGTCGAGGTCAGCAGCCCGCCCAGCTTTCAGCAGGTGCCGCTGCCGGTCAAGTACATGGTCATCCAGACCGGTTCGACGAGCACGAACGTCGTCGCGCTCCACGCCGATCACACGGTCGCCTACGACCTGTGCGGGAATGGCGCGTCGTGCTCGATCGGGGTCGGGGCGCCGACCGTTGAGCGCGGCCAGTTGGTTCGGCGCGAGGCGCTGGAGCTCGCGCTCTACACGCTCAAGTACGTCTCCGGCGTCGATTCCGTCGTCGCCGTGCTGCCGCCGAAGGCGGGCAGCAAGGGCCGGTTTGCCGCGTTCTTCACGAAGAAGTCGCTCGAGTCGGCGCTGGACGCGCCGCTCGCGAGAACGCTGGCCGCGCGCCGGCGACTCACTCCCGCGTCGCCGTTCGACACGAGCGTGGTCCAGAGGTACGCAGACCCGAACGTCTTCGCGTACTCGTTCGGCCAGGCGCAGGACGGCGGCGTCTACATGGCGCTGCAGCCGCTCGAGGCGGCCACGCAGCAGAACCAGCAGCAGCAGCAGCAGCAGCAAGCGCAGCCGCGGCAGTCGTAGCGCTCCGCCGGTGGCGCGGGTGCGCGATGCGGCGACGGCGAGCGCCCTCGAGCGCGCGAAGGCGAGGCTCGACCGGCTCGACCTCTACCCGGAGCCGGTGCGGCTGGAACGCGTTCGCGTCTGGGTGGCGCCGTGGTTCTTTCGCCTTCCACGGCTGCGCCGCTACGACGGCTACGCGCTGAAGCGAACGATCCTGCTGCGCCGGCCGGCCACGGAGATGCCCGACGATCTGATCACGCACGAGCTCTGCCACATCTGGCAGCAGCAGCATCGCCGCTGGAGCGCGGTGTGGGCGTGGGCGACGAAGCGCTACGACGAGAACCCGTACGAACTGGAAGCGCGCGAGGCCGTCGCCGCAACGCGCGACGGCGGCTGACGCGAGATTCGGTAGGGAGGCCGTTTTAGGCGGAGCGGGGCTCTGCCCCGCGGAGCCACAGCGCGGGACGCGCGTGAGGCGTTATAGAAGGGGGCCCGTGGGGAAACCTGGTTTCCCCCACGTCAAAGACCCTTTCCCCAGTTGAGGACGGCGGGGCCGAGGATGACGATGAACATCGCCGGCAGGATGAAGACGGCCGTCGGAAAGAGCATCTTGATCGGCGCCTTCATCGCCTTCTCCTCGGCGGCAAGCTGACGCCGGATCCGAGCATCCGACGCCTGCACGCGGAGGATGTTGCCCATCGACATGCCGAGGTTCTCGGCCTGGACGACGGCGCGGACGAAGGAGCCGACCTCGTGGCAGTCGACGCGTCCAGCCATGCGCTTGAGCGCCTCCGCGCGCGTCTCGCCGATGCGCATCTCGTTCAGCATCAGGGCGAACTCCTCGACGAGCGGGCCGTCCATGTACTCGACGAGCTTCGCGACCGACGCGTCGAACCCGAGCCCTGCCTCGACGCTGACGGCGAGCAGATCCAGCGCGTCGGGTAGTGCGGCCTGGATGAGCTCACGCCTGCGCGTAACCCGGCTGCCGACGAAGAAGTCCGGAACGATGAAGCCGACCGCCGCGAGGCCGATTGCGAGGATCAGGCCCTTCGCCCCGACCGCGGTCGCCGCGAGGACGCCGATGAAGATCCCGGCACCGGAGAGCAGGCCCTTGGCGGCGAGCAGCTGATCGGGCGTGATGGTCTGGGCAAGCCCGGCCGACAGCAATCGCTGCGCGATCGTGTCGCGCGTCGTGTTCGGCGTCAGCCGCACGACGAATCTCGCCACGCCCGCGAAAATCGGCGCGAGCACGCGCTCGCCGAACGTCGAGTGGCGGCGATCGATCGGGCGCGCAACAGGTCGCGACCCGTAGTTCGCCGCACGCTTCAAGAGCTCGCGCCGCTGGCGAGCGGGGAGCGTCGCGGTCTCGGCGACGACGAAGGCCGCGGCACCCAGCAACAGTCCTCCGAGAACGATCAGCATCAGGCCATCCGGAAGGAGACGATTTTCTTGAGGATGAGCGAGCCGATCGCCATCCCCACCAGGGCGAGCACGATGAAGAACCGGCCGGTGTACGTCGTGAACAGCGGCTTCATGTACGTGTAGTTGATGAGGCTCAGCAGAACGGCCAGGAAGAACGGCATCCCGACGAGCACGTAGGCCGCCATGCGGCCCATTGCCGTCAGCCCCTTCACCTTCTTCGTGAACTGCTGCCGCTGGCGGACGGTCTCGGAGACCATGTCGAAGAGGTTCGCGAGGCTGCCGCCGACCTCTCGCTGGATCGAGACGACGCTGATGACGTACTCGAAGTTCTTCGAGCCCAGCCGCGTCGCGATGTCGAGTAGGGCCTGGTCTACCGGCCGGCCGATGCCGGTCTCGAGCAGGACCTGCTTGAACTCCTTGCTCGCCGGCTCCTCACCCTCCTCGACCACCGCCTGCATCGACTGCCGGAACGTGTGGCCGGCGCGAAGGGTCGCGCCCATCGTCATCAACAGGTCGGGAAGCTGCTCGTCGAACGCCTTCTGCCGCCGGCTGCCCTTCCGCGCGAGCACGGCGTAGGGGATCACCGTTCCGACGAGGAAGCCGATGAGGACGAACAGCGGGTTGGCGCCGATGATCGCGAGAAAGAGCCCGACGATCAGTCCTGCGGCGAGCATGATGTAGAAGAACTCGGCTCGGCGGATCGGCGAGTCGGCCCGTTCGAGCGCCGCCTCCAGGCGCCGCGCCACGGGGAAGCGGTTGAGCGCGCGCTCCGTTGCAGCGAACAGGCCGCCCAGGACCGCGAGCCGGCGCCGCTCGGCCTCGCCGTCCTTGCCGGTCTCGTCGGACAACGACACGTGCGGTTCGAGGCGACGCTGGACGCGGCGGATGTTGCGCGCGCTCAGGAGGTACCAGACGCCGCACAGAACGATCAAACCGACGAGCAGCGCGGCGAGCGCGTTGCCGAGCGCGGAGTGGAAGAGGAGCTTCGACACGGTCGATTCCGCGGGCGGCTTGCCGGCGTCACGGGGGATGACGAAGGAGCGCGTTGCAGTGCCGGCGCCGGCCGCATCGAGCGTCAGCCGGACGCGCGCGCCCGGGGGCACCGTGGTCTTGTAGGTCAGCTCCCACGTTCGCGACAGGCGCCGGACGAGCGCCGAGGACACCTCAACGAGCGCCGAGCTCGGCCCGGCGGCCGAGTAGGCGCCTCCGGTGGCGGCCGCAAGCTTCTGCAGCGGAGCGGGTGAGAAGTGGCGCCCCGAGTCGATGCCGATCGGGTAGACCGCCACGCCGACGTCTCGCGCGGCGGCGATCGCGTCGTTCAGCGAGCCGCCGCTCGAGACATCGCTCCCGTCCGTGATCACGACGAGCACGCGTCCCGGCAATTCGTCGCGTGCGAGGGAGTCGGCCGCATCGACGACGGTTTCGTACAGCGCCGTGCCGCTCTGGCTGTCGACGCGCAGACGGCCGAGCGCATCGGTCACGTCCTGCGAGTCGCTGGAGAAGTCGGTCATCTGCTCGGCCCGTGCCGAGAACGAGAACAGCGCAACCTGGTCGTCCTCGCCCTTGGTCCGGAGAAAGACCTTCGCCGCGGCGACGGCGTCAGCGAGCGGCGCACCGTCCATCGACCGCGAACGGTCTACGGCGATTGCGATCGCTTTCTTCGCGCCGAGGTTCTGCGCGACCACATCGCCGACCCGCTGACCGTTCTCCCGCAGGCCCGGCGGCGTCGGGACCGCCTTGCTGGTGATTGCGGTCAGACGGAGCGTCGGGTAATCCTGGGTGTCGGTCGGACCGATCGCGACGCCGGCTCCCGCCGCTCCGGGCAGGAGCGCCGCCGCCAGGACTGCGGCTGCGAGCGCTCGCCTCATGCGCCCAGACGCCGGAAGCGCGCGACCGACGCCCGCGCCAGGTCGCTCTCGTCGACCGCGAAGAACTCGGGCGGGAGGTTGACGCCGTTGGCGCTCAGCTTGTCGAGGAAGTGCGGCTTCAGCCCGCAGTACTCGAGTTCCCCGAGTAGCGACACGGGCCCGGTCTCGAAGCCGCTTTCGTCGGGCGGACGCGCGAGGAACAGATCCTGGAGCGTGATCACGTCCGACTCCATCCGCAGCACCTCGGTGATGTGGCTCACGCGGCGGGAGCCGTCGACGAGGCGCGTCAGGTGGAGGATGAGGTCGAAGGCGCTCGAGATCTGCTCCCGGATTGCGCGCAGGGGCAGGTCGACGCCCGCGGTGAGGACGAGCGTCTCTAGCCGCGCCAGCCCGTCGCGAGGGGAGTTAGCGTGGATCGTGGTCAACGAGCCCTCGTGGCCCGTGTTCATGGCCTGGAGCATGTCGAGCGTCTCGTTGCCGCGCACCTCGCCGACGACGATCCGATCGGGGCGCATGCGGAGGGCGTTCCGGACGAGCTCGCGAATGCGGATCTCGCCCTTGCCCTCGATGTTCGGCGGGCGCGACTCGAGCGTGACGACGTGCTCCTGCTGCATCTGGAGCTCCGCCGCATCTTCGATCGTCACGATCCGCTCCTCGTTCGGGATGAACGACGAGACGGCGTTCAGCATCGTCGTCTTTCCGGTCCCGGTCCCCCCCGTGATCAGGACGTTGAGCTGGCCCCGGACGCACGCCGCGAGGAAGTCGGCGGATCGCTGGCTCAGGGTTCCGAAGCCGATCAGGTCGTGCATCGAGTAGGGGTCGCGCGAGAACTTGCGGATCGTGAGCGTCGGGCCCTTGAGCGAGAGCGGCGGGATGATCGCGTTCACCCGGCTGCCGTCCGGAAGGCGCGCGTCCACCATCGGCGACGCCTCGTCGATGCGGCGCCCAACCTGCGAGACGATCTTGTCGATGATCCGCATCAGGTGCGCGTTGTCGAGGAACGCGACCTGGGTCGGCTCGAGTTTGCCGGCGCGCTCGACGTAGATCCGATCGAAGGCGTTCACCATCACCTCGGTGATCGAGTCGTCCTCGAGCATCGGCTCGAGCGGCCCGTAGCCGAGGATGTCGTCCGTGATCTCCCTGACGAGGCGGCTGTGCTCGTCGCGCGTCAGCGGCGTCCGGTCGGCGGTCAGCTCCTCCTCGACCGTCTGCCGCACGACCTCGGTCAGGTCGTCGTCGATCGCGGCGCCGAACAGCTGGGAGCCCAGCTTGTCGATGCATGCCCGGTGGACGCGCGTCTTCAGCGAGGCGAACGGGTCACCGCGGTGGCTCTCGGTGGGGCGTTGCTCGCGCAACGCCCCACCGGGAGCGCTTGGGGCCGCGGCCGACTCGCGGAGGCGCTCGGCAAGCGACGCCTTCTCGGGCTGGCGGCTCTCGGGAGCCGCCGGCTCGCGCGCTTGCTCCTCGGCGCCGGCAGGGATGTGGCCGTTTACGGACGGGGGTGGTTCGCTCGGCGGGGGTGCAACGGGTTCCCCCTGAGCGTTGAACAGGCGTTCGCGAAGGTTCATGCGGTCCTCTCAGCCGGGTCGGTTGGGGTCGGGGTGTGCTTGTCGTCACGCGAGGGGAGCCAGCCGACGGCGAGCCCGCGCACGGTCCTCACGAGGCCGCTTCGACCGGGCTCTTCCACCATGGCCTCCGTCGGCTGGGCCTGCACCGGTTGCCGGCCCAGGAGCGACTTCGCCATATTCTGGACGGCCCGCGAGAATGGAATCGAGGGCGACGAGAGCACGAGCGGTAAACCACGGTTGACGGCGGCGGGAACCTCCTGGAGGCTCGGCAGCTCGAAGTCGACGGAGATGCCGAGTGCGCCCTCCACCTCGGGCCGGCGCATGCCGACGTCGGCGTCCGCACGGTTGAGGCAGAGACGCATACGCTCCTCAGGGAAGGCGAGCAGGCGCAGGGTCTCGACTCCGAGGCGGACGTTCTTGAGCGTCGGCACCTCGGGGCTGCAGACGAGCAGCAGCTCGTCCGTGTGGTCGAGCGTCGACAGCATCGGGCCGTGGAAGAACGGCGACGTGTCGACGACGATCACGTCGTACGCGGGCTGCGCGACCTCGAGCAGTCGCTCGACCTTCTCATCGGTGACGAGCTCGCCGTCCTCCGGCCGCAGGGGCGCGGCCAGGACGTCGACGCCCGATCGCGGGTGGTTCGTCACATAGCCGTGGAACTTCTCGTCGTCGAGCTCGCCCGGCGCCGTCACCAGGTCGTGCAGCGTCTGCTCCGGCTCGATGCCGAGCATGATCGCGCCGTCTCCGAACTGGAGGTCGAGATCGAGCAGCAGCGTGCGCAGCCCTTCGTACTTGGCGATGCTCGTGGCGAGGTTGGTGGAGACGACGGTCTTGCCGGTGCCGCCCTTGGGCGAGAAGACCGTGATCACGCGTGCCGACGGGCGCTCCGCCGCCGCGACCACCACGTGAGCAGAGCGCGCGGCCTTGCGGAGCGTGAACGCCACCCGCTCGGCCGGCTCCGGCAGGACGACCACGTCGGCGACATCGGCGTCGAGCGCGTCATCGAAGAGCGTGGCGTCCGCGGAGTGCGCCAGCAGGACGACCGGCGCCCTCGTGTACTCGCGGATCTCGGTCAGGTCGGCACGCGGAAGCGTGCCGCCTTGAATGGCGTGGACGACGACGTCGACCTCGCCCGCCCGCAGCGCCCAGGACGCCTCTCCGACGTGGCCGGACGCGCCGATGAACTCGATGTCGGGCTGCCGGGCAAGGGCGTCGCACAGGTCGCCGATCGCAAGGCTGAACCCCGTGACGAAGATGCGCAGTGAACGATCTGGATGCGTCATCTGCTCGGCCCTCTCCGGTTCAGCCCGTTCGTCAGCACGCTCCGGGCGCTGTCGTAGCCCTGCGAGCTGTCGCGCGGCCTCAGCACCGGGCGGAGGTCCAGCCACCACTGGCCGTTCTTCGTCATCCAGAGGACTCGTTCCGTCTGGGCGTCGGTGAGCCGGAGCTGGACGGGCACCTCGTTGCCGACGCCGTTGCTGCTCGTCGGCGTCGACAGCTCCGCCGAAGTCTTGAGTACGAGCGCGTCCCGAACAATCGTCCGCGAGACGTGGCATGTGCCGCAGCTCTCCGGAACGTTCCAGGTCCCCACGACGTCGACGTGGTCGCCGGCCTGCAGCGTGCCGTCGAGCACCTGGTTCGGGTCGCCCGCGAGCTGGACGACTCGCTCCTCGCGCGCGACGTCCGAGCGGACGCCGGCCGCCGCGATCGGCCCGAACCGCCGCGTCGTCAGCTGCTCGCCCGCAAGCGTCTCCTGCGTGGCGATCAGGCCCTTGATCTCATTCGGATAGGAGATGGCGCCGGGAACGACCGCCTTGCGCGGAACCTTCTTCTCGACGAGCCCGCCTGCAATGAGGCCCGATCCCTGCGTGCCTTGCTGGATGTCGTGCGAGGCGACGAAGACGTTCACGAGCTCCTTGCCGACATCCGTCTGATGGCGGACCTTCGAGATGTAGACGAACATGAACACGATCGCCAGCAGGGCAAGGCCGGAGGCGATCAGGATGTTTCGCGTGCGGTAGGTCATTGGCTCCCTCTCCCCCGGGTCGGAGTCACTGGTTTAGCGCGACCACCTTCACGCCGAAGCCGTTGTAGCCGGGCGTGTACGGGACGCTGTGCGCGAGGTAGGTTGTGAAATGGCCGTGAAGCTTCTTGACGTGCGCGGTCCAATCCGAATTCGGAATCGACTGGTCGATCACGAATGCGGCCCAGCCGACGACGTGGAAGCCGCCCTTGGCCGGGTTCTGGCACCACGACTGGCTGGCGGTGTCGAAGACCGGAATCAAGAGGACCTTCCCGATCTGCGTGTTGAGCGCGTTCTGGATCGCCTGCTTCTGGCCGTTGACGGCACCGTCGTAGGTGCCGGTCGAGAGCGTCCCCGGGTAGCCCGTCGTCACCCAGCTGGCGAGATTGCTTTCGGACGCCTGACCCTGGCACGTCGTCGTGCTCGTGTTCTGACCGGACGGGTCCATCAAACCCCAGCTACTCGAGCTGAAGCTGACCGTCGTCGAGTCGTCGAAGGTCAGGGTCTTTGCCAGGTTGAAGCAGCCCGTCGAATCGGTCTTGCAGGCGACGTTCACGTTGACGGCGACCGGCAGCACGTTGTTCAGCTGGGTCGGCGTGCCGACGAGCGCCCGCGAATGCGCATGAACCGTCTTCCCTGAGACGCCGACGAGGCTCGAGAAGTACGACGGCGCCGACTTCGAGAGGCTGATGTCGATCGTGTACGTATTCGGGAACGACGGCGTCCAGGAATTCAGCCCCGAATTGTTCAGGTTCGCGTACGAGGTCGCTGACTGGCCTGCGGTTGTCGTATTCGGAAGGTCTTGCGCGGCGGCGAGCGCGGCGGCATCGGCCGTCGACTGCAGCTTCCGCTTCGCCGTGTACCAGGAGCCGACGTCGAGCGTGATGCCCCCGATCGCCATCAGGCCGGTGAACATGAGGACGACCATGACGAGAACGCTGCCTCGGTCGTTGCGGAGTCGTTTCATTCCTTTCGCTCCTTGGTCGTGCTGGTCAACGTGCCCGACTTGACGACGAACCCGAGCAGGTTGATCGAGTACGGGTACGTGGCGGTGACGGTGAGCTGGCTTCCGCTCGCGACCGCACAGGTCGCGTTCGGCGTCAGCTGGCTCTGATTCAGGTTGTAGGCCGAGTCACGCACGGCCTGCTCCGCGGTTGCCTTGCAAGTCGCGACGGCAGTGACTGCGGCGACGCGAGCGCCGGCGCGCGTGGCGTCGGTCAGGGTCTCGTAGTTGTTGTACAGGACCCCGAGCTGCACGATGGCGAGGATCATGATCGCGAGCAGCGGCAGGACGAGCGCAAACTCGACGAGCCCTTGACCGTCTTCGCGGGTCGTAAATCGACCGTTCGAATTCTTCTTTGTGAATTGCCACGACATCGCTGCTTGGGAAACGTGCGTCCTTTCAAAATCTGAGGGGCAGGCGGATCGGCGTTCGCGTCGAGCCGCCTGCACCCCATGCTCGGCTTCTAGAGCGTGAGCCCGTTGATGAAGTCGGTGATCTTGCCGGTGAGGACGCCGATCACGGCCAGCACCATCGCGATGACGGCGCCGACGAGGACGGCGTACTCGGTCATGCCCTGACCCTCTTCGCGGTCACGCAGAGTCGCGTACGCGTTGATCAGGCGGACCTGAGTCAGCATGAGCAGATTTGCCATTTTGGGATTTCACCTCCCCTGCACAGTTCGATGAGCTGCAATCGATCTCGAAGATCAGAGCGTGAGCCCGTTGATGAAGTCCGTCAGCTTGCCCGTGAGGATTCCGACCACCGCCAGGACCATCGCGATGACGGCGCCGACGAGAACGGCGTACTCGGTCATACCCTGACCCTCCTCGCGATCGCGAAGGCTCGCGTACGCGGTAATGAGTCGGATATGTGTGAGCGCGAACAGGTTCGACATTTCACCTCCCTCACGACGTTCGGTGAGCTGGCCGCTTTCGACAATAGAGCGGCGAATGCGGGAAATAACCACCCCGGGGGGTAGTCGTGACCCACCCTTTGGCTGTGTTCCGTGCGCTTTCCGCCGTCGATGATGAGAGGCCCTATGACTGACGTTGTCGGCGTTCGGAAAGAGAGCGGCGTGGTCGTCTGCGACCGTTGCGTCGTCGCCGACCGGCCGCTCGCGCGGATGCGCGGGTTACTCGGGCGCAAGTTGTTCACCCCGGGCGAGGGAATGCTTCTCACGCCGGAGCGCAGCATCCACATGTGGTTCATGCGGTTTCCGATCGACGCCGTCTTCCTGGACGCGGACCTCTCGGTGCTCGGGGTCCGCGAAGGCCTCCGCCCGTGGCGCATGGCGTCCTGGCGCGGGGCGCGCTCGGTGCTCGAGCTGCCCGCGGGGACGTGCCGGCGACACGGCATCCGGACGGGCGACCGCCTGTCGCTGACGGACGCCGAGGACGCGCACGCCAAGGTGCTCCTGATCGTCGACGACGGCAGTCCCGAGCGCGTCATGGTGAACGGGCGCGGCTCGCTGTCGGCGGCCGCCCGTACGGCGGACGCGATCGGCGACCTCAACCTGCCGATCGACGTCGTCGTCCTTCCTGACGAGCCCGGTTCGGCCGGGTCCGCCGCCTAGACGCCGTGCATCACGCGAGCGTCGGCGAGCTGGTCGTGCTGTTCTTCTT